>OGIA01000441.1_pt1 | contig 49325 bp, 52 predicted proteins | sample 1571671 | NCBI WGS metagenome assembly OGIA01 (sample SAMEA2582027, study PRJEB24529) | metagenome | biome: Human gut stool | place: China | collected 2011
TCGCGGCCGTCGGGGAAATCAACATTCACACTGAAAAGGGGATGCTATGACGGCACCTACTTTGCCCGTTTCGGGCGTCGTAAATGTCACGCTGGAGATGGCTCCTCGAGCGGCACAGACCCGAAATTTCGGGGCCTGTCTCATCGTGGGCACGTCTGACGTGATTGACATCAGCGAGCGCATCCGCTCGTACAGCGACATCACCGAGGTCGCTGAGGACTTTGGAACAAACACGCCGGAATACCTGGCTGCGACGGCCTTCTTGGCTCAAAGTCCCAAACCTTCTTCGGTTCAGATCGGCCGTTGGGCAAATAGCCCGACGTCCGCGGTGCTTCGCGGCCGTGTGCTCAGCACCGAAGAGCAGAACATCGAGACGTTCAAGGCCATCACCGATGGTGCAATGACGGTCAACATCGACGGTTCTCCCGCAGAGCTGTCTGCGGTCAACTTGCAGTCCTGCTCCAACCTCGACGCCGTTGCTGAGGCGATCACGTCTGCTCTCAAGTCCAAGGGAACCTGCACGTGGGACACGACCCGATTCACGATCAAGAGCGCTTCGACCGGGAAGTCTTCGACGATTGAAGCCCCGGCCGACACGGAGCTTTCTCGCGCTCTTGGTCTTGTGAACGGGACGACGATTGGAGGCATCGACAAGGAAAGCCTCGCGGATGCGTTTGCGGTGTTCCTCGATGTGCCAACGTGGTACATGGCTTATGTTGCGGCTCCTCATGAAGAGGGAGACGTCCTGGGCGCTTCGGCGATCATCGAGGCATCGAATCCGTCGTGCATCATCGGTTTCACGACGAAGGACACCAAGGAGATCGACCCAACGTCTGAGGACAGCCTTGGCGCCAAACTCAAGAAGCTCGCCTACAACCGCACCATGCTCATGTATTCGAGCACGGCCGATCATGCGTGCGCATCCATCATGGGGCGCATGAGCACGGTCAACTTCGAAGGCAACAACACGACGCTCACGCTCAAGTTCAAGCAGTGCCCGGGCGTCGCGGCCGAGAACCTTCGCACGTCGCAGGCGAACGTCCTCCGAGACCACAACGTGAACGTCTTCGCCGCCTACAGCAACGACACGTCCATCCTTCAGGAAGGCGTCATGTCTTCCGGATGGTTCATCGACGAAGTGCACGGCCTCGACTGGCTTCAGAACCGCGTTCAGACGGATGTCTGGAACTTGCTCTACACGACGAAGAAGGTCGGACAGGACGAAGTCGGAATCGAAGCCCTCGTCTCCACGGTCTCGCGCTCGCTCGATCAGGCCGTCGCAAACGGTCTCGTCGCGCCGGGCGTGTGGAACGGCGACTCCTTCGGCGCCCTGAAGACGGGCGACACGCTTTCGACGGGCTACTACGTCTACGTTCAGCCGCTCGACGAGCAGTCTCAGGCCGACCGCGAGGCGCGAAAGGCGCCGCCTGTGCAGATCGCCGTCAAGCTCAAGGGCGCGATCCACTTCGTGGACGTCGCGATCACCGTCAACCGATAAGGAAACGACATGGCTACTTACTCTTTCTTGGACGTGACCGCAAGCCTGGCAGGGCCGACGGGCGTCGTCGATCTTGGCTTCGGAGCTTCAGTCACGAAGGAAGGCATCACGGTATCGCTCGCGAACCCGCGCAACACGATGACCGTGGGCGCCGACGGAGAGGTGATGCACAGCCTTAAGGCCGATAAGAGCGGCACGGTCACCGTCCGCTTGCTCTACACGTCACCCGTCAATGCGACGCTTCAGGCGATGTACGACGCTCAAGCGCTCTCTGCGAGCCTTTGGGGCAACAACGTGCTGACCATTCGCAACAAGGGCAACAGCGAGTTGACGACCTGTCGTTCGGTTGCCTTCCAGAAGCAACCCGATCGCGTCTACGCCGAAGAGGGCCAGATGGTCGAATGGGTCTTCGACTGCGGCAAGATCGACACCATCACCGGGAGCTACTGATGCTTGAGCCGACCGAAATCAAGGTCGGCCCGCACACCTACATGCTCGGGCGTCTCGACATGTTCGAGGCGCTCGACGTGTGTCGCCGTGCGGCGCCGATCCTGCCCGTGCTTTTCCACGAGGTGCTCTCGAAAGTCGCACTTGAGGTGCTCAAGAGCAAAGACGAGGGCGAAGCCTCGTCGGAGGACCGCATCGACGAGCTCGGTCGCCTCATCTCGATGTCGCAACCTGCGCTCAAGGCCATCGCGGCCATGCCGCGCGAGGACTACATGACGATCATCCGCGTCTGCCTTTCCTGCGCCGAGCGCAAGGTTGGAAAGACGTGGGCGAAGGTCGTCGTGGACGGGAACCTGATGTTCAGCGACATCGAGCAGGCCGACGTCCTCCAGATCGTCATCCGCGTGCTCGGTCGAGAGCTGCGCCCTACTATCGCCGCACTTCTAGGTTTGGGAGGTGCGGCCGCGTCGACATCGAAGGCAACTTCCGAGAGCTCCCCGACGGCATCGACTACTTGATGAGGCCCGTGCACGCGGGAATGTGTCGATACGAGAGCCTTCGGGACGGGAGCCTGACGCTTGAGGACATTTTCCTCATGAACACCTATCTCGACAACACCGCGCACAATCGCGCTGAAATGGAAAGGATTCTCTATGGCAAGCGTCCTTGAAGGCTTTTTGGTCTCGCTCGGCTTCGACGTCGACAAGGACCAGCTCGCCAAATTCAACGAAACAATTCACGCTGCAGGCGAGCGGTTCGTCTCGCTATCGAAGAAGGGCCTCGCCGCGGGCGCCGCGATGGGTGCGGCCTTTTTGAAGGCGTCCGACTCAGTCAACGATCTCTACAAGATCTCGAATAACACCGGCGCAAGCATCAAAGGCATTCAAACCCTGCAAGGCTCCGTGGAGCGTGTCGGCGGTTCGGCCGAAAACGTCACCGCGGCCTTCCAAGAATTCGCGCTCAAGTCGAAAACGTTCGGCGCGGGCTTCGAGCAGATGGTCCGCAATCAGGTCGGCGTCTCGATGCGCGACGCGCAGGGCAACGCCCGTGACATGGCAAACGTTCTCGCCGACGTGAGTAGAGAGCTTGCTCGCATGGCGAAAACCGATCCCGGCATGGCGCGCATGAAGGCCGAAGCCTTGGGCCTTGGCGGGATCTTCGACGACATCGTCAAGAAGGACTTCCCGCGCGAGCTAGAGCGTTCGGCCAAGATGGCGGGCGTCTTCGGCGACCAGATCGACCAGAGCGCCAACGCCTCTCACCGCTTGATGAACGAAGTCGGGCAGGTCTGGGACACGATCAGCAACGGCGCGATGGCCGCGGCGGGGCAGATCACCGATGCGCTCGATCTCGACGACAAGCTTGCGAACTTCAACGACCATTTCGCGGACTGGCTCTCCGACATCGTCAATTCTCAGCTCAACCTCATCAAGAAAGCGACGGGCATTTTCGACTGGTTCGGCTCGCTCTTCACGGACTCGGGCGACGCGCTTGACGACGCGAAGATCGAGCGTCTCGAGAAGAAGGCTAAGTCCGGAAAGGCGTCGAAGGAAGATCGGGAAGAGCTCGATGCGCTCAAGAAGGAGCGCGAAGAGAATCGAGCGGCGGATCGGCTCCACATCGACCGCGACGCCGCTCGCGAGATGGGCATCCACGAGAAGATGGATGACGAGGTGGCGCTAAAGGCGAAGGTCTTCGGCGTGGACGATGATGATCTCAAGGACCCGAAGACGCGAAAGGAGCTCGAGGAGCGCCGCATCACTTCCGAGGATCTCGCGCAACTCGCTGACGGCGACAATGCGGACGCGAATGCCTTCATGCTCGCGCTCGAGCTCAAGAAGCGTCAGGACGCTCGCGATGCCGAGAAGCCTAAGGAGGAAAAGGTCCGCGACGTGGTGCGGGAGACGACCCGAGAGACGCGCGAAACCAACAACTTCGAGACAGTGAAGGAAAGCAAGGATGCCGCGCCGAGCGATGGCACCGCGCCTACCGTCGTGGTCCAGGCGCCGCAACTCAAGCCGCAGCTGATTCCGCAAAGTCAGCGCGAAATTTATTCGACGCCCGATGCGGTCAAGGAACTCATCTATCAGACGTCGCGAGAGACGAACAACACGGAGACGATCAAGGAAGTCCCCGTGCCGGCCGCCTTGCCGAATGCAAAGCCTCAGCGCGATGCGGAAGGGAAGATCGAGCTCGACATCCCCAAGCAGGTGATGCAACCGGCAATGACGAGCCTTATGGAGGCGCCTCCTGCTACGGTCGAAGACGGACCGAGCTACTTCGAGGCGCCGGCATGGACGCGCGACGTCCCGCAGAACGTCGACAACTCTACGTCGACGAACGTGAGCGATGACCATCGATCAGCAACGACGACGGTCAACCAGACGATCATGATTTCGGGCGGTGCGGATCCGACGGCGATCGGGCAGGCCGTGGCGCAGGAAACTCAGAAGACGATCGCCCGCAACTCAAAGAGGAGTCTTGTGTAATGCCTTCGCTTCCGTACAGCCTCGAAGCTCTACTCCTAGGGCGCTCGAGAAGCATCGAGCCTCTTGATGGCGGTGACGCCATCGTCCCCGACGTGACGATTTCAGAGGTTCATGACGACGAGGTGACGGTGACGCAACACCCCGTCGACACTGGGGCGGCGATTTCGGATCATGCGATCGTTCAACCCGCTTCGGTGACGTGCGTCTTTGGTTGGTCGGACTCCTCGCGCGCGCTCAACTCCGCGCTTGACGGCTCGATACTGAAGGGCATGCAGACGAGCAAGGACGTCTACGACCGACTTGTGGAGCTCAAAAATCAGAGGGCGCTGCTTCGCCTCTCGACGGGCAAGCGCAAGTACCCGTCGGTCGTCATCACCAAGCTCAAGGTTTCGACGACCGTCGATACCGAAAGCGCGGCAATCATCGAGGTGACCTTTCAGGAGGTCTTCCTCGTGGCGGCGAAGACGGTCTCACTCGCGGCCATTCGCCAGAAAAACCCGCGCAAGACCGCTTCGAAGACCTCGGGCGGTTCGCGCAGTGCCGTTCCTGTGGACGGCTATCGGTCGGAGGCATGATGAGGTATGAAATTCCTTTGACGGAAGGCCCTCAGGAGTTCTCCGTTTCGCTGGGCGGCACTCAGTACACGATGACGCTCGTCTTCCGCGAGGCGGACGGCGGCGGGTGGTTCCTCGACATGGTGCGGGCCGACGGCTCGGGCGCCGTGCGCGGCATCCCGCTCGTCGTCGGCTCCGACTTGCTCGCACAGCACCAATACAAACACTTCGGTCACCTTTATGCCGTTCTCGATGGCGGCGCGGTTCGCGTGCCGACATGGGAAGACATGGGCTCCGTGATTTCGTTGCAGTGGGAGGCTGAATGAGCTCCGTAAAGTGGCTTCGATACTTCCGCCTCGTCGTGGCGACGGACGGAAGCAACACTGAGGCGCTCGATCTGAGCGACTTCCGGTGCGTTTTCAAGATTTCGCAGGCCGTCATCGGCAAGCCCTGCACGGCCGAGATCACGGTCTACAACGTGGCGAAATCCACGGTCGATCGAATTCAGGTCCCGACGAATGCCGTCGTTGGCTCGAAGCGGTTGCGCGTCATCATCGAGGCGGGCTACCAGAACGACCACAGCGTCATCTTTCAGGGCGACCTGTGGTGGAAGTCCGTCGGGCGCGAGAGTGAGACGGAAACGTTCATGCGGCTTGTGGCGGCGTCAGGCGACCGTGCGCACCAGTACGCGGTCGTGAACGCCTCGATACCGAAGGGCGCCTCTCAGGAGGAGGTTTTCAGTGCGGTCGCGGCGTCCTTTGCCGAAAAGGGCGTTCCGACGGGATCGAAACCAACACTCATGGCGACGAAATTGCCGCGAGGCAAGGTGCTCTACGCGATGAGCGCAGACGCCATGCAGGGGATCGCCGACACGAACGGCTTCGACTGGGGCTACACGGCCTCGGGACTTGTGGCGATTCGGAAGGACCAGAGCTACGACCCGAACGAAGAGGTGATCGTGCTCAACTCGAAGACGGGGATGCTTGGTCGGCCGATGCTGACCGTCGAGGGTGTGGAGGTCGAGAGTCTTCTCCTGCCGAAGGCCGACATCGGCACGCTCGTGCAGATCGATAACCGATCGATTCAGCGTGAGAACTACGACACCTCGGTTTCGCAAGGCGCGATGCAGACGAACATGGCCGTGACCGACGACATGATCTCGGCCGACGGCCTCTACCGAGTCGTAGGGCGCGAGCACAGCGGAGATACGCGCGGCAACGAGTGGAGAACGAAGCTCGTGTGCTTTGGCGTCAACGCGGCACAGCAACCGCTCACGCCCACGAGCCTTAACAACATCCCGAACCTTTGAGGGCGACATGATTTCAATGAGCGAGCGCATCGGCGACCCGAATCAAACGCAGGAATCGCATTGGACGGGTCGGCAGGCGCGCGTGTGGACGGCCCTTCCGGCCATCATCCAGAGCTTCGACGCTGAGGCCCTGACGTGCGAGGTCCAGCCCGCCATTCAGGGCAAGCAGATCCTCGAGGACGGCACGGTGGTGGCGGTGAACTTGCCGCTTCTCCTCGACTGCCCCGTCGTCTTCCCGCATGCGGGAGGGTGCTCGCTCACCTTCCCGATCAAGCCGGGCGACGAGTGCCTCGTGGTCTTCTCCGCACGCGCCATCGACTTCTGGTGGCAACAGGGCGGCGTGCAGCCCCCTGCCGAAACGCGGATGCACGATCTATCCGACGGCTTCGTGATCCCCGGGCCGTGGTCGCAGGCGAGGAAGATTTCGAACGTCTCGACGGAGGCCGTGGAGCTCCGAAGCGATGACCGTCAGGCGTGGATTTCGATCCATCCGACCACGCACGAGATCCACGCGGATACGACGGGGAACATGACCGCGAAGGTTGGCGGAGTGCTTAGCGCAGAGGTGACGGGCGGGGCGACGCTCAAAGCCGCGTCGGTGTTGATCGACTCGCCGTCGACGCACATCACGGGAACGCTCACGGTCGACGGCCTTTTCACGGGCAAGGGCGGCATGGTCGTTTCGGGCGGTGGCGGCGCCACGGTCACGGGTTCCTTCACGCTGAACGGTGGCCTCACATCGACCGAGGACGTCGTTGCGGGCGGCATCAGCCTCATGGGCCACACGCACACCGAGCAAGGCGACGGATCCGAGACGAGCGGCCCTCACTGACGCTCGATCACACAAAAAAAGCAAAACCCGCAGGGCGGCAACCTTGCGGGTTTTTTCATGACCACCTTCCAGACAGGTGCTCAATGGGAAACATTTTAAGGCAACTCGCAGAGGCACTTCGCATGGCGACCGAGCTTCCTTGGTATGCGGCACTTCCGCTCTACATGATCGGGTACGGTCTGGGTCTTCTGGCGCTCGCCAAGGCGGCAGAGGCAATTTTTGAACTCATCGGGGGGTTCCTATGAGAGTTCGACGACTTGATGACGATGGCGACATGACGCTTGGCCACGGTGCTTACGACTTTCACGAGAACACGGCGGAAGGCGTCGCGCAGAACGTCAAGACGCGTCTCGCGCTGTGGCGAGGGACTTGGTTTCTCGACACTCAAGAGGGAACGCCGTGGCTTCAAGAGGTTTTAGGTAAGCGGACGGCCGTCGAGGCGGTGATTCGCGATCGAATTCTTGGGACGCCGGGCGTTCAGGAAATCACGAATTTTGAGGCGGTCTTCGATCCCGACGCGCGACGGATGACCGTCACGGCCGAGATCGCCACGCCCTACGGTGAAACGACTTTCGAGACGACCCTATGATCACAGACCCGACTTTTAAGGTGACGGCCGACGGCATCGCGGCGCCGACCTATGCCGAGATCCTCGAATACTTCCAAGCGAAGGCGCGATCGATCTTCGGCACGGACATCAACATCGATGCTGACACACAAGACGGCCAGATGATCGCCATCTTCGCATCGGCGCTCTCCGACGTGAATGCGCAGGCGATCGCGGTCTACAACGCTTTCAACCCCAACACCGCGCAAGGTGTCGCACTCGACAGCGCGGTCAAAACGAACGGGCTCGCACGCCGAGACGCAACGCCGTCGCAGGTGGATCTGACGCTGACCGGTCAGGTCGGTACGACCATCATCGACGGCGCGGCGATGGACGCGAACCGCGTGAAGTGGCTGCTACCGTCGCGGGTAGTGATCCCGTCGGGCGGCGAGATCACCGTGAGCGCGAAGGCCGAGACGACCGGAGCGATCGAGGCTTCGGCAGGGACGATCAACCAGATTGCGACTCCTACGCTCGGGTGGCATGCGGTTACGAACCGTTCGGCCGCAGTCCCTGGCGTCGCGGTGGAAACCGACATCGAGCTTCGTGCTCGTCAGGCCGACTCGACGGCACTTCCGAGCGTCTCACTGTGGGAGGGCATTATCGGCTCGCTTCTGTCGCTCGACGGCGTGCTTCGAGTTTCGGGCATCAAGAACGACGAGGACAGTCCGACGCCTGAAGGCGTGCCTGGGCACTCGATCGCCATGATCGTTGACGGCGGAGATACGCAGACGATCGGTGAGACGATCTTTCGAAAGAAAGGTGAAGGGGTAGGAACGCACGGTGACATCAAAGTGACCTACCTCGACAGTTACGGTTTTCCGAACTACATCAGCTTCAGCCGACCGAAGACGGTCAGAGTCAAGTGCAAGTTGAAGATTTCGCCGGGGTTGACCTACTTGAGCACCGTCGCCGACGAGATCAAGGCGCGCGTGGCGGAGTACGTCAACTCTCTTGCGATCGGCGACGACGTGGGTATTGCTCGCGTGCTTGCGGCGGCAATCAAAGACAGCCAGACGGGTATCGATACGCGCTTCACGGTCGACGAGATACAGCTCGGCCGCGACGACGGCGGTCTTTCGGTGGCGTCTCTTGCGATTGCATGGGCTGAGGCGGCCGCGTGCTCGACTGCAGATGTCGAGGTGGAGGTGAACGATGAGCGCCAACGCTACTGAGTACACCGACCTGATCGCGGGCGCGCATGTCTGCAAGCCGCGCTTTACAGAGTGGCTTTTCGAGCTGACGGAACCGCTCCGTAAAGCGCGCGAGCGTCTGGCGGCGCTTCGGTCGGACTTCGATGTCGATACGGCCGTCGGGAAGCAGCTCGATGCTGTTGGGGCTCGCATCGGGGTTTCAAGAGATCTTCCGCTGACACTGACGGGCGTCTATTTCGCGCTTGATGACGTCGGCGGCATCGGCCTTGACCGAGGCGTTTGGAAGGGCGCCTACGATCCTGTCGACGGGATGACGACGCTCGGCGATGACACCTACCGTGCCGTCATCAAAGCGAAGATCCTCGCGAACCATTGGGACGGCACGAACGGGAGCCTTCCGGGCTTTCTCTCGGAGGCTCTCTCCTACTTTGGAGTACCCGCGAAGGTGCTCGACTTGCAGGACCTTCAGACGATGCACGTCGCTCTGCACCTCACGAAGGACACGACTCCGCCGATCGTCTGGGAGCTTTTCTCTCGACGGATCATCGACGTAACGGCCGCGGGCGTCTCGATCGCGATCGTGAACAACGATCCGTGGTTCGGTTTTGACTACGACACCGCTTCGGTGAAAGGCCTCGATTCGGGGTCTTGGTTCCCTTTTTCACAACTTTCTCAGCCTAAGGAGATAGCCGATGGCAACTAACAAACTTTTGCCCTTCGCGAGCGGTGACACGCCGAACCTGGTCGACTTCGATACGTGGAACGCGCTTCCCGCTCGACTGACGGGGTTCCAGTCAGGGATCGCCAAGAGTGCCGAATTCAATAGGATCCTCGCGCAGGGTGGTGCAGCCGGCTACGTCATCGGCCAGTTGGTCGCGGATCATGCGGCGCAGGATGCCGATCTCGAAACGACCGCGCTCTATGCGGCCTTCAAGGAAGCACTTGCGGCGTACATCCCTGGGGCTGTCGCCAACGGCTCGATCGCAGGATCGAAGATCGCTGATGGTTCGATCACGCTGGCGAAGTTGGCCGCGGACTCGGTTGACGCGTCGAAAATCGCAACCGGGGCGGTCGGAGCGTCTGAGATCGCAGATAGCGCAGTGTCTGCGAGCAAGATTGCGAGTGGTGCTGTCACCGAAGTAAAGATCGCCGCGAACGCGGTCACGGCGGGGAAAATAGCGGATGGTGCAGTGTCTGCGAGCAAGATCGCCGCAGGTGCGGTTGATGCGTCGAAGATCGCGGCAGGTGCGGTCGGGGCTACTCAGCTCGCAGATTCTGGCGTCACCGCAGGGAGCGCCGGGCCGACTGAGGCCGCAACCTTGGCTTTCGGCGGCTCTTTCAACGTTCCACAGGTTACGGTCGACGCCAAGGGGCGTGCGACGCTCTTGAAGAGCTGGTCGCTCAAGCTCCCCGCCGCTCCGACATCGGTGCCTGGTAACTCCGGCACGGCGACGAAGCTCGCGACGAAGCGAACGATTTCGGCTACTGGTGACGCAACGTGGTCCGCGAGCTTTGACGGATCGGCGAACGCTTCCGCGGCGCTCACCCTCGCATCGGTCAATGACACGGATGGCACCTTCGGGCCCTCGGCGGCCGCAACCTTGGCTTTCGGCGGGACCTTCTACGTGCCGCAGATCACCGTCGACGCGAAGGGCCGCGTGACTTTGTCGAAGCACTGGGCGCTCAAGTTGCCTGCCGCTCCCGCGTTTGCAACTCAGGCCGAAGCCGAGGCGGGTACCAGCTCGACCAAGTACATGAGCCCGCTTCGAACGAAGCAGGCCATCGACAAGTTGGCCTCGACCGTGCCGCCTGGCACGATGATCCACTTTGCAGGAAAGACCTTGCCTGACGGTTGGCTCATCTGTAACGGAGCGGCTGTGTCGCGCACGACCTACGCCGATCTCTTCAAGGCTATCGGCACGACTTACGGAACGGGCGACGGGTCGACGACATTCAACCTTCCGAATGCCGACGGTCGATTCTTGGAGTGCACCACCTCGACTTCTAAGGTGGGTAATAAGGTAGAAGCTGGCCTACCGAACATCAGTGGGGAATTTGCCATACGAAAAGAAATCGGTACGCTAACCTCCGGCGGAACTTACTCAGGAGTTTTTGCCAGAGGTCTAAAGATCTCCACTGACTTACAGCTGTCGTCCGTTGGTGGCTCGGATACGTGGAGCCTGTCTTTTTCGGCGGCCCGGGGTAATGGTCTCTATGGAAACTCAGCTACCGCCCAGCCGGCCTCACTTCGAACGCTCGTCCTTATCAAGCTTTGATGAGGACAAGAACCCGCAAGGACGCAGGTTGGACCGTCGACGACGCTCCATACCGAGAGCTTGACTTTGTGCCCGACAAATCGAAGGACTTCAAGAAGCTGCCTCCGCCGCCGTTGTGAGACGTGTTGCTTGCGCTACCAAGCGTGACAGTTAAAGCGCCAGACGCGGTCAAACCGTCTGCGTGCATGAACCAGTTTGCTGAGGACGTCAATTTTCCGCTGATGTTCGGTCTGCCCGAACATCACCGGGGGGTTGCCGTCGACGAGAAGTTACGGGACTGCAACTGGCGCCTTCTATCAAGGTGATGGCAAAGGGTATGTACACGACAGCTTTACAGACTCCGAAGGCGTAGCCTTTTCGGCATCTCGGTCAAGTTCTCAATATGGGAAGGCTTCGACAGTCCAACCCGCGTCTCTCCGTGCCTTGGTACTCATCAAATTTTGATGAGCGTCAGGACGCGGAGCGAGGCAGGCTGTACAGCAGAAGATCGGCCGTAAACGGACGATGAACGTGACGCATCAAAGCTGAAGGATTTCCCGTTGTTCCACGAGGCATTGCCTCCCCAGCTAGAATCGCTTTCTTTTGCTAAAGCTCCAGTCTCAGCGAAATATCCTCCCATCAAATAGCCCGCTGCCCCAGTGATGTTCGGTGCCAGTACATCGCCGAAAACGCCATGACAGGTTTCGCTTTCGACAGTGTGACCGGCACAGCGCCGCAATCGTGGCTTACGGTCCTTCGCCCTGCGTGGCGCCGAAGACTTCGACTAGAAGCTCGGCACTTCGAGCACAGCCTGCGACGAAAGAGCTCCATCGCGACATGATGCCGCGGCGCGCCTCAAGGTAGTCAGACCTCTGATAGGCACGCGAGATGCCCGAGCCAACGACGTGGCTCAAGCACGCTTCGGCCGCTTCGAAGGGCTCGCCGTTGTCGGCCATCCATGACCGAGCGATCGACCGCAAGCCGTGGGCGACGAGCTTCCCGCGAAGCGAGGTCGAGTGCAGGTGCTTCGCAAGCGTCTGCGAGTTAAGCGCCTTCGAGCCGTCTCGGACCGATGGGAAGACGTAGCCCGATCGGGGGTGTGGAGAACACGCCCGAGCCGCATCGAGCAGGCGCAGCGCTTCGGCGGTGAGAGGGACGCGGTGCGTTCGGCCCTTCTTCATGTGCTCGCCCGGAATCGTGAGCGTGTCGCCGTCGATCCACTCCCATCGAAGGCTCGTGACCTCGCCCGGGCGAAGCATCGTGCAAAGCGAGACGGCGAAGAGCACCTGCACGCGTTGCGGCGCTTCGACCATGACCCTCATGACGCTCTCGAGCTCGCGCCAGTCGACGGACGGCATCGGCGTCGTGATGGGTGGGGCAAAGATACGCGAGACGCGCTCGATGGGGTTGTGCTGGATGTAGCCCGCGCAGACGGCGAGGTCGAGGATTTCGCGCGTGCGCATGAGAACGCGCTTGAGCGTCACGCGGCGGCCTGACGTATCGAGTGGTCGCACGATCTGCACGACGAGGGGCGCCGCGATCTCGTCGAGCTGTCGGTTTCGAAGGTGCGGGAGGATGAGCCGCTCGAGCATGCGGCGCTCGTCTCGGTACGACACGATGCGCCCTTTCTTGAGCGAACACCAAAGACGAAAAGCGTCCTCGAAGACGTATCCGCGCGGCGGCTCAAGGCCTGCATCCTTGCGCGCACGCCGCGCTTTCTGGCGGGCCTCTTTTAGTGAAACCTCGGGCCATTTTCCGAGGGTTCGATCAGTGACGCGACCGCAAAAGGAGGTGCGAAGGACCCAACTTTTTGAGCCTGATGGGTGAACCCTCAGGGCAAGGCCGTGGCCATCGGCGACGGTGAATCTTTTCTCGCGCGGCCTCAGTGCCGCGATTTTTTTGGAGGTAAGCATGGAGCTTCAGACTTGCTATCTGTACGACGAGGACAAGTACTTCGTCGATGAAGTCCTCTGCCAAAAGGACGAAAACGGGCTGATGCTCGCCGCAGACGCGGTCGAGCAGGCGCCCGACATGAGTCTTCTCGCGACCAACTTTTTGAAGTGGGACGGCGAAAAGTGGACGGCAGAGAAGAAGCCGACCACGCCTGAAGAGTGCGCGGCAATCGGTGATCTCCCGCACGAAAAACAGACCCCGCGCATCCACGAGCTTCGTCAGCTCTTCGATGCGATCTGCGAAGGCTCGAAGTCGTGGCGCGTCGAGCAGGATCCCGACACGTTCGCGAAGCGCGTCGTGCCTATCCCGCCCGAGGAAGAGGAGGCCGCCGAAGCCGACCGAGAGCTCGGCGAGTTTGACGCGCAGGTTGCTTCGCTCAAAGACCGCATGTCGCTCGCGATGTTGCAGGGCGACGAAGAAGAGGTGGCCGCTCTTCGGGCCGAATACAAGACGTTGATGGGGATCTGACGATGACGGAAAAGAAGTACTGCACCGCCTGCGGCGCCGAGCTCGACGAAGAAGGCATCTGCACGCGAGAGAAGTGCCCGCGCCGCGCACTTCAGCTGAAGAAAAAGGCGGCCCGCGAAGAGGCCGAAAAGGCCAAACGAGCCGTGCGATGAATTTGAGGGCCGCCATTTGGCGGCTTTTCGCTTTTTAGAGGAGCGCAGGAATGTGCGAAGAGGAGTCGCCGGTGAAGCGATTTTTGTCAATGCTCGGCTCTGGGACTGCGAGCAGTGCGGCGAAAGCGTCGCCAGGAGTGGCCGTGACCGGCCTCCAAATCTATGGGTTTCAGATTGAGACCTGGGTAAGCATCCTTACAGCTGTCTACCTGATCTTTATGGCCATCGGAGCGCTGCCGAAGGTGATTGAAGGCTTGCTGTACGTGGTCGCGCTCGCAAAGGGTGAGCGGAAGAAGAAGGACGTGCAATGAGTGTGAAAAAGAGATTGGCAATCGGAGCCCTGTCGTTGAGTGCGACGGGGCTTCTTGCTTTGGCGGGGTATGAAGGGTTCCGCAACGAAGCCTACATCCCCGTGCCTGGCGACGTGCCAACCATCGGCTTCGGCTCGACGTCGGGCGTTCAGCTCGGAGACAAGATCACGGTCGAAGAAGGCCTTGAACGCCTCTACCGTGACGTCGGCGTGGCCGAGAGCGCCATCGCTCGGTGCGTGAAGGTGCCGTTGACCCAAGGCGAATACGATGCCTACACGTCTTTTGCTTTCAACGTCGGTGGATCCGCGTTCTGCGGCTCGACGCTGGTGAAGAAGTTGAATGCAGGCGATTACCAGGGCGCGTGTGACGAGCTGAAACGTTGGGTCTATGCCGACGGCAAGGTTCTTCCCGGCCTCGTCGAGCGCCGCGAACGTGAATTTCAAATGTGCATGGGGGTTGGAAAATGATGTTTTTGAAGTGGGCGGCTCTCGGGCCGCTTTCTTTTTTGATGGCAATCGTTGGCCGGCTACTTGCGCCTGTCTTGCCGTTCTTCGTCCAAGAGAACGGCTTCCTGCCGAAGTGGCTGTGGTGGTTCCAGACGCCCGACAACCCGTGTGACGGTGACAGCGGGCATTGGAAGCGGTGGCCGTCGACGACGGCGTGGGGGACGTACTGCCGCCGCGTCGCGTGGTTCCTCAGGAATGTCTGCTACGGCTTCGACATTGACATGCTCGGCGTCGAGGTCCTGCCGACCGACCTTCTTCTCGTCGAAGGGAACGAGGCCGCAGGAGACCAGACGGGCATCTCTGGCACGTGCAAGCGATGGCTCTACCGAGACGAAAAGCTCATCGCGTGGCAGGTCTACGTCGTGAAGCACTACCGCGCCCTCGGCTTTCACGCCTGCGTTCGCGTGAATCTCGGCTGGAAGTTGTGGGGTGCGAAGGAAGGAGTGAAGCAGTTCACCGCCTACTTTCACCCTGCCAAAGGCCTCGAACGCGAGGCCTAAAAAAGGAGGAGATCGGACTGTGGTGAGCTGGAAATTTTGGGCGGGGCTTCTCGGAGCCGCCGCCCTTTTCGTCGGAGGCTACCAGTACGCCGCCGCCCTGTATGGTGCGGACATCGCGGCTTTGCGCGAGGACTACGCAACTCGCGCATCAGAACTGGAGGAGAAGTATCGTGCCAAAGAGAAGGAAAGCGCCCGGGCGATTGTTGCCGCCTGGGAAGAGAGGGACCGCGCTCTACGTGACGCTGTTCGCCTTGACGGCGACCTTGACCGGGTGCGCGACGAGGCCGCCGCCCTCCGCCGTCAGCTGTCCAGAGCGCCTGCCGATTCCTGCAAGCCTTGCCGCTCCAGCCTCTCCGAATGCTCGGGCCTACTCGCTCGAAGTGCAGAACTTCTTGAGCGAGGTTCAAACCTCGCTCAAGCGGTGGCGGCAGACAAAGACGCCGTCGTCCGAATGACCAAATAAAAACCCCCGATTTTGCAGGCACAAAAAAAGAGGGTCGCTCGGAAGCGACCCTCTCTGTGCGTTCTGGCACGCACTGCCTTCGAGATGCCGAAGCAGTGGCTCGAAAATCCTTTTCAGGATAGATACACCCCCGGTGCCCCGGGGAATTCGCGCGAAGTCGCTCCGAAGAGCGACGTGAATTAGTCTATCAAAGTCCAGAGACCATAGGGTTGGTGAAAACCCCCGCCTTCGTGATGGCGGCTTCGAGCGCGACCCTGACGTAGATCAAGACATGTGTTCGTAGTTTGTCACGGGTTCGGATTCTTTTGAAATTCTTGCGCTTGTGGGAAAATCTGTGGGAAAAAACCAAACATAGCCCTGCAACGCCAGTATTTATAGTGGGATTCGTATTCCCCCTTCTCCGCCATAAACGCGAAACCCCGTGCTTTGAAAGCACGGGGTTTTTTGTTCTCGTTTTCCCTCTCCTCACGTCCGCAGGGATTCCCAGAGATTTCTTCTCATGGCACTTCGGCTGCAAAAAAATGCGGAAAACTTCCCTGCAAGGAGAGCACCCTCTCCGGTCCGAAACCGCCTCAAGCCTCCAAAGCCTCCCGACTCAAAAAGAATCGCGCCCCGCGACGAATCGCGAGGCGCGGGGTTCGTGCGCACGATCGCAACCTTTGGCTCACCGGGCGCCGCGCAACTTGCTCTCCGTCCAAAAGAGCGCCACGATTGTTTTCACGTCGGTGATGCGACCGTCGCGCGCCATGGCGAGCGCTTCCTCCAGGGGGACCCGCACGACCTCCAGCCATTCGCCCTCGTCGAGGGCCTGCTCGCCCTCGCTGAGTCCCTCGGCAAGAAAGACCGCAATATGCTCGTTGCTGTAGCCGATCGCGTTGTGAAGCGTGCCGAGCGTGCTCCAGCGTTCCGCGGCGACGCCGCACTCTTCCTTCAGTTCGCGCTGCGCACAGACGAGTTCGGACTCGTTCGCTTCATCGGGTGGCGCCACTGGCGCTCGAGAAGGATCGAGCCGTCCTCGTAAAGGGCGACGATCGCGGCCGCTCCGGGGTGCGTCAAAAAGAGCCGCTTGCCGGAGGCTCCATCGGGCAACCGGATGTCTTCGCGCACGAGATGCATGAAGCGACCGTCAAAAAGCGTCTCTTCGCCCACGGTTGTTTCGGCAAGCGGATCGTCGGCGCGTTCGGCGCGAGGCGCGGGATTCAAAAGCGGAAATCGGCTGGCGGTCATCGTTGTTCCTCATTCGATCGGTAGGATGTTCGGGCGAGTATAGCGCCCGCAAGCCCGCCCTAAAGTTCGCCGAGCGCCCGCCCCGACGCGGCCCGTTAGAATACGGGCTTCGAAAGGCCATCTGACGCACGAAAAGCGCATTCACGGGTTCGCCACTGGCGACACGGTTCGAGCCGAGGTCTCCTCGGGAAAGAAGGTCGGAACCTATCAATATCAGGGGCGCGTGGCTGTTCGAAATAGCGCTTTCAGACGCCCGAAGGCGTCGTTCAAGGGATCGGTTGGCGTCATTGTCAGCTGCTTTCTTACAACAACGGATACGGGTATGCGTGGCGTTGCCCCGCACCTCATTCCTCCCCCGTCTGAAGACGGGGATCTCCAGAGATATTTTCATGAGCAAAACGATTCTCAACGCGGACGAACTTCGTTCGCTCGAAGAAAGAAGCGCCAACCATCTCGGCGCCGATCAACTGATGCGTCGTGCGGGCGCGGCTGCGGCCGATCTTGTCGAAGCCCGTTCGCCGGGGCGTCGCGTGACGCTCCTCGCGGGGCCGGGGAACAACGGGGGCGATGCCGTGGCGTGCGCTCTCGAACTTAAGCGTCGCGGCTTCGAGGTTCAGCTCGTACTCCCGACGGGCGAACCCCGTTCGGAACTCGCGCGCACGATGCTCGCCGAATGGCGCGCCGCGGGCGGCACGACGGAGCGCGACCCCTACATGACGGAAAAAGCCGACTGTGTGGTCGACGGCCTCTTCGGCACGGGCCTTGAAAAGCCCGTCTCGGGCGAAGCGCTTGACGCCGTACTCTGGTTCAACGAACGTCAGGCTTTCAAGATCGCGCTCGACCTCCCCTCGGGGCTCAACGCCGCCACGGGCAACTGGGTGGGCACGATCCCGGGGTGCCGCGCCGACGTGACGATCGCGTTTCTCGCCGTCAAAGCGGGTCTCTACATGAACGAAGGGGTCGACGCCGCGGGCGAAGTCGTTTTGGCCGAACTCGACGTATCGGTACCGCTCTCGAACCTCTCGGTCGTGGAGACGGACGAATTCGAACACGTCCTCGCGCCGCGCAACAAGAATTCCCACAAGGGCACCTACGGTCACCTTGCGATCGTGGGCGGCGACCGCGGTCACGCGGGAGCGGCGCTCCTCGCCGCCCGTGCGGGTCTTGTGACGGGTGCGGGCACGGTGACCGCCGAACTCCTCGCCGGGCACGGGCCGGAGTTCGATCCGACGATGCCCGAACTCATGTTTTCCGAGACGCCCGTCGACTTCACGGCCTTCACGGCCGCCGTGATCGGCCCGGGGCTCGGCATGTCCGACGCCGCCAAGGCACGCCTCTGCGCCGCGCTCGACGCGGAAAAGCCCCTTGTCATCGACGCCGACGCGCTCAACCTCATCAGCGCCGACCTGAAGTTGCAGGACCGCCTCCTCGCCCGCCGCGCGACCACGATCCTCACCCCTCACGAAATGGAAGCCGCACGGATGCTGCGGCGCGACGTGAAGAACGTCACCGTCGATCGCGTCGCCGCTGCGCGCGAACTCGCCGTGCAGTCCGGGGCGATCGTCGTTCTGAAAGGCCCCGGTACGGTGGTCGCGCTTCGCAGCTCGCGCACCTGGATCAACCCGACGGGCTCGCCAATGCTCTCGACCGCGGGCAGCGGCGACGTGCTTGCGGGCATGATCGGGGCGTTCCTCGCGCAGAAGTTCGACGCCGTCGAATCGGTACTCTCCGCCGTCTATCTGCACGGCCTTTCCGCCGAAGGGCGCTTTGCGGGCTTCCTCGCGGGTGAAATCGCACCCGCGGCCGCACGCATTCTCGAATCGATGCGTCGCGAGCGCGTCCGCCGCTACTGACGGCTCTGCGGACGAGCCCGTCGTCCGCGGACACTTCGAAACCGAATCCAAGAAAAGCGCCCTTACGGGCGCTTTTCTTTTTAGGGAAGACTTTCGTCGCCGGCACCCCGGACCGCTTCGCATGCCCGTCTTTGTCGATCGGCCGTGCCTGCGCGCGATCGGTTCGGCCCGTCAAATGTAACAAACCTTGTCTTTTGCGGATGATTTACCCTAGGCATTATCCCTTAGGTACTTTGGGAATAAGAGATTCGTCGGGATTACGTTGAAATTTCCATCCTACAGCCTGTTACAGGTTTCATATCTCGGAAAACCCCAAGAGGGAGGCCCTCGGCTATAGTGAACTCACGGCGCGATGTTGGGTGAATGCAGCGCGTCGTGTTTCTCCTGATAAGGTTGAAAGAAAAATTGAGGGTTGGCCTCGCGAACGCTGGGAAACGTTCGCGAGGTTTTTTTTCGCCCGAAATTCTCGGGTTCCCATCCGAGAGCGGAAGTCCCCGACGCTCAGGCGTCCGTCACGGGGCGGCGTCGAGTTCGGCTTCTGCCGTCTCTCCCTTTCTCACCTCGGGCCAGGCCTCGAGTCGGGCGACCTCCGAGAGGAATGTTCGGCGCACCTCGCTCACAAACCAGTTGAGTACCGCATCCGAAATCCGCAGACGGTTGCGCACGAACGCGAGTTCGTGCTCGCTCCCCTCGACCCGGCCGAGAATCGCCGCGCGCCCTTCGGCCGCAAAACGTCTCGCCCACGAAAAGGGAAGCATCGCCCTCAGCATGTTGGCGCCGAGGACGGCGAGCACCGTCGAAAGGTTCGCGCACACGAGGGCGGGCCCTTCCTCTCTTTCGTTTTTACGTTCGAGCACGGCATCTTCCGCCCTTTCCCCATCCTTTACGTTCTTTATGTCCGCGACGCACACGCGACGGCATCCCCGAAGGTCGGATTCGGCGAGTACTCTCAGGCGCGCTTCCTCCGCGAGCGGATGCGCGCACCCCGTCACGTGCACGAACGCGTCGCGCCCGAGCACGTCGACCGCCCCGTTCGCCCGCCACGCGCCGAACACATCGCGCGCCCCGAAAGCGAGATCGATCCGGTTGGCGACGAGCGCCTCCTCAAGGTCGTCCCCGAGCGCCGCGAGTTCGATCGAAAGGTTCGGGGCCTTTGCAAGGACGTGCGCGAGCGCCGTGTCGAGGTACGTGAAGTCGAGTTCGCTCCGGGCACCGATGCGGATCGTTGTGGTCATGCTCCCGGGCTCGGGGAACGCACATACGAAAAGCTTCCCGTAGCTCGCGAGCATCCCCGCAATCGGCGCGTAGAGTTCCGTCGCACGGATCGAAGGCGTCATTCCGTGAGCGCCCCGCAGGAAAAGGTCCTCGCCGAAGACCTGGCGCAGTTTGGCAAGCAAGCGGCTTGCAGCCGGGATGCTCACGTTCAATTCCTTCGCGGCGAGCGACAGGCTGCCGCAATCGCACAGGGCTTTGAAAAGCCGCATCATGTCGATGTCGAGGTTGGGGGACGTCATGGGGTGATTCGGTGAAAGCGCAGAAACAACTGAGGCCCCAAGGATACGGGATCGGTTCGGCAGCCGACAAACTTCTCGCCGCAAACGACGCCCCTGCAGTAGCATGAGAACGTTCCCGTTTATCACTTTTCCGGAGAAGTTAGATCATGGCTCCCTGGCCTTTTCTTCGCATTGCCGCGCACCGCGGCTCGGGCACGATGGCTCCCGAGAACACGCTCGAAGGTTTCCGTACGGGCCTTCGGTACGGTTTCAAAGCCATGGAAACGGACGCCATGCTCGCCAAAGACGGTGTTCCCGTTCTGATGCATGACGAAAAGTTCGGTCGTACGATTCTCGACGACGACCGTTCCGTCCCCGAACTGACGAGCCTCGAAGTGCGCGTGCTCGACGCAGGCAGCTGGTTCGCACCGCAGTACGCGGGCGTGCCGCCCGCCGGGTTCGAGCAGGCCGTGCGCTGGTGTCGCGCGAACGACGTCTGGCTCAACATCGAAATCAAACCCGCTGCGGGTGCGGAACTCGAAACGGGACGCGTCGTCGGTCGGCTGACGGCGGAACTCTACGCGGACCTCGTGCGCGAGGGCGGCGACCGGCAGGAGAAAATCAATCCGAAGGCACCGCTTTTCAGCTCCTTCAAACCCGACGCCTTGCGCGGAGCGCTTGAGACCGCGCCCGACATTCCGCGCGGTTTCCTCGTCGACCGGATTCCCGAGAACTGGCGCGAACTTCTTGCGGAACTGCGATGCGTGGCGCTTCACTGCAACCACAAGCGCATCACGCCCGAATTCGTTAGCGAAGTGAAGGATCTCGGCTACTGGGTGTTCTGCTACACCGTGAACGACCCGAAGCGCGTCGAAGAGCTCTTCCGTTGGGGCGTGGACGGCCTCTGCACGGACCGACTCGACCTGGTGCGTCCCTACGCCTGAGCCGCACGAAAGGAAGCACAAAATCCGAGGCCGATCGAAGGATAGGGGCCTACGCCTCTCGTAAAAAAGGAGCCTCGTCGATATCGTCGAGGCTCCTTTTTTTCGTTCGAAGGTCGATGTTCGAACGTCAGTCGACCGAGCGGTCGGCCGGGCCGGAATAGGCCGCACCGCCCACGAAACTTTCGTCGACGGGTACTTGAACAAGCGGAACGACCTCTTCGTAGGCTTCGCCCGCCGCGCCCGAAATAATGCTTCGGAGTCCCGAGGAATCGAAAATGCGCACGTGCTTCTGATTTACCTCGATCAGGCCGTCGTGCGCGAAGCGCGAGAGCACGCGGCTCACCGTCTCCAACTTCAGCCCGAGGAAGGAGCCGATTTCGGCGCGCGTCATGCGAAGCACGAATTCGGAGCGCGAGTAACCGCGTTGCTCGAAGCGCTGCGAGAGTGAAAGAAGGAAGTAGGCGAGACGCTCTTCGGCATGCATCGAGCCGAGAAGCAACATGTGGTTGTTCTGACGGACGACTTCGCGAGCAAGCGTCTTCATGAGGTGCGATCCGATCGCATGCACGGCGACCGCGCACTCTTCAATGCGCGCGTAGGGAATCACGCAGACTTCGGTGTCTTCGAGCGCGATCAGATCCATCGTGTGCACGGCGTTCGGAATGCCGTCGATCCCGAGCATGTCGCCCGCCATGTAAAAGGCCGAGACCTGTTCGCGGCCGTCGCTGCCCATCACGACCCCTTTCACGAAGCCGAGACGCACGACGTAAAGCGCGCGGAAACGATCGCCCGCGCGGTAAAGAGGAGCACCGCGTTTGACGCGGCGGCGCTCCGAAACGAGATCCTCGAGCCGTTCGACCTCTTTGAGCGTCAGGCCGATCGGCAGACAGGAATCGCGCATGTTGCAGTTGGAACAGGTGACGCGAAGCGTGGACAAGCTGATCACGAACTATTCTCCTCTTCGCCCCGGAAGGGACGGGATCGACTTCGCGGGCACCGGGCGCCCGTCGATCTTCGGGGGGGCTCGTCGGGGACTGAGCCCCGGGGACGTTCGCCCTCAAAGCTTTCGCGGAGTACGGCAGCCTGCTAATGTTGAAATAATATGCGGCGCATACAATGCCGACCGTCGGGATGCGGGCTTCGGACACACCTGTCCCGGACCCATATACCAGCGAGCGGCAGTCACATACCCCTGTGCCTTGATGCGAATCAAGGAAGCGGCACGCTTGGGTCGAATAATATCAGCATCCTTAACTTAAGTCATAGCCTCAAAGGAATAAAACAATGACGACCCCGGAAACGAGCGGCGTTGAACTGCCGGAAATGGACCTGCTACGCAAATTCGACGTGCCGGCCCCGCGCTACACGTCCTACCCCACGGCCGACCGGTTCAATGCGTCCTTTGGCGTTGAAGACTACGAACGCGCCCTCGCGGGGCGCGCCGACGAAAAGAATCCCGTCGATCTGTCCCTCTACGTTCACGTTCCCTTCTGCAACGACGTCTGCTACTACTGCGGCTGCAACAAGATCGTGACGCGCGACCACGGCCGGAGCGCCGAATACATCGAGACGATCGGCCGCGAAGCCGACCTCGTGAAAGAACACATCACGGGCCCGCAGGAGCTCGCACAGTTGCACTTCGGCGGCGGCACTCCCACGTTCCTCACGAACGACGAGCTCGCGCACATGATGGAAACGCTCACGAAGCGCTTCCCGCTCGCCGCGCGCGGCGAATTCTCGATCGAAGTCGACCCGCGCACCTGCCCCCCCGAAAAAGTGAAGAAGCTCCGCGAACTCGGTCTCAACCGCATGTCCTGCGGCGTTCAGGACTTCAATCCCGACGTGCAGAAGGCGATCAACCGCATCCAGCCCTTCGAACAAACGAAGGCCACGATCGACGCGGCCCGCGCGTACGGGTTCGAATCCGTCAACATGGACCTCATCTACGGGCTGCCGAAGCAGACGCGCGCCACCTTCTCGGAAACGATCGACAAGGTGCTTGAGCTCTCGCCCGATCGCATCGCGCTCTACCACTACGCTCATCTGCCGAACCACTTCAAGGCGCAACGCCGCATTCTGCCCGCGGACCTTCCCGACACGGTCGAAAAGGTGCACATCATGTTCGATGCGATCACGCGTCTCACGCAGAACGGCTACCGCTACATCGGCATGGACCACTTCGCCAAGGAAGACGACGAACTCTCGCGCGCCCAGATCGAAGGAACCCTGCAGCGCAACTTCCAGGGCTACTCCACGATGGCCGAATGCGACATGGTCGCGCTCGGCGTCTCGAGCATCTCGAAGATCGGCCGCGCCTACGCCTGCAACCCGCGCGAACTCGACGATTACTACGCCGCGATCCGCGAAGGGCGCCTCGCCACGAACCGCGGTTATTGGCTCAACGACGACGACGATCTTCGCCGCTACGTGATCATGCAGATCATGTGCAACTTCGAACTGAAGAAGAAGGATGTCGAAGAACGTTTCGGCATCAAGTTCGACGAAACCTTCGCCTACGAATGGTCGAAGATGAAACCCTACGTGAAGCACGGCCTCGTCGAACTCCACGACGACCGCCTCGTTGTTTCCCCCAAGGGGAAGATCTTCGTGCGCGCCGTAGCGATGCAGTTCGACCGCTACCTGCGCGAATCCGATCGCGCGGGCGGCTACTCGCGCATCGCCTGATCGCGTCCCGCACGCTTTGCGCCCGGAACTTTTTCGGGTGCAAAGCCCCGGCCCGACACACGAGACCCGCCTCCCGAAAGGAGCGGGTTTTTGCGTTCGAAGAACACCCGTGCCCGAAGGGACGCGATCCGCAACGGCCCGCTGCAACCGCTTTGCTAAAATGTGTCGCTTCGAACAAGCTTTCTCACGGGCGTACCGATCCCCGGACGGGCACGTTACCCTTCGGCCTTCGGGGCCCTCGAACCCCAAACATTTTTTTGATTTCTATGAAAGTCGCTGACATTCGACGGACCTTTCTGAAGTTTTACGAAAGCAAGGGTCATACGATCGTTCATTCGAGTCCGGTCGTCCCCGGAAACGACCCCACGCTCCTTTTCACGAACGCGGGCATGAACCAGTTCAAAGACGTGTTCCTCGGCTTCGACAAGCGTCCCTACACGCGCGCGACCACCTCGCAAAAGTGCATCCGCGCCGGCGGCAAGCACAACGACCTCGACAACGTCGGCTACACCGCGCGCCACCATACGTTCTTCGAGATGCTCGGGAACTTCTCCTTCGGCGACTACTTCAAGCACGACGCCATCCGTTTTGCCTGGGAGCTCCTGACCGAACACTTCATGCTTCCGCCCGAAAAGCTCTGGGTGACGGTCTACGCCGAAGACGACGAAGCCTATGACATCTGGAACAAGGAAGTCGGCGTCCCGGCCGAGCGCATCGTGCGCATCGGCGACAACAAGGGCGCCCGCTACATGTCCGACAACTTCTGGATGATGGGCGACACGGGGCCGTGCGGTCCCTGCTCGGAAATCTTCTACGACCACGGCGAAAGCGTTCAGGGCGGCCCTCCGGGGTCCCCCGACGAAGACGGCGACCGCTACATCGAGATCTGGAATCTCGTCTTCATGCAGTTCTACCGTGACGAAAAGGGCGTGATGCACAAGCTGCCGAAGCCCTCGATCGACACGGGCATGGGGCTCGAACGCATTGCGGCCGTCCTGCAGGGCGTGCACAACAACTACGACATCGACCTCTTCAAGAATCTTCTCGCCGCCGCCAAAGCCGCCGTCGAGAGCGTGAGCGCCGGTGAAGTGGACGCGTCTTCTCCCTCCCTCAAGGTAATCGCCGACCACATCCGCGCCTGCGCCTTCTCGGTTGCCGACGGCATCGTCCCGGGCAATGAAGGCCGCGCCTACGTGTTGCGCCGCATCTGCCGCCGCGCGATCCGCCACGGCTACAAGCTCGGCGCGCGGGCACCCTTCTTCTACAAGCTCGTCGACGCGGTCGTCGCCGAGATGGGCGAAGCCTACCCCGAACTCAAGAATCCGAAAATCGCCGCCGTGCTCGAAGACGAAGAACGCCGCTTCTTCGCGACGATCACGAAGGGTATGGAACTCCTCGAAGATGCGATCGCCAAGTGCACGAACGGATGCCTCGACGGTGAAATCCTCTTCAAGCTCCACGACACGTACGGGTTCCCGGCCGACCTGACGGGCGACGTGTGCCGCGAACGCGGTCTCACGATCGACTCCGAAGGGTTTGACCGCGCCATGGAACGTCAGCGCGCCGCCGCGCGTGCGAACGCCAAGTTCAAGATGGCAGCGGGCCTCGAATATTCGGGCGCCGACACGGTCTTCACGGGCTACGAAACGCTTGTTGAAAGCGGTGCGAAGGTGATCGGTCTTTACCGCGACGGCGAAGCCGTCGAGCACGTCGACGCGGGCGAAGACTGCGTCGTCGTCTTCGACCGTACGCCCTTCTACGCCGAATCGGGCGGCCAGACGGGCGACAAGGGCGAAGCGAAGAACGCCACGTCGCTCCTCGAAGTGCTTGACACCTTCAAGGTGAAGGCGGCCGTCACGGGCGAACACTGCCACGTGCACGAAGGCGGCGTCTCGCTCGGCGACACGTTCGAACTTCGCGTCAACGAAGAACTCCGCGAAGCCACGATGCGCAACCACTCCGTGACGCACATCATGCACAAGGCCCTGCGTACGGTCCTCGGCGACGGCGTCGCTCAGAAGGGATCGCTCGTTTCGCCCAAGTCGACGCGCTTTGACTTCTCGTATCCGAAGCCCCTTACGGCCGAGGAAATCCGCAAGGTCGAAACGATCGTCAACGCCGAAATCCTTCGCAACACCGAAGTTGAAACGCGTGTGCTCCCGATCGACGAAGCCAAGGAAACGGGCGCCGTCATGCTCTTCGGCGAAAAGTACGGTGAAACCGTACGCGTGCTCAACATCGGCACGTCCGTCGAATTCTGCGGCGGCACGCACGTCAAGCGCACCGGCGACATCGGCTTCTTCAAGGTCGTGAGCGAAGCGGGCATTGCCGCGGGCATTCGCCGCATCGAAGCCGTCACCGGCACCGAAGCGCTTCGCTTCGTGCAGGAACAGGCCAAACTGCTGAGTGAAAGCGCCCACCGCTTCAAAGCCCCCGTCTCCGAACTGCCCGGCAAGATCGACGATCTGATGCAGACGCAGAAGGCCCTCGAAAAGGCCTTGGAACAGTTGAAGAGCCGCATGGCCGCCAAGCTCGGCGACACGCTCGTCGAACAGGCCGTCGACGTCAAGGGCGTCAAGGTGCTCGTCGCCCGCATGGACGGCGCCGACGCCAAGGCCCTTCGCGAAACGATGGACAAGGTGAAGGACAAGCTCGGTACGGCTGCGGCCGTGCTCGCGAGCGTCGTTGACGGTCGCGTGCAACTCGCCGCGGGCGTCACGAAGAACCTCACCGACCGCGTCAAGGCGGGCGAACTCGTCAACTTCGTCGCCCTCCAGGTGGGCGGCAAGGGCGGCGGCAAGCCCGACATGGCCATGGCGGGCGGTTCCGATGCCTCGAAGCTCGACGAAGCGCTTGCGGGCGTTGCGTCCTGGATCGAAGCCAAGCTCTGAGAAGGACGGGGGACATGACCGTCGAAACGTTCGTCCCGGGTTGCATCCCCTCGGAAGCGTCGAGCGAAACGCTCGACATTCCGGGGCTCGCCTGCCCGATGCCCGTTTTGAAAACCAAAAAGCGTCTCGCCGCCCTGGCGGCGGGCGCCCGGTTGCGAGTGATATCCACCGATCCGCACAGTCTTCGCGACCTTGCAGAATTCTGCCGTCAGACCGGGCACGCGTTGCTCGAGCAACACGAAGAGACGACGACGGAGGGTGTCCGTTACGTAACGGACATTCGCAAGCGATGCGAGTGACGCTCCCCTGACTGCGAAGCCCGGTTCCGACCGGGCTTCGTCACTTCGGGTGATCTTCATCGGATCGGCCTTTCGACCGCCCGTTGTCTCTCAACCGTTTCCACGACCTCTTTGCGCGCTCCGCCCTCCCGGAGACGCTTTTCGTCATGATCAGCGAACAAACCCGAGGCATCGTCCTTGCTTCCGGCGCCGGTCTCTGCTGGGGTTGCATGAGCGTGGCCGCTCAATACCTCTTCACGGACCTCGGTTTCTCACCCGAAGACCTCGTGTCGTTGCGCCTCCTGGCTTCGGGCGCGCTTCTCATTGCGATCGATTTTCTGCTCAATCCCCGAAACGTCGTCGCTCCCGTCTTCCGGCGCGAAAACCTCCCCGCGGTCCTTCTTTACGGCGCGAGCGTTCTGAGCGGGCAGTACACCTTTTTTCTATCGATCGCTCACACGAATGCGGGGACCGCCGCAATTTTGATCGGAACGCAACCCCTCATGATCCTTTTGTGGCTCGCCTTTCACGACGGACGACACATCACGCCCCGAGAAGGTTTTTGTCTGCTTCTTGCGCTTTTCGGCGTCGGCTGCCTCGTGACGAAAGGCGACCTTTCCTCGCTCGACTTTTCGGCGGCGGGCGTCGTCTTCGGACTCCTTTCCGCCGCCTCGGGCGCCTTTTCGACGATTCAGCCGCGAAACGTTCTGAGGCGCATCGGCGCGGGCCTGACGGCAGGCTGGGGGCTCTTTGCGGGCGGCTGCATCATGACCGTTTTCAACCCGCCCTGGGCCGCACGCGTCGCATGGACATGGGAGACCGTGGCCGCGTGCTTCGTCGTCATCCTGATTGGCACGGTCGTTGCCTTCTGGTGTTATCTCGCGAGCACCAAATACGTCTCGCCCGCCGTCACCGGACTTCTCGTTTCGTTCGAACCGCTCTCCGCCGTGGTTCTCTCGGCGCTTCTTCTCGGCGTCACGTTCGGTGCGTGGGAACTTGCGGGGGCGGGCGCCATCCTTGCGAATCTCGTGCTTCTTTCGCTGCGCCGCTCACGGTAAAGCACGCTATCAACTCGTACGATCGACGGCACCGTGCTCGGAGAATTCAAACGGGAACGCGCGACAAGGGACATACGCCTTTTTCCCGCGTTCCTCCTCCTTTTTTTCCTACGTCGACGGTCGAATTCAGAATTTTTTGATTTTTTTCGCCGACCTCTTGCTTTTTTCAAAAAACCTCTGTATTATTCATCTCCTGCAATTGATGAGCGGCTGTAGCTCAGTTGGATAGAGTACCTGGCTACGAACCAGGGGGTCGTGGGTTCGAATCCTGCCTGGCGCACCATCCGCACAAGAGAGGAAAATTAAGAAGAGTATTTCGAAAGAAATGCTCTTTTTTTTTGCGTGCCGATTCGGTCTCTACGGAATATTCCTTAGTTTGCCTATTTTTTAAGCAACTCCGTAAGCCTTTGAAACTCCTTCATAAAATATCGTTTCGGACACATGTCCGCCGAGTTATACACAGGTTCTGTGGAAAACTGGGGACAACTTTTTCGCAATCGGTGGAAAAGCCGCAGACGATCGGTCGATCCGTTCGCCGAACACGCCGTAGACAAAAAGGCCCCGACGCATGTTCGCATCGGGGCGCGGTGTTCGGGTCCGGATCAGACCTCTGTGGACATCTTCCGGCGATCGTAGCGGCGGAATTCCACCGCGTACGGACGGTCGGGCACGGGTTCGAGCCGGTCGACCACCTCATAGGTCCATTCGTTCTCGGGCAACTCCGGAAAGACGGTATCGCCCTCGAAGTCCCGATCGAGCACCGTCACCCAGCAACGATCGGCCGAGGGCAGCGCTTCACGGTAGATTTCCCCGCCCCCGATCACGAAGATGCGGGGCGCGTCCGCCAGCAGCTTGAACGCCGCTTCGAGGCTCGTCACCGTTTCGGTCCCTTCGGCCCGGAAATCGGGATTGCGGGTCACCGCCACATTGCGGCGCCCGGGCAAAGGGCGACCGATTGAGAGGCGGGTCTTGCGTCCCATCACGATGGGCGAGCCCATCGTCGTACGCTTGAAAAACGCGAAGTCTTCGGGAATGCGCCAGAGCATGCGGTTGTCCGCACCGATGACGCCGTTGCGCGCACGCGCCACGATGAGTTCGATCATAAAAAAAGGGCGCCCCCGAGCTCGTGCGCTCGGACCGGACGCCGCTCCCTCCGAAAAGAAATGAAAGAAGAAGGCTTCGGACCCGTCAAACGGCCACGGGCGCCTTGATGTGAGGCCACGGATCGTAATCGACGATTTCGAAGTCCTCGTACCGGTAATCGAAAATCGACTCGGGTTTGCGCAGGATCCTGAGCTTCGGATACCGACGCGGTTCGCGCGAGAGCTGCAACTTCACCTGCTCGACGTGGTTGTCGTAGATGTGGCAGTCGCCGCCCGTCCAGACGAAATCCCCGACACCGAGATCGCACTGCGCGGCCACCATATGGGTGAGGAGCGCATAGCTCGCAATATTGAAGGGGACGCCGAGGAAAATGTCGCACGAGCGCTGATAGAGCTGGCAGGAAAGCTTCCCGTTCGCCACGTAGAACTGGAAGAGGCAGTGACAGGGAGGAAGCGCCATCTCGTCGACTTCGGCCGGGTTCCAGGCCGTCACGATGAGGCGGCGCGAGTCGGGATTCGTGCGAATCGCGTGAACGACGTTGGCGATCTGATCGATCGTACCGCCGTCGGCCTTCGGCCAGGAGCGCCACTGCACGCCGTAGACCGGACCGAGGTCGCCGTTTTCGTCGGCCCATTCGTCCCAGATCGAGACGCCGTTTTCCTTCAGGTAGGCAATGTTGCTCGAGCCCTTGAGGAACCAGAGCAACTCGTGAATGATCGAGCGGAGATGGAGTTTCTTCGTCGTCACGAGGGGGAAGCCCTCCTCAAGATCGAAGCGCATCTGATAGCCGAAGACGGAACGGGTGCCCGTTCCCGTCCGATCGGATTTCGGGGTCCCGTGTTCGAACACGTACCCCATGAACGTTTCGTACTGATTGCTCGGCACGGCACGGGTCCTCAGAAAAAAACACAAACGCTCGGCCGTCGCCCTTTTCGGAACGACGGCCGGAGACCAACCCGCATTTTAGCGGCTGAACGCGTGTTTATTTGTCAAGTGCCGTCCGCGGGGACGGACCGCACCGTCAATCGATGGGATTCACGGCGCCCGCAAACGGATAAGGGCCTGAAAAATCGTCAACCACGGGGATGAGCCCCGTGTGTGTCACCCAAGCAGAGTCGATCCGTTTGTGCAGCGCAAAACCCGGGGGTTCCAAGCGGAAGGCGTCTCCCCCTTCGGGACCGAAATCCAGTTCGATCGAGAGCGCAACCGGGGGCGCCGTCACCACGACGTTCGCGCCGAAAAGACCGACGATCGCCCGGTGCATGTGCCCCGTCGCCACCCGCACGTCGGAGCGCGCGGCAAGCACACGCAGCAATGCGTCGCGGTTTCCGAAAGACTCGTCCATTTTCGGCATGCCCGAGTGCAAGGGCGTGTGGTGCATGAAAAGGATCGTGGGCTTCGGACGGCCCGCACGACGGTCCGCGTCAAAGAGTGCTTCAAGGCGCGCGAGCGACGCGTCTTTTGCCTCGCCCCAGTGCGTGCCCGGAATCAGGGTGTCGAGCCCAACCGCGCGAAAGTCGTCCGTTTCAAAAAGAAATTCGACGGGGGCGCTCGGAGAAACCTCTTCGGACGATTCCGTCAGTCCCTCGAGGTGCGCACGCATCGCCGTGCGTGAGTCGTGGTTTCCCGGGAGCATCCGTACGGGAGCGGCCAGACCCGAGAAAACCTCGCGCACGTGCCGGTACGATTCGACGTTCCCGTCGCAGGCAATGTCGCCCGTGACGACGATCAGGTCGACTTCGCGGGCTTTGACTTCGAGCCAGGGACGGATCGCATCGAGCCGCGAGGCCGTATCGGCTTTGCCGTAGGCGAGCACGCCCCGCGGTTCGACATGGAGGTCGGTGAGCTGAAGAATCGTGCTCATCGTCGTTACCCCGGAAAGGCCATTAGGTGAGCGGCGTTGACCGTGAGGCGCGCACGCGCGCCCGGGCAGATCGCTTCGCCCGCGCTCGCAAGATTGACTTTGAGGAGCTCCCCGGTGGCGGCCTCGACCGTCACGCGAACGAAATTTCCCATGAAGTGGAGATCCTTCACCTTGACGATGCGGTCTTCGAGCGCGACCGCCGCACCCTCCTCAAGCGCTTCGAGCAAGGCAACCTCGGGACGGAAGTAGACGTCGACCGCTCCCGAATGGTTCGCGAGCCCCGCGGCGATGCCGTGCGCAAGCGAGCTCGCCGGCGTGGAAGCTCCGAGCCAGGAGAGCATCCCCGATTGGTAGGTGCCGCGCACGCGGTTGCTGCCACCCACGAAGCCCGCCACGAAACCCGAGGCCGGACGACGCCAAACTTCTTCGGGCGAGGCGGCCTGGTGAATGACGCCCCCTTCCATGACGACGATCCGATCGCCGAGCACCATGGCTTCGTCCTGATCGTGCGTGACGATAACGGCCGTAATGCCAAGTTCGCGCAGGATGACAGCAAGCTCTTCGCGCACCTTGTGGCGGATCTGCGCGTCCAGAGCCGAAAGCGGCTCGTCGAGAAGCAGAATCTTCGGACGGATCGCCAGGGCGCGCGCAAGCGCGACGCGCTGGCGCTGCCCGCCCGAGAGGGCAAGCACGTTGCGGCGCTTGAATTTTTCAAGGTTCACGAGCGCGAGCATTTCGTCCACGGTCTTTTCGATCACGGCCTTCGATTCTCCGCGCACCTTAAGGCCGTAGCCCACGTTTTCCTCCACCGTCATGTGGGGGAAAAGCGCGTACTGTTGGAACATGAAGCCGATACGGCGCTTCTCGGCGGGCACGTGCGTCATGTCTTTGCCGCCCACGATGAGCTGCGACCCTTCGTCGGGCGTCTCCAGCCCCGCGATGATGCGCAGTAGCGTCGTCTTCCCGCAGCCCGAGGGGCCGAGGAGCACCGTACGGCAACCCGCTTCGAGGGTGAGGTTGAAGGGCGAGAGCACGCGGGTCGAGCCGTAGTGCTTGCTCATGTTTTTAAGTTCGATGGAAACGGATTCGGTCATGATGTCGGTTCGTTGAGTTCATTCGGGCTGCGTCGCCGAGGGGTCCGGTCGTCAGGCCGCCTCGTCCGCGAGGCGTCGCGCTTCGGCACGCTTTTTGATCCATTCGGGGAGCGCCTGCATGAGCGAGAGCAGCGGCACGAGGATCACGAGGAAAAGGAACGTATAGGCGCTTCCCACTTCGAGACGCATCGACGCGTAGCTGTCGGCCATGCCGACGGGGAGCGTCTTCGTATCGGGCGTCTGGAGCATCCAGGAGATGTTGAATTCGCCGAGCGAGACGGTCATCACCATGAGGGCGCCCGCGAGAATTCCCGGCATCGCCACGGGAACCACCACCTTCGTGAACGTGGTCCACGGGGAGGCTCCGAGCGTGGCGGAGGCTTCTTCATAGGCCGCGATCGGCTCGACGCGCAGAACCGCCATGACGCTTCGCACCATGAAGGGGAGACAGAACATCACGTGCCCGCAGAGGATGAAGAGCGAGCTGTGTCGCAAACTTGTAAATCCTCCCCAGACAAGCAGAATCCCGAGACCGATCGCGAGCCCCGGCATCGAAAGCGGCAGAATGAGGGCTTCTTCGAGAAACGCTGCCCAGCGCTTGCGCTCTTCGCGCACGAGGATCCAGGCGGCCGGAACCCCGATCGCAACGCAGATCACGAGCGCCCCGCAGGCAAGACCGATACTGCGCAGGATCGTGTCGCCGTAAATGTCGAGCACTTTCGCAATCCAGTCCGTGGTGAACCCGGCCTTCATGCCGCGGAAGGCGTTCTTCATGAAGGCTGTCGCCACCATCTGGACGACGGGCACCATCAGAAAGAGGAGCGTGAGGGCGGTGAGCGCCGCCGAAAGCACCGTCGTGGCGCTCAGGTCTTTGAATTTCGTTTTCATTTTTTTCTCCGGCTCAGCGGTCGCTCCGGCCGCCCGCGAAGCGCGCGAGCACGAGCATCGCCCACGTAATGAGACCGAGCACGACCGAAAGCATGGCGGCCGAGGCGATGTTGGCCGAGAGCGTGAATTCGGTGTAAATCGTGATCGGCAGCACGTTGATATCGGTCGCGAGCGTGAAGGCCGTACCGAAGGCGCCCATCGAGGTTGCAAAACAGATCGCACCCGTCGAGAGGAGCGCGGGCATCAGAGCGGGAACCGTCACGTCCTTCAGGATGCGCCAGGAGCTCGCGCCGAGCGTTCGGGCCGCTTCTTCGTACATGGGTTCGATCTTGCGGGTGGCTGCCATCACGGTCGTCACGACGCGGGGAATCGAAAAGTAGAGGTACCCGAAAAAGAGCCCCGCCATGCCGTAGGCGAAGACAAGCTTGCCCGCGCCGAGTGAGGAAGAAATCATCGAAGCGATCCCGTTGCGACCGCCCAACATGATGATCATGAACCCCACTACCACGCCGGGGAAAGAAAGCGGCAACGTAATGAGCGCGACGACGGCATTGCGCCCCGGGAAACGGTGGCGCTCGAGAAAGAGCCCCGTCAGGCCGCCGAGCACGACACTCGCGAACGTGACCGCCACCGAAAGAAGTACGGTCGACACCATGCTCGTCGCGTAGCGCGGGTTGGTGAGGATCTGCCCGTAGAGAAGAATCCCCTCCTCGGTCGAGACCGAAGCGGGTAGCAGTCGGAGGACCGGCAAAACGAAAAAGGCCGTCAGAACGGCGAGTGCCGGAATAAGAAAAAGAATGTGGGTGCGCTTCATCGAGAAGCCCCTCGGCGGAGGGTTCGGAAGGTGGTTCGGAGGGCTCGAAAGGTTCGAATCGGAAGGGGCGTCGAACGCAACGTCGAACGCGGATTCGAAGGGGCGCTCGGCGGGGGCGCCCCCTGAACGCCCTCGAGTCCCAAAACGAAAGCCGCTCCGGACTCGACCGAACCGGCTTCGGGAAGGAACACCCCGGCGCGGACCGACCGCGTCCGGGAATTCGGTGCGTCAGCTCTTGACGGCCTTGAGATAGGCCTCGCTGAAGGCCACCTGCACGGCCGCCATCTTCGCGTAGTCGACGCTGCCCGCACGGGCGTATTCGGAAGCCGGCAGGAACTTCGCCGCCGCTTCGGGAGCAAGCGTTTCGATATCGCCCACGACCGGACGGAGGTAGTTTTCCGCCCAGTGCTTCTGCCCCTTTTCGGAGAGCACGAAGTCGATCACGCGACGACCGGCCTCGGCGTGCGGTGCGTTCTTGACGAGCGACATTACGTAGGGAACCTGGATCGTGCCTTCCGACGGGATGACGAATTCGATCGGCGCCTTGTCGGTGTAGCGGGCGCGATAGGCGGAGAAGTCGTAGTCGAAGAGGATCGGAATTTCACCCGAGAGGCAACGGGCATAGGCGGTCTGCTTCGGAACGACGGGGCTGTTCTGCATCAGGGCCTTGAAGTAATCGAGCGCAGGCTTGAAGTCGTCGAGCGTTCCGCCCAACGCGTGGTTCGCGGCCACCGCGCAGGCATAACCCACGAAGGCCGACGACGGATCGAGAAAGCCCATGAGGCCTTCGTACTTCGGGTCGAGCAGGTCCTTCCAACCCTTCGGTACGGGCAGACCGTCGAGCGCTTCGACGTTGACCATGAAGCCCACGGTGCCCGCGTGGATCGACACCCAGGCACCTTCGGGGTCCTTGAGGCCTTCGGGAACCTTCTGCCAGCCTTCGCCCTTGTAGTTTTCGACGAGCCCCTGGTTCTTCGCGTTGATCGCAAAGGAGATGCCGAGGTAGGCGGCGTCGGCCACCGGGTTCTTCGCTTCGGCGATGATCTGCGAGACGGCCTGACCGGAATTCTTGTTGTCCATCGGGACGTCGATCCCCGTTTCCTTCTTGACCAATTCGAGCATCGCGCCCCAACCGGCCCATTCGGCCGGGCAGTTGTAGACGATGGCGCGCGAAGCGGGCGCGGCAAAGGCGTTCGAGAGACCGAAACCGTTCAGAAGAAGCGCCGAACCGAGAAGGTTGCGGCCGAACTGACGACGCGTAAGCATGGTGTGTCCTTGAGATGAGAGCCCCGGAAGTCGGGAGCTGGGAAAACGGGTGTTTTTGGGTTGCGGCTCATCCTAAGGACGCCCCATGACAGTTCGATGACAAGTCCGTGACGTTCTTTTGACGGCTGCCGGGCGGATTTCCGAACTTTCCCCGACCGCGCGAATCGTTCCCCGTTGACACCCGCCGAAGGTCGCGAACTCGCGCACCGAGACCCTCGGTCGGCGATCGGTAGGGGAAACTCGCGAAAAATAAAATGCATCTTCCGTATAACTTTTTCTTGCTTTCCTTCTGTCGCCTTCCTATACTTCTGAAAATCGGTATTTCAAATGCATATTTTTTTTGGGAAACCCCGTCCGAACGAGATACCGCCCCGTCGATTTACAAGGAGACCCCGACGATGTTCTGCATCCAGTGCGAACAGACGACCAATACCCCCGACATGCACGGCTGCGCCTTCCGCGGCAACTGCGGCAAGACCCCCGAAACGTCCGACCTTCAGGACGTGCTCGTGGCGATGCTCGAAAGCCTTGCGGCCCGCGCGCTTACGGCCGAAGCCGAAGGGATCGACATCTCGAAGGCGGCGCTCTTCGTGCCGCGCGCGTTCTTCTCGACCTTGACGAACGTGAACTTCGACCCGGTGCGTATCACCGCCTACATTCACGAAGCCGAAGCGATGCGCGACGAGCTCGCCGCTGCGGGCGCAAAGCGCCCCGATCATCCGCTCGCGGACTTCTCCGTGAAGGGCCTCTGCGCCTCCGCGCTTCCCGCCGCCTGCCGCGAAGCGTCGTTGCGTCGCGAAGAACCGAACGCCGACATCGCGGGTCTGCGCCTTCTCGCTCTCTACGGCCTCAAGGGTACGGCCGCCTATCTCGAACACGCTGTCGCGCTCGGCCTTCGCGACGCTGCGCTTGAACGGCGCGTTCTCGAACACCTCGCCCGCATCGGTTCGCCCGAAGCGGGGGCCGACGAACTCCTTGCCGACGCGTTGGAGATCGGACGCCTCAACCTCGACGTGATGGCCGCTCTCGAAAAAGCCAATACGACGAGCTTCGGCAATCCCTTTCCCGCCCAGGTGAATACCGCGCCCGTCAAGGGGAAGTGCATTCTTGTTTCGGGTCACGACCTGCGCGACCTGAAGCTCGTCCTCGAGCAGACGGAAGGCAAGGGCATCAACGTCTACACGAACGGCGAACTCCTTCCCGCACACGCCTATCCCGAACTTCGCAAGTACCCGCACCTCGTCGGCAACTACGGCTCGGCCTGGTACAAGCAGCAGACGGAATTCGCCGCGTTCCCCGGCCCCATCGTCATGACGACGAACTGCATCCTCGACCCGAATCCCGGGCACTACGCGAACCGCATCTACACGCGCAACATGGTGGGTTGGCCGGGCTGCACGCACCTCGATACGGACGACTTCTCGGTCGTCATCGAAAAGGCGCTCGAAATGCCGGGCTTTGCCGCCGACGAACCGAAGCGCACCGTGACGACGGGGTTCGGGCGCGCCGTTCTCGAAGGGGCCGCTGACACCGTGCTGAAGCTCGTGGGTGAAAAGACCCTCCGTCACGTCTTCCTCGTCGGGGGCTGCGACGGGGCGCGTTCGAGCCGCTCCTACTACGCGGACTTCGTCGAGCAGGTTCCCGCCGACTGCCTCATCCTGACGCTTGCCTGCGGCAAGTACCGCTTCAACGACAAGGCGCTCGGCCACGTGGGCGGCCTCCCGCGCCTTCTCGACGTCGGTCAGTGCAACGACGCCTACGCCGCCGTACGTCTTGCGGTGCTCCTTGCGGAAAAAGCGGGTTGCGGCGTGAACGATCTTCCCCTCACGCTCGTTCTTTCCTGGTTCGAGCAGAAGGCGATCGCGATTCTTCTCACGCTCCTCGCGCTCGGCGTCAAGGGGATGTACATCGGCCCGACGCTCCCCGCGTTCCTCACACCCAATCTTGTGAAGACGCTCGTCGACGCGTACGACCTCCACGTCGTCTCGACCCCGGAAGCCGACCTGAAGGCAATCCTCGAGTAAGGGTCGGTGCCCGCGCGCCGGGAAGCGCGCGGGCCCTCGAAAAACAGAAACCGGAAAAAGGCGCCGATTTTGCGGAAGTTCTCCTCGCAAAATCGGCACTTTTCTTTGTTTGGCCGTTTCGCGCGTTGCGAGTGTTACGTGATCACGAACGGCTCGGCACCGGTCGGGTCGTTTCCGCTCGGAATTCGCCCGCAAACGCCGTCACGACCCCCGTTTTTTCATAGGTCGCCAGCCCGCGGCAGACGATTCGGAGGAGTTCCGCGTCGGAGAGCGCCCCGTGGATCGTGCGATCTTTGCCGAGGATGCCGAAACGCAGGCAGAGATGGTCGAGTCCGTTCGGGTAGCCCTGAAAGAGACTTCTCGCCCAGCGGAGCGTGTCGAAGATCGTGCAGCCGAGCGTCTCGAGATTGTCGTAGCCCGCGAGAAAAAGCTCGTGATTGATGAACCCCGCGTCGAAAGAAGCATTGTGCGCGACGATGCGCGCTCCGCGCACGAATTCGACGAACTCGGGAGCAATCTCCCGAAAGAGGGGCTGCTTTTTCAAAAACGCCGTCGAGAGTCCGTGCACGTTGTAGGCCGCCACGGGCATCGGACGCTCGGGATTCATGTAGGCGTGAAAGTCCCGGAGCGGCTCGAACGCTTCGTTCACTTCAATCGCTCCGATTTCGCACACGCGGTCGCCGTAGCGGTAACTGAGCCCCGTCGTTTCGGTGTCGAGAACGACGATGCGTTGGGAGTGCGACTTCGGTGCGGTTCGATACATTGAGAATCCTTGAGGCGGGTGACCCGAACGGGCAAGCGTTTGATGATACCGCCGATCGGGGACCGGATCCGAGTTTTCGGGCGGTCGGGGTGCGAACGATGAAAACGAAAAAGGCCGCCCTCGGACGTCGAACGACGCCCCGGGCGGCCCTTGCACGTGGAAGTTATGCAAGAAAAGGGCTTACTCTTCGACGAGCGCCTTCACTTCGTTGCCCCACGCGTCGCGCGTCGTCGTGCGGATGCCGAGAAGCACCGCCCAGCGACGCAACGTCCCCGCGATCACGAAGAGCATGAGCACCATGACGAGGACGGAAAGCGATGCCAGAAGATACTGCTTCGCGGGCAGGTATTGGTTGACGACGAGCCAGATCCCGGCCCAGAACGTGATGATCGTCATGAAGAGCCCGGGTACGCCCGTCACCCACGCGTACTGCGTCTTGTTGAGGCGCAGGATCACGGTGGTACCGATCAGGAGTGTCACGGACGCGAGCAACTGGTTGCAAATACCGAAGAGCGGCCAGATCGAACCTATGTCGCCCGAATAGACGAGATAGCCCCAGCTCCCCGTGAAGACGAAGGACGTGATGATGATCCCGGGCCACCAGTTCTTGTCGCCGAACTTGGGCCAGACCTTGGCGGCCATTTCCTGCAGGAAGAAACGTCCGACGCGCGTACCCGCGTCGACGGCCGTCAGGATGAAGACGGCTTCGAACATGATGGCGAAGTGATACCAGTACGCCATCAGGTGCTCCATGAAGGGGATCTGCGAGAAGATGTGGGCCATGCCGACCGCAAGCGACACGGAGCCGCCGGGGCGGCCCATGAGGCTTTCCTGCACTTCCGCTTCAAGGCGCGGGAGTTCCTGAACCGTCATGCCGAGCGCCTGGAATTTTTCCACGGGCGCGTTGATGGCGAAGTAGTCGGCCGGAACGAGCACGCACGCGGCCACGAGCGCCATCACGGCAACGAACCCTTCCATCAGCATCGCACCGTAGCCCACGAAGAGCACGTCGCGTTCGTTGCCGATCATCTTCGGAGTCGTGCCCGTGCCGATCGTGGCGTGGAAGCCCGAGAGGGCGCCGCAGGCGATCGTGATGAAGATGAAGGGGATGACGGGACCGCCCACGATCGGGCCGCCGCCCTTCACGAAATCGGTGAAAGCGGGCATGTGGAAGTCGGGCATCACGAAGGCGATGCCGAGCGCAAGCGCGCCGATCGTGCCGATCTTGAGGAAGGTCGAGAGGTAGTCGCGCGGAAGAAGCAGGAGCCACACCGGGAGCACCGAAGCGAAGAACCCGTAGACCGGAATAAGGATGCTCATCGTCTTGCGGTCGATGTCGAGCCACCCGAAATATTCGGGATGCGCCGCGACCCAGGGGCCCGAGAGGATGCAGAGGAACAGAAGTACGACGCCGATCAGCGTGGCGCCGCGCACGTCGCCCTTACGCCAGATCTGCATGTAAAGTCCCATGATGACGGCGATGGGAATCGTCGCCGCCACCGTGTAGGTCGACCAGAGCGAGTCGTGCATGGCGTTGACGACCGCAATCGAAAGGCCCGCGAGCGTGAGAATCAGAATTGCGAGCACCGCCCAGGACGCTACGAACCCCGTGGTCGGGTCGATTTCCTTCGAGGCGATGTACGCCAGACTGCGACCGCGGTGTCGCACCGAGCAAAAGAGGACAACCATGTCGTGCACGCCGCCCGCGAGCACGCAACCGATCAAAATCCAGAGGAGCCCGGGCATGTAGCCGAACTGTGCGGCGAGCACCGGCCCGAGGAGGGGACCGGCGGCTGCGATGGCGGCGAAATGGTGCCCGAAGAGCACGTACTTGTCGGTGGCGACGTAGTCCTTTCCGTCCGCAAAACGAACGGCAGGCGTCGCGCGCTCCGCATTGATGTTGAGAACCTTTTGGGCGAGGAAAAGCCCGTAGAAGCGGTAGGCAATCGCGAAGACGCACAATGCCGCAAACACGATGGTGAGCGCATTGACGCTCGTTGTCGAATCCATGGGGGAATCTCCGGCTGTTTTTTGAGGTGGTCGAGGATCGTGAGCGCTCCGAAGCCGAAGCGCCGGTCAAACGTCCCTCTTAGTCTAACGAGAGGGGACTCGGGCGACGACCTTCGAACAAAGCCTTGGGTTGCTTTCGGAAAGCGCTCAGGCGCGGTAGGCGTCCGGAATCTCGAGCGCTTCGTTCTTTCCCGAGAAGACCCCGGACCAGCCCGCCATCACCCGGATATAGTCTTCGGCGGGAAGCTTGCGACCCGCCGCCTTTTCGGCCGCGTCGAGCGCCGTCAGCTTTTCGATGCATTCGAGGTAACAGCGAAGCGCGAGCACGATCGTCGTGTCGTCGTCGATCGCATCGACCGTACGTCCGTTCGCCCAGAGGGCGAGCTTCGCCTCGATTTCCGTTTTGAGAGCCCGACGCAGATGGGCTGCTAGCGCCGCACCCGCCCAGCCATTTGCGACCACGCGGGAGGGATCCGCACGGCCCGCGAGAATCGCACAGAGGTCTTCGAAGAACTCTTCGGCCTGCGCTTCGACCGCCTTGGCATCCTCGTGATCGGGCGCGTTCGTCTTGAGCCAAACGTGCTGCATGTGCGCGATGCCGAGCTCTTCGAGGACGAGGAAAACCGTGTCCTGATTCGTCAAATCGACCGCGTCGTGAGGTTTGAATTCGGTGTTGGTCATGGAGTGATCCTTCGCGAAATGAGCCCGGAGATCCGCCCCGCGCTCGACAATGAAATCAGTTGCCGTCCTTGAGGAGTTCGTCGGGGACGCTGAATACCGGAATGCCTTCGGAGCGGAGCTCCTCGGCGTCGGCTTCGGTGCAAAGACCGCGGATTCCGCCCGGTCGGTTCGTTCGCCCGTCGGCGAGAGCCCGCGCTTCTTCTTTGAAATTGCGACCGACGTCCTCGGCGCCGCGCACGGCCCTCCGGAGCGCTTCGTACGCTTCGCGCTGACGGGCCCCGAGCTCGCGGTCGCGGCGGCTTTGGAGATCCTCGGTGACGTCCGTGCGAGTCGTGCCCGTCACACGGGCGACGCTCGGAGCGCTCGGTCGCTTCTCCAGAACGGCACCCCCGCAGACGGGACACGCAAGGCGTCCCGCGGCCGACTCCGCCTTCCAGTCGAGGTCCGACTTGAGCCAGCCTTCGAAGAGGTGTCCGTTCGAGCAAAGAAAGTTGAAAACTTTGAGCGCCATGAGTGTCCGAAACGAGGGGCCGTTGCTTAAACCGAGGGAAACGTGTTGCCGCGGGCGAGGGCCGCGGATGCGCCGCCCACAAGCAAACTCTGCGCGAAGTATAGGCAAGGCGTTCGAACAGCGTGCGAAAGGTGGCACTCAACCGCCCGAGGCGCTCGAAAAGGGCACCGAGAACGTCCCCAAACGCCCTCCGGAAGAGGACGGGTTCGGTCGAGAGAAAAATTTTCTTTCGACCCGTGACAAAATCAATTTTTCGTGCTATAGTTCGTCTTCTCAGTTCGGGACATTCCCTTGAGCCGACATCTTCGTCACCACGAGATCGGCCGACACGACTGAGCACATCAAGGAAGGATGGCAGAGTGGTTGATTGTACCGCCCTGGAAAGGCGGCATACGGAAATTCCGTATCGAGGGTTCGAATCCCTCTCCTTCCGCCAGAATTCAGCACTTAGCGGTGCGGGCGTCGTATAACGGCTATTACCTCAGCTTCCCAAGCTGATGACGAGGGTTCGACTCCCTTCGCCCGCTCCAGTCGCACACAACCCCGTTCGATTCGAACGGGGTTTTTGTTTATGCGCACCCGCTCGAACGAAGCTTGAATTCGGGCGCGTCGACCGTTATCGTACGGAACACCCGACCGTTTTCCACTCCCTCTTCGGGCCGCAAAATCCGGCCGGACTTCGTATGGAACTCACTACGGAGACGGCATGCTTTCGCCCCCGCGAAGGCCGCCGCCGCTTTATGACCGATCACGCACGACGCCGCACGGTGAATCTCGCCGCCCGCTTTCTCGGACAAGCCAATCAACTCATCGCCTCGGAACTCCTCGCGGCGGGCTACGACGGGATCGCGCCGAGTCACGGTGACATCTTCCATGTTCTCTTTCATTGCGGCCCCCTCACGATGAGCGAGATCGCACGTCGCATCCACCGTACGAAACCGACCGTCACGACGCTCGTCGACAAGCTCGAACGCCTCGGCTACGTGCAAAAACGCGCCTCCGAACACGACCGGCGCAGCACCTACGTGTCGCTGACCGACGAGGGGCTCAAGCTCGAACCCGTCATCGACGCGATTTCCGAAAAGCTCGCGCGCCTCTCGGAACAAAACCTCACGCCCGAAGAGGCCGACCGGCTTGAAGCGCTCCTCGCGAAACTCACGGGCGACGCGACCGAAACTCCGAACGATCGTCCCCAACCCGCTTTTTGAGACTGACCATGGACCGACTCATCGCACTCGACACGGAAACGACGGGGCTTGACGCCGCCAACGGCGATCGCATCATCGAAATCGGTTGCGTCGCGCTCGACGGGCGCATCGTCACCCACAAACCCGAAGACGCCCTGCAACTCTACGTGAACCCGGAACGGGACGTACCCGACGAAGCCGTCGAAATTCACGGGATCACGAACGAATTTCTCGCCGACAAGCCCACTTTCGTCGAAGTGGCCGACCGTTTCCTCGACTTCGTGCGCGGCTCGACCCTCGTCATCCACAACGCCGCTTTCGACACGGGCTTTCTCGACATGGAGCTCGGACGCATCGGCCGAGGGAAACTCTCCGACTACTGCAAAATCGTCGATACGGTAAAGCTCGCCAAGCAGCTTCTTCCCGGGCGCGCCGTAAGCCTCGACAGCCTGTGCCGCTACTACGAGATCGACAACTCCTCCCGAACCTTCCACGGGGCGCTCCTCGACGCGGAGCTTCTTGCGGAGGTCTACGTCGCGCTCACGCGCGGGCAGGACGTTCTGGAGATGCGCAACCCCGACGCGGACAACCTTCCCGCCATCCCGAAGAACCTCGTCGTAGTAACCGCAACGGCCGAAGAGCTCGCGGAGCACGAACGCATCCTCGACATCGCCGAAAAGAAAGCGAAGGCAACCGCCGCGTGGCGCAAGCTCGGCGTCCCGACGACGGAAGGAGAAGCCTGATCGACAAGCGACGCGCCGTCGCGCTCCGTTTCCGCCGCCCCCGAAGCCCGGACCTCGTGTTCGGGCTTTTTCGCGTTCGCGTTTTGCTCCGAAGAAGCGTCCCGAAAAATCAGACCAAAAAACATCATTTGTCGACAAGATTCGCACCTATTCGTACTCCATGCCGATAGTTTCCCGTCACCGTTCAACCAATAGGTCGATTTCGCCAACATATTGAAATATCTCGATATTTTTCGAATCAAAAACGACAAACAGCCCGATTCTGCGCTATATTCCGCCCTAACGACGGCGAAAACGAAGCGACCCGAAACGAGGTCGACCGACGCCGCAAACTCTCAACCGCGTTCGACTCGCAACCGCACTTTTTTCACGGAGAATCCGTCATGTCGATGAAGAAATTCGTTCTCGGCGCCTGTGCCGCCGCCCTGATGAGTACCGCTCTTTCGGGTGCGGCTCTTGCCCGAGACCTGTTGCGCGTCGGTACCGAACCGACCTTTGCGCCGTTCGAATTCCTCGATACCGAAACGAAGCAGTTCGCGGGCTTCGACATGGACCTCATCCGTGCCGTCGCCGACAAGGCGGGTTACGACGTCGAAATTCTCAACATGGGCTTCGACGCGCTGATCCCCGCTCTCATGACGCGCTCGATCGACGTGATTGCCGCGGGCCTTTCCATTACCGAAGAACGCGCCAAGCGCGTCGACTTCACGAAGCCCTACTACACGGCGGGCCTCTCGATGCTCGTTCGCAAGGCCGACGCCCAGAAGTACCCCGACTTCAAGGCGCTTGAGAACCAGCGAATCGCCGTACAGATCGGCACGACGGGCGCCGACACCGCCAAGGACATCAAGGGTGCCAAGGTCGCCGCCTTCAATACGACGAGCGAAGCGTTCATGGACCTTGCCACGGGCAACTCCGCCGCCGTCGTACACGACCGTCCGGTGCTTGCCTACTTCCTCAAGACCCAGACCAAGAGCGCCGGTACGATGCAGCTCCAGCCCGAAATCCTCGACGCCCAGAGCTACGGATTTGCGGTTCGCAAGGGCAACAAGGAGCTCCTCGACAAGCTCAACAAGGCCTACGACGAACTCGTCGCCTCGGGCGAAGTGCAGAAGATCCACGACAAGTGGTTCGCTCAGTAACCGCCCGGCGCTTCGTTCGAACGTCGAACATGTGACACGGTCCGGTCGGGCGCCTTTCGGGCCCGACCGGTATTTTTTGAAGGGGTACGATTTCCGCGCCGAGCGGCTCAAACCCGCTACAATCCGTCGATTCACCTTTTTTCGGCGATTCCCGACCCCGCGTCGTCTCAGCCCCGAGCGGCGCATAGGTTCACTACAGAAAAAATTTAAGGTCCGCCATGGAATTTGATTTTTCGCTCATCCTCAACAGCTTCCCCCTGTTGTTGCGCGGTGCGGCGCTCACCCTTGAGATCACGGCCCTCTCCGTCGGTCTCGGTCTCGTTCTCGGTCTGATCCTCGGCCTCTCGCAACTCTCGAAGAAGCCCTGGCTTCGCTGGCCCGCGAAGGTTTACGTCGACTTCATCCGCGGCACCCCGCTTCTGATCCAGATCTTCATCATCTATTTCGCGCTCCCGAACATCATCGGTTCGCGCATCGACCCCTTCATTGCCGCCGTTGCGGCCTGCTCGCTCAACTCGGGCGCCTACATCGCCGAAATCTTCCGCGGCGGCATCCAGTCGATCTCCCAGGGTCAGATGCGCGCAGGTCTCTCGCTCGGCATGACCTACGGCCAGACGATGCGTTACATCGTGCTGCCTCAGGCCTTCAAGCGCATCATCCCGCCGCTCGGCAACGAATTCATCGCCATGTTGAAGGACTCCTCCCTGGTCTCGGTGATCGGCTTCGAAGAACTCACCCGCTCCGGTCAGCTCGTCATTGCCGAAACCTATGCCACGATGGAAATCTGGGCCGCCGTCGCGCTCCTTTACCTCATCATGACGCTCTCGATTTCGCAACTCGTGAGCTTCGTCGAACGACGCTACCGACTCTCCGACGAACGCTGACCGTCCTTTGACGGGTACTTCCCCGAGCAGGGAAGAACGGGGAGCGACGCCCGAGCGATGCTCCCCGAATTTTTTTGTCCCTTTTCAATTGCGCGCCCCTCGGTTCGCAGGTAAAATGCCCGCTTTCACGGCTCGAGTCTCAACGCTCGTGTCCGCAAGTTTTAAATTCAATTTCTATTACAGGAATTCAAATGTCCGTTGAAATGAACAAGTCTGAGATCGTTGCCAAGTTCCAGCGCGCCGAAGGCGACACCGGGTCTCCCGAAGTCCAGGTCGCTCTCCTCACGGCCCGCATCAACCACCTCACGGATCACTTCAAGGTTCACGCCAAGGATCACCACTCCCGCCGCGGCCTTCTCCGCATGGTTTCGCGTCGCCGCAAGCTCCTCGACTACCTGAAGCGCACCGACCTCAACGCTTACCGCACGCTGATTGACGCGCTCAATCTCCGTAAGTAAGACGGATCATTTCTCCCAGACAACGGCCTGCCGATCGACGACAGGCCGTCGTCGCATCTGCCACCATCACTCCCTTCCGGTCGATCGTTGACGACGTTCCCATCCGTCATCGCGTTGCGCCATGAGCCCTCTCCCATCTCGCGAGTCGGCTGATGCCGCAGCGTGGTGCGGGGCCCGCCCCCACTCACAGGCGGATGTCAACCGTCAGCGACGACCCATCATTAAGGAGCATTCATCCATGACGATGTTCAACAAGGTTTCGAAGAGCTTCCGCTTCGGCGACTACGACGTCACGCTCACCACGGGTGAAATCGCCCGCCAGGCTACGGGCGCCGTCGTCTGCCAGATGGGCGACACGGTTGTGCTCGCGACGGTCGTCGCGAAGAAGGAAGCCAAGCCCGGTCAGGACTTCTTCCCCCTTACGGTCGACTACATCGAAAAGACCTACGCCGCCGGCAAGATCCCCGGGGGCTTCTTCAAGCGCGAAGGCCGTCCCTCCGAAAAGGAAACGCTCACCTCGCGTCTTATCGACCGTCCGATTCGTCCGCTCTTCCCGGACGGCTTCTTCAACGAAGTTCAGGTCATCATCCACGTCCTCTCCGCGGACCCCGCCGTTGATCCGGATATCCCCTCGATGATCGGCGCCTCGGCCGCTCTCGCCGTCTCCGGCATCCCCTTCCGCGGCCCGATCGGCGCCTGCCGCGTGGGCTACATCAACGACGAATTCAAGCTCAATCCGTCGCCCGCCGAACTCAAGACCTCGCGCCTCGATCTCGTCGTCGCCGGTACGGAACGCGCCGTGCTGATGGTTGAATCCGAAGCCGACATCCTCCCCGAAAAGACGATGCTCGAAGCCGTCATGTTCGGTCACCGCGAAATGCAGGTCGCCATCAACGCGATCAACGAACTCGTCGCCGAAGCCGGCAAGCCTGCCTGGGATTGGCAGCCCGCTCCGAAGAACGAAGCGCTCATCGCCCGCATCGGCGAAATTTGCGGTCAGGGGCTCAAGGACGCCTACGCCATCCGCTCGAAGCAGGCCCGCACGGAAAAGCTCCGTGAAGTTTATGCCGCTTGCGAAGCGCAGCTCGTCGCCGATGCCGAAGCCGCCGGCACGGACGCTCCCGACATGAACGAAGTTCACGGTATTCTCTTCGAAATGGAAGCGAACATCGTGCGCTCGAACATCCTCAACGGCGAACCCCGCATCGACGGTCGCGACACGCGTACCGTGCGCCCGATCGAAATCCGTCAGGGCGTTCTGCCCCGCACCCACGGTTCCGCCCTCTTTACTCGCGGCGAAACCCAGGCGCTCGTTACGACGACGCTCGGTACGAAGCAGGACGAACAGATCGTCGACGGTCTGTGCGAGGAATACCACGATCGCTTCATGCTCCACTACAACATGCCTCCCTTCGCCACGGGCGAAACGGGCCGCGTGGGCTCCCCGAAGCGTCGTGAAATCGGCCATGGCCGTCTTGCCAAGCGCGCTCTGAAGGCCGTCCTTCCGACGCCCGAAGAATTCCAGTACACGATCCGCGTCGTTTCCGAAATCTGCGAATCGAACGGCTCGAGCTCGATGGCGAGCGTCTGCGGCGGTTGCCTCTCGATGCTCGACGCGGGCGTGCCTCTGAAGGACTACGTGGCCGGCGTCGCCATGGGTCTCATCAAGGAAGGCAACAAGTTCGCGGTCCTCACCGACATCCTCGGCGACGAAGACCACCTCGGCGACATGGACTTCAAGGTGGCCGGTACCGCCGAAGGCGTCACCGCCCTCCAGATGGACATCAAGATCGAAGGCATCACGGCCGAAATCATGCAGGCCGCGCTCGCGCAGGCCCACGAAGGCCGTCAGCACATCCTCGGCAAGATGCACGAAATGGCCGGCGGCGGTGCCAAGGACCTCTCCGACTACGCGCCCCGCATGGTCTCCTTCAAGATCAACCCGGAAAAGATCCGCGACGTGATCGGCAAGGGCGGCTCCACGATCCGCGCTCTGACGGAAGAAACCGGAACGACGATCAATGTCGAAGACGACGGCACGGTCACGATCGCGAGCCCCGATACGGCCCGCGTCGAAGAGGCCCGCCGTCGCATCGAGCTCATCACGGCCGAAGTCGAAGTCGGTCAGATCTACGAAGGCACGGTCCAGCGTCTGCTCGACTTCGGCGCCATCGTTCAGCTGCTCCCCGGCAAGGACGGTCTCCTTCATATCAGCCAGATCGCCAACGAACGCGTCAACCAGGTTTCCGACTATCTGAAGGAAGGCCAGAAGGTGCGCGTCAAGGTGATCGAAGCCGACGAAAAGGGACGTGTTCGCCTCTCCATGAAGGCTCTTCTCAAGGAAGAAGCCCATAAGAGCGAATAATCGATCCGCCGAATCGATCGGACGCCCCGCAACCCGTCTTCGGGGCGTTCGACGAAGCCCCTAGAGCGTCCAAGAATGCCCTCTAGGGGCTTTTCTTTTTTGCTCTTCGACTTCTCCGAGGCTACGCGCAACCCAAGGCGACCGAGCGGCCGCGCGACGGGTTCGGGCGGGGAGCCGGGAGGCAAGCGAATGGCCGCCCTCAAACTTTTGGTAAATCCGAGCCCTTGATTTAAGAGAAAACCGTTAAAATGCCGGGATTAGTCTCCGGATGTTTTGCCTTTCGGAGGGCTCCACCTTTTTTCACCCTATTTTTCTGAAGGAAGCTCGTCACGTGCGCGACAAGATCGTCATTGCCAACTGGAAGATGAACGGCTCCCGCGAAGCGAACCGAGCCTGGATCGAGTCGTACCGCGCTTCGGGCGTCCGACCGGACTGCCGCGTCGTCGTCTGCGCGCCTTCCGTTTACCTGGCGGAGCTCGCCCCCGCATGCCGCGAACTCGGCATCGAACTCGGTGCCGAAGACGTGAACGAAAACGCCTCGGGGGCTTTCACGGGCGAAGTGTCCGCACCGATGCTCGCCGACGTGGGCGCCTCCTGGTGCATCGTCGGTCACTCCGAACGACGTCACATCTACGGTGAAACCGACAACCGTGTGGCCATGAAGGCGCTCGCGCTCGCCAAGGCGGGGCTGCGTCCGATCGTCTGCCTCGGCGAAACGCTCGAAGAGCGCGAAAAGGGCATGACAGAAGCCGTGGTCCTGCGGCAATTGAATGCCGTCCTCGCCGTGCTTCCGCCCGCCAAGTGGGGCGCCGTCGCTTACGAGCCCGTTTGGGCGATCGGTACGGGCCGCACCGCCACCCCGGAAACGGCCCAGACCGTTCATGCCTCGATCCGTCGCCGACTCGGTTGCTACGCGAGCGAAGGCGCCGACCGTCTGCCGATTCTCTACGGCGGCAGTGTCAAACCCTCGAACGCCCGGGAACTTTTCCGTCAACCCGACATCGACGGCGGCCTGATCGGCGGTGCGGCCCTCAAGGCCGAAGACTTCGTCGCCGTGATCGAAGCCGCCCGCAAGGGCGACTGATCCCAAGCCGCCCCGAACTCACGAATTTTCTCTTTCGACAACCAAGGTACAACCCACCATGCATTTCCTCCTTAGCATTGCGCTCGTTCTGCAAATCATCTCGGCTGTGGTCGTGATCGTGCTCGTCCTGATGCAGCACGGCAAGGGGGCCGATCTCGGCGCCGCGTTCGGCAGCGGCGCTTCGGGCTCCGTTTTCGGCGCCACGGGCAGCGCCAACTTCCTCTCGCGCTCTACCGCCATTGCGGCCACGGTCTTCTTCTGCTCGACCATCGCGCTCACGCTCGCTTCGGGTGCCTTCAACAAGCGCGCCCAGCAGCCCGTCGGCGGCGTTCTCGGTACGATCGAACAGCCTGCATCCCAAGAACAAGGTACGCCTGTAAGTGAAAATACTACCCCCGTGAACCAAATTCCTCAGTAAAATACGTCTTCTCTTCTGAACGAGACCTCAACTCAACAAAGTTTCGGAAGAGAAAAATCTGAGACGCTGCGGTCGTGGCGAAATTGGTAGACGCACTA
>OGIA01000467.1_pt1 | contig 46890 bp, 35 predicted proteins | sample 1571671 | NCBI WGS metagenome assembly OGIA01 (sample SAMEA2582027, study PRJEB24529) | metagenome | biome: Human gut stool | place: China | collected 2011
GGTCATCATCTATGAACCCACATTGGAGGATGGCAGCACATTCTTCGGCAGCAAGGTGGTGAATGACTTGGATGCTTTCAAAAGCCAAAGCCATGCCATCATTGCCAACCGGTATGACGCTTGTCTGGATGATGTAAAAAAGAAAGTGTATACACGGGATTTATTTGGGAGGGATTAACTTATTATGTCTAGCGGCATAAAACGAAATTTCTTTTTTAGCAGTATATTGACTACGGCTAATTATGTATTTCCATTACTTACTTATCCTTATGTTTCTAGAGTTTTAGGAGCAAATGGAATTGGAATATGTAATTTTGTAGATAGTATTGTTACTTATTTTTTGATGTTTTCCATGATGGGTATAACTATACTTGGTATAAGGGAAACAGCAATAAATAAGAAACAGACAGAGAAATTATCAGAAGTTTTTAGTAATTTATTTGTATTAAATACTATCTTTACAATTATTGTATTCATCGCCTATGTCCTTTTTTGTGTATTTGTTTCTGAAATGCAGGAATATAAAAGTTTAGCAATATTGGGCGGTTTTAAAATTATTTTCAACTATTTACTTATAGAATGGTTTTACAAGGGGCTTGAAGAATTTAGATATATAACGTTACGGACTCTTTGTGTTAAATGTTTATATGTATTTTCGGTATTTTTGTTTGTCCGAGACAAAGAAGATTATGGTATATATTATGCTTTATCTGTTTTTATGATTGTTTTTAATGCGGTCATCAATGTAAAGCATTGTGGAAAATACGTTTCCTTTTCATTTAAGAATTTGAATATAGTCCCCTATATTAAGCCTTACCTGATATTGGGTGCAGATTTGATTTGTGGGGCTATGTATACTACATTCAATACGGCTTATTTGGGATTTGTATCGAATACGGTCGAAGTCGGTTATTATACCACAGCTACCAAACTCTATTTTATTTGTATATCCTTGTTTTCTGCTTTTACCGGAGTGATGATGCCGCGGATGACTTCGTTGTATGCCGAGGGAAATATGGATGAATATAGGGATAAACTATATAAATCCACAAAGCTTTTGTTTACTTTTTCTGTACCTCTTGTTCTTTTTGTTGTGATTGATGCGTCTGATATAATATATATTATAGCTGGAGATGGCTTTTCAGGCGCTATAACTCCGATGCGTATCATAATGCCGTTGATGATTGTTTTGGGATATAAGCAAATTATTATACTTCAAGGTCTTCTTCCAATAGGAAAAAATAAGATGATATTGGGAAATTCTGCTATAGGTGCCATTGTCGGGTTGATATTAAATATTGCCATTGTTCCTTTCTTACATGCTACGGGATCTGCAATAGTGTGGTTGTTGGCTGAGATATCGGGAGGGGTACTTTCTTCTTACTTTATAAGTCGATGCATAGGTCTGCGATTTCCTTTTGGCGGCTTTATCAGGGAAATTTTGTGGTATATGCCATTAGCCTTGGCTTTGATTTTTTTGTTGCTTAATGGTGGAAACATGGTGGTGCGTATGTCCTTGTCCGTTTTGTTGTTGATTATTTATTTCTTGATCAAAAATTTATATTTTTCCAAGAATACAGAGGTATGCAATATTTTAATTTCGATAAAAAAACGTATTCATGTATAGGATTATCCGAGGATTGTTAAGGCGTAGATGGATATTGAGGAGCATCTGCAAAACTATTTTCTTTAATTTCTATTATTTACCGTTCAGGCAAGCAATATATCTTCCTATTCTTCTGTATAAACCAAAATTCCTGAAATTGAGGGGGATGATTACAATAATTAACAAATCGGGGGGGTAAAATTTGGAATGGTTACATTGGGTCGTTTTACTTCTCCTTTATTCCCGAATTCGGGCTTTCGGTTATATAATGAAGGTCATATTATTTTTAATGGGGACTGTAAAATCGGAAATGATTGTAGCATTGTGGTGTCCAAGGATGGAGTTTTAGCTTTTGGGGAGAATTTTCAGGCAACTGCATCTTTGAAAATAAATGCTAGTTATAAAATTGTTTTTGGTAAAGATGTCTTAGTCGGGTATAATAGTAGTTTTATTGATACCGATTTTCATCATGTTATTCCTATAAATGGAGAAAAGATTCCTAAACCTTTTGGAGAAGTGGTTATTGGAGATGGAGTTTGGTTTGGATTTAATAATGTGGTTTTGAAAAATACGATCATACCTTCGAAATGTATTATAGCATCGAATACTTTACTTAATAAGAAATATGAATGTGTGGAGTGTTCTTTGTTAGCTGGTATTCCTGCCATAATAAAAAAAGAAGGAGTAGCTTATTTAGATCGTAATGACCATGTAATTGATTATAAAAAGAATTATGATTAAAAAACTTTTTTCTTTTTTGAGAAAGTATAAATGGGCTTTTTTATATTCTTCTCGGCAAGTAAATAAGTTAAGATTTTGGTTCCCGGAGGCTTATTTTGCTCGCTGTATTGTAGTTGATGTCAGGGATTGGTCAAGGGTAAAAATAGGTAGAGGTACTGTTGTACATGATTTTTGTACTATAACGCTTATGGATGATGAGAGTGATTTAGACTTTGCAGTGAAGTCGTCCCTTGTGATTGGCGATCATGTTTTTATTGGTGAGTATAACAATTTAAGAATAGGGGGAGGGAGTTTGGTTATAGGTAATAATGTTTCTGTTTCAGAGCATATAACGATGGTTGTAAGCAATCATGGAATGAAGAGGAATGAATTACATCAGAAACAACATTGGGACAAAACTCGTACAGGTATCATTATTGAAGATGATGTGTGGATTGGAGCTAATTCTGTAATCCTGCCCGGAGTGACAATCAAAAAAGGAGCTGTCGTAGGAGCTGGAAGTGTAGTGACAAAAGACGTACCCTCGTATGCTGTTGTTTGTGGAAATCCGGCGCGGGTCATAAAATATAGGATTTAGTATTATGGAATGGATTAATATTGCATTTAACATAGACGGAAAATTCGTACAACATTGTGCTGCCGTGATAGGTTCTGTAATCAGATGCCATAAAAATACGGAGAGGCCTTGTAGGTTTTATATAGTTTATGATGGTTTGTCTGAGGAACAAATACTCCAAATGAAAACATTGGTGTTGGGGACTTTGCATCAGATTCATTTTGTGCCAATTGATGTCTGTTGGTTTAATCAATTCCCTATAGGAGAAAACACAATTTCAACAGAAATAAGTATAAGTACTTATTTCAGGCTATTATTACCTCCGTTGTTGCCCCTAGATGTGCATCGTGTGATTTATCTTGATGCGGATGTCATTGTAAATGATGATATTTGGAATTTATGGAGTATTGATTTGTGTGGTTGTGCAATAGGTGGGATACCCGATAAATATTCAAATCAGCGACTTAATAAACTAAGATGCCATATTCCCCAACAATATAATTATATTAATGCCGGTGTATTGCTTATCAATCTTGATTTTTTAAGAAGTTTAGACTTTACCCAAAAGGTTTTGGATTATATTGTAAATTATAGAGAGCGTATCTTTTATCATGACCAAGATGTATTGAACTCATTGCTGTATAATAAGATCAAATATCTGCCCTATAAGTGGAATATGATGGATTGTTATTTATATAAGAATCCAAATTGTGGTCCTGACTATATAGAAGAGGTGAAAGCGAGTCAACTCCATCCGGGAATCATACATTTTGCAGGCTTTTTGAAGCCATGGAACTTAGAGTGCATAAATCCTTATCGTAATTTATATTCTACGGCTTTATCAAATACTCCGTGGGAGAATTGGACGAAGACCCGTAAATATCCGATTGTCCAATATATGAAGTTTAAACTGAAATTATTTCTTAAGGGCAATCCTTTCTTTAAATAAATAATAGAGTCCTCCCGAAAAAATGATTTATTTAATTACATTGTGGCTAAGCTTGGCTTTGTCACGTTTTACTTTGGATACGCAAGGCAGGTGTATTTGTAGTAATGGAAATATCGGTAGTAAGTTCTTATTGGCTGCCTTTCCTTTTTGGTTCATAACTGTTTTTCGTTATAATGTCGGAACTGATTATATGCAGTATTTATATGGGTATTATTATCAAGGAGTGGGAGAAAGTCGTGAAAAGGAGATTGTTTTTCAATCGTTGATAGACTTCTCGCATTATATAAATTTCCCATTTTTTATGATAACCTTATTTGGGACGATGACTTGTTGTCTTTCTTTCTACTGGATGTATAAGTGTAGTGTAGATGTCCGTCGAAGTATCATGTTGTTTTTCTTATCTGGCTTTTTTATTCTTTCTTTAACGATGATGAGGCAATCTGCAAGTACAGCATTGTTCTTTTGGGCTTTATGCTTTTTGAAAAAGAAATGGTATTTACTATATTTTCTTTTTGCATACACGTGCTATCTACTTCATTCTACCGGAGGTGTATATATTGTTGTCGGTCTTGTTTTTATAATCTTGGATAAGATTCGCTTTTTATTTAATTTGCTGAAACCTAAAATTTTGATTTTACTAGCTGCCGTATTATATCTTTTAGGCACGTTCTTACGTGGTCAGTTGATGGCTCTCACAGAGGCGGCAGGGATATATAGCGGGTATTTCGGTAGCGACCAAGATGTACAAAACACGAGTGGTACTTTCCTGCTTTTCGGAATAACACCGTTTGTGTCTTATTGGTTTGCCCATCTTGATGTTGCAAAAAGAGGGAAGGTGATGACAGAACATCGTATGGATTATATCGTATATTCAGTGATGTGCTGGCTTTCCTTAGTTTTTGGGGTATTAAGACCTTTGATTCCTAATGGAGAGAGAATAATCTTCCTTTTTGAACCTATTGCAATATTATCCATACCTTTTTTTGTTCGTTATACCTCTCAAAAGTATAAAAAAGTTTCACTCTATTTATCTTATTGTTTGTTTGGAATAAGTGTTTTTTGGTATTACTATTACAAGCAGTCGTTAGATATGTTCCCTTATCATTTTATTTTTAACCCAACTTTTAACATTTGGTAATATGAAAAAAAATCTTGTTTTTATAAGTAACGAAATTGCAAAAGATAAAGGAGGAATACAAAATATGTGCTTTTATTTATCTGAAGCTTTTTTGGCATATTTTAATCTCACCATAATTTGTTCTGCTGATTCAGAAGTAGATTCTATTGCAAATGCTAAGATTATTAGAAGTCGGTATTCTTCGACCGATTTAAATAAATTCCGAAAAGATATAATTTATTTATTATTTGAATATTATAAAGATGAAAGGATAGATTTTGTTCTTACAGCTCAATATTGTATTAGTTCTTGTTGTTATCTTTTAAAAAAAATACATGGGGTTCCATACGGAATACTGGCTCATGGAAATGAGGTGTATGGGAATGTTGGTTCGGGAAGGTGGAAAACTATTTTTTTGAACCGTTTTCGTAAAACAATAATAGGGAGTAGTGATGTGATATTTGCGAACTCTGTTTATACACGTTCTTTGGTGTTTGGGATTTGTGCTAAAGCAAATATCATAGTAGTACATCCTCCCATTGGTTTTCATGAAGAAAGAATCCTTGAAATTAGTACACAAAAGGAAAAATATGAATTGTTTTCGTTGGCACGGCATGTTGAAAGGAAAGGATTGCAATTAGTGATTCAAAGTTTTCCTTTATTATTGGAAAAATATCCCAAACTTCATTATAATATAGGGGGAGACGGTGATTATACGCCAATATTAAAGAAACTTGTCTGTAATTTGCATTTAGAAGACAAAGTGTTTTTTTTAGGTGCTTTGAGTGAGGAGGAAAAACAGGAATATATGAGGAAGTGTTCACTTTTTGTAATGCCTAGCTTCTCAATACCAAATGAACATAGTGTAGAAGGCTTTGGAATTGTTTATATTGAGGCTAATTCTTATGGAAAGTTTGTGATAGGAAGCAAATCTGGAGGAGTACCTGATGCTATAAAAAACGGCGTAACGGGATTTCTTGCCGAAGAGAATAATGTGCAGTCTGTGGCAAAATGTATTGATGACTTTTTTGATTCGAATTTTTCATATAATCCTCATTGTTGTATGCTATGGGCAAAAGAACATTTCGTGGATGTTATTGTGAAAACATATTATAAGGAAATCAGTCGTATAATTAATCATTATAGGAGATGAATAATATAATCTGCTTAATATTGAGTCTTCCTAAAAGTTTTTATTGGAGTGTAAAGTTTTATGGAATGAAAGGGCTTAGTTGTCCATTGTTGGTTCGTTATAATGCAATAATGAATATTAAAGGTCGTTTCATCCCCCCCCCTTATGGTAAAAGACGTAACAAGATAGGTTTTGGGGGGAGCCCTTGTGTATCATTTGGAAAGACAATTATTTCAGTATCCTACGGTGGAAGTTTATTTTTTAAAGGTAGTTTTATCTTATCTGAGGGATGCGTCGTTAGAATTGAGAAACAAGGAGCTTTATCTTTGGGGGATAATTTTTATGCAAATAAGAATTGTTTCTTTAGTGTTGACAAGCGGGTAAGCTTGGGGGATAATGTCCTTTGTGGTTGGAATGTGCAAATAAGGGATTCTGATGGCCATAGTGTTTTCACTAATGGGGTAAAGCATTCTGATAGCGAAGACGTATTTGTAGGAAAACACTGTTGGTTAGCATCGGATGTAGTTATTATGAAAGGAGTGCATATAGCCGATGATAATGTAGTGGCTTTTGGCAGTCGGGTATTGAGGGGCTGTGAGACTTCAAATAATCTTTTAGCAGGTTTCCCCGCCAAAGTAGTAAAGACAGGAGTTTCTTGGATGGTATAGGTACTAAATACTATTGTTATGAAAGTTTTATTCATTCATAATACAATCCCTGAATATAGGGTAGCTTTCTTTAGAGAGTTGTCAAAACTCGTTGATTTGGAAATCATGATGACAGAACATGAATTGGCGTTTGACATTTATAGTTTAAATGTCAAATTCCCAAAAGATTTGAGTGTTGTGTATATGGTTAATAAGGGGAAGATGATAAATAAGCTCCTAATGAGCAAGAAATATGATTTAGTAGTGTTGCCTCCTATTGATAATTTTTATCAAATGCAATATGCTTTTAGAGTACTTGCTGTTTGTTATAAACGAAAAATGAAGACTGTTTACTGGACGGAAAAGTGGGAACAGGAAAGACGGTTGCAGCCAGTAAAAAAGCGGTTGAAAAATTGGTTGCCAAGCAAGGCTATCCGGTATTTTGCCCATCGGGTTGACCGGTGCGTGGCGGCAGGACGCAAATTGAAACTTTATTATATTGAACTGGGTATTCCGGCAGAAAAAATAAGCGTGGCGGTAGATAGCAGTACTTCTATCCCTTGCCCATCTGTGGCGGACATACGTAGTCAATACCGTATACCAGATGGCGGCAAGGTTATATTATTTCTTGGAAGGCTCGTAAAGAGGAAAGGCTGCGAAATCCTGATGGAAGCTTTCAGGCAAATAGTATCGGAATGTGGTGGTGCCTACCTCCTGATATGTGGCGATGGAGAAGAAAAGGAACGTTTGGCTACCATTGCTGCAGGTAACGAAAGGATTGTTTTCGTAGGGAAAGTTGAACAGGATAAAAGGGCGGCGTATTACAGGCAATCCGATGTGTTTGTCTTGCCAAGTTTCTCCTTTGGAGGTGTGATAGAAGCATGGGGGCTGACGGTGAACGAGGCATTGGAACAAGGAACTCCGGTCGTTACGACGAGTGCCGTGGGTGCAGCTTATGATTTGGCTGATGGGAAATGTTGTCTGATGGTGGAAGAAAACGATGCCCATGCGTTGGCTAACGGTATTTTGTCCGTCTTGTCAAAAGGCGGCATGGCAGAAGAATGTATGAAACATTATGAGGCGTATAGTGTCAGGAATATGGCAGAATGTTTTTATGATACTTTTTCTATCGTATTGAATATGAAAGGGTGCATGCGATGAAAATATTGTTGTTGAACTCTTGGTATTATCCGAACCTGAGAGGAGGGGCGGAACATAGCGTGAAACTCTTGGCTGAAAATCTTGCAAAGAGAGGCCATGAGGTGGCGGTCTTTACCATTGACAGCGAGAAAAGGAAGATGGTGGAAGAGCATATAAATGGTGTTACAGTATATAGGGGGACAGGTGGGGCGTATGATATTAGGAAGGCCTACCGTTCCAATAAACCCCTCATGGAATCCATCAAGAACAAATACCTTGAAATCCGAAATTATTCCATAATAAAAGAGCTAAGTCGGGTGAATGTGATGTTTGCGCCAGACGTAGTGCATATTAATTGCATTGCAGGGATGTCGATGTCTGCGGTTCTGTATTTCCGCTTGAAACGTGTTCCTATAGTTTATACCTTGCGTGATTATTTTTTGGATAGTCCCAGAAATATAATAGAAAAAGTGCCATGGACGAGACTGCCTCAAAAATTGCCTTTGGCTTTGTACCGATGGTATACAAGGAAAAAATCAGCCTGCGTGGATGCCGTTACAGCTCCATCGGCTTTTACTTTGAACTATTACTTGGATTGCGGCTACTTCAAGAATGCAAGGTACAAAGAGTGTATCGTGAATAGCGTAGACTTAAAAATGTCCGATGTGGATTTGGCCATACAAGAAAAACGCATGCATGAAAAACGCAACTTCATGTATGCAGGAAGTGTGACGGAAACGAAGGGCATAAAGCCGATGTTGGCATCTTTTATGCAAACAACATGTGATACATCCTTATTTATTTGTGGAAGTGGAAATTTATGTGGTTACGTAGAGGAGTGTGCTAAGAAAGACAAACGTATAAAACTTATGGGAAAGCTTGAACCAAAAAAACTCTCACAAGTATATAGGGATTCGGATATAATGATAGTCCCGTCTTTGTGGGCTGAACCTTTTGGACGTGTCGTAATTGAAGCTGCGCAATATGGATTATATGTTATTGGCAGTGGAAATGGTGGTATTCCAGAGATTATAAGGACTATAGGATGTGGCGAAATTTGTGATGTGAATGATATCAACGCGTTCAGGGATGCGTTGGGAAAAGCATTTGGTATGGATCTGGAGGAGTCTTTCAGAAACATAAAGAAAAACATTGGAAGATATTCGATAGAACATCAGATTGATGACTTTGAAGCTTTGTATTCTAAGCTCATGCTATAAAACAAAAGAGAGATGTTACATAACATTTTACTTCAATGCAAATTCTTTTTGGTTGCATGGCTTAATGTGACATATAATCTTTTCCCCAATCCCTTACGAAAATATTATCTACATTTGTTTGGGATACATGTGGGGAATGGAAGTTGCATTCATCGAGGATGCCGCTTTTTTCATATTGGAAAACTTTCTATAGGGCGGAATTCCGTAGTGAACTTTGGATGTTATCTTGATAACCGAAGAGGGATTGTCATTGGTGACAATGTAGGGTTGGCACATCATGTCAAGGTTTATACCCTTGGGCATAATATAGATAGTCCGGATTTTGAAACAAAAGGTAAACCTGTTGTTATAGAGGATGGTGCTTTTGTATTTTCCAATGCATTGATTATGCCGGGAGTGACTTTGCATAAAAATTGTGTCGTGCTGCCGGGAAGTGTAGTAACTAAGGATGTAGATGAGAATACTGTTGTCGGAGGAAATCCTGCTAAGTTTTTGAGATTTAGAGAATTTGATACTCCTCCACAGCGTTATTGTTATTGGTTCGCTCTATGAACGGAAGGAAGATATGAAGAAGAATATTCTGTTCCTTTTGAAGTCTTATGAAATGGGTGGACTTGAGGTCGTGACCAGTGTGCTTGCCAATAAATTTGTGGATGAAGGGCATTTGGTGAGTATTTTTGCATTTGAAAGTGCTAAAAGCGTTTCCATTGAAGACCGGTTGGATAAACGAATCCATACTTATACTTTAGGTTATCAGGGATATAGCGAGGAAAATGTGTATACTATGCGGGCCGTGATGGCAGAGGAGCAGATTCAAATAGTTATCAACCAATGGGGGCTACCTATTTATCCTTTAAAAACTGCCGTTAGGGCTGCTAAGGGGATGGATGTGAAGTTTATTTCTGTGTATCATAACGCTCCGAATAAAAATGGGAGGTTACAGTCCATAGACAATCGGTTGAAGTGTACAAATAATTCATTGAAACGTGTGGTATTGAACGGAATACGTAGGGTATTCAAAGAGGTGACAGCGTATGGTATGCGTTGGAACTATAACCATAGTGATTGTTTTATGATACTTTCGTCCAGTTTTGTTCAGACATTTAAAGATTTTACTGGCTTGCATTCTGTGAAGAAGTTGGTAGTGCAGACCAATCCCGTGACGATTGATAGTTCCAGGTTTAAATATAGGGCTTCGGAAAAGAGGAAAGAAGTGATTTTCGTGGGGCGTTTGGATTTTTTTCAGAAGAAAGTGAATCGTGTCATAGATACATGGGCTTTGTTGGAACAGCGTTATCCGGATTGGCGATTGACTATAGTGGGCGACGGGCCGGACAGGGAGAATTTGGAAAAGCAAGTCCGTGAATTGAAACTGCGGAATGTTTCTTTTGAAGGTTTCCAGAATCCAAAAGAGTATTATGAGCGTGCTTCCATCTTATTGTTGACTTCGGAGTTTGAAGGTTTTCCTTTGGTGTTGCCGGAGTGTATGAGTTTTGGTGTGATACCGGCCGTTTACGGGAGCTATTCTGCTGTATATGATATTGTGGAAGACGGTAAAAATGGTTTAATTTTTCCGTATGATAAAAAGGGATATAATGCTGCGCTTATGGCAGAAAAGCTGTCTGTCCTGATGCAGTCGTCTGATGAACGTCAGCATATGGCGGAAAATGCCATTGTAACGAGCCGTAAATATGCTCTGGAAGCCATATATCAATCTTGGGAGCAACTTTTTGACTCTTGTTAGAAATAGTTTTAAGTTAAAGTGAGGTTAGAAGTCATGTTGTTTTTCTCCGAGAATTTTGAATCGTGATGATTATTATGTACATTTGCATTATCGGTTTAAATATGGTTTTATGAGTACAATAACAATTGATACTTTATAACGAAGTATCTCATGCTTTAACTATGTGTGGCACTACTCCCGTTCGGCACTACTTGTTGACACGTTTCAACCTTCCGTTGTGGAACAAGGATAAGCGTGGATTGGCGACTCGGGATGAAGCGTGGTTGGAAGATAGGTTCCGCCTTTTTGAACAATATACTTTGCCCAGTGTTTTGCAGCAAAGTTGTAAGGATTTTACGTGGGTTGTACTTTTCGATGGGGATACTCCGCCGGTTTATCGTGAGCGTGTAAAAGGATGGGCGGAAAGATGTGAAAATTTTAAGTATGTACCTGTGAAATCCGAATATGCCCGGTTCTATCCGCAAGTTTTCGCACGTTGGATAGAGAATGATTTGCAAGGGTGTGTTCAGCCGACAAAAGTAATTACTTCGTGGTTGGATAACGATGACGTATTGGGTTGCAACTATATGGCTACGGTACGAAATGATGCACAAAAGCTCTGCGGCGGAACTTTTTTCTTTTATAAAAGAGGTTTACAGTATTTCCTAAAACAAAACTATGCGCTGTGGATAAGCTTCCCAAACAATCATTTCGTTTCAAGAGTAGAAGACTTTACGGTTGGATCTCATTTGAAAACGGTGTATGAGTTTGGTACTCATTATTATCTCCCTCGGATGGAGAATGTACGTTCCGTTATGTTGGATACTAAAGATGACGAGCCGTTATGGGGCGAAGTCGTACATGAGCGAAATGTGGATAATGATGTTAAAATGAGTCTTGATTTCCGTTTCGTTCGGGATTCGGAGTTGTTATCCTGTTTTGCGTTGAATCGAACCTTGAATGTGGGACGTTTGTATTGTTGGAACCGTTTTTTACCGCATGCTATAAAGGTGTTTTTAAAGCATGTGCAATGGAAACTTACAGGACATAAGATGGGACTGTAGGCATAGATTATAATCGATAACGTTAATTTTTTATTTCATGTTTGTTCGTATTTTGAATGCGAACCTCTTGTCCATTACCCGGATTGAACTGCTGCAAAGCTTGAAACGCGGGGTATTGGTCACTCCGAATCTTGATCATTTGGTCAAACTCCAGCATGACCGTGAGTTTTATGACCTTTATCAAAAGGCGGAGTGGGTGGTTTGCGACAGTAAAATCTTGTATTTGTGCTCTCGTTTGCTGAAGAAAGGAATACCGGAAGCCATTCCGGGTAGCAGTTTCTTTACGGCTTTCTATCAATATCATAAGGATAATCCGGATTGCCGGATATTTCTTTTGGGTGCGATGGAAGGTGTGGCACAAAAGGCCATGGAACGTATCAATGCCTCGGTGGGGCGCGAAATCGTGGTGGGGGCGATGTCTCCTTCGTACGGTTTTGAAAACAAACCGGAGGAAAATGAATTGATTTACCGTACCATTAATGCTTCCGGTGCCAATGTGGTACTGGTCGGTGTGGGGGCACCCAAACAGGAAAAATGGATTTTCCGTCATAAAAGCCACATGCCGGGAGTTGATATATGGATGGCTTTGGGTGCTACGATCGACTTTGAGGCCGGCAATGTGAAGCGGGCACCGAAATGGATGCAGATGTTGGCGATGGAATGGTTTTACAGGTTTCTGATGGAGCCCAAACGAATGTTCAGGAGATACTTTGTGGATGATGTGAAATTCTTTTGGTATTTCGGTCGGCAACTGCTTGGAATTTATCGTAATCCGTTTAAAGATTGAAATGAAAATGAGAAAGCTTGATGTGGTAAACTTTTTGCGCGGGTATTCCATTTCTACCATAGTAATCATGCATCTTGTAGGGATGTTGGGGATTTCTGGGATATGGGAAAAAGCAGCGGCCTTTGGGGGGGCCGGAGTACACGTCTTTATCCTCTGCTCGGGATTTGGATTATACCTTTCTTACCTTCGTAAGCCTTTGGGATACGTAGCTTTCCTGAAAAAACGTTTTACGAGGATTTATATGCCGATGGCCGTCTTGTGCGTGGCCACGGCTGTCTGGATGGCTTGTATGGGGCGTGAATGGTTCATGCCGCTGTGGGGCAATCTGCTGCTCTTCAAAATGTTCGTTCCCGAACTGGAGAGTTCTATGGGAGGGCAGATGTGGTTTGTGTCTACTATCATTCAGTTCTATCTTGCTTGGCCTCTTATTGTTAAGTTATTTAACATTCGGGGGGGGTAAAGCTTGCGCTCATTATCAGCCTGTTATGGTCTACGACCGTAGGCCTGTTAGGGTATGCAGAGGAGCGAGTTTGGAACAGTTTCTTCCTGCAATATTTATGGGAGTTTTGCTTAGGGATGAAGATGGCAGAAATATATCATGGCAATCCTAAAGCACTGGAAGTGCCCCGGTGGAAATGTTTGTTGCCGTTGTGTATGGCCGGTGTGGGGTTGACAGGCATAATGGGTTTCGCGGGGTGGCCATGGAAACTTTACAATGATATACCCTCTTTGGTGGGTTATATGTCTCTTGCGCTTATCATCTATAAGGTGGGAATCAAGCCGCTTAACCGGTTGTTGGAGTGGACCAACCGTTTTTCATACGAATGGTATTTAGTACACATGTTGGTCTTTGACATCATATTTTATTATATCGGGCATAATGCACCGATTGCTGTGGTGTTCGTGTTGTGTTTGCTTTTGTCATATAGTACAGCTATTGCATATAGCAGGATATGGAGCAAGTAGATGTTGGTTATACGGAATTGCGCAGCTATCAGCGGGAGATGAAGCACCGCCTGTATGAAAAATGGTGGGGCGGAAGCCGGAGCGTGATGGTGCAGATGCCTACGGGGACGGGAAAGACGTTCCTGATGGCTGCCGTGGTTCGCGAGAATGCTGCGGACGGGGTGTTGGTCGTGACGCACCGGATAGAATTGGTAGAGCAGATTTCGGAAACCTTGTCTCGTTTCGGAGTACGCCACGGGGTGATTGCCGGTGGTCGGAAGACGTTGTCGGAGGAGAACGTCCGGGTGGCGAGCATACAGACGTTGAGCCGATGTATAGATAGTCTTTCTTTTTGCCCTTCTGTTGTGGTTGTGGACGAGGCTCATCATGCCTTGGCGAAGACTTACCGTATATTGTGGGAAAAGTGGCCGGAGACTCTTTTCTTGGGACTGACGGCTACGCCTTGCCGATTGAGCGGCGAACCTTTCACGGACTTGTTTGAGGTGTTGCTCCAAGCGTGGAGTATGGAACGCTTTATCGACGAGGGATGGCTGGCTGATTTTGAATATATAAGTGCCGACCCGAACAGTAAGGCGGTATGCCGGGTGGGGTTGTTGTCCAAGCGCGGTGCGGATGGCGATTATCAGTTGAAAGAGATGGCCACGGTGATGGATTGCCCTGAAAGCATCCGGCATTTGTATGATACTTACCAAACGTTTGCTTCGGGGAAAAAAGGCATAGTATATGCCATTAATCGGGAGCATGCGCGTCATATCGTGGAGTATTATCGGAAGGGCGGGGTAAGCTGTTGCATGATTGACGCGAAGACGCCGCCGGAGGAACGCCGGAGTTTGGTGGAAGGCTATCGGAACGGCCGTATTACGTTGATGGTCAACGTCGACATATTCTCAGAAGGATGGGACGTGCCGGAGGTGGAGGTCATTCAGCTTGCCCGTCCCACGCTTTCATTAGCCAAATATTTACAGCAGGTGGGGCGGGGGATGCGCGTATCCAGCAAGAAAAGTCACGTGATGATATTGGATCAAGTGGGACTATATCTGGCATTTGGCATGCCGATACAAAGATGGGACTGGCAGCGGATGTTTGAGGGGAGGCAAGCCGGGCGTTCCGTAACGTGCAATACTTATCCTATATATATAGGAGAGGAGGCCATGGAAAAACAGTTGGTGAATCTGGAGATGGTCCGTATCAAACGGAAAGAAGAGAAGCGTGAGGGGATGGAAGTGTTTATGCAGGGCGGAAAATATGGCATAGCGTTGGATGGAAAAGAGGTATGCGCCCCGCAGTTCACGCGGATAGAGCGATTGCCGGAACCTTATTTTGCCCTATGTTTTTATCCGTATGATGCTGTCTTTCGGGGGAAGGTGACGGTGGTGGATGCAAAAGGGCGTGATTTGAGGCCGGAACTTTATGGAAAGGTGGAATGCAAAGGGGATTTTTTTAAGGGGTATGACTTTGCGGGAAGGCAGGTCTATTGGGACAGCAAGACCCAGAGGCTCTACGAAAAGATGCCGGAACTTGGGCGGCTCGGGCGGTTTGAACTGGTCAAGCAGGATACCGCGTACATGTTCCGCTTCAGGGAGCGTGGGCTGGACTTCTCGTTCCGGAAGGAAGATGTGCAGGTCTGTGCCACCGAAAAGGTTTTTATTATCGGCAAGCATCTGATTGTGAATGATAAAAAAGAACAGTTCCTGTATGAATTTCTTGGATTCAGCAAAGGAATGATTCTGGTAAAGTTGCCCGGGCAGAATGTGTACCGCCTAATATTGGATTCCGGAAATCGTTTTTGTGACTTTAAGCCTCCTTATCCGGGAACAGTAACCCGTACCCCTGACCGGATGTATATCCGATTTCATCATTGGCCGGGTTTTTGATTGGAATGAATACAAAAGTAGTCTAAGGATAGTTTTAAATTTGAAATACCTACAAATCAGTATAGGGGATTCCGTTATTTCTCCGTATCTTTGCAGCCGGTTAGCACATAAATAACTAAAACGGATAAATTATGGAACGTAACAACGAAAGCTGGGCCGGCTTCAAAGGCGAACTGTGGAAGAAGGAAATCAACGTGCGTGATTTCATTCAGAACAATTATACTCCTTATACGGGAGATGATTCTTTCCTGAAGCCGTCGTCGGAGAAGACCCGCAAAGTGTGGAACAAATTGACCGAGATGTTTAAGGTGGAGCGTGAAAAAGGCGTGTATGACACCGAAACCAAACTCCCTCAAAGTATCACGACTTACGGGCCGGGTTATATAGATAAGGATAACGAAGTGGTTGTGGGATTGCAGACGGATGCTCCGCTCAAGCGTGGTATTTTCCCGAAGGGCGGTATCCGTATGGTGGAAAACAGCTTGGAAGCTTACGGTTATCATCTCGACCCGATGACGAAGGAGATTTTCACGAAATACCGTAAGACGCACAACGAAGGTGTGTTTTCAGCCTATACGGAGGAGATGTTGGCGGCCCGTCGGTCGGCTATCATCACCGGTTTGCCGGATGCGTACGGTCGTGGCCGTATCATCGGTGACTATCGTCGTGTGGCTTTGTATGGTACTGCACGTTTGATTGAGGACAAGAAGCAGTTCCAAAAACGCCTTGACATTCAGGAACTGAATGATGAAATCATCCGGAACCGTGAAGAGGTCACGGAACAGATTCATGCTTTGCAGGATTTTGAGAAGATGTGTGCTGCATACGGGTTCGATGTGACCCGTCCGGCCAAGGATGCCCGCGAAGCCGTGCAGTTTGTATATCTGGCTTATCTGGCCGCTGTGAAGGACCAGGACGGTGCGGCCATGTCCATCGGGCGTACTTCTACTTTCCTCGACATCTATATAGAGAAAGACATCCGCGAGGGGAAACTGACGGAGGAGGAAGCGCAGGAACTGGTGGACCAGATGATCATCAAATTGCGTATCGTACGGTTCTTGCGTACGCCCGAATATAACGACTTGTTTTCCGGCGACCCGGTATGGGTGACGGAATCGTTGGGCGGCATGGGCATCGACGGCCGCACATTGGTGACGAAGACTTGCTTCCGTTACCTGCATACGCTCTACAACCTCGGGCCGGCTCCGGAGCCGAACTTGACGGTGCTGTGGGCAGACAAGTTGCCGGAGAACTGGAAGAAGTTCTGTGCCAAGGTTTCCATCGACACTTCGGCCATCCAGTATGAGAATGATGACCTGATGCGTGTGGATTACGGTGACGACTATGGCATTGCCTGCTGTGTGTCTCCGATGAAAATCGGCAAGCAAATGCAGTTCTTCGGTGCTCGTGCCAATCTGGCCAAGTGCTTGCTTTATGCCATCAACGGCGGGCGCGACGAGCGTACCGGTGTGCAGGTGGCTCCCAAGTTCGAGCCGATTACGAGCGAATATCTCGACTATAACGAGGTGATGGAGAAATACGAGCAGATGATGCGTTGGTTGGCCAAGGTGTACGTGAACGCCTTGAAGATTATCCACTATATGCACGACAAGTATGACTATGAGGCATACGAAATGGCCCTGCACGACGGCGACGTGCAACGTATCCGTGCTACCGGTATTGCCGGTTTGTCCATCGTGGCCGACTCTTTGGCTGCCATCCGCGATTGCAAGGTGAAGGTGATTCGTGACGAACGCGGCCTGGCCGTGGACTTCGAGCGTGAAGGCGAGTATGTTCCTTACGGCAACAATGACGACCGCACGGATGCCATCGCAGTGGAAATCACGGAGAAATTCATGAATTACCTCCGTCAGCACGAGACTTACCGCAATGCGGTTGCCACGCAGTCCATCCTGACGATTACCAGCAATGTGGTGTATGGAAAGAAAACCGGTACGACTCCCGACGGCCGCCAGGGCGGTACTCCGTTTGCACCGGGGGCTAATCCGATGAACGGGCGTGACGTGAAAGGAGCCGTTGCGGCTTTGGCTTCGGTGGCCAAGCTTCCGTTCCATCATGCACATGACGGTATTTCTTATACCTTTGCCATTTCTCCGGCTACGTTAGGTAAGGAACGTGACATTCAGGTAAGCAATCTGGTCGGACTGTTGGATGGTTATTTCACTCCGGACGGTGGCCAGCATCTCAACGTCAATGTGTTCGACAAGGATCTGTTGGTGGATGCGATGGAACATCCTGAGAAATATCCGCAGTTGACCATCCGCGTGTCCGGCTATGCTGTGAACTTTGTGAAGCTGACGCGTGAACAACAGTTGGATGTCATTTCGCGTACCATCAACCACTCTTTGTAATATAAAGGATATGGAAAAACCATTAGTGGGTAAAATACATTCACTTGAGAGTTTCGGGACCGTTGACGGTCCCGGAATTCGTTTTGTGACCTTCCTGCAAGGTTGTCCGCTTCGTTGTCTGTATTGCCATAATCCGGACACTTGGGATGCCGGTCGTCCGCCCCGTTATCAAATGACTCCGGAGGAATTGCTTGCCGAAGTACTCAAGGTGCGCAGTTTCATAGCCCGTGGAGGGGTGACGTTGACGGGGGGCGAACCTTTATTGCAGGCTGATTTCTGTCGCGAGTTTTTTCGTCTCTGCCGTGAGGAAGGTCTTCATACGGCATTGGACACTTCAGGAGCCGTGTTCAATGAGCGCGTATGTGCTGTGCTGGATTATACGAATCTGGTGCTTCTCGACATTAAGGCGCTTCGCCCTGAACTTTGCAGGAAAGTCAGCGGAAGTGACGGACGGAATGCCCGGGCGTTGCTTGACGAGTTGGAAAGGAGGGGTACGGAGGTTTGGATTCGTCATGTGGTGGTACCCGGTCTGACGGACGACGACACGCTGCTGGATGAACTGGTCGAGTTTGTACGACATTACAAGGTTGTGCGCAAAATAGAATGGTTGCCTTATCATACAATGGGGGTATTTAAGTATAAGGAACTCGGGTTGGACTATCCGTTGACCGACGTGCCTCCTCTTGCCCGGGAAAGGATAGAAGCCATTAAAAAACGTTATAAGGGCATCTTCCCGTGCTGATGTGTGCATGTGGCGATGTATAATTTCTTTATTTCTATACTCCTTTGCGTAACATGTTGTAATTCATGCTGGTAAGTGCGGCGAATCATTCTGCGCCAAAACGAAAATCAATCACAGCCAAATGAAAAATCGTTTGGCTGTGATTGATTTTTCATTTGGCTGAGATTGATTTCAGAGCTTCTGCGAGGCTGTCCCCTGTTGTGCTTTTTTCTTGTGGTATATGCCTTGGCAGTTGTTCTAAAAGTAGGGATTATTTTTCCAAATAGTCTGAAACGGACTTTTTGTGTGTTTCGTATTGCTTCTTTTTCTATCTTTGATATTCAAAAGCGTTTTTTATGAGCAGAATATACAATTCCGTCGTTGGCCTACTTTGCGGGATGGGGATATTGTCTTCTTGCGAAATCATCGAATATCATCCCTACGATACGCGTATAGAAGGAGAGACTGGGCTGACGGAGAAGAACATCCGTTTGATTGAAGATAAGATGCGGGGAAGGCGTGAGTTCCGCTTCGCCATGATCAGCGACACCCAACGTCGGTATGACGAGACGAAAGAAGTCGTGAATATCATCAATAACCGCGGTGACATTGACTTTGTGTTGCATGGCGGCGACGTGGCGGATTTCGGCGAGACGAAAGAATTTTTATGGGCACGGGATTTCTTGAATAAGTTGCGGGTGCCGTATGTTTGCCTGTTGGGGAATCATGATTGTCTGGGGACGGGTTTCGATGCATATCTGAAAGTTTTCGGAGAGGATAATTTTGCTTTTACGGTGGGCAACGTGCGTTTTATCTGTTTGAATACCAACGCGCTTGAATATGATTACAGTCATCCGGTGCCCGATTTCAATTTTATGGAGGATGAATTGAGGAATATGCCGGCGGGCATAGAAAAAACCATTGTAGCCATGCACGTGCCGCCCGGCGACGGGGAGTTCAACAACAATGTGGGGCGTGCCTTTGAACACTATGTGACCAGTTTCCCCCATGTGCAGTTTTGTCTGTTCGGCCACATCCACCGTTGGGCTGAAGAAGAGTTTTTTGAGGATGGAGTCGTATATTACGGATGTACGACAGTCGGGAAGCGAGGGTATTACGTCATTACCATAAAAGAGGAAGGATATGAAATTGAACGTTGCGATTTTTAGTATATGGCTTTCGGCTGGCACGCCTTCTTGGGTAATGGGGCAGGGTGTGACGGAAGCGGCATCGGATACAGTTCCGACACGCTATGAGAAAATGATGACACGCCGTATGGAAGGGTGGAAACGTTTGATTCCCGACCATTACAAGATACAGTTTGCGGGAAGTATCGGTGTCGTTTCAATCGGCACGGGATGGACCTATGGGAAGAAGCAGCAGTGGGAGACAGATATCATGTTAGGCTTTTTGCCTAAATTTGAAAGTGAACATAATAAGGCCGTTTTTACACTGAAACAGTCGTATTTGCCTTGGCGGTTACGCGTGAAAGAGAGTGCGTGGGTGATTCAGCCTTTGTCATGCAGTTTGTTCTTGTCCTCCGTATTGAGCGATAAGTTTTGGACGCACGAGCCGGACCGTTATCCTAAAGGATATTACGGTTTCTCAACTCGTATCCGTGCCAATCTGTCCTTGGGCCAACGTATCGTGTATGACATACCGGATGTTTCCAATTGGAGGGTACAAGATATATCCTTGTATTATGAATTAGGGGCGTGTGATACCGATTTCTGTACCTTCTTTGGTGACCGCAGTATCAAATTTAAAGAAATTTTAAGTCTGGCTGTCGGTATAAAACTGCATATTTAACTTCTCCTATTTGCGGGCGTACTTAAAAGTCAGTATCTTGCGTCTTGTTAGAATCCCTTTTTTCAGGTATTGTACGAATGGAGGAAAGTGATGAACTTTGCCATAGAAAAAGATGTTTAATTAAAAACAAAAGTAAATATGAAAATCAAATCAATTAAAGGACGTGAGATATTGGACTCCCGTGGTAATCCGACAGTAGAAGTAGAGGTGGAGTTGGAATGCGGCGTGGTGGGCCGTGCATCAGTTCCTTCGGGAGCTTCTACGGGAGAGCACGAAGCCTTGGAATTGCGTGACGGAGATAAAAAACGTTACGGAGGTAAAGGCGTGTTGAAGGCTGTGGAAAATGTGAATAAGGTAATTGCTCCGGCCTTGGTGGGCTATAGTGCTTTGGAACAGCGTGCCATCGACCACAAGATGTTGGCACTCGACGGCACGAAGACAAAGTCTAATTTAGGTGCCAATGCCATTCTCGGGGTGTCGTTGGCTGTGGCTAAGGCCGCTGCGGAATATTTGGACATTCCTTTATATCGTTATATTGGCGGCGTGAACACATACGTGATGCCCGTCCCGATGATGAATATTATTAACGGAGGTTCGCATAGCGATGCGCCGATAGCTTTTCAGGAATTCATGATTCGTCCGGTGGGTGCTCCTTCTTTCCGTGAGGGCTTGCGGATGGGGGCTGAAGTGTTCCATGCCTTGAAGAAAGTGCTTCACGACCGTGGACTCAGTACGGCAGTAGGCGATGAAGGCGGTTTTGCTCCTGCATTGGATGGCACCGAGGATGCTCTCGAATCCATAATCGCAGCCATTAAGGCTGCTGGCTATGTACCGGGCAAGGATGTGATGATCGGTATGGACTGCGCTTCCTCCGAGTTCTATAAAAATGGAGTGTACGATTATACCATTTTCGAGGGTGAAAAGGGTAAGAAGCGTACTTCAGACGAGCAGATCGCTTACTTGGAAGAATTAATCACGAAGTATCCGATTGATTCTATTGAAGACGGTATGAGCGAGAATGACTGGGACGGTTGGAAGAAGTTGACGGAGCGTATCGGCGGACGTTGCCAGTTGGTGGGCGACGACTTGTTTGTGACCAACGTGGACTTCTTGTCCAAGGGTATTGCCATGGGGTGTGCCAATTCCATCTTAATCAAGGTGAACCAGATCGGTTCGCTCAGCGAAACTTTGGATGCCATCGAGATGGCTCATCGCCATGGTTATACAACGGTTACTTCCCACCGTTCGGGAGAGACTGAGGACGCTACGATTGCCGATATTGCTGTGGCAACGAACAGCGGCCAAATCAAGACCGGTTCTTTGAGCCGTTCCGACCGTATGGCCAAATACAACCAGTTGCTCCGTATCGAGGAAGAGCTGGGGGATTTGGCTGTGTATGGTTATAAGCGCATCAAGTGAGACTTTACGTATTGTGATTGAATGAAAAAAGAGTTGCTTCGGGAGATATTTTACCGAATGCAACTCTTTTTTGGCAAGAAAAACAGGGAGGCATGGCTTTTCATATCTTTGTTTTTCTTAACTTTGTTTGCACCTTAAAAATTAAAGGCCATGCCACGGATAAAGGAAGGATTCAAGGGAGAACGGATAGTCGTCTTGCCGGGATTTTTGATAGAAGAGTTGAAGCGCGACCCTTTGGGCCGCGAGCTTTACATCACGGATATCGGTTATTATCCGCATGCTGGTTTTCATTATTGTGAGCGGAAAGAGGAGGATTCCAATGAGTTTGTGCTGATTTATTGTGTAGAGGGGGAGGGATGGTTCGAACTGGACGGTAAGCGCTATGACGTTGGGGCTAACCAGTTTTTCATTTTGCCCAAATATAAGGCACATGCTTATGGCAGTAAGGCTGAGAATCCTTGGACGATTTACTGGATTCATTTCGATGGCGCAAAAGCCACCTTTTTCAGTGTGGGTTTCAGTAAGCCGCATGATATTTCACCGGCCGAGCATTCCCGCATCAAGGAAAGGTTGATGCTGTTCGAAGAGATTTATGCCTCGGTCAGTTCCGGCTACAACAAGAACTACATGTTGTACGCCACCACGAGCCTCTTTCATTTTTTGGGTTCCATGAAGTTTTTGGGCGAATACCGCGAGTGTCGTTTTGCGGGTGTGCAGGAAAAACGAGACGTGGTGCAGCGTGCCATTCATTTCATGCAGGAAAACTTGAATAAAAAAATCCGTCTGACGGATATTGCCCGCGAAGTGAAACTTTCCCCGTCTTACTTCTCCAATGTCTTTGAGGACAAGACCGGTTCTCCCCCTTTGCGTTATTTGGGATACCTCCGCATTCAGGAAGCCTGTCATTATTTGGATTTCACAGATTTGAAAATCAGTCAGATCAGTCCGTTGGTCGGTTATGAGGATTCGCTTTACTTTTCCCGACAGTTCACGAAATACATGGGCATGTCGCCGTCGGAATATAAATCAAAGAAGAAAGGGTAAGATTTTAAATAATTATATATTTGAGGAACGAGACATGAATACGAAATCTCTATTATCTTTAGTAGCAGGCATTTCCCTGCTTTACGGTTGCCATACAGCGCCTGCTTCCCGTGAAGGAGAAACGGGGGCGGCAGACAGTGTGGTGGTAAAAAATGAAGTCGTGAATACGATTCTACAGCGTCGCAGCATCCGGAAATACAAGCCGCAACCGATAGAGAAGGACAAGTGGGCACAGATAGTGGAATGTGGAGTGTATGCTCCCAACGGGAAAGGACTGGAATCGTGGGAAGTGCGTGTCGTGGACAATCCCCGTTTGTTGGCTTCGATAGATTCGGCTTACAGCCGTTTCATGGGGAAAGGACAGGAGGAAACCACTCTTCGAGCGGCATACGGTGCACCTGTACTGGTATTTATCGCATACGATGCGACTTATGATTTGTCGCAGGTGGATTGCGGACTATTGGGCGGAAACATGATGATTGCGGCACAATCGTTAGGGATTGGTTCATGTTGCTTGGGTGGTATTTGCCGCTTCCTGAATGCTCCCGAGGGACGTGAAATCCTTGCAAAACTGGACTTTCCCGATACACATAAGTTGCTTTATGCCATAGCTTTCGGTTATCCGGACGAAGAACCGACTCCAAAGCCTCGCGATATGGGCAAGGTCAGGACGATAGAGTGATTTTTTCTTTCAACTATATTATAAAAACGAGTCCGTAAGTCGAAACTGTTACGGACTCGTTTAAGTTTTCACCCGACGGGCCTTTTAATCCTGTTTGTCGTTTTTGTTCGTCAGGTTCTTTCCCTTGTATTGTCCAGTCAGGGCATTCAAGAAGCTTTCTACCTTTTGGGATTCAGTTTCCGATATCTTACGTCCTACTTGGTAGGTGGCCATTTTGCTGATGGCTTCGCCAAGTGTAGATACGCTTCCATCGTGGTAATAAGGGTAAGTCAATGCCACATTTCTTAATGTCGGTGTTTTGAAACGATAGCGGTCGCGTTCAATTTTGGTCTGTGCCCAACGTCCGTTGTCTCCGTCCGTAAGTCCTGACTTTTGTGTAAGCTCCCGGTCTTCGAAATAATTGGCACGCTGTCCCATCAGTTCATAAGTCAGTCCACCCATGTTGACACCGGCATGGCAAGTGGCGCAGTTGTATTCCTTGAAAAGTTTGTACCCTTCTATTTGGTCTGCCGTCATGGCGTCCTTTTCACCTTTTAAGTACCTGTCGAAAGGAGAGTTGGGCGTGAGCAACGTCTTTTCATATTCTTCTATGGCATTGGTGATCGTACCCATGCTGAGTCCTTCCGGATACACACTGAGGAACTTGGCTGTAAACGCCTCGTCTGCGGACAAGCGTTCCACAATTTCATCAAAAGACTTGCAACCCATTTCCACCGGATTCAAAGGAGGGCCTCCGGCTTGTTCAGCCAATGTGGCGGCACGTCCGTCCCAGAACTGCACGAAATTGAAGCAGGCGTTGAAGACGGTCGGGGCGTTTACGCCTCCCAGTTGTCCGTTGATACCTTCCGAATAACGCTTGTTGTCCACGCCGCCCGTTTCGATGCCGTGGCAGGTGGCACACGATATGGTACCGTCTGCGGAAAGGCGTGTGTCGTGGTAAAGCATTTCACCTAATTCAGCCTTTTGAGCATTATACGCTACACTGTCCGGAATAGGACGTACGGGTTCGTTGGCAAACTCAGGGGCAGCCAATGGGTTGGGGAAGTACTTTGCACGAATCTCCTTCACATCGCTCAAGGCAATTTCCTTTTTCGCGTCAGTGATGGAAGAGCCCCAATGCACAAGGTAATATGTGGCCATGGGCATTGAACCGTTGGAGATACATTGTTCCACTTTGGCCAAATCCACTTCGTTGGGCATGGTCTGTTCCTTCAGTGCCTGGATAAACGGTGCGATGTCGAATGCCGCATATCCGTCTTTCACATGTTGGGCTATCAGTCCCTTTGCCAAAGGCATAGTGGCATAGAACGGCAATTCCGGATTGGCGGTATGACAGTCTGCACAACCTCCGTCTTCCAGCACTTGAAGTAACTGTTCATGTACAGGCAAATCGGGCGAGGGGGCTCGGTTTACCATCCGGTAGGTCACGGCCAATGCTGCTATGACAACTACCAAGCTTAATAGAATTTTAGAACTTTTTTTCATCTTGTACAAGTCGTTTTAATTGATTGTTGATTGATATAAAAAACACTGTTTTCGTCACATATTTCCGTACACATGTATGCTGCCTTGTGCCGACGGAAGATAATTAACCCCATACCAGCACATCTGCAAACAGGCAAAAGCAAAGATGAGCAATACATAGGAAAGCCGATGACTTCTGCGTGCGTTGAACCGCCAATGTATATATAACAGGTAAGTCGTCCAAGTCACGGCTGCCCATGTTTCCTTGGGATCCCAGCTCCAATAATTGCCCCATGCATTCTTGGCCCATAACGCCCCGCTGAGCATGCCGAAAGTTAGGAATGCCGTACCTATATATACCAATTGGTCAGCTGTGGGGAGATAGCGTTCCGTATGTTGTATGATTCCGGCTACCGCAAGGATGAAAGCACATCCCGACACGGAATAAGAGAACATGTAGACCGTTACGTGCGGGATGAACCAGGCACTTTGCAATGCCGGCATCAAGGCTTGCTCGTGTATCTCCGGCTTCAGCAGGTTCATCGTGATGAATACGGAAGCTACGACCGTGGAAAAGAACATAATCCACCGGTAACGCCACTTGGCGTAGGTGAGGATTCCGGACAGCATCATGAAAAAAGAATACCACAATCTCGTCTCGCCCAGCGTGCGTAGGGGAGGGCGGTGAAGCCCGGTCCAGAAAACTGCGATGAATGCGGCATAGACGCACAGTCCTGCCACGGTGAGTAGGACAGAGGCATGGGACCTTCCTTTCCATGCCGCAATGGCACCCGCCATCCACAATAATACCGAGGGTAAGGCAAATTCTGCAAATTCATTCCACGTAATCATGTTTCTTTCCTCCTTCTTCCTTTTTTCCCGGTACGGAATGTCCTTGTATGAAAAGCAGGGCACTGCCTGCAATGAGCATCCATATTCCTGTCCATTGGACGTATTTCCATGGCTGCCGTACCCATAGCACGATGCAGTATGGGGGAATAGCCGTGGTTCCCGTCGTGTTTATACTTTCCAGATAGAGGTCATCTTGCCATGAGAGGCGGTGGGGATGGTTCACTTTCAACTTGAATGTGGAGCCTTTGCACGTACGCAGTTCTGCTGTATAATCCAGCGGGATACCGCGTTCGGAAAAAGTCGCTTCCGATGAGACCAGTTGCAGCGTTTCGCCCAGTGCCGTCTTGTAACCGCTTTTGTCGAAAGCCTCCGCTGTGGGTTGTTCTTTAGTCACTATCGCCCGCCATTCGTAGGTGTCGGGAGCTCCGAAGAAACCGCCGGACAAAGCAAGCAAAAGACCCGCATGCACGAGTGTGAAACGCAGTTTGTAAGGGCGTGGACGGGACAGACCTCGAAACAGTACCAATGTGAGGTGTGCAACCAAGGCAGTCAGGACGGCTACGAACCACCATGTGCCTGTAACGGGGAGACAGGTGAAGCCTTGCACTAAACAAGACCCCAAAAACAGGGTCAAGAGCAGGTAGGTGGTGGAAAGCGAAGACAGACGGGATGCAAATGGGGAAAAACGTTTTTCCCTGGAAATCACCCATAGGCCAACTGTCAGGAATAACAATAGGCCGACATTCACCGGAAATGCAAAAAATGTTTTCGGGAAATGATAAAACAGCCATTGACAGATGAGTGCTGTCCCAAAGTAACAAATCCACAGGGCTTTGGCCATAGTGTAGTCTTTGCTTTAAGTTTTTATAATATGCACATTGAAACAACAAAGGTAACCATATTTTGGAGGAATTTACTATTTTTTTCGATAAACTTGCATATAATGGCTCTTTTCATTATCTTTGCACTCGATTTCAAGGAAATCATGCGGAAATAGCTCAGTCGATAGAGCACTAGCCTTCCAAGCTGGGGGTCGCGGGTTTGAGTCCCGTTTTCCGCTCATGTAAGACTTGCTGTTTTTAGCAGGTCTTTTTTGTTGTATTCGTGAGGTAAATGCTATTTACCCGGATAGCCCCGTTATAACGTTTAATGCAATGTAGTCGTGCAAAGTCTTGATATGTGCCATAAAATATCGTTAATACTTTATCTTTAATCCATAATATGATTGTTGGAATTGTGTGAATATAGTATATTTGTGTGGAGTACAAGTAATGAAAGATAAAAGTATGCTCTTTTGATATAGATGATAAATCAAAATGGGATGAAGAGGTTTCATGGCTTTGTGAGATGTGTAGATAGTTTACGGGACTGATTGAAAAAATAAAAATAGTATGATATGATAGAGCAGGTTGTAATAAATAATTATAAGTCGATAAGGGATTTGTCTTTACCCTTAAACCGATTGAATGTGCTCATTGGTTCAAACGGTGTGGGTAAAAGTAATTTTATCTCATTTTTTGAATTGACGAAAGCCATATATGAGCAACGGTTCGGAAGTTATACTTTGTCAAAAGGTGGTATTGACAGCTTGTTGTATCGTGGAAGGAAGGTATCTCCTTCCATCCATGGATTATTAGATTTCGATAATAATAATGCTTTCTTTTTTGAAATAAAACCCGCGCAATCCAATAAGGGATTTATAGAAAAAACGGGGGATTATTTCAATAATTTCCATACAGAAGGTAAGGATTATGCGGAATGGAATAAGACGCTATGGGATTCCGCTGTTGAAGAATCTTCTTTAATCCAAAATCTCAAATGGAGGGCCGGTTATTTAAAGAAATATTTGAGTAGCTTTACGGTATATCATTTTCATGATACCAGTGTAAGTTCTCCTATGCGTGGAGATTGTAATATCAATGATAACGAATACCTTCGTGACAATGGTTCTAATTTAGCGGCATTTCTCTATTCTATGATGCAAAATGATGAAACTAATTTTCGGTTGATAGAAGGAGTGGTAAGTTCCATTGCGCCCTATTTTAAGTGTTTCAAGTTACGTCCGGATGTAAATGATAAGGAAAGAATACGCTTGGAATGGGAAGAAAAGGAGACAGATATGTATCTTAACGGATACAGTTTTTCGGATGGGACTTTACGTTTTATTGCTTTAGCCACTTTACTGTTGCAATCGAAAACCCCCGAGGTTATTGTGATTGATGAGCCCGAGCTTGGTTTGCATCCTGCTGCTATAAATAAGTTTGCCGAACTTGTCAAACGTGCATCCAATAAGAGTCAGATTATCTTATCCACACAATCTACAAATTTAGTGAATTGCTTTGATGTGAAAGATATTATAGTTGTGGATAGGATTGAGAGCCAATCTGTTTTTAGGCATTTGTCAGAGGAGGATTTGGCGACATGGATGGATGAATACGATTTGTCAATTAGTGATTTGTGGGAGAAGAATATGATAGGAGGACAGTTATGAGACGTGTATATATTGTTGTGGAAGGACAAACTGAGCAGGAATTCGTCAATACTGTTATTTCTCTTTATTTACAAGAATTTGGCGTATTCAATATTACTCCGGTTTTGATCCGGACCAGTAGGAACGGGAGAGGTGGAATGGTGAATTACCAGCATTTATGGAATACCGTCAAATCGCTTTTGGGATCTTCAAGGAATGATTTTGTTGTAACTACATTCATCGACTTTTTCAGGATACCTAACACCATGCCGAGGTATGAAGAATGTATGGCGAAAGCCAGTAAAATAGAGCGTGTCAAAGCACTGGAAAGCGCTATGAATGAACATATAGGAGATAGACGTTTCTTTTCTTATATCCAGTTACATGAATTTGAGGCTCTTTTGTTTTCTAATAATAATGGTTTTGAGTACTACTTTTCAGAAGAATGTGCTAAAAAAACAAATAATATTGTTTCCTCGTATGAAAATCCGGAAGATATAAATTCATCTCCAGAGGGAGCACCTTCTAAAAGATTGTTGGCCTTGAAATCTGATTATAATAAAGTGTTGGAGGGAAACTTAATAGCACTGGAGGTGGGGATAATGAGTATGCTTGAAAAATGTCCGAGATTCAATAGGTGGATAACCCAAATCATTGACACCTGTAAAGTATAGGTTGAATGAGGTTCGGGGCATATTGTATGAAGGCAGAAAGTCGGTTGTTTATATCTGATGATTTTATAGCGTTTGGAAAAAGCCAACACGCATTTTGGGGCGTGTTGGTGATGTGAAGTCTTATTCCGTATCGAACCGGAACACCGTAGTTTGCCGATATTCCTCCCCAGGACGCAACAGGCAGGAGGGGAAGTCGGGATGCGATGGCGTGTCGGGATAGTATTGCGTTTCGAGGCAGACGGCGGTGTCGGGATGGACGTAATAACCGGCTGTGTAGAGCAGTACGGAGGGCAGGTCGGTTTTTACCGTCAGGCTGCGGCCCGTGGTGGGCTCGGACAACCGGGCGGCCTCCACCATGTCGGGGGACTTTTCCGTTTTCAGTACGTAACAGTGGTTGTAACCTTTGTTCCATTTCAGTTGCTCATGGTCGGCATATAAGTCCTGTCCGATGGGTTTGGCAGAAGTGAAATCGAAAGGCGTGCCGCCCACCTTCACCCGTTTACCCGTGGGAATGAACTGCGGGGTGGTGTCCAATATCGTATGTGAAGGGATGCGCAACACATGTTCCGTGATTTTCTCTCTCTTGCCACCCAAATTGAAGTAGGCATGGTTCGTCAGGTTCAGGTAGGTCGCCCTGTCTGTTGTTCCATAGTAGCGAATGGACAGCTCGTTGTCATCGTTCCAACGGTATTCCACCGAGATGTGTGCGTTGCCCGGATAACCGCCTTCTTCATCGGGGGAAAGCCGCGTGAAGCGCACGCCGTCGTCCAAAACTTCCCAGTCCCACAGCATGCGGTCGAAGCCGGAGAAGCCGCCATGGTTGGTGTTCTGCCCGTCGTTTTTTTCCAGTTCGTAGGTTTGCCCGTCGATGCAGAGGCGTGCGCCTCCGATGCGGTTGGCAAAACGGCCCACGATGGCTCCCATGTAGAACTCGTCCGACAACAGGTCGGTCGGGCTGACGAGCACATTCGCCATCTCTCCGTGTTTGTCCGGCACGATGGCAGAAAGCCAACGGGCACCCCAGTTGGTCAGTTCAACCACGGCTCCGATTGAGTTTGTCAACCGGAAGCCGTAGACCGGGGTGCCCGTCGGCATATTACAGATCACTTGTGTGTTTATTCGCATAATTCACGATGGATTTGTGCACCTTGGTGGTTGATGTCCAAAGCGCGTGCCTTGTCCAAGTACTCGATGGCGTGTACGCGGTCTTCCAATCCTAAATAGCCCAATCCCATGACATAGTTGCAGTGGATGGCGTTGCGTTTGTCCAGATTGTCCTCCCAGATGGCCAGGTCGGGCAACGATACGGCAAAGTAGTCTATGCGGCAGTGGTCGAACAAGTGTTTCTCACCATGCTTGATGAGCTTGTTGAAGCGTCCGCGTGCCTTGCTTTCCTCGCCCAATGCGCGCCAAGCCAGTCCCTGATAGAAAATCTTGTCTGGTTGCGCATCGTTGTAGAAAAACGCCTGTTGCGGTTCGGCAGAGCCTTGGGTGGCCTTGTGCAACCAAAGTTTGGCGTTTTCTTCATCTCCCAGTCCGCGGTAAGCCAGTCCTTTGTAGTACCAGATGTCGTTTTCTTCTGCATTGATGAGTTTGCCTTCGCCCAAGTTGTACGGGTATTGGTCTGTGGCCTGCAACAAAGCCAAAGCGTCGGCGTAGCGGTGTTCGCGCAGGGCGATTTTGGCCAGTTCCACATGGCAGATGGTGTATTGCCCCGTGATTTTTCCTTCACCGCCTTCCCACGGATGGAATTTGCGGGCGGCAATCAGTGCCTCGGCCTCTTCATAGCGTCCTAATTGGTTGTAGAGCGTGATGCGCTCGATGGACAGGTCGTCGCGGCTTTCCGTTTCGGCCGGATGGGCTTCGAGGAATGCGAGACGTTCCGCTTGCGGACGTCCGAGCCGTTTGTAGAGCTGGTCCAATTCCATCAGGATGCGAGCATCGCTTTCGTCGAGGCGGTAAGCCTTCTCCAGTGTTTCCACCGCCTTCTGCGGATCGTTGCGTTTGTTGTAGTAAGCCAACGAGAGGTTGCGCCATACGGTAGGGAACGCCGGGTCGATAGCGGCCGATGCCTCCCAACATGCGATAGCGTTGTCGTATTGCCGTGCGGCATACCAGAAGTTGCCGAGGGCGTAGGCCGCTTTGGCGCAGGCTTCGTGGTTCTCTTTCATGGCATCCTGCAACACCAATACTTCTTCGATGCGGTTGGGGAAGCAGTAAGAATGGTCGTCCTGTTCGGCCTTTTTGTAATATTCGAGCGCCTTGACCGTGTCGCCTTTACGCGAGTGGCAGTAGCCCAACGCGTAATGTACCATCGGGTAGACTTCGCCTTGTGTGGCGGCGTACCCCCCTAACAGGTTGATGGCCTCGTCGTAAAGTCCGGCTTGTGCGAAATCGAGTGCGTATTCGATGTAGACGTGGGCTGCACCGTGCATCAGTCGCTGCATTTCCTTCAGCACGTGGTCATCGCCCGTGAGGAGATATTGCTCGAAGCGGCATCCCATATTGAAGCGGTCTATCTTGAGCGATTCCGCTATCAGGTCGAAGGCTTCTTCCTTACGTCCCAAGTTGCGCAGGATGGAGACTTTCAGTTGGCGTGCCTTATGGTGGTGCCAGTTGCGTACGAGCGAGCGGTCTATCAGGTCAAGGGCTTTCTTGAAGTTGCCCCGGCGGCAGTCGATGGCGGCCAAGTTGTAATAGGCGGCATCCTGCCAAGCGGCATTCCAAGCCGATTTGAAGAACGCGTCGTATGCCTCGTCCGTTTTGTCCTGCATCAGACAACTCCAACCCAGATTGTAATACGGTTCACCGTCGTAAGGGTTCGGATTGCGTTCCGTCAGGGTTTCGACGGCTTTACGGAAATAGCCTTCGGCTTTGGCGAATTGTCCCTTGCGCATCAGGAGCAAACCCATGGCATTGTTGCAACGCACGTCGCCCGGTTCGCGGCGCAACGCCTCCTCATAGTAGTCCATCGGGTTGTAAGTCGCGTGGCGGTATTGCTCCAAGTGTAGCCCCGTCAGGAAAAGTTGCTCGATGGACGCGATGTCCTTCGGGTCTTTGGCGGCCTTGGCCGGATCCGGTACGGGCTTGATTTCCGGTTTGTCGGCTTGGTAGTTTACCAAAATGCGGCCCTCGTGGTTACGGATTTCAACCAAGATGTCTTCGTCTTTCAAGCCCTCGGCTGCAAATTCAGCTTGGAACGGTTCTGCCGGAGAGATGGAAATGACTTTATCGAAAAGGGTGTTGCCGCCCACGTTGTCCTTGACAAAGATATGCACGTCCTTGTTCACTCCGGTGGTGTACAGGATGACTTTGCCTTTTCCTTCCTTGACTTCCAAGTTCAGCAACGCGTCTTTGGTGGCATTCTTCACGTAGCCCACTTCGGCGTAGGGCATGAAGTACTGTTTCCACGATTTTTCCTCGTAGGGTTGCAACCACGTGAAGTCCGGCTGGTTGTCGGTGTACATGCCTGTCATCAGTTCGATGTACGGGCCGTCCTCGTCCGTCAGGTTGCGGTCCCAAGCGCGTCCGAAGTCGCCGTTGCCCCATGTCCATTGCTTCTTCCCCGGTGACACATGATGATCGGCCACGTGGAGCAATCCGCCTTTCACGTCCTCTTCATATCCGCCCACGAAGTCGAATTTCGATTGGATGGCCATGTAGGATGTCGGCACGGGGATATTCTTGTATTTCGAGATGTCCACACCGGCGGAATAGTCTTGTTTGTAGTAAGTGCCCGTGGCGATGGGGAACGACGACACGTCACGCTTGCCATGGTCGAACACGGCGTTCACGTCGGGCGGGAACACCGAGTGGTAGTGGTCGTTGACCACCACGGCCGGGTTGGCCCACCACAGGAACGTCTGCGGGAAAGACGTACGGTTGTAAATCTTCACGTTGATTTCGATGTACGACTTGCCCGGATAGAGCGTAAAGCCCTGCATGCCTTTGGTGCGGAACATGCGTTCCACTTCGTTGCACCATACTGTCTTGCTGCCGTCGGCATGCTCCTCGATGGAGAAGTCCGTGGGCAGGAACGTGGACGGGCGGTGGTGTTGCGGCCAGTTGAACTCGATACCGCCCGAAATCCACGGGCCGGTCAGGCCGACGAGCGCGGGCTTCACCACTTGGTTGTAGTACACGAAGTGGCGTTGCTTCACCTTGTCGTATGCCATGTGGATGCGTCCGCCCAATTCCGGGAGTATCATCACCTTGATATATTCGTTCTCGATGAAGAGCGCATGGTAAAGCTTGTCTTTCTTCTCGTCGGAGATTTTCTCTACCACGGGATAAGGATAGACCACGCCGCTGCTGCCTTGGTAGACACGTTTCTCCAAGAAGATCGGATTCTTTTCTTCCTTGCCGATTTCGTAGGTGGGGAGCAGGATGTCCTCTTCCCATGCACGCACCTCGGAGGTGTTCACCGTGCTTTGAATCAAATAGGATGTGATTTTTTCCATGATGTATGAAGTTATTGGATAAGTTCGTGTTCGATTTCTTCCAGACTCTTGCCTTTCGTTTCAGGCAGGCGGCGCCATACGAAGATGCCACCGGCGAGGCAGATGATGCCATAGAGCCAGAACGTCCCGGCTGCGCCCAATCCGCTGTTCAGCACCGGGAAGGTGTACGTCAGGATGAAGCAGGCGGCCCAAAGGGCGAAGGTGCATACCGACATGGCCACGCCCCGTATGCGGTTGGGGAATATTTCGGAGATGATGACCCACATGGTCGTAGCCAGCGTCATGGCGTAGCAGGCGATGGCGGCCACCACGATGACGAGCAGCATGACTCCGCTGATATGGAACCAGTAGGCCGCGCCCATGAAGGCGTAAATCAGCGTCAGGCCGAACGCCCCGAAGAGAGTCAGGGCTTTGCGTCCCCAACGGTCTACCACGCACATGGCTAAGACGGTGAAAATCACGTTAGTCACTCCCGTCACCACGATGTTCATCAATACATCGGACACGCCGTAACCGGCGGCCATGAAGATTTCCTGTGCATAGTTGAAGATGACGTTGATGCCGCACCATTGTTGCAACACGGCCATCACCACGCCGATGAGTAGGATTTTGCGCATCGAGGGGTGGAGCAGTTGTTTGAATCCGCCTTCCACGGTTTTCTCTCCTGCGGCGGCTTCTATGGCAGCCAGTTCTTCACGAGCGTGGGCCTCGCCGCCTATCTTCGCGAAGATGCCGAAGGCTTTCTCCTTGTACCCCGATGAGGCCAGCCAGCGCGGGCTTTCGGGCAGGACGAAACTGAAGACGAAGAAAAGGGCTGCGGGTACGACCATGGCCCAGAACATCCACCGCCATCCCATTTGTCCGTTCCACGACAGGCGTATCATTTCGGCTGTGGCGTGGTCGGCCACCGGTTCGGCAATCTGCCAGTTGACGATTTGTGCGCTAAGGATTCCCAGTACTACCGTCAACTGGTTGATGGACACGAAACGTCCGCGCAAGTGGGCCGGGGCGATTTCCGCTATATACATAGGAGAAAGGCTCGAAGCGATGCCGATGGCGAATCCGCCGATGAGGCGGAACACGTTGAACAGTCCGAACGTGTCGGCGACACCCGTGCCCACGGCCGTACAGATGAATAGTCCGGCGGCCAGTATCAATATGGGTTTACGGCCTAATTTGTCACTCAGTTTGCCCGCGCTCAATGCGCCGATGAGGCAGCCGATCAACGCACTGCTCATGGCCCACCCTTGAAGCGAAGGGCTGTCGGCAATCTGGAAGTATTGTTCATAAAAAGGTTTGGCGCCACCAATCACGACCCAGTCGTAACCGAAAAGGAAACCGCCCATGGCGGAAATCAGCGCAATCAGAAACAGGTAAAGATTTGTTTTTGTCTTCATGATTGTAGAAATGGTTTAAGAAATATTTTCTGGGTGCAAAGTAACGCGGTTTTTGCGGTTCCGGAAATGGATAGAATCACTTATGATATGGACAATTTTACGATGGGGTGTTTTTGTGCGGCCGGGCGGCGGTTCGGGGTATGGACGACACAGTGGCTTATTTTGACAAAGGGAGGACGGCGAATCGTTTGGCGCAAAACGGAAAATCAATCTCTTGAGAACGGAAAATCGTTTGGCGCAGAACGGCGAATCGTTCTCAGGAGAAAATTTTGTAAATCATAAATCGTTGTATCATAGTGCGTTATTGATGGGGCTCCTATTGGGCTTCTACTCTAAAAAATATTGACTTTGGAGCGAATTTGTTTGTTTTTGACGAGAATTTCGGACAGAGGCAAGGTTTTCTTTTCGTACTTTTGTATGCTGAGTTATACTACTTGAATAGCATACAAAATATCATGGAAATAAAGTTGAATTTGAAGCAGGCCGGAGTACTGGCCATAGCGGCCGTGGCGGCTTTGAGCGTACAGGCTCGTGGAGGAAAACGCTTGTCGGAGTATGTGAACCCGTTTATCGGGGCTACGACGAACACACAAATGGCCAAGGCCGAACATGGGTTGGGAAAGACCTTTCCCGGTGTGGCCACGCCGTGGGGCATGACGCAGGTCAGCCCCAATACCATTACCGGAGGCGACAACGGTTCGGGGTACAGTTATGAACATACGACCATCGAGGGCTTTGCCTTGACCCAGATGAGCGGCATCGGATGGTATGGCGATTTGGGGAATTATTTAGTGATGCCCACCACGGGGCCTTTGCATACGTATCGCGGCGAGGCAGAACGTCCGGAGGAGGGCTACCGTTCGCGTTACGATAAGGAGAGCGAGACGGCACGTGCCGGATATTACGCTGTCCGTCTGACCGATTATGACATCCGGGCGGAGCTGACGGCCACGCCTCACGGCGGGGTCATGCGTTTCACTTATCCGGAAAACGAATGTTCGCGCATTCAAATCGACTTGGCTCGCCGCGTGGGCGGTACGTCTGTCCGGCAGTACGTGGAGCGTGTGGACGACTATGCCATCCGCGGATGGATGCGTTGCACGCCCGACGGAGGCGGTTGGGGCAACGGGGGAGGGAAGGCCGATTATACGGTTTACTTTTACACCCGTTTCAGTAAGCCGTTGGAATGTTACGGCGTATGGTCGGCCGAGTTTCCCGAGGGCATGGGGCGCAAGCTGGAAAACGTGACTTCGCCGGAATTTGCCGAGGCGGTACGCCGGGCGAAGGTGACGGAACGTCCCGACCGCATGGAGGGAGACCATTTGGGATTTTATACGGAGTTCCCCACGTGCGAAGGCGAACAGGTGCTGATGCGCACGGCCATCTCCTTTGTCAGTCTGGAAGGAGCGGAGGCGAACTTCAAAGCCGAATTGAAGGGAAAGGACTTCGAACGGTATTGCGAAAAGGCGGCTGCGCTGTGGGACGAGGCCTTGTCGAAAATCAAAATCTCCGGGGGGACGGAAGATGAGCGCACGATTTTTTATACTTCGCTGTACCACACGATGATAGACCCGCGCGACTATCGCGACGTGACGGGTGAATACGTGGGAGGAGACCGGAAGGTGCACAAGACCGACGCATTCAAGAAGCGTACGGTGTTCAGCGGTTGGGATGTGTTCCGCAGCCAGTTCCCCCTGCAAAATCTTATCAATCCGGAGGTGGTGAACGACATGATCAACTCGTTTGTCACTCTGGCCGAGGAAAACGGTACGAGCGTGTACGAACGTTGGGAGTTCCTGAACGCTTACAGCGGCTGCATGTTGGGTAATCCGGCCATAGCCGTTATCGTCGATGCCTATATGAAAGGCATACGCGGATACGACGTGGAGAAAGCTTACCGCTTTGCCTGTCAGACCGCCGACCGCATCGGACATCATCCGGAACTGGGATATTCGCCCGGCGGCAGCGGCATATCGGAAACGTTGGAATACGGATACTTCGATTGGTGTGTGGGCGAATGGGCCGAGGCTTTGGGCAAGACGGAGGATGCCGGCATCTATCACCGGCGCGGACAGGCATACCGTAAAATCTTCGATAAGGAAAAGGGATGGTTCCGCGTGCGCAATGCCGACGGCTCGTGGGCGGACTGGCCGGAAAAAGGACGCTTGCAGGAGTGGTACGGTTGCATGGAGTGCAATCCCTACCAACAGGGTTGGTTCGTGCCGCACGACGTGCCCGGCATGGTGGAAATCATGGGCGGTCGCGACAAAGTGTTGGCCGATTTGGAATCCTTTTTTGAAAACACGCCGCGCGAATTCTATTGGAATCCCTATTATAATCATGCCAATGAACCCGTGCACCACGTGCCTTTCCTCTTCAACCGCTTGGGGGCACCGTGGCTCACGCAGTACTGGACGCGTGTGATTTGTGCCGACGCTTACAAGAACAGTCTGGCCGGACTGTGCGGCAATGAGGATGTGGGGCAGATGTCGGCCTGGTATATCCTGGCTTCTGCGGGGTTCCATCCGCTTTGTCCGGGCGAGACGCGTTATGAATTGACAGCCCCTGTGTTCGACCGTGTGGAGATCGCGCTCGACCGCCGTTATGCCAAAGGCCGTAAGTTTGTAGTCACTACGGAGGGGAATGCGCCCGATGCCTGTTACATCCAGTCGGCCACGCTGAACGGCAAGCCTTACAACCGTTGCTATATCGACCACGAGGATATCGTCCGTGGCGGTGAGTTGCACTTCGTGTTGGGGCGCACGCCGAACAAGCAGTGGGGTGTGGAATGAGCGGCCGTACGGCAAGTCATATAGGAATGGAGAGAATCATAAAATTGTCCATGTGATAAGTGATTCTCTCCATTTCGGCTTTTAGTGAAACGGACTTACTTTGCAGACGAATAATCATTCTTAAATCTATATGGCGATATGGCTCAAAAAATCATGTTATCTTTGGCGGTATTCTTCTGTTGGACGTTTGCCCTGAAAGCGGAAGAGTACAAATTGTCTTCGCCCGACAAGAAACTGGAGGTGAAGCTCCGTGTGGAAGGGCGTACGGAATTTGAAGTGTGGTACGATAAGGTGAAGTTGGTGGAACCTTCGGTGATAGGGATGAACCTGTCCGACGGGCGTAATGTGGGAGGCGACCCCGTGACCTCTGTGAAGAAAGACCGTGTGAACCGCAAGATAGACGTCGTGGCGGGGAAAAACAAGACCCTGAAAGAGGCGTACAATGAAATCGTGCTGTCTTACGGCACGGACTACGACCTGGTCGTGAGGGCCTACAACGAAGGGTGGGCCTACCGTTTCGTGACGCACTGGGACAAGGAAATCATTATCAACAGCGAAGATGCCGTGTTCAATTTCGCTTTTACCCCTACGGTGTATTTCCCGGAATGCGACAGCAATACCGCACCCGAGCGTGAACAGTCGGGCAAGGTGCACCAGATTCATCAGGGCTACCGTAACTTCGAGCGGCTTTACAAGGTGTATCGTTCGCCGGGTGAGATTCCGGCCGGTCGTTTTTCCGTTTCTCCGGTGCTCTTCGAGTATCCCGGCAAGCCCTACAAGGTGGTGGTGACGGAATCGGACACTTACGATTATCCCGGCTTGTATATGGAAGCCGCCGGGCAGAATGCCATGCGCGGAAAGTGGGCGGCCTACCCTAAAGAAGTGATGGACGGAGACCCGTCGAACCCTTACCGTTGGTATTCCAACCATCTGGTGATTTCACGTGAGGATTACATTGCAAGGACGGGAGGCGACCGTACGTTCCCGTGGCGCGTCATGATCGTGTCCGACGACGACAAGACGTTGTTGAACAATGAGCTGGTCTACATGCTGGCCGAACCTTGCAAGATTGAGGATACCTCGTGGATACAACCCGGAAAGAGTGCTTGGGAATGGTGGCACAAAGCCGTGGTGGAAGGCGTGGACTTCCCGGTGGGGAACAAACATCTTTCGTTGCAACTTTATAAATACTATGTAGACTGGGCTTCGGAGAACGGTATAGAGTACATGACACTCGATGCCGGATGGAAAATGGAGTACATTAAGGAATTGTGCGACTATGCCCGGGGGAAGAACGTGAAGATATTGGTTTGGACTTGGGCCAGTTGCCCGCTGGAGAATCCGAACGATTGGATCAAGCAGATGCACGAGTGCGGGGTGGCGGGTGCCAAGATTGATTTCTTCGAACGCAACGACCAGATTGCCATGCGCTGGGGGCGCGAATTTGCCGAACGGTTGGCACAGTACCGGATGGTGGCCATTTTCCACGGTTGTCCCGTACCGGTGGGCTTGAACCGTACTTACCCCAACGTGATGAATTATGAGGCCGTGAGAGGGGCTGAATGCAATTTCTGGGAAAAGACCATCACGCCCGAATACCATACACGTTTCCCCTTCATCCGTTCATTGGCCGGACCGGAAGATTACACGCCGGGCGGCATGCGCAACGTGACGCCCGAAGAGTTCCAACCGCGTGACCGGGACAGCATCCCTCCGATGAATATGGGGACGCGTTCGCATGTCTTGTCCATGTACGTCATATTCGACCATTGGATCGGTTACCTGTGCGACGCGCCTTCGGAATATAACAAATATCCCGACATCTTGGATTACCTGTCGAAAGTTCCTTCGGTGTGGGACAAGACCCTTCCGCTCGATGCCCGTTTGGGCGAGTACATCGTGATGGCCAAACAAACCGGTAAGGATTGGTACGTGGGCGGCATGACGAACTGGACACCGCGCAGCGTGACGGTGGACTTCGGTTTTCTGAAACGCGGGAAGACCTACCGCGCTGTGGTTTTCAAGGATAAACCGGAGTCGGGCGACCATCCGACAACGTACGCCTGCGAGACGATGAATGTGGACCGGAATACGAAACTGACGTTGGATATGGCTCGTGGAGGCGGCTTTGCGATTCGTCTGACGGAAGAATGAAAGTAAGGTTTTATGCGAAAGGCCGCAGAAGGATATGTCCTTCTGCGGCCTTTCGCATGGCGGGTGACCTTTCTTCAGGGAGCCTCTTGTGTACTGAGGATTTTCAGGAGCTGCTTTTCGCGTTGGAGTTCTTTGGTATCCTTGTCCGGTGATATCAGCATCATGCTCCGTATGATATCCTCGTTGCAGCAAGTGTAATTGTAGTATTCCAAAAGTTCCCCGGTCAGTCGTGCTTTGGGTATCACCTCTGTGCGTAAGTCGGCAAACTCTTCCAGTGGGATTTCGTCGCCTTGCCGGACAAAGAGAATGCGCCGGGCGATCGGATTGCGGTTATAGTCGTGTGTCAGATAGATTCCTTTCATGATTTGGGGATACTCGATGATGGGCAGTTGCAGGTAGACCACCTTCAGGGCAAGTTGCAGGCGTTTTTGTTCGTTGAACATCAGATAACCGATTTGAAACGGCGAGAACAGCCCCACGCCGATATAATAGTCGCCCGACAGGTTCTGGCAATAGACTTTGGGCATGGTGTCGCCGTCTACGATAGAGGATATCATATAAGGCTCCACTTTCAGTCCGTCGGAGTAGGACGAAGAACTGTAAGACTGGTAAAGTCCGGTATAGATGCCGGCATTGGGCAGGTATTTGATGGCTTCTTTCTCGATGTCGTCCAGAAAAGGTCGTCCGCCGTTTTTGTTGGAAACGAAACGTGGCTCGATGTGGTTCACTTTGTCGTACAATTCATCGAGGCAACCTTGCAGTTTGCGTTTCGACACGTTGTTGACTTGTTGCAGCCCTTGGTCTAACGCACTTTCCGTACCGCATCCTCCGGAGAGCAGATTGATGTAGGTGGGGAGCACGGAAGAATAGAGCGAGGAGAGTACGCTGGAGGCTATGCCCGTCTCTTCGGAGATGTCCTTCATCCGTACACCGGCTTCGCGTAGTTTCTTCATTCGTTCGTAGAGTGATACCAATTTGTCCATTCGTATGTTCTTTTGGGCAAAGGTACGTTTTCCATGTTACAAACCTGTTGCTTTCGTGCTTCATTACCGTGAGATGAATGTTACATTATAAATACGGGTTTGGATGGACGTATGATATATAATGAATTAATTTTTTCAGATGGCGGTTTGGGATAGTTTTGCAGCCGAAAACAAAACTATGGTTATGGAACAAATCGTAAAGAATAAAAGATTTTCGGATGCGTTGCTCATCCTGTGGGCGGGCGGTGCAGCCTTGCTTTCCTACTCTTTGGTGTATGCCTTGCGCAAACCTTATACGGCGGCTTCGTTCGAGGGGTTTGATTTTTTCGGCACGGATTACAAGGTCGCGGTGACGACGATTCAGATTTTAGGTTATGTGATAGCCAAGTTCTTTGGCATCAAGTTGATTTCGGAGTTGAAGAAGGAGCGTCGTTTCAAGTTTTTCGTCTGTTCGGCGGTAGCAGCCGAGGCTGCTTTGGTAGGCTTCGGCCTGTTGGCTCCTCCGTTCAATGTGGCGGCCATGTTTTTGAACGGCTTGTCGCTCGGTTGTATGTGGGGCGTGATATTCAGCTTTATCGAGGGACGCAAGGTGACGGATATGTTGGCCAGTCTGTTGGGGGTAAGCATGGTGTTCAGTTCCGGTGTGGCCAAGAGTTTCGGCTTGTTTGCCATGAACGAGATGCACGTGGGACAGTTTTGGATGCCTGCCGTGATTGGGGCTTTTGCTTTGCCTCTTCTCGTTTTTATGGGGTATATGTTGAAGCGTCTGCCACAGCCTACGGAAGAGGATATTGCGCTGCGTAACGAACGTGTGACATTGGACGGAAACGGACGTAAGCTCTTGTTCCGAAGTTATGCTCCGATTCTTACCTTGTTGTTCGTGGGCAACTTCATGTTGCTGGTGCTGCGCGACATCAAAGAAGATTTTCTGGTCAATATCCTGGATATGAGCAATCAGTCTTCTTGGCTTTTCGCCCAGGTGGATACGATTGTTACGTTGGTCATCCTCGGGATATTTGCCGCTTTCATCTTCTTCCGCAGCAATATTCGGGCTTTGATGTGCTTGATGGGACTGGTCATTGCCGGTTGTTTGGTCATGACATACGTGTCACTGAATTATGAGGCATTGGATTGGCAGCCGGTAGTGTGGTTGTTTGTGCAGAGCCTGTGTCTCTACATTGCCTATCTGACTTTTCAGACGATTTTCTTCGATCGCTTCATCGCTTGTTTCCGCATCAGGGGAAACGTGGGTTTCTTCATCGCCATTATCGACTTCATCGGCTACATGGGTACGGTGACTCTACTTTCCACCAAGGAGTTTTTGAACTTCGACATGGAGTGGTTTGCGCTTTACAACCACATGGCATGCGCGGTCGGCGTGGTTTGTGCGGTCTTGTTCACAGTGGCTGCCGTATTGATTTATAAACGGTATTCCGCTCAAGGGCGTAGAAAAGAACAGACGGAGCGTACGACTTTGTATATGAATCCTCAATATAATGCGATTTGACGATGAAACAGGATTATGATGTGATAATTATCGGTGGCGGTTTGTTGGGATGCGCCACGGCTTACCAGTTGGCCAAACGTAAGGCGGGGAAGGTGTTGTTGTTGGATGCCAACGAGATAGCGTCGCAGGCTTCGTCCCGTGCAGCTTGCCTGTTGACACGGGCGCGTACCAAACCGGCTTTGATGGAAATGGTGCAGGAAACGTATGATTGCATTGATGAAATAGAGCACCTTTTGGGGGAATCGCTCGAACTGCAGCAGTGCGGCAGTGTGACCATCTCTTCGTCCGACGCATCGCTGAAAGAACTCGAAGCATTGGAAGAAGCGGCCGTACGTTTCGGAATACCGAATGAACGTATCGACTGGAGGCGTTTGAAAGAACTTCTTCCTTGGATGGAGGTCTCGGCGGTAGAAGAGGCGCTTTACATGCCTACGGATGCGTTTATAGATTGTGCTTTGTTATGTTCCGGTTATGCACGTGCTGCACGAAGTCTCGGGGTGGAATTGCGTCCGAATACGAAAGTAAAAGCCATTGTGGCTGTTGGAGACAAGGCGACAGGAGTGGAGTTGGCGGACGGGGAAAAAGTACTGGCGCCGGTTGTCGTGAATGCCGCAGGCTCGTGGGCCAACCTGTTGATGCGTCCTTTAGGGGTAGGGCTTCCTTTTACTCCGGTGCGGAGTCATTTTTGGATTACGGGAACAAATCCCGGGCGTTTTCCGGCAAACCATCCTTTTACGGTGATTCCCGATGCCCGTGCTTTCACCCGTTCGGATGTGGGGGCGTTGATTATCGGCTTGCGCGAAAGTGAATGCCAAGCCTTCAATCCCGACACATTGACGGATAAGCTGGAGGATTTCGATTTCAATAAGGCGGCCGAATGGAAAGTGCTCGACGAGTGTGCCCCGTTGCTACAGCGTTATCTTCCGGACATAGAAACTTTGGGTATCGCGCATTATATGGCTGGGCCCTCATGTTACGTGCCGGATGCCAAATTCATTATCGGGCAGGTGCGTCCATACGAAGGGTTGTATGCCGTAGCCGGATGCTGCGGAGGAGGTGTGGCTGCCGGTGGAGGTATGGGACGCTTGGCCGCAGAATTGATTTTGCGGGAAGAGCCGTTTGTGGATCCGGCCGGGTTTGCACCGGACCGTTTCGGGGCAGTGGACCCGTTTTCGGTTGAGTTTCAAAAAAGGTGTGCGGATGCCCGTTCCAATAAAAAAGGTGGATAGGGTTCGGATATATGGAAGATAAAAAACGAAAGATATGAAGCGGTATATTGTATTCTTAAAGCAAGTGCCTTTGTCTACAAAGGTAGAGATGGACCCTGTAACCCGGACGCTGAAGCGTTCGTCGGCCATGGCCCGGACAAATCCTGATGACTTGTATGCCTTGCAGTTGGCAGTAAAATTGAAAAGGCAGACGGGGGCTGAGATCGTGGCGGTAAGCATGGGACCCGCTTCGGCGGAAGAAGTGCTCCGTGAGGCTTTGCAAAGAGGGGCGGATAAGGCGGTTTTGTTGTCCTCCAAGGCATTTGCCGGAAGCGATACGTGGTGTACGAGCCTGGTACTGGCGGCAGCCGTGCGCAAGTTGGGTGAATACGACTTGTTGCTTTTCGGGAAAATGGCGGTGGATGGCGATACGGCACAAGTGGGGCCTGAGGTAGCCGGACAGTTGGACATTCCCCAAGTGACGCATTTGATGGAGGTTTCGGACATATCGGATACTTGTATGTGTGTGAGGAAGAAGGCCGGTCGTTTACTCCAACGTATGGAGGTGGATTTACCTTGTGTCGTGACGGTTGGTCGGGAGACGGGGGAACTGGATTGTCCCACACTGACCGGTTGGCGGTGGGCTCAGCGGCAGACCATCCTTCATTGGGATGAATGCGACTTGGGACTGGAACCTTCGCAGGTCGGATTGCAGGCATCTCCTACTCAAGTAGTGTCTACCATGGTGCCTCGACGGAAGAAAGACGTGGAATGGCTTCCCGACGGGGAAAAGTTTTTTGCAGTCGTCCGTGAAAGCATGAGACGCAGGATTAATTTTTAAAAAGCAAGATGAAAATGAATAAAGATAAGGATTTTATACTTCAATTACAGGCCGGGCAATGTGTATCCTGCGGAATATGTGCCGAAAGTTGTGCCTATGGGGCTATCCGTATGGGCGACTTTCCGGAGGTGGATGAAGAGAATTGCCGGTTATGTGGCGGTTGTGTGCAGGCTTGTCCGGTTGGAGCTTGGGTGATGCAGCGTCAAGACGAAAGGCAGGAACAGCCTGTGGACGATTCCAATGGCATTTGGGTGTGGGCGGAAGTCATGGACGGAGCTTTGGCACCGGTAAGCCGGGAACTTTTGGGAAAGGCTGTGGCACTTGCGGCTTGCCGTCCCCAACTGGTCGAGGCTGTACTGATAGGCGGTGAGGTGTCTGCATGGGCGGATGAGTTGATAGCTGCCGGTGCAGACCGTGTGCACGTGGTGGAGTCTCCGCTTCTATCGGATTTTGTGGAGGAAAACTATACGGAGGTGTTGGCCGGCTTGGTGCGCAAACAGCATCCTTCGGTCTTGCTTATCGGGGCTACGCCATGCGGTCGTGGTTTGTCCGCACGATTGGCTGCTGTACTGCATACCGGATTGACGGCAGATTGTACGGAGTTGGAAATGGATACGGACAGCGGACTGTTGCGCCAAATACGCCCGGCTTTCGGAGGAAATCTGATGGCTACGATTGTCAACCCCGTTTTTAGGCCGCAAATGGCTTCCGTACGTCCCGGGGTGATGAAAGCCCGGCAGAGGGATACTTCGAGGAGGAGGGAAATCGTCTATCATGCTTATGAGGCCGGAAGAGCCGACAGCCGTGTTCGCGTGTTGGAGGCTGTGGCGGAAGAAGTGGGCGGAACTTCGCTGAACGACAGTTCTATTATAATAGGTATAGGACGAGGCGTGAAAACGCGGAGATGTGCCGATGAAATCCGGGAGTGGGCCGAACGTATCGGTGCGACGGTAGCCGGGTCTCGTGCGGCAGTGGAAGCCGGGTTGGTGGACGCTTCCGTGCAAGTGGGGCAGACCGGGCATACGATAGCTCCGGATTTGTATATCGCCATCGGTATCAGCGGACAGATACAGCATACGGCGGCCATCACCGGAGCGCGTTGCGTGATAGCCGTCAACCCGGACCGTACGGCTCCGATCTTCAATGTGGCGGATTATGGTTGGGCAATACCTGTGGAAGAGGCACTTCCGCAATTCATGAACATTTTGAACCGGTGCGTATGAGAAAATGGATGGCATGCGTGTGGTTGGGCATGGGAAGTTGCTTTATGACGGCACAGGCGGACGAACCTCTGACCGTGAAGTTCCGTTCGAGGGCATTGTTGGATGCCGCTGTGTCCGGTTATGGCAAGGAAAGTGTGCAGGGGTATTATCGCTTGGAAGATTTCCGTGTGGGCTTCAAAGCTACTTACAGACAATATGAAATGAAAGCCGACATTGGTTTGGGAGGGAACAAAGTAGCCATCAAGGATTTGTTGTTGAACTATCACTTTAAACATGGTGTCCTTTCGTTAGGAAATGCTTATGAACCTTATTCCATGGATATGCTCATCAGTACGACAGACATGCGCTTTCATCAGTCGGCCGGATCCGTATTGGCTTTTACGGACGGACGCAAGCTCGGGTTGACCTATCATTCCAGTCTGCCGTTTGGATATTGGGCTACGGGATTGTATACGCATAACGACATCAATAAAATCGGTGACGGGCAGGTTAACGCTTTGGTTTTCACTTCGCGGGGCGTTTGGCGCAAGCGGTGGAAAGGGAATCTGTTGCATGTGGGCGGTGCTTTTTCTTTCCGTACCAAACCGGTGAATACAGTGGAACCGCCGACAAAAACTGTATCGAATGATGGCGTGACATCCATGTTCCCGTTTCCATTGATGGAAGTCACCGTGGACCGTTTAGGGACAGAACTCAAAGGCGTTTTTGAGATACTTTATACCGCTCCGCGTTTCATGGTACAGGGAGAATACTTTCTGAACCGTCTCAATCGTACGGAAAGGGAGGCTTATCGTCCGCAGGGAGGATACGTGCAGGCAGGCTTTCTGGTTCGGGGAATAGGGTTTGCGTATGACGACCTGTACGGTATTCCCGGCAGGCCGGGCAGTAAACAGGCGATAGAACTCACGGCACGTTTCAATTATACGAACTTGAACGATGGCAGAGCCGGCATCATGGGCGGACGGGAAAGCGACGTTTCGTTGGGAGCCAACTTCTATTTGAATGAATATTTGGCCGTAAAGCTGAACGGAAGTTATGTCCTTGTAGGAGAACATTGCAATGAATTTTACAAGAAAAACCTATTCTTAGGGCAATTACGTGTCCAATATATTTTTTGAGGCAGCCCTCATCTGATTTCTCGGATTCGTAACAGACGGATGTTTTCGCAAGGGAGCATCTGTCTGTTCTTTTGTATCGGGGAGTACGATATAAAGGCATTAAAAAAGGATTTCCCGACGGGAAATCCTTTTTCTTCGGGTGACTAGTGGGATTCGAACCCACGACATTCAGAACCAC
>OGIA01000489.1_pt1 | contig 45342 bp, 58 predicted proteins | sample 1571671 | NCBI WGS metagenome assembly OGIA01 (sample SAMEA2582027, study PRJEB24529) | metagenome | biome: Human gut stool | place: China | collected 2011
TGTCGCGCAGGTCGCGTGCAAAACGCTCATCCATTACCTTGCACTTTGCCTCGCAAACCGCCTTATCTACCGGATCCATCACGCACCCCCCATGAGTGGAGATATCTCAAAGGATCTCGCAAGCTGCTGCCTAATCTGATCCGCATCGATGGTGACGGCGGTCTGGCTGTCAAGATGGATCGTTACCGTATCGTCAGTGGCGAGCACAGGGGCCGCCGCCTCTGCCGCTGCTGGCTGTCCAGCCTCTGCCATCAGCAGTCCCTCCATCTCCTTGTGATCGCAGGTGTCTACATACCGACACTTGCGGCACCTCTCGCTTAATCTTGATAATCCCATAATATCGTTCTCCTTACACGCGCGTCAGGGAGGATACCGCCACCCAGGAGGTAATCTCCTTGAGCAGCGCCTCCTGGACGCCTTTATTCGCCTGGATTTTGCTGACCGTATGTTTTTTTGGGGCCAGCTGAGCGGCAGGCACCTTACTACCCCGCGCGGAGGTCAAGCCGCCGTATACCGCTCCCTTGTTGATCGTGACTGTGCAGCCAACCTCCACGGGCTTGGCCGCTGTGGGTGCACCAACTGCCGCCGCATCGACCCAGCCATACACGCCCTTGCCGTCCTCGCTGATACAGTGGAAGGGATGCTTTGCGCCCGGTGCGGTTGCCGTTACTTTGCATTTGCTCGCGCCGCGCGTGCTGGCTGCCGCCGTCGCTGTGGAGGAGGCATACACCTTCCCGCCCGCGAACTGGACGATATCGCCCACGCCGATGGCTTCGGGCTTGGTAGAGGGTGCATCACCCGCCGTGCTCCTTTTTCGCAGTCCAAGATAGCTGACCGCCGCCTTCGCATACGCCTCACCGACTGCCCTGAGCTTCGCATCTGAGTTGATCTTCGCCTGATCCTTTGCGTTGTCTACAAACGCATATTCGCCGAGGATGGAGGGGATACCCGTTGTGGCCGCCTGGCGGCACATGCCGAAGTTGTAGCTTGTGCCCGCCTTGCTCTCCTTGATCCCCCGGCTCTTTTGGCCGAGCTTCACCATTTCAGCAAGCACTTTTTGCGCTAGTGACTTCGAGGGCGCGTGCGTGTGCCAGTAGTAGACCTCGCAGCCCTCCCCTCCGCCGGCGTTATAGTGGATTTCGAGCACGAGGGAGGGCCGTTTCTTCTCGACTTCCTCCATTTTGTAAGCAACTGTGCAGCTTTTGTCCGTTGTGCGGGCCATGACGGTCTCGCATTCGTAATTTCTCAGGTAATTCTGGCAAGCCAGCGCGGTTTTGAGGGTCAGCGCTTTTTCGATGTATTTACCGCTTACCGCGCCCGGATCGTTCCCGCCATGCCCGGCGGCGATGTAGATTGTGGGTTTCGACATGTTGATCGCTCCTTAAATTTAAGATAATAGATAAGGCCACGCCGAAGATCGACGTGACCAATATCGAAATAGTGATGCTCGCCGCAAGGTATAGATGCGCCGCTGCGGCTGCAGCCTGGCTGTAGATCATATCAGCTTATGCAGCCGCACATCCCAGTTGTCCGCCGAGGATGCGGCACTGTCTCGCGATAGGCAAATGAATATTTTTGCTGTCGCGGCCGTGCGTTGAATCTCCGACGCCATCCCCCCAAAGCCGACTACAAACTTCCCGTCTGCAACACCGGACGTACCGGCCATGCTGGAGGACGTCCCGATTTTGATACGGTATACCACTTGCTTTGTCGTGTTGTTGTAGCCGCAGGACAGCAGCAGGATCGCGCTGTAGACAGATCGGTAATATGCCGCTCCGCCGGGGTTGTAGTTACCGCTGGCGAGCAGCAGGTAGACGCCGGTAGTTAGGCCATCAGCCGTGTAATAGATTGTGCTCGTGCTGTCGCCTGTCGCCCCTGCGGAGTAATATGGAAACAGCGGATGATAGGCGTGATCCAGTGCGCTTGCAGTGCTGTCTGCAACCTGGTGTGCCTGCATGATCCCTTCCTCGATCTTATTCATATTCACCGCGCTAACCGGCGTACCGTCCTGCACCTCGGGTATATGATCTTGCCATTTGGTTGGCGTGTAAGCCATTTGATCATCTCCTTATCTGTAATATGCGGTATTGTCGCCGCAGGAAAATGCCCCGCAGCGGCGTATTTTAAGCGTTTCGGCCGTCTGGCTCTCGTAGTGCTGCATCAACTCAAACGGCGCCTCCCAGCGGTTAAGGTCGCGGTAATCAACGACATCCCCTGCCGCCCAGGTTCTGCCGCTGTAATCCAGTCCAAACGCCCGAGCGAGTTCCCCGCAGCGGCCCTCAATCAATTGCAGGTTGGCGGCAGAGTAAATACTCTCAACGGTAAACGGCGTGAAGCCATAGCTCCACGCCGTACCGAATATTTTGTTGTATGTGTCCGCGATGGTCTTGCAGTTTGCGAGGATCCGGTTGAAGGCCAGAGCATCGTTATTGCCTGCCTGGCCACCCTGCACCAGGTCAAACGTCTCGCCGTCGTCCGTTACATACAGGTCAAGATAGTCTCGGGGCGTCCAGCCCGTCTTAATATGCATCAGCCCTCACCTCCCAGATTGATCATCCAATCCGGCTGGCGGACCGTAGTGCGCATCGTGAGCGCCCCATCGTAATCGATCTCCTGCTTGATGATCACGCCGTTCAGAGGGCCGTATTTGCCCTCTACCGTGACCGGGTCACCCACTTGCAGGGACGCATCCCCACGCCAGTTACAGGTGATGTCCGCCTTGCCGTAGGTCCGCCGGAGATACATACCCCAGGTGAGCCGATCGAGTATGCCGACCGGGATTGGGTTGTCGACGGACATGCGGTTCTGCTCCTTGTTGACCACGCTGTCCTTTTCAGACGTGCCAGAGCCTGTCTGATCCTCAATCTTTTTGCCGTACAGCCTGACCGTGACATTGTACTCATCCGGATCCGTAAACACAGCGTCCGTCCTGACAGTAATCCGGATTGCATAGGAGGTCGCTGAGACCAGTGTCACAACAAAGTCGCTTGCGTAAGGATGCTCCACTTCGCAGCGGGTGTATGCGACCGGCTCCTCCGTAATCGCCGTGTAAGTGGCAGGCACGCCTTTGGCGGTCTGTATGGCGGCGGTAGCCGCAAGGATTTCTTCGCCCGCGCCTTCATACCGGTGCCAGGTGTAATCAATGCCGCCGAGCTCCTCGCGGGCCCCAATAGACGGATGCTCGTAGGACTGATCCAACGGGATTACGGCAACCGGCGTACGGGACATGGCGGTCAGTCGGGCATTGCCGTCCGCGTCGACATACAGCAGCTTGTGCAGGTATTGTGATACATGTCGCAGGCACTCCAGGCGGTTTGTGCCTTTATCAAAGGCAGTCGGGGCCGATCCTGTAAAATCCGTCGCCGGGATCCACGGGCTGGCCCCAAGGCCGAACACGAAATCCGCGAGGCTCTGATTATGGAGGTGGTCAAGGGAGCGGGCGTTGGGCTTTGCTGCGTCCTGCAATTTGCCGAGGATATCCACGGCATGCAGCTCGCCTGTACCGCCCTTGCTGGTGGCTTTGGGGCAGTAGTAGGTGCCGACTTTGGCATAGACAGGCTTGTGCTGCCCGTCGGATACGCCAATCCAGACGGTCATGATCTGATCCGACCGGACAGCAGATGCCACGCCCGCGGGGTTCGCCGGGTCGAACATGCCCTGCGGATCGGGGTAGGTCAGGGTGCATTCGCCGGTGGGGATGGATTGGTTGGTGGGATCGGATTCGGAGATCAGGTTGCAGCTGTACAAGCTATCCCCGGTGGCCTCGAACAGCACGCCGTTTGCGATCTCGCGGATGCGGGCTCTATGAAACGGATGGCTCCACTTACTGACGGTGACCGTAACAGTATCATAGGCGGCACGGATACCGGTGATGTGCACGATGGGCTGGTCATTGTTGCGGATGTGCCATTCTTGATGATAGGTCTCTGTGGACGACGCGCCGTCGATTGTGACGTCAAAGTCTACGGCGTATTCATTGGCTGCGGGATCAAAGCAGATGGTCAAAACGCTGATCGCACCGCCATTGCGGGTACAGCTGAGCTTGACAGTGTCCGCGGCAAACAGGCCGTCCTGATCGGACAGGGCGCTGGAGAGATAGCCGTAGACCTGCCCGGCCCAGCCGTTGACGAGCGCCCGGCCGTCGAGGGGTGTGCGGTTGTACTCTCCCGTGGCATAAAGACGGTGCGGCGGGGATTTGTCCCACTGGATGGGCATACAAAGGCTGTGCGCGGTGCCGTGGGCGTTGATGCCCGTCGGCCAGCTTAATGGATCGAGCCGGACAATGAGGTCTGTTCGGCGCTCAGGGGCGCGCGAATAATCGTGGAATTCCTGGGGGACGGTGAGCATAGGGGCCTCCTTTCTATCGTTCAATAAACGGCCACGATATATTTTTGTAGTGCGCCGGCTTCCCGCTCGCATCTGTCGGCCCTGGTTCATACGTCATCGTGCCGCTGTAAAATTGTTTTTCACGGACCGTGTCCGTATCTTCGTCATAATATTTTAGACGGACAAAGTTCTTTCCGGTACGCATCCGCTTGATGCGAAGAAATTGGTCGCGCGCAAGGAGTGTCCACTTGCAATTGATCGTCAGTTTCTCCGCCAGAAGTTCTTTCGTCATCTGAGCGCCAGGGCCAACGGTGCGCTGGGCCCCAGTCACAACCTGATCGCTTGATACGGACATGTAAACGTCCGGCTGGACGGGGAAAGCTACGCCGTCCACTGCGTAAACCATCTATCTCATCTCCTTAAATTTTCTGTGGCTTGAGCCTGCCCATACGGACGAACTCATCCCATACCGCCTGTGCGATGATCCGCGCAAACTTGCGCCCATCAATGTTGACATCGCCCTCCAACCGGATCTGGCTGCCAAACTTGCTATCGTTAAGCGCGTTAAGCATGGCGGTGTATATTTCACTGGCAGTCAGGCCGGTACCGCCATCCGCTACGGCCTGCTTGATCATGCCGTAGAGCTCATGCAGGGGAGCGATTGCTTCGGCGCTTTGGCGGTTGTCGCCGACCATTGCGAGGGTGGGCTGTGAGACGATGCCGCCGGATGCAAAGCTGGGGAGCTGCGGCGCCTTAATCGTCGGGATCGTCGGAAGTTTGAAGCTTATGTTATTGCCGCCGATGACCGGCACCCAGTCGGGAACATCAATGTCAAACAAATTCAATTTGCTAATAAGAGAGTTGATACCCTTAATTATGCCATTCGCAAGGGCAACCATGATGTCGATGCCAAGCTGTGCCCAATTGACCGACGTCAAATAGTCAAACAGAGCCTTTACAAGCTCCCAAGCGCCTTGTAGCAAGATTGGGATCGCTTCGACAAGCCCTTTTACCAAGGATTCTATGATTTCAGGGGCATGCTGCGCAATCATTCCGAGCGAGCCTGTAATCCCTTTGATAAGGGCCACAATAAGGTTTATACCGGCTTTGATGATGTGGGGCAGGTTATCGACCAAGGCCTGAACGATCTGCATCACAACAAGCACAATTGCCGGCATTAGCTCCGGAATCATTTCAATGATCCCGTCAATTAAGGCCATCAGGATTTCTATGCCTGACTGTAATATTTGCGGCAGGTTATCCGTAAGTGACTTCACAATCATCCGGATCGCGCCCTGTGCCATTGGGATCAGTTCAGGCATCTTGTCGGCCAGGCCGGTCAGTAGCCCTGTGATCAGAGCAATGCCGGCAGAAACCAGTCGCGGCGCATAGGTCAGGAAAGCCTGAACCAGTAACGTAATGACATTTACCCCAAACGGGATGAGCTCGGGTATTAGCATGTCTAACCCATCCATAAAGGCAGTAATAATGCCTAGGACGGCCGACGAAATCATCGGGAAATTTGCATTGATGCCCCGGATAAAAGAGGTCAGCACAGTGACCGCGCCCCGTACAAACGCCGGTGTAAATTGTGCGATTTTGACCAGCGCTTGTGTCAAAAAGCCGGCAATGATAGGGCCGAGATCGGAAAATTCCTTGACCATGTTCGCACCGGCGTTTGGGCCGACGGCCAGTGTATCTAAGTTGGTTTCACCTGTATCTTCTGATTCTGATTTTTCAATATTATTCAGTTGATCGAATCCCGCAACCGCACCAGCTGCTTTTTTTGCCTCTTTTGATGTGCTTTTCAGTCGTTTTGCAGCCGCGACGGATTGCGCATAGGTTTTCCCAAATACACTCGACGTAAACGCGGCAATCTTTTGTGCGGCAAGGGCGAGTCCAGACATGAGTGCATTGACCGCTGGCATAATTACCTGCAAGATCGGCGTGAACGCAACCTGTAAATTCCCCTTCAAAGCATTCAAGGATGCCGCAAACTGCTCGTTCGATGTCAACGCGCCGCCGACCAAATCTCTGAATGCTCGAAAAGCTGCGTACAATCCAGCCATTAGTACAGCCGATTTAAACGCGCTCTTGATGCTTCGCCCAAGGCCGCTGACTTTATGCCCCACATCCTTAACGGATTTTGAGGCGTTTTGCTTCATGCTGGAAAAGGCTTTTACGAGGCCGTTTTTGACACTCTTTCCACCCTTGGAGGCCGCAGACTTCAGGGTTGACTTGATCTGTTCACCGAGCGAGTCAACGGCTTCCTTGGGCTTCTCCGTCGCCTGCGCCGCTGCCGACATTGCTTTATCATACTTTGCCTGCGTCTGCATCAGGGTCTGCTGTAGAGATATCAGGCGGCCTTCCCCGGCGGTGATCTTCTGGGCAAGCTTATCACTTTCTTCTCCGCCTTCTTCGCCCAGCTTTGCATAAGCGTTTTCCAGTTTCAGCAGATTTTCACGTTGATCTGTAATCTGCGTGGTTATGTTTTCGATCTTCTGCTTCAGCAATTCCGCGGGCTTATCGGCAGCCTGAAAGATATCCTCCATAGGGATAGTTGATTTCTCTGCCTGCTTGCCGTAGTTTTCAATAAATTTTGCTGGATCAGGGCCAGCCATCGCGTATTTGGGTGGCCCGCGGGGAGCGCCTGGTTCTGCCGCTGCTTGCGTCACTTTAGCCTCTACCTCAAAATTTCGAGGTTTCAAGGCTCGTTCTACCATTGCATCAAGTGATTCACCTGCGGCAGTGATACATTCTTCGGTCGTCTTTTGGACGTTATCCGCGGCTTTTTCAACCGTATTTCCAACCTTCTCGATAGGCTTCTGTATGGCTTCGGAGGCGGCCTTTCCAACGCTCTCAAAGCTGTTTTTCGCCTGTCCTTGTGCCTTGCTCGCGATATTTTCCAACTGAGATTTCAGATCGGACAGAATGTCCAGCTCCAAGAATATCTTGCCGACGCTCGTTCCTTCGCTCATTTCTTCCCGCCTCCAAACATACTGGCGAGCATCTGCTCCAGCGCGGTCATCTGCTTTTTTGCCTCCGCTTCATCAATCTGCGGGCGGCTCGATGCCCGAAAGGCGGCCCAATCCGCGCGGATTTGCTTCTGCCATTTGTTCATGTGCCGGATCATTTCCCGATCTTTTTCCGACCGGACGGCCACGACGCGCCCCAGCGGGGTATCGTCCATCAGGCCGGACACCATCTTGACCCAATCGGTGTATTTGAGATCGCCCTGCTCGGACGGCAGTAAGCCGTACTGTTTAGCGATGCTCTGCTCGATCAGGACGCGATCAAATTCGAGATCATACCAGATTTCATCGTCAATTTGATTTTTGGGTGGCTTCCTGAAATCGGGCGCTCACCGTTTCCGGTTCCTCCCCGGTCATAGCTGCAATGATGATTTCCAGCAGTTTCAGATAGGCAACGAAGGGCAAGTTCATTTCGTCCACTTCTTTTGCGGCCGGCTTTCCAAGCGCCAATTCTAAGATTTTGGAAATGTTTTCGGCATCGCTGGTATCCATCTTGGTTACTTTCATAACCGTTTTTGTCCGGTCGTCGATCGGGTAGATTTTCTCTCCGATTCGGATTTCCGGCGTGTTGGTGAGCAACTTCTGATCAAGTGTGTAGAGTTTTCCCATGATTTGATTCCTCCAAATATGATTTTTTATATAACAAAAGCGCCTACCTCAGTTGAGATAGACGCTTTCGGTATTCGTTTTTTTGCTTACGCCTGTACGGCCGTCAGTGCCGGTGGCACACGCGCCAATATCTTCTGCATTGCGGCATCTTTTTTGATCCAGTCCCCAATCTCCTGCTGATGCACGATAACCGGCATGCGGATGTGAATTTCCTGAACAGACTGGTTTGCATCCGTGGTGAGGATCACATACCTTCGCTCATTGCCGTAATCATTGTAAATTCCGGCCATGTAAAGCAGCGATTTTCCGGTTTCGCGGAACAAGTATTTTTTCTTTGCGCCAGTCTTCGTCCACTCGAAAAAACCAGTGCTTGGTATCACACACCGACGTGAGAGCAGACTCTCCCGGAAGGTTTTTTTATCGAGCGCTGTTTCAGCGCGGGCATTGATGATAACGCCGCTTTTGCTGCGGAAGTTGGGGAACCCCCATACTGCCACATCCGGGCGGATATTATCTCGCCCGGCCAGCAGAACCGGCGCGGGGTTGGTGGGGTAAATCTCGCCGGTTTTGACTTCCATGCCCGGACGCTGCTGCGTGATTGTATTCACGATATCCCGTATTTCCTGCTCGTCGATTGATATTGTGTATCTTCCGCACATTTCCAGATCACTTTCCTTCTACAAACCATCTGTTTTCCTCTAAATAGAGATTGGTTTCCGTCCGGCCAATCCTGACACGGTATCGGATTCCCGCTCCGCCCGCTTTGAGCGACGCGGCTTTTCGCACGTCCTTGATCTGATCGATCTCATAATGCGTGCCATCCTCCCAAGTGATTACCTTGGGTTGGGCATAACCGGTAGGCGTCATCTCAGCCAATACACTGACGTATACCTTGCGCCTGATATCCTGCATCCCTATCATCCCTCACTGGTTTATAAATATCCCACCGGATGAATGGTATGGTCTTCATAGGGATTGAATTGTGTCAAGGTCTTGTCTTTTAATAATGTCGCCCTTTGTACCGCGAAATTCCCGAAGCGCTGCTTTAGGCCGTCAACCGCCCTGTCCAGCGCCTCCAGCTTTTCGCGCTTGCCTTCATCCGTATAGAAATCCAACTGCGTACAAATGCTGTCATGCTCAAAGTCTGTCACGCTTACGCCGATACTGCGAATCGGCCGATCCCATCGATAGTTTGCCTTGAAGAGCTCCATTGCTTTTCGAGCGATTTCGCTGCCGATGTTGGTATAATACGCTACCTTGCCCTGCCGCGTGAAGGAAGCAAGTGCATTATCTCTCACGGAGATGCAGACCGTCCGGCCCTTAAAGCCGAGTTCCCGCATCCGGCGCGCCACGCTCTCCGCTAACACATAATAGACTAGCTTCACATCCTCATCGGTTTCAAGATCACGCGGGGTGGTCGTGCTGTTGCCTACTGATTTAATGACTATCTCGCTGCCATAGGGGCTGACCGGGGATTGATCGTTACCAAGCGCAAACTGTTTGAGGATCAAGCCGATTTTGCCGAATATCCCATGCAGGGTACTGTCCGGAGCAGTTGCAAGCTCTCCGATGGTGTAAATGCCGTAATTTCGAAGCTTACGCATCGTTGCCGCGCCGACGTAGAGCAGGTCGGATGCCGGCAGTGGATAGACAATTGCCTTGTAGTTGCTTTTTGACAGCACCGTCAGGCCGTGCGGTTTGCGGTAGTCGCTGCCCAACTTCGCCGTTACTTTGTTCCAGCTCGCGCCGATGCTGACCGTAATACCGAGTTCTTTCCAGATGCGCTGTTGTATCTCTTTTGCCAGCGTCTCGCTACGTCCAAACAAGCCCCCGCTGCCAGTTACGTCGATCCAGCACTCATCAATGCCAAATGGCTCTAACTGGTTCGTATACTCCAGCAGGATTTCCCGCACCAGACGGGAGAATCGGACATACAGTGGAAAATTCGGCGGAAAGATGATAAGGCCGGGGCATTTTTGCTTTGCCTGCCAAAGGGCTTCCCCGGTCTTGACCCCGTAATGCTTAGCAATTTCATTTTTCGTCAGGACGATGCCGTGACGCTGTTCCGGATCCCCTCCAACGACAACTGGTTTGTCTCTGGCTTCCGGATGATGCAAACACTCCACAGATGCATAAAATTTGTCACAGTCGACATGCATGATTGAGCGTTCCATTGTTCGCCTCCGCAAGAACGTTTGTTCTAGTATATGATAGTTCCGCGAAGCTGATTCGTCAAGCGAGAAGTTTTTCCAGCGGTGGAACTTTACAAATTCTTCCTTTTGTCGTGATCTTCTGGGGGTGAATGGTTTAAAATTATGATACCATCTTAAATGGTTGCTTTTTGGTGAAAAATATGGTATTTTGGATAAAATAATTCATATGGGGTGGTTTTGAATGACATGTCCAAAATGCGGTTCTGAAAATGTGCTGGTAACCAGCGAGCAAACCAGCGCAAAGACCAGCGGAAAAGGGGCGGGGTGCCTGTGGTCAATTGGACGCTGGTGTTTGATTATTTGTACCTGTGGGCTTTGGCTTCTCGTCGGAAAGCACAAAGGGAAAGGGAAAACCAAAATTAAAAACAGTACCGTTGCTATTTGTCAAAACTGCGGCAACAAGTGGAGCGTTTAAGTGCTCATCGAGGCCTCCTCAATTTTGAGGAGGCCTCTTTTCTTTCATCCCACTTCCGACACCGGCATGTACGTCGGCTTTCCGTGCGTCATCACATCGAATTCCAGCGGGGCCACATCTGTGCTTTCTCCGCCGCCGATCGCGGTTACGCTGACCACTGCGTCGAACGCAAGCTTCGCGCCGGAAGGGAATTCCCACTCGAATTTCGTATCGCAATCCGTGCCGGATTTCCATGCGAGGCCTGCAACATAATCGTTACCGGGATCACCAGGGCACAGCTTGCCGGAGAGGGATACCGTCAGCGCTTTGCCGGTCGTCATGCGCTTCATCCAGCCCTCCGCATCCATCGGTGTCCATTCCTGCACGCTGCCGTCGATCGAGACGGAGAAGCTCGTCATTTCCGCGATGGGCACCATTTCCTCTGTGGTGCTGGACCGCCCGGATTTGCTGATCTTAAATTTATTGTCAAAGACCGGAAAAACACCTGTTTTCGGCATCAAACATCATTCCTTTCTGTAGCATATCTTTAGGTTGATCACATACTCATACACTTTTTTCACATCCCGTCCGACTGGAACCGGGGCGGCACCAGGATCGACGAAAACCACCTGTATGCCGCCCATCTCGATATGAGACAGGCCATAGAGCTTTTCATACAGCTCTATGGCTTTCTTTTCCGCCGCAGAGGGGTTCGTCGTCCAGTGGACGAGCAGTGTCACATATTTGTAAGCGTACCGAGTGTAGGCCTCACCGCCGATGCAGATGCGCTGGCCGCCGGATGCGCGGTTATCGTTATACACGCCTACACACCGGTCATAGTTTGCGTCGATCGCGCCGACGGTCACGCGGCCTTCCAGCTCTGCATCCTGCTGGAGCAGCCATCCGGCGACCTGTTCAAGGGTCAGGGTCACAGCTTTGCCTCCTCTTTATATAACTCAGCAAATTTATCCTGTGCGAAGGTCTCACGCCTGCCACCAGGCTGCCAAGGCTCCAACCAGAGGCCGCCAGCGTTGGGGTTGTTGACGGTCTGGAAGTTGTACTCTGGATGATAGTACAGGCGGCGGGCCTGCGGGGCGTCTGTTGTGAGCAGGGACACGATTTTGCCATCGGAACGAAAGGTTTCGGCGAAAGTAGAGTTGTTTTGCATGTCTCCGCTGTCATAAGGCATGACCTGCTCTTTGACAACATCTGACCTCAATTCATCCACCGTTTCCTCCACCGCGCGCAGAACTGCCTTTTCTAACTTTTCGATCGCTGCATAGTCAAGTTCGATTCGGATGCCGTCCATCAGACCAACTCCAGTTGCGTATAATTTACCGTGCCGTCCGGGTTCCGCGCGCGGGATGCGCTGTAGATCACCCGGACGGTTTCTGCCCCGGCACCGCGGATAACCACCTCGCCAGCGATATCCCGGCCCGGTGCAATATCGCCGGGGATCAACGCGCAGGCATTGAGCTGGATGAACTGCCGTTCGGCGTTCATGACCTGCCGGGATCTCTCGGAGTAATTGCATTTGCCTTCAAAAACGGTCTCTTGTTTCGGCGTACCGTCGAGATTCAGGCCCGTTTGCAGCTGCACGGTGATCGGTGTGCAGCAGGCCTGCGACGGCACGAGCTGCGGCCATTTCAAGCGCGTCACCCCCAATCCAGCCCACGGTAGGTGAGCCCCGATTGCTGCAAGAGCGCATAAATGCTGCGCAGGGTACTGACGCCATCCTGCTGTACCAACATGGATTTATCCCACGACATGGATACCCCGTTGATCGCATAAGAGGAGAGCGGATTGCTGAGCAACTCGCCATATTCGCGCAAAAAATCCGCCTGTAAGCAGACAGCCCTTGTCACAAGCTCCTTCTGCCGCTCCGCCAGTCGATCAAATCCTTGACCGATAATCCGGTTGAAGGTCAAGCTATCAATGTCATACTCGGCGGATTCCAAATTTTGCTGCGTTGCGTCTCCTTCCGGGCAGATACGCATGTAGTCATCTATCGTAACATAACGCATCCTTGCATCAATCCTTCTGCTCTTTTACCTTTTTCAAGGCCTCCTGTGCGGTTTTGAGCTGCTTTTTCAGGGCGGTGTTCTCGTTGGCCACCGTCTGGAATTTGTCGTAAGGCACGGTTTTGCCTGCGCCATGCCGCACGAGTTTTCCGCTGTCGTCGAGGATGTCAAAGCCCTCCTTGACATAACGTTCCTGCTGCGTCTGATCGATCGTATAGACCTTGTTTCCCTTTGTTGCCTTCATTTTAGTCCCTCCTTCAAGCGCCCACGGCTTCCGCGTTCATGGCGACGCCTGCAACCTTGTTTTCGATCAAGAATAGGTCGCCGTAGTTGCGGTTCTGATAGAGGTAGCCATCGGCTGTACGGCTATCCGTGCCAGGCGTAAACAGTTTGATATAGCTGTATTTATCCCGGCAGATGACCGCCGACGGGTGCAGGAGGATAAAGTTAATCTGCTTCGCGTCGGATGCAGGGACGCAGCCAGTAGTAAAGTCATACTTCGTCTTCATGCGGGCGGCGGGTACCATTTTGATCTGCACATCGTCGAGGCTGTGCACCTGGCGATTGATCCCGCCGGCGGAGGATACGCTCATCACGCGCTGGATGCCTTCGGCTTCTTTGATGATCTTGCGCGCTGTGGGCGTTGCGTAAATGATGCGGCCTTCTTCCGGTACGCCGGCCTCGTCCATTTTCGCCATATATTCATCAAACATTTCAAGGATGACCTGTTTGGTGAGCGCCGTAGAATCTGGCGTTGTGCCATATTCCAACAATTCGGTGTGCAACTTGGAAAATCGATAGGAATCCTTCTCGGGGATCGCCTGTTCCTCCTCAAAGGTCGTCTGGATGTTGGCGACAGATAAAACGAGGTTTGTTTCGTCAATATCCATCGGATCAATGAAAAATTCCACGTCTCGGTCATGGGCGAGCTTTTTCGGCTCCCAATCGTTGGACATGGTGCCGGCATTAAATCCAGCGGTACGGGTGTGATCCTTATACCCGCTCAGGGACATGCGAGGCAATTTGATTGTCTGTGCATTAATAAACTGCACGCCAGGATTGCTTTTGGTAAGCGCATCGGAGCACAGCTCCCGCGCATACTTCTGCGCGAGCTGGCGCGCAAAGGTTTCGGCGTAATCGTATGCAGCCATTGGTCATCATCCTTCCTATTTTGTGTTGTTTCCGAAGATCGCGGCGAGCGCATCGTCATCGGTCTTTGGCTGATTTTCGCTCCCTCCAGCTCCTACCCGGAATCCGCCGGAATTGTTCTTCTGGTCGTCCTGCTTTTTCCATTCGGGATGGCGCTTGAGGACTTCCTTCAACGCTTCTGCAACGGCGTCCTCGTCGAGTTCATCCCCCGATTTTTCGACAGCATGCATGGCAAGCAGCACTGCGTCCTCCACTGCTTCGGGTTTTACACCCTCCTTGTATGCGGCAAGCTGCGCGCGGGTTTCGACAATCTCCCGATGGAGGGCAGCGCTGTTGTCCTCGGCAGGCTCACCCTCGCCCTCTGCGTGAGAAGCTGACGGAGGGGCAGCGGGTGGCTGCTGGGCCTGCTTCTGCTTTTTGAGCCAGTCCTTTTCTGCGCGTTTTAGACGCGTGTTGATCAGAGCGTCAAGCTCCTCCTGTGTTTTTGGCAGATTGGGCTCTGTCCCTCCACCGGGAGGATCGGCCGGGGGCGGAATCTGGTTGTTCGGGTTTTTGTCGGGATTCTCTTGGGGAGCCGGTTCCGCAAACAACTGGAGCTGCGGCCTCAAAAAGGTTTTGCTGTTCTGTACGGTGGTTCTCAACATTGCATATCGCTCCTTTTATAGCCTGTCGGCTGTTATCCTTGCAGAGTTTTACGCCTTGCAGCACGTTTTGGGCATAAAAATGACCCGCATTTCTGCGGGCAAATTTAGCAGGGCTTCCGCCCGCCTCCCTTGCGCTTTGGCATTGTCCTCACCTCCTTCAAATGGACATGAAAAAGCGCCTGCCGGATGGCAAGCGATTTGATATTTTAACATATAAAGGCATAAAGCAAGGGAAGTCCGCTTTTAGCAGGCTTCCCTCGTGAAATGGCAATTGGCGGGTGTGCCCCTTCCCGCATTTCTTTTGACTCAGAGGGTGCGTAGCAGCACAATCTCTACTTCAATTGCCTGATTTCAGCATGTTTTAATCGTCTCTATGGTTCGGACACTTGGAACATATCTTCTCATAGTCATCAGGAGTAAAGGCCTCCTGCGGAGCTGTCCACTGCGGCGCGCCGTCATCCACTACCATACAGATATCAAAGCAGATGGCAACGTCTATTTCTTCGCCCATCAGCGGGCAAAACACCTTATCTTCCATACCGCTTTAACGCCTCCAATATCTTTTTCACCTTATCGTCAAATTCCTCTGGCCCAAACGCCGTGCGTATCGATTGCTTTTCCCGATCGACATATATAACGCCCTGATCGGAATAATATCGCTCAAACCGGCCATTCCAAACGGTGACGGAAGCCTTTGCATTTTTGATCATTTCCTGCGCCTGTTCCTGCGTAATATTGTGCTTCCGCTGTAAATTGATATGTTCATCGTCAAATTGCAACGCTTCGATCTCTAGCGGCTCCGGATCTAAGTGGAGCACGCCGCGGATGCCAGATTCACGTTTGATCTCTGCATTCAGTATAGCATCTTTTTGGGAATCTTCCAACGGTATTCCGTATGTTTTTTCACGCCAGTAGTCCCTACGCAGCACATCCTTATGTTCCCCGATAAATTCCCGGACGTTTTTTTGTGCCTCCCGCGCCTTTTGCTGACACGCTTTCTTCTGGACTTCGTCGAGCGTGCCTTCAGCCATACGCTTCCACTTGCGCACCTCGCGTTCCAGCCCGCGTTGCTGCTGCTCCAAGGCGGCGGTTTTTCGGATTTTATCCCCATCCATATCCATTGGCGGCGGGATCGGGTCGCCGCGCCTCCATGTCATCAGCGTATGCCGACAGTTTGGGTGGAACAGCCCTTTATTGACCGCAACGGAGAGCAGCATATACCAATGGCCGTCATTGCTCAAACCCCGGTCGCCGCTACGCTCTCCTGCCCACGCGCCCCAAACATCATCAATGTATACCTTGCCCTGCCAGGGCAGGCACGTTTCTGAGCAGGCGCCGTACTGGCTGACCAGTACCGTATCCACGCCGAATTCAGCCCGGCGCTGCGCTTCGCCCAACAGCATAGACCGGGTTGCAGCGGTGCGCAGGGCCATCTGCGCATAGTCGGCAATGTTGACCCGCCGCCCGTCTTTATACTCCACACAGTAAATCCCCTGCGCTAAAAAGCCCTTCACCGCCATATCGATTGCCTGCGGCAGGGTAATAGCCCCTGCTGACATAGACAATTCCACGCGAGAAATCGTTTGCCGGTAAGCATCCTCCATCGTGCGTAGGGCGGCGCGTTCCACACGGGATTCCGTCGTCTGGATTTCATCAATAAGGGAGTTCAGGCGACGGTGATTCACTCCAAAGAAATGATCGTCTTGGATGGACTGCTCCGCGCGTTCCGGATCAATCTCAATCAGTTCCTGCTGCGTTTGCTCCCAACCCTCATCAAACTGTTCACGGAGCATCTGCTCTGTAGCTTCGTCGATTACGGGTCGGTATTCTTCCATTAGGGCCTTGTTTTGCTTGCGGTACTGCTCCAGATTGCGGATTTTGAGTGCCTGCCAAGCAGGCCAGCGAAACTTTTCATTTTGTTCCCACTCCTTGTGCCCGGCAAGATTGCGAGCGAGAGATGCAATCAGCCGCAATTCCATTTCCTCAAACAACCGGGCGATCTGCTGCCACGTCATACCACCACAGCCTCAGTGGGCAACTTATCCCGCAACCCTCCGCCGATAGACGGTTCTGAAAGTTCTTCGATTCCACGCAGCGCTTTGATACGGGCAACCTCGGCGGCTTTCCATTCTGCGTCTTTGCTGTTACCCCACATCTGATCAACCTGCGTTTCGATGCTCATGGTGGCGGCCGCAGCGGCTTGATTAACCGTCTCAACGCGGGCGTCAAACGACGGCGCGCCGTACTCTCCAAACCCGACAGACGGATTATAAACGCCAGGGGCCTCCCCTCGCATGAGATCATAAGTCGTCAGGATTACACGGATGAGCTGCGGCAGTACCTTTTCGAGCACGCCCGTTATCGTATTGCGCGTATAGCCTGTGACGTCCTTTTTTTCCCGCTGTGCCTCTGCGCTGCTCCTTTTTCCCACATCGATGCCCAAGGTGGCCGGTGAGACAATACCCTGGAGGCACATATCAAGAGCGGCAAGATAGGAGGACAAAAACGCTTCATACCGAATTTCCGGCTGGACCATTTCGATTTTGCTTGTGTCATTTTCGCCGGACGCAGATTCCGTCACAATATATTCGCTTCCGAAATCATTCATCCGCATTATCTTGCCAGTTTTAGGGTCGGTGGGAACAAGATCTCTTGGAATGTATTTCTTGACACGGCCCGCACGGATCGCATCCCACCATTGGCTGATAACCTCATCAAGCGCGTCGAAATCGTCAAGCTTGCTCTCATAGATCGCCTTGCCCCGCCCGGAAAACTTGGGGCTATCATAGAACTTCAGCGGTACGGCCATTATGAAGCCGCCATCAAATTCGACCGGTTTCAACCCTGCGAGTTCTGGAACACAGTCGAGCGATACCTCGTGTTCGCCCTCGAATAGCGCATAGCTGACACTGCCTTTGCGGTAGGTTTCACAGAGCCGGTATTCCCGGTGTTTTTCCCGGTAAGTCGTCCAAAAGCGTATTCCTGTGATCCGGCCGTTTTTGTGAATGTATTCCACACGGTCGGCTTCGTAAAACTCCACGTGGGGGTAAGGGGAAGCTTCCGGATCCTTCGGATCGTCGATCATGATTTTCCAGGCCCCGTCTCCCGATTTCAGCGCGCCGGCAATGCCTTTACCCACCGCATCCTGAAAATCCAGCTCCTGCGTGATATCCTCCCATGCTTGCTTACCTGCGTCCCGATTAAACTCAACGTCGTCCATATCCGATTTAACGAGATAGGCAAGCGTATCCACAAGGATTGCAGGAAGACCACTGTGAATTTTTCGCAGCTTCAGGTTGTTGCTTGGAACTGCTGCCCAAAACCGCGCTGCGTTCGTGCCGTCCTGTGCGCCGAGCTGCTTATATAACTGCTCCAGCTCTGCGGCCTCTCCGCGATACCAGATTTGATTGCGAATCACCGAAGCTTGATGGCTCAGCGGTTCCTGAAGAACAATGCTATTTTGCGCCGCGGGCTGAATTTGCAGCCAATTGCGAAGCATACTTTTCACCTTCTCCCCAAATTTACTCATTGATGCGTTCCTCCTCGCCCGATCCGGTTTTTGTAGGGCAGCCACGAATACTGATCGGCGTTAATCGCATGATCGTGGCCGTCCTCCGGCTCGTTATCCCTGTCTTCCTTCCAACTGTAGGTGTTCAGTTCGTCAATCTCAGGCTTACAGTAGTCCTCCACCAGTAGAAAATACCCACTCGCCATCCATCCGGATTGCAGATTGATACGGTCAATAATCTTCGTCTTTTTCCACGCGGGCACAAAGTCATAGATGCTTCCGTGCAGCCGCTTGTATTTCTGGCATTCGATGATTGTGGCCTCGTCCGCAGAATCAATAAAGACGTTACGTGCGAACAGTCCGAAGAGCGCCCGGTATTTTTCGAGAAATGCGATCAACAGCGGCGGAATATCGCTAGGTGCCAATGCCGTTACGCGATCCCGATTGTTATGTATCTCCGCAGCCAAGGTAATCTTCTGACGATTGGCCGTGATCCCGGAGAAAACAAACGCAAATGCATCTGCGGATTGCTGGGAATACGACGTATCTACACCAGCGGAAGCTTGAATAAATTTGATTTTATCTGCCTGCATCTGTTCTAACAGCCATTTTGCTGTGATCAGATTATGCGGCTGCAAGTTGAAAACAAGCCCTGTCGCCCGGCCCCGCAGACCTTCGATTTTGTTCTTGTAGAGCTTTGTTCCTTTGGGGACGCTGTTTATAATCTGCTGCACCTTATCTGGCGGTAGGCCTAAATTGTGAGCAAAAGAAAAGAACCAATGCACCCAACCGGGCTTTGGTTCTTCTTTGAGCATTTCTAAAATTTCTTTTGGAGTTTCTTCCTCCCACTCCGGAAGCGGTCTGGAATGGTTGATGTATTCCTCGTATACCGGCAGGCCAGGGTCATCCGGGTTCAGCGTGGCGAGCAGGTAATCACAGCGCATCGACGCTTCGCGTACAAACTCCATGTCCGCAATATTGATCTCGTCAATATACAGGCATCCGTACTGGCCGCCCAGTGCCTTTTTCCAGCGGGCTTTGTTGTCATAACCGAGAACATATATCACCTTATCGCCAGATGATGGGTGGAATAGCAGATGGGGGAGGGAGTTTTTGCCCTTACCGCCGGCATTGTATTCGACCAAGCTCCCAAAGTCATCAAGGATGCCAAGGTCTTTGTTGATAATGTTTTTTTCAATCGTCCCTAGGTCAAGACCGGCCAAGATGTGGATCTTCTTCGGGCTCTCGGCCACGCGCAGCATAAACTTGAACAGGCCGACAGTCGTCTTTCCTGCTGCCGTTGTGCCTTCAAGAAATTCAACTGGCGCATTGCAACGCAGAAATGACTGGTACTTATCCGACAAGATCAGCCGGTCATCCACCGCCATTCCCCCGAAGCTGGCTCAAAATGTCGTCAAGCTTCTTCTGGCCAGTGTCGAGTTGGCCTTTCACCTCAACCCGATCGGTAAACATCCCGATGTGCTTGCCCAGCAGTTCCAACGCCTTCAACTTGTCGGCCAGCCGGATTTCTCGCTCTACGATTTCTCCGTCATCCGTCGGAATGTTTTTGACCTTAACGCTGGAAATGGCCGCAGTATCGTCGGCACATGCTCCATCGATGACCGTCGCTTTGTTCATATCAATCACATCAGAGGCGTTTACAAAAGCAACTCTGGCCAACTCGCGGACGACGCGGTCAGCATTTACACCGGTGCGCTTTGACCGTTCCGCCATCGCTTTGTCTATGCGCGCGCGTATTTCAGGTTTTTTCAGGTTTTCACTTCCCACCGATCCCGCACTCTCGGGTTTGTATCCTGCACGAATTGCAGCCTGCGTCGCATTTAAATCAATGAGGTATTCTTCGCAAAAGAGTTGCTGTTTCTTGGTCATTCGCCACCTCACCACCTCATTTATAATTTATATCGGTACAAAAATAGCGAACCGCCTGGGGAAAGGCAGTCCGCTGGTATTGGTTTAGTTGCCGGAATACTGGCCTCCGGCGGAGCCTCGCGTTGCTCTTCCCCGCGCAAGTCAGCCTTTCGGCAATCAAGGTTTTTGGTGGGGCTCCGGGATTCGAACCCGGTCTCGACCTGTTGCCCCACGATAGTCCCCGGTATTACCGCCCCGGGGAGGCGGTGAAAAGAGAGAAAGGCATGAATGAGACTTGAACACATCTCATCAACTGTATGATATCACATATCGATGCGACATTTGCGACAATATTAATTTCTCTCTAGGTATCTATAGCAAATTTTGCTTACGCTTTTATCCGTATGGTTTCCACCCACGCTATCCGCAACCTGCTGCCAGCTGAGGCCATTGACGTACCGTAAGGACAATATCTGCCGTGTAAGGCTGTCCTCCACGCCATCTATGTACGCATTCAGCCGGTTCATCTCATCCCAGCAGCGAGCCTTGCGGTTGTCGATCATTGACCGCAGGTCAGCGATCCGCACGGCAAAGCGTCCGACCTTATCCGACGTTCCGCTGCCGTGGGGCATGCCGGTGATCACCTGCGTGGTGCTCTCGGCCAGACATTCCAGCTCTTCAAGTTGCCGCTCCAACTGCACAATCTCCCGATTCAGGTAATACAGTTGGGACATTTCCTTGACGGTCAAAGCTCACCCCTCCCTCTGATTGTCCGCCCTGAATAGCCTTTTGTTGCAGACTGCGCAATAAGCATAGGCACCATTGCGATAACTGAGCAGGTTGTACATGCCGCTGTTGTCCGCTTCGCTGCCATCAAATCGATAGAAGTATCTAATCATCCCACGAGCATAATCCTTGGTGTAGTACCCAACATCTGACCCGCAATAAGGGCACCGAGAGTAGACATCCGGGTCAAGCTTTATGTTCTCGGCGTCTTTGACGGTCACTTTTTCACCTGCTTTCGGGGCAACTTTTTAAGATATTCAAAGCTGGCGTTCATCGTATCGCCTGTACGGCGCAGATAGTTGAACAAGCCGTTACCGGTATCATCCGCCAAAACCCTGTGAAATTTAACTTGCGCCACTCCACGTGGATCGTCCAATACCTTTACGACTTCCACCACGGCTTTGGATTTGTTTTCTTTGCCAAATGCGTACAAGCAAAAGTCCCCAGGTTCAAAGCTGGCAGAGCTATTACTTTCGCGGTAGTCAACGGCCTTCACAGTCAAACCCATCCCTCCTCACACAACGTTTAAACGGACACAGCCCGCCATCTAGCAGCCACACACACCGCTCATCCGGGCATTGCGGCTGATCTGGCGGTAGTTTAAGGCTGCACAGGCGTTGGACGGCACAGAGCTTGCCGGGGTCGATGTCGGACATGGTGGTCACTCCTTCGCTTCTTTGATTCCAAATGCCACAAAGCCATTTTTCAACCCCCAGCCGTTCAGTACGTAGGTAATCACATACGTTTTATCTGCGATCGGATGACGGCACAGTTTGCGCGGATCATACGGCTCAAACTGTACAAGATCACCTTTCTGATATCCCCGGTCGTTTTCGCGGACTTCAAAGCACTTGTCTCCATTCAGCACATCGTCGCAAAATTGGACGCTTAACTTGATATGATGGCATTTTGGCATTGTTTACTGATCCCCTTCCTTGATTCCCCAGGCCTCGCGCGCCCGCTCATAAACGCCCGCTCGCTGCAAACAGCGATATTTGCATGTAGGGCACCATTTGTGATGTGCCGGCCAGTATTCCGGCTTTGCAATGGCCTTGATTGCCAGGAATCTTAACCGACACAACACATTGGCGTGGATACGGGCAGTATATATGGCGCTATACGCCATGTAGCGGATTTTCCGTTTCATCATTGTGCCTCCTCATAAGCAATCCTCTGCCCGCACTCCGGGCAGGTCTCCGGCCTCCTGCTTGTCTCAGCCCCCCCCTAGTTGGGCAGAGCAGTACGGGCAGGTATATACGACCGTGTGATATAACGTGTATTGCTCAATCGCCTGTTCCGGCGGTTTGCTCTTCCTGACTTTTTGCATCGGATTGCCTCCTAAAAACGATACTTTGTAACCGCAATCGGAAACGGCTCTATCTCGCTTGCCCATCGCGCCGTACCTCTGCCGTGCAGACGCTCCCAAATTAGCGGGAATCCCCCGATCCCGTCAAACAGGCTACCAAGCGTTGCGTCTGGCGGAAGGTATCTGCTTACATGGTACAGGACGTAATAAAACACAGGAAGGGCGATGCTGTTTCCAAGCGCTTTGTATCGCGGCGTATCCTTTGCGCCCGGAATGTCTGTCCACCCGTCCGGGTAGCCTTGCAGGCGTTCGCATTCCAATGGGACGAGGCGGCGGACGATATTTCCGATACGGACGGGCGAGATGTAATTTAGGGAATACCCCCCGTTTGGCTTTGCCTGTATTGTGCCGGACATATCTTTGCTTTCGCGTCCATTCCGGCAGTCAACGCTTGCCAAAATTGTTTCGCTGGAGGATGATCCGTCCCCAACACTCGCCGTTAACGTCCCTACGCCCGCCTCATATTCTTCAAAGCGTTTTTGTGTAAATGCTATAAGCATATTGCTGTATGCGTCCTGGCCTGTGACCCCTCCTGGATGGCTGTTTGCCATAAGTGGGCCGGTTACGTCCTGATAGGTACAAATCGCGGTATAATCCGTTACCCTGCTTTGATGGTCACCTGTTATGGTTGGGTATATTTCCGCACCGCCGTTACCTCTGCAATCAAACATACAGGGAATTTGGTTTGACCCGCTCGCCGTGCCTTTTAGTGTCGGCGCTATTTCTTCTCCGTAGCCGATTCCGCCAGCCTTAGCACCCTGGCCCGCCATAAACCCAGCGCAGACGTTCGGTGGCATTGATGATGCGTTTATGCACGGAGCGCGATCTTCCTCGTATTCAATGCTTCCTGTGGCGCTGCGCCATCCGTTAAACCCGGCTACGCCGCATATCTCTCCCACAATTCCTTCACCCGCTCGATGATCTCGGCATAATGCTCCGCCTGATATCTCAGCGCCGATTCCAGTGATTCCGGCAGGGGCTTCCCGCGTCGCTCTGCGCGGCGCAGAATTCCATTGCACGCTTTCGGGGTTAAATAGTATTTCGGCGGCGCGATTGCCTCCAAAATCCACGACAAGCGCGATTCTACGGCGGCGCTGGGGCACTCCCCAGTATTGGGCGTCCAAGATACGCCAGGCAATTGACCAGCTGTCTCCCATAATGGCGCCAGCGTTGAGCCACTTTTTTGGAGGTCTAGGGATAGAAACGGTATTGTCGCACAGGCGCGCAAGTTCCTGGAGAACTTGCCTAAAGTCCTCTCCTTTGTTGGAACTGAATGCTCCTGGGACGTTTTCCCAAACAGCGAAAGCTGGGTATACTCCATTGGTTGCTTCCCTCATTTCTTTGATGATTCTGACAGCCTCTAAAAACAAGCCGCTGCGTTCTCCCTGCAATCCCGCTCGCCGCCCTGCGATAGATAAATCCTGGCATGGCGATCCAAAAGTTATAACGCTGACAGGTTCAATCTGGCTGCCGTCCAGTTTCGTAACATCTCCTAATTGTTTCATAGGCCCTCCTTGTTTTGGGCGAGGTAGTTTTCAATCGCTTCAATCGCCTCTCCGGCTCCCCTGCACAGCGCCGTTTTATAGCCCTCCTTTTCCAGCGCCCCCAGCCATTCTTTTTGTTCCGGGGTCGCTCTGCCTCCTTTTGTGCGCTTCATCTCAATATACAGTCCATGATATCCCGCTCGCGCAGCTGGGAGGCACAGGTCAGGCACGCCGCTCTTCAATCCTTCTGCGCGCAACCGCCCGCCTGTGGCCATGCTTCGCCTGCCCTCATTCGGCACATGGTAGAGCAGCCGCAGCTCCGGCCATTTCCCGCTCGCATACTCCGCCCATTCCATCACAGCCCGCTGCTCTTCGCTCTCAGTCGGGATGGGCGGGGTAGGTTTCTTTTGTGGTGCGCTTTTCTGGGCGGGCTGCTTTTGGGGATGGAGCATAGCTTGGTATTCAGCGGCGCTCATGCGCCCAAAATGGGAGGAGGGTAACTCTCCAATTTTTTCGGAGGGTTCATGCTGCCCGCTCTCGTGACTTTGGAGATAAGCGCGGTATTCGGCGGTGGTCATGTGGTCAAAGATGGTCATTGCGTCACTCTGCCTATTTCTACGCCGCGCTTTTTCAGTTCTTCCGCCCACACTGCCTTGACTTCGGGTGAGCAATGTGCCATCGCATCTGCCCAGGTCGGCCAACATCCATGCGCATCGTAAAATTTGTACTGATAGTAGAGACTATCGCGGTTATGTGGTTGCTGTGGGTCGTGGACAACGGCGCATTCCGGGCAGGTGTCGGGAGGGACATTATCTAACATCATCATTCCATGCCTGTCTTTTAAGTATCCCATGTTATTTCATCCTCTCAATATATCGTTTATTGTGCCAAGTTGTGGCGAGCAGATCCTCCAGTTCAAATGGTTCGTGGCAGTGTGGGCATGAAGGAATCATCGTGTTTTCTCCCCGGCCCATTCTCCATTCCAATTCTTTTAATACGCGGCGGCGGGGATGGTAGTTCCTGAGTTCCTCCTTCTGCTGCCGAGCCATATCTAATTGGCTGTTAATATGTTCAAAATGACTTGCCAGTTTATATAGCGCTTCAAACGGCTCAATCACAGCGCCGCAATCCATGCACAGTACGAGGTGATTTGCGACATCAATCTCATAATGCGGAGTTTGGCATTGACACAGCTTTTTCCGGCCACATTCAATGCGAATTGCGTCAATGTGTTTTATTTGGTTGGGTATTCCGCTCATTGATTTCTCCTTTCCGACGCCAGCCGTACCATCCTGTAAAACTGGTAAGGCTCCCCGGTCAGCGGGCATATCCCGCTCTCGATACTATCCGGGTCTATGTAGTATCCCTTGATTGGCTTTGGCTCTTCCCGCCACGTCCTCGCCTCCCTGACCTCTGTTTTCGGGGGAGGGCGGCGCAGGTTTTTACTACAGCTCCACCGTTTACCCTTGATTTCCTCCCCCTGCGGGGATGTGCGCAGCTGATTCACATAGTAGTGTGCAAGCCGCCAGTAGTTGCCCGTATCATCCAAGGGCGATACGATCACTCGGCCATGCGGCCACATGAATTGCAAATCCCGATAATCCAGCCCGCTGATGACAAAGTGATGATGGATTGCGCCTCGTTCCCCGTAGGCGGTCACCGCCACATACCTCAGTTCATCTCCACGGCGGCGAAAATATTCTCGGAGTTTGCGCAAAAACTTCTCTCGATCTTTCTTTGCCTGTTCTGGCGTGGGGCGTTCCGCTTTGCGATAGGTTCCTATAATGCTCAGATCGCCCAGGCCGAAATTCTCATTGAGGATCCGGGTCAGCTCCCTTTCTGCGAGCTTTTTATTGTATGCTGCCATTGCTTCCGGGGTAGGGCTGTGCCGCTGCTGCCGCGCGCCCCTTGGATGCTTTCGGATGGCAAGCTTTTGCACTTCAACCGTCCTTCCGGCCCGGTAGGTTTTCTGTAGGTACATGGCGAGCTCCGTCCCTTCTTTCTGTCGTGCTCACGTCGGAGTGTTAATACTGTGAGCAAGCCGCATTGGCGCCCGCAGGCGCCAGAAAAAAATTGACTTCCCGCCACAAAAATGCTATACTTTATATGTAAGGTTTGGGCGGGAAGCCCTGCTGGTTTATGAGGTCTGATCTCAGTGGCTGCTGAGATCAGACCATTTTTTATGCCTCTCGGATAATGGTGAAGAAGTCCTCCGCCAGTGTAATTACCGTTTGAATAGCCCATCCCTCTTCCCAAGCTTTCTCAAATCGCTTGGGGTCGTTGCAAAATGCGCCAAACAGCGGATCTTGCTCAACCGCATAAAAGGCCTCCTTAATTTTTGCTTCGTCGGCCTCCGGCCAATCCCACAGCGCATATGTACCATCCGGGCGCTTTTTCACAATGAGCTCTTACTCGTTTAGCGCCCGATATATGTTTCTATACAGCTCTGCTTCCGCCACACAAAGTTCTTTCTGTCGCCTGGCCAATTCCTCCGCTGATAGCTTCGGGTCTTTTACAATGACCCGATACAGCTCGTCCATTTGTTCTTCCGGCATGGTTATGCCCCCTTCTGTATTTTCTCCCCGGTATACGGGTCGCGGCCCTGCCTGGACAGCTCATCCCCTATTTTCCTGCGCATGTGGTCAATCCACTCGCTTTCGATCCATTCCCACACAATCAGCAGGTTCTCCGACCGCTCAAGCAGCTCGTCGTATTGGTATACGCCCGGCATGCCGCTTACCGCCCGGCATCCTTTCACTGCCAGATATTCCGGCGATCGGATGCCATAGTCCGAATCACCCTCGTTCGGGCCGTGCTCAAGCAGGGCCAGCGCCCCGCCTCCAAACGACCAGATCACACGCATCATTCAGCCTCCCTGTCGTCTAATGCTGCGTCCAGCACCTTGCGCTTGTCCATCAGGCATGCGCGGTATTTGCAGTGACCGACACTCGCGGTGGTATCATGATGCCGACATCCTTCGTAGCAGTGATCCATGCAGATCGCAGCCTGGGCTTTGGGGCAATGTACCCATACCTGTGCCCCAGCGGGCCTGCCGTTGCATACCGGGCAGGTCATGACGATACTCCTTGTTCGATTGGTTCCAATATCCCGCACTCCTGCACCCGGTGGAACTGGTTGGCAAACGGCAGCAACGCATTCCGCGCCTTGATGTACTCTGGATCATCGCAGTCCAAAGCACACAGATGGTACGCAAGCTGCCGTGCGATACGGACATCCACCTTGACACCCAGACTGCCGCGCCATAGCGGCCAACAGGCGTAATCGATGTTAGCTCCGCGCAGGTCGGCAGCGCGCAGGTCGGCTTTGCTCAGGTCGGCAACGCACAGGTCAGCTTCGCACAGATTGGCTCCGCGCAGGTCGGCAGCGCGCAGGTTGGCAACGCACAGGTCAGCTTCGCACAGATCGGCTCCGCGCAGGTCGGTTCTGTGCAGGTTGGCTCCGCACAGGTCGGCTCCGCACAGGTCAGCTTCGCACAGGTCAGCTTCGCACAGGTCAGCTTCGCACAGATCGGCTCCGCGCAGGTTAAAATCTAATAACCTGTCCATCTCCCCACGTGCGATCAGGTTTATGGCCTCTTCCCGGTCAAACTTTTTCTTATCCATGATGATTTTTCCTCCTTCCATCGCCTTATCCTTACGGCCATCCATCCGTCTCCTCAATCACGGTAATTGAGAAGCCGTTGCCTTTAATTTTCGACGCTTCGCCTTTGCGCATCTGCACAAGGATCTCCATTAGATCGTCCGACTTGAAGCAGACCTTCCCGTGATCCCAGGATGCGGTTGACCGCAGGCATTCAAATGCATCCGAGATCGCATCGCAGGTGTAGGATAACGGGTAATCGCCGTTGGTGATTGTTACTTTATATTGTTTCATAGGCACCTCTTATCGCTTCCGTGCAAAGATCGCGCGTTCTTTGTTTCCACATAGCTTTGCGCGGCGCAGGTAGTATTCTTCAACTTTTGTTTGAGAGACGGGGATTGGGCGCGGCGGCAGCCGAGTGATCCGCTTATTACAATTCTCTGGCAAGCATCCGCGCGGCTCGCCTGTATCAAGGATGTAATGGCAGATTTCTTCTCCTCCGCGTGATCCGGTTTCCGACCGGTAGTGTGCGCAGCCTTTGCAAGGCTTGGGCTTAACTTTGCGTTTGGCAGTCATTTTCCCAATATCCTTTCTTTTATGCAGTGCTTTTTTCTGCATCGTACATTTTTAACATCCAGCCCTGCGTGTACCAGAGATAAAACGTAGCGGACGGAATTTTGTTTGTAGCGTTCGAATGCAACGTTTTTTGATAGCCAAATGCAAACGGACATTGCCTCGCCTGAATGCTGGCAATCAGCGTCGCAGGATTCATACCCAAAAACTTGGCCGCAACCTGCGGGGGGATGTATACGGGATGATCCTTTACAATTTCGTTGAGTTCGTCGAGCTTTTTCAAAACGGGAGCCGGAATTTCAAACGGTGATTTCGACACTAGAATTCTCCTTTCTTTTGTTTTTGATTTTGTTTACTATTAGCCCATATTGTGGTAACATTGTGCAGAAAGGATGGCGATTAAGTTATGGGTGTATTTTCTGCTTTATTTGGCCCGCCCGCGCCCACTAGTCCTTCCCCTGAAATGCGCTTGTTAAGATATTTTTGTGAGACATCTGTGCCCCCAACGGATTATACTGTTCTGGATTTGGAGACATCAGGATTGGATGCGTGCACTTGTGAAATTTTGGAAATAGGCGCAATCCGATACAAAAATCATCGTGCGGTAGGCCAATACCACACATTTGTGCGCCCGGAAGGCTTTATTCCACGTGATGCAAGCCGGGTGAATCATATTACATGGGGCACAGTATGCAAGGCACCGTATTTTTTTGAGGTTTCCGGGAGATTGATTGAATTTCTTGGCAATGATGTTATTGTCGGGTTTAACGTTTCTTTCGATATGAGGTTCTTGCAAACCCGCTTAGGAAAAGGTATTAAAAATCCAGCATTTGACGTGCTTTCATTCGTTAAGGAAGCCGAACCAAACCTACCACACTATAAGTTAGGCGATCTTCGCAGACACTTTCATGTAGGAGGTGTTCCGCATACAGCACTTGGCGACTGCATGGCAACAGCGGAAATTTTTCAAAAGTGTCTTGTTACCCCTGAGGGAATCAGGTTTAGAGAGCAGGCTCTCGAGATGCAGTCAATAAATGATCAAGAAGCTGAAGTGGAGCGTGAAAGATATCAAAGAATAATGGACAGGAAAAACGAGCAACCTAAGAAGCCGTCGATTGAAGTTCCGCTTTACTATATGCCTGACCATGATGACCAAGGAAATGAAATATCTGACACATGGTTTGTTGACGTTTCTGGAATTTCACACATTCACAACGGTTGTGATCCACGTAAAATCATTCCAACTTTGAAAAACGGGGAGTATCTATTTTTGATGCCCGACCTTAATAATCGGTATGATGACACTGCGATCCGCGTAGTAACCCTCAGAGGGCAACAAATCGGGTGGTACCCATCAAAGGGCCCAAACATTGATAACTTATACCGCAGATTGACGAAAAAACGTACTGTGCATTGTCATGTTTTTAATTGCGAATATACCAATAGCGGATTCCTACGATGCATAATTAAAATTATTGTGTATTCAACGGAGTTTGATAAATCTCCTGCTGAAAAAGAGCGAGAACAGCGAAGAGGTCAGTTTGATTGTATTGAATCTGCGATCTTGGCCGAAAACAGGCATTATGTCGGATTGAAACAGTCATATTTCAAAGCAATAAACAAAATGCTCTCCGGCATGAACAGAAATACCAAATACCTTAGATGTGTTGAAGCAGGTATAAACCTTGAGTTCCTGTTCTTCACCTACGCATTCGCGGAGATAAAGCAGACGGCTCGCCTATGCTATTGTTTAATTCCTATTACCTTTGAACTATTTGCCGATGCCCGCTCGAAAAATCTGAATGTTCAACCAGCATCCAAGGCAGAGGGCGCAGAATATTGCCGCTTGCCGATAAAATCACCTGACGATCTGTTTCAATACGCTGATCTAATCCTTGCGTCGTATGATTCGGCTTATGATCGCTTCAGGCAGGAGTATGGTGACTTAGTAGACTTAGAGCAAACCGATTGATTAAATTTTTGTAGGGTTGGCGTTGGCGTTTTATGCGGACTTTTCGTGATCTGCTGCATCTTTTCCATACTGCGTCACAATGCCTTTGAGGCTAATAAGTCTTTTCATTGCATCAGCGTACCCCATAACATATCCGCGCTGGACATCGTTACATGGCGCAAACGCTTTAGCAAATTCCTCAAATGCGTCGATTTTATTTTGCGTAAGCATTTGTTGCACCTCCTTTAATTTGATTACATCAACATTGTAATCCCTTTAATCAATAATGTCAATAGCTTTTCAATAAAAATATTGACTAAAGGGATTTTTTGAAGTATAATTTTTTCAGGAAAGCGGGTGAATAAATATGAAAACTAGATTAAAGCAAGTTCGCAAACAGTTAGGGCTAAGTCAGCAAGATTTTGGTAAGGCGTTAGGCGTATCCAATACTGCTATTTCTAAATTGGAAAATGGAGAGAACAACGTAACCGATCAAATGGCCAAATTAATTTGCCGCGAATTCAACGTTGATTATATTTGGCTTACTACCGGCAAAGGCGAGATGTTCTCAAGTGACGAGGTCGAGTTCGCGCGATTGGTTGACCGAGTAATGGACAGCGAAGATGAATTCATTCGCGGATTTTTTAAAACCTTTGCAAGTTTGAGTGCCGATCAATGGGATCTTTTAAAAGATATTGCTTTTAAGATTAGTAAAAACAGCATAAACAAAAGCGACCCGGAATAAAATCCGGGTCGCTTTTTGGTTTTTTATTTTGTAAACAATGCAAGCAAACAATAATATGCTTTTTGCATCTGCCTCTTGGTATGTATGCAATTTAGCAGTTCTTCGATTGCTTTTCGATACTCATCAATTGTTATTTCCTGACTTTTCAATGCTTTCACCCCTGATTATATTGTAATTTTCAACAGGATACAGTATAATCATATTGCAGTATTTTTACTGTATCCTAGGCAGGAGGGCAGCGTTGCTTCGCGGGCGAGCCGTCCTCCTATTTTTAGCCTTACTATCCGAACATTCGTTCACTTTATTTTATCATCCCCTTGGCGTGTTGTCAATTATGGTTGGATTATTGGCTGTAATTGGTATCAATTCATGAAGCGTGACATTAAGGGCGGTGGCTATCCTGCATAATGTAGAAAATTTTGCATCTGCCCTTCCGGTTTCAATTTTCACGATTTGCATTTTGTCGATATGCGTCATTTCAGACAGTGTTCTGATTGTATACCCCTTGTCAGTCCTAAGCTTTTTAATCTGTTCCCCAAGTATAATCAATTCATCCGTAATAATCACCCTGGGTTATTATCGCCTTGACATGGGTCAACATGTAAAAAAGGTGGATGATTACCACACATAAATTTTACCATACTCAAAATTGCTGTGGTATGGCTACAGCCATACAAGGCGCATTTTTTCTTATTCTAGCCCGTAGAAAATTATGATATAAAATTATGCAAAATGGAGAAAAGGGCGATTTTAAAAATTATTTTGATTTTAAGTGCAACATTTGACGATTTTTTTCGTTATATATAAGGGAAGGACTTTTTATCATAGTATAATTATATAAATAGCAATGTGTTGATGTTAAAAACACGATATAACTTTTTATAAATTTCTATATTTATAAAATAAAATCATTAAATTCATATAATATAAGCCTTGCGGAGACGCAAGGCTTATTTCGCCCGCTCGCCGGGCGTTTAAAAAATAAGGTGATATTATGGGCAGGCCCAAAAAAGAAGCCCCCAATCATGGGGGGCTCTACGAGGTAAAGGTTACGATAGGCAAGGGGATTGACGGCAAGACGATTCGCAAATCATTTTATTCTCCGGTTAGCAAACGAGACGCTAAGCAAAAGGCTGATGAATATCTCGCGCGGAAACGTGCCGCTGAAATAACGGGCGCAGGCTTTGCTAGCGAAAACAAACTTTTCGAGGCCTATGCGAAGCAATGGCTGGAGACATTTAAAAAGGGCAAAGTGAAGGATAACACGTACAGGGGAACTTATGAAAACCCCGTCTTAAAGCATTTGATTCCCTATTTTGGCAAGGCGCAAATAAACAGCATCAAGCAATCCGACGTGCAAAAATTTTTTGACGAAAAGGGGAGGGAATACAGCCTCGAAACCCTGAAAAAAATGCGATCTGCCCTTAACTTGATTTTTGTTGCAGCCATTGATGATGATCTATGCTATAAAAATCCAGTTAATAAAAATATTAAACTGCAAAGCACTGTTTCACCCACTGAAAAAAATGCGTACACCCAAGATGAATACGATATCGTATGGGACTTTGCGCGCTCTCATCGTTTTGGATTGTCTATTATGGTACTGATGGAAACAGGGATCAGCCGGAGCGAGTTGCTTGGGCTGCGCTGGGATAACCTTGACTTAGATAACAGGGTTATTTTTGTTGAACAAGGTCTGGTGCAGCAAAAAAGCACAGAAACCGATGCGCTTATTTTAGTTTCGGATGGCCTCAAAAACAGATTCCGTAGGCGGCCTATTCCGATAAGCGTTGAGCTTGCAAATGCACTCAAAAACAAACCTAGAGTTATTTATGTGGGCGGAAACCAAAAGAAGGGGGCTGAGCCAAAAGCGATTCAAACGGAATACGTTTTTCACGCGCCAAACGGTGGCCCATCCCGACCTGATAACTGGTATAAACGAGAGTACTCAGCTTTTATGGCTGACCTTCATTCAGCGCACCCGGATACTAAGATGCTTACTCCGCACGAACTGCGTCATACGCGGGCAACGCTCTCTGCCAATGATAGTGTCGACCTATTGCAGCTCGCGAAGCTGCTCGGCCACTCTGATTTAAATATGCTAATCAAACGCTATGCGCATACAGATGTAGAGGCAGTTAGGAGAGCTCTAAAAATTGACGCTGAGGACGAATGAGTTTACGACAAATTTACGACATAAAAGCTATTTTAATGAGTTTAAGTAAGGATTATTGTTCGCAATCAAAATAATAATAAAACCGCGTAGCCTCAATTTTTCTTGAAACTACGCGGTTTTTAATGGTGGACACGAACGGACTCGAACCGTTGACCTCTCGCGTGTGAGGCGAGCGCTCTAACCAGCTGAGCTACGCGTCCTAATGTAGGCGGGGGAGCTATAGGCAGCCCCGCATGCATATGGATGGTGACCCGGACGAGAATCGAACTCGTGTTACCGCCGTGAAAGGGCGGTGTCTTAACCGCTTGACCACCGGGCCGCTTGGTAGCGGCAGTCGGATTTGAACCAACGACACTTCGGGTATGAACCGAATGCTCTAGCCAACTGAGCTATGCCGCCATATGCCTGCCCATCAACGGGCGAAGCTTATTATAATATAATCGCATTGGGCTTGTCAACACTTTTCTTCCAAAAAGCTTAACAATTTTGCCCTTTTCTTTTTGCCATAGACCGGCCGCACAGATGATTGCCTTGTTAAGAGATCTTTTGTGAGCTCCTATACGATGCGAAGCCTAGCGGGAATCTTTGGATTGCAATCCCCTCTTACTTTTTCCTTTTTGTATTTCGATATCCACGTACCACCCGGATGCGTGTTTTTTTCTTTTTATAATAGTACAATACGTTAACCAGTAAGACAAACAAAATCACCAGCGCAGCGGCCGCAAAAATAACTTTCCCCATTGTGGACTGAATCCCTTTCTTTAAAAGGTTTCCTACATACAGAATCAGACTCCTCCGGGCCGCCTTTTCTGCCACGAGATCCACTGTGCCGATCACTTGGCCGGCATACAGGATATTAGCCTGGCCGACCACCTCGCCCTTCTTCACCGGCGCATCGATTGACTTTGGCATTTTTTCATCTGGCACGATCATAACGCCGGCCGCATCCAAGCCCTGAGGCACCAACGCGCGCACTTCCCCTTTGGGCAAAAGCCGCACATAATCCGTTTGAAACGAAAGTTTTACCGCCACTTCGGATACAATCTGGGCCGGATCTGCAACGGTTTCCAACTTTAAATGGTCAAACGCCCAGTTAAACATCTTGCGGCAGTCTGCAAAGGCTGAGCCTTCCTTTCCTTTTATGATGTTCCCCTCCGCATCTTTATAGGGAGCACGCAAAACGATTCCAAGATAACGGTATCCATCGCGAGAGGCAACGGAGATGACACAGCGCCCCGCGTTGGTGGTAGTGCCCGTTTTAATCCCCTTTGCACCCGCATAATAATATTTGCTTGTAGAATCGATCAATTCATTCGTCGTGCGGAGTGTCTGCGCTTCGCGCAGATTGCTCTTCGGCAGCGTGAATTTTGCAGTGTTCGTAATCTTTTCAAATACAGGAAGCCGCAGCGCGTATTCCACGATCTTGCGCAGGTCTGACGCGGTGGTATATTGCCCCTCTTCATCCAGGCCGTGCGCATTGACAAAATGGGTATTCTTGCAGCCCAGCTTCTGCACAAAGGAATTCATCAGTGCGACAAAACGAGGGATGCTTCCGCCGCCGATATAGTCCGCGATAATGTTAGCGGATTCATTCGCGCTGTGCACCATCATGCAGTAAAGCAGGTTGAGCATGCTGATCTGCTCGCCTTCCTTGATGCCGACAAGGGAGCTGCCTGTTCCATCCAGCGCATGGATTGCATCATAGGGGGCGGTAACGATGGTGTTTTCCAGGTCAGCGCAGTTTTCAATGGCCACGATGGCGGTTGTAATTTTGGTTAGGGAAGCGGGCGCCGTGCGTTTCTCTGCATTTTTATCAAAAATGACCGTGCCATTATCTAAGCTTACCAGCAGGGCGATCTCCGCATCCAAATCAATTTCATCGTTATAGGATGCGGCCGCCGGAAAAACAGCGCTCGTAGCAATTGTCAAAATACAACAGAAAAAAATTATTGCCTTTTTCATGGACAGTCTCCCCGTAAATGTTGTATGATAGGATGTAATGACGAACGGGACGCACGGCAAGGATCATTATTGCCCGTTTCCTCTGGAGGAATACCGTTCGTATATGTTTACGATATGTTATAGTATAACAGCATTGCGGTGAAAAGGGAATCGTTTTCCGTTCATTTCCGCATAGAAGCAAATACACGGAGGGATACTTAAATGGTTTATGTTACCGGCGATATGCATGGCGACGCCAGCCGCTTTAGCGACCCGCGCCTGAAGAAGCTGAAAAAAGGGGATACTCTGCTTGTTTGCGGTGATTTCGGCTTCCTCTGGAATGGCAGCAAAGCAGAACAAAAGCTTTTAAAGCAAATCGGCAGCAAAAAATACAACGTCTGCTTTCTCGACGGAACGCACGAAAATTTTGAGCTCCTTAAAAGCTATGATGTAATCGAGTGGAACGGCGGCAAGGCGCGGCAGATCTACAAAAATTTATATCATCTGATGCGCGGCCAAATCTATGAGATCGAGGGGCTGAAGATTTTCACCATGGGCGGGGGGGAGAGCCCGGATATCGACATTCGTTTCGATAATGATAGCTGGTCCCGCGATGAGATTCCCACGCAGGTGGAGCTGATTGAGGGCGCGAACAATCTGGAAAAGGTTGATTGCAAGGTGGATATCATCCTTACTCATGAGCCGCCTGCTACGATTAAAGGGTTTTTGAAGCTCAAAGAAAAAGGCCCGGTGCGCGTGACGGCGCTCAACGCCTATTTTGAAGAGCTTGGCAAATCGGCTACCTTTCAAAAGTGGTATTTTGGCAGCATGCATGTGGATAAATATATCTCCAGCACACATACCGCTGTTTTCACGCATATTCTCGATGTCCGCACCGGAGAGCAGCTTCGGAAATAATGCATTTTCGCCTTGCAGGCCCTGAAGAAGCCCGTGTGCAGAATAGACAAACCTTAGCTCCACATACAAAAAGGCTTTCAAAAGGGCTGTTGCCAAATGTCTTATGCATTTAGCAACAGCCCTTTTCTGGCGTGTAAGGCTGAGCGCATCAAAATCAAAGCTTGCTGCCGGATTCAACCCGCTCTCCCACCGGTGCATTCTGATTCATCTGCCGGTAGGTTTCCGCATCGATCCCGAAAAACCGCATGGAGATAATCGAGGCAATGTGGCCGAGCATGGGCACGGCAAACTGGAAAAACACGATCAGCGCCAGCACGATCGCCCCCTGCGCCTGCGCCCCTTCGGAAAAGCCTGCCCGGCCCAGCGCAAAACCAACAATCGCACCGGATAGGGATTTCATGACCTTTTCCAGGAAGGAGAAAATCGACGCGTATGCGCCGGGTGCAAACTTGCCTGTTTTCCAGCGGCCATAATCCACGCAGTCCGACATTAGCGACCACTTCACGCTACCGATATAAGTGGAGCAGAAGCTATTAAGCCCCATCAGCAGCAACGTAATTACCGGGTAAGCAAAAGGGCGCAGCAGAAGGATTGCAACCGGCATGAGCGCGCCAACCCAACTGCCCTGCACAAATACCCGCCTGCGATCCGTTTTTTTGGCAATGTAGGGCGCGAGCAGAATGGCCACCAGCATAAACGGGGCGCCTACAACAGTTGCAATTGGCTGAAGGTCTTTATTATGCATGACATACAGGAAAAAATAGACCAACGTAGCATTCTGCATGCCGGTTGCCAAATCATTTGTCGCTACGGCAATGGCGAGCATCTGAAGCGGATGGTTTTCCCGCAGCAGAGGCAGAAGATCTTTGAGCTGATAGGGCTCAACTCCGGACTCCATAAATTGCCGGTCCTTTTCCTTGGTTGCGCTGACAACAAGGGAAATCGACATAAGCGCCAGCAGCATATAGCCCATTGTGACAATCCGCCACGCAACGACCTCCCGGCCGAACGTTTTGGTCAAAAGATCGACCAATGGCTGTGTTATCACAAGAGATAACATTCCGCCAACGCCGCCGAACACATTGCTGAAAAAAGGCAAAATTGAACGCTGCCCCGGCTCGTTGGTCAAGATATTTCGCAGCGGACTGATCGATACGGTTAGAAATGTGCCGCCAACCGCCTGCACTAGATAAAAGCACATCATCCATGCCGCCGGGGCTGCTACGTTTGGCCCAAAAAAAATGCCGATCATCCCGATGCAGATGAATACAACGCCCATTACATACCACGGAATATAGCGATATTTTTTAGAAATCTTATATTTGTCTACAATGGTGCCGAAGATCGGATCCGTTACGGCATCAAAGATACTGGCAATTGCCAGTATGACGCCCGCAGCTTCAATGGTAATGCCGGCCACGTTGGTAGCAAAATACATGTAAAACGTCGAAATCAGCCCGGAAAACACGATTGCCGGGAAGCCCTCCATTCCAAAGCAGACCATCTGCCGCGTGGTTGCCACATTATAGCCTTCCGCTTCCTCCGGCGTCGGCTGGGCAAATAGGTTGTTCAAAAAGCCCATATTGCTCTTTCTCCTCCTTTTGACGTCTTGGGCCGATATCTGGCCTTTTCCACTATTGTAGCGAAGAGAAAAGCATTTTGCAAATATATTTGTAAAAATAGATATATTTTTTATCGATTATATATAATTCCGTCTGCCAAGGCGTGGAATAAATCCATCATCGCCGATTCAAAGTTCCCCGTCGGCACACCGGCGCTTGCCAACAGCAGGCAGGCGGAGCCTTCGCCGGCATTCTCATCAGCCCTTACGGCGATCCCGGCCTCCAGCGCCCGCGAGAGCAGCGCCTGAACCGGCTTTGTGCTTGCAATCTCCAAGCGAACCATCAGGCCGGATGCGCACACCTCTACCCTGGCATGATCTTCAAACACACAGCGCGCCGCCTCGCACAACGCACGGCTTTTATTCATATAGAGCTTGCGTGCCTTCCGAATTTGAGAAGAAAGGTGACCGTCACGGATAAACTGGCATAGGGCAATCTGCTCCGCTTTAGAAGCTGTTTGATTATAGAGCCCGCCCTTTTTTTCATATGCCTCCATCAAGCATGTGGGAAGCACCATAAAGCTTAGGCGCAGGGAGGGCAGCAGAAGCTTGGAAAAAGTGCTCATATAGATCACACTCTGCCCCCCGTCCAGCCCTTGCAGGGAGGGTACGGGATGGGTGAAATAGCGGAACTCGCTATCGTAATCGTCCTCCAGCACAAGGCACCCGCTACGCCGTGCAACCTGCAAAAGCTTTAGCCTTTGCGCCACCGGCATGACGTTGCCCATCGCGTCCATATGGGAAGGGGAACTATATAGCAGGCGGATATGATCCCATTCCAGTGCCGCAAATTCATCCCTTCCTTGCACATAATAATGCACTGGAAAGCCGTGGTCTTCAAAAATGGCGCGCCCCTGTGCAAATGCATTGTTCCAAAAACCGACTGGCGGCCGCTCATCCAGCAGTCCACACAGGATATGCAGAAGGCTCTGTACACCTGCGCCAACCACAATTTGCTCCGGAGTGCACACCACGTTGCGGCTTTTTGCCACATAGCTGCAAAGCGCTGCGCGGAGATCGGGCTCGCCCTGCGGCTCGCCATAGGTGAGTAACCGCCTGTCTGCCCGTAGGGCGCTTTTGATATACCGTCGCCACAGCGCGAAATCAAAGCTTTCCGCATCCACGGAAGCGGACGCAAAATCATACCGGATATCAGGCGCGGCCTGATGGAGCCGTGGCTGAACCCGCGGCCCGCCAGGCTCCAAAGGATACTCCAGGCTGGAGGCATAAAAGCCGCTTTGTGGCTTGGCCACAACATATCCCTCTGCTGCCAACTGCAAATAGGCCGCTTCCACTGTGGTACGGCTTACTTCCAGCTCCTGTGCGCAGCGCCGGATGGAGGGAAGCTTTGCCCCGGCAGTCAGCTTGCCGGATGAGATTAATTCCTTATAATAATTGTAAACACGCAGATAGAGAGGTTCGTTTTTCATATTTTCCTGCAATAGCAAATCACTTTTTTTCATCATTGCCCCATCCGAAAGAAAACTGGTCGCCCGCTCACCGCGCCGCGGAAAACTCCCGCTATCAAGATCAAGAAGTGGCAAGCCCTGCGTTATTCTAAACTTAGTTTCAGTATAGCGGCCTTTTTCTTGTTTTGCAAGGTAGCGTACATATTTCACATGGGAACGTAGAAACTAACAACGCAGGCCAAAGGAACTCGGCATCATTGAACGTTCCCAGAGACAGTATGGAAGGCTTCAGATTCCTTTGACTACTGATGCAAAACGAATAGGAGTGATTTTTATGCCGGCAGAGCCGCAGGACCGCAGCATTGAATGTTTGAATAAAATCTATCAGGGCGCGCAAATGGGATGCGAATCCATCTCCCTTCTAACAGAAAAAGTAACCGATGCACAACTTCTTAATGATCTGCACGAACAGCACGACCAGTATGCGAAGATTTCCTGCCAGGCCTCGCAGGAGCTTTCCCAGCGTAAGGCCGTTCCAAAGGATAAGGGTCCGCTTGCACAGGCAAACCTCTGGTCAGGTGTGCAGCTGAACACCTTAATGGATAAATCCGCAAACCATATTGCGGAAATCATGATTAACGGCAATACAATGGGGCTGATCGAAACAACGCGCACGATGAAGCAGTATTCCGACGTACAGCCGGAAATTCAATCGCTTGGCCAAGCGCTGATCCAGACGGAGGAATCTGGAATTCAGAAGATGAAAAGTTATCTCTCCTGAATTAAGGTCCGTTTGCAGATGAAATATAGCCTGGCAGCAACACAAAACGGCGCTTTTCATGATGCGATATCAATGAAAAGTGCCGTTTTTTATTTTAAGCAGGGTATGTAAAGGGGATGATCAAAGCTTTTTCCTTTTATGGAATTGTTACATAACGCCTTTTTGGGGGCAAAATTCTGCCATACAGCACCTTTCGCACATCGCCTTGCGCGCCGTGCAGCAGGCGCGGCCATGTAGCACACAGCGATGGCAAAAATCGTTGCTTTCCTCCGGCGGCAAAAGCTTGCGCATGGCGAGCTCTACCTTATACGGATCCTTCGTATCGACGAATCCAAGCCGATTCGACATCCGAATAAAATGGGTGTCCGCTACCACGGCCGGTTTCCCATAAACGTCGCCCACGATCAGGTTTGCCGTTTTGCGCCCTACTCCGGGCAGGGTAGTGAGCGCTTCCACCGTATCCGGCACAACGCCGCCGAACGTATCGCGGATTTTTTGGGACATACCCACAATATCCCGCGCTTTGCCATGATAAAATCCACAGGAGTGGATAATTTCCTCCACATCTTCTACATTCGCCTCGCAAAAGGCCTCGAGCGTCGGGTATTTTTCAAACAGAACCGGTGTCACAAGGTTCACGCGCGCATCCGTGCATTGGGCGGAAAGGCGCGTGGCGATCAGTAGCTGTAAGGGTTCTTCCGCGCGTAGGGAACAGATTGCATCCGGATATTCATTTTTTAAGGCGTTTACCGCAAGGCGCGCACGTTCTTTTTTTGTCATAGACAATTCCCTTCTTTCTGAAACCGGGCCTCCTGAAAGGGGCCAAGCGGACCGGTTGGTATGCTTCGATTTTATTATACTGTATTCTCCCAAATCCGCCAACCCCATCTCCTGCAAATTTTCTCTTCTGCTTTCTTCCAAAATAGGCTTATGAAAAAAGTGTGATACAATTGGATGAAGAAGGGGAATTGCTTTGAAAAATACCAGTCAAGCGGATGCATGGGAGGGTTGGGGAATTCAATAGACGTTTTATGCGGCTCTAGCTGAAAAGATGACCTTTCGATCGGGCCCTTCTATGTGCAGTTTTTTTCTTGTTGCACCTCGTTCGATTATCCGCAACTTTGTAAAAAAAATTGTTATTTGATACTTGACGGCAAGGGCAAAATATGATATAGTAACATTCGCGTTAAGAGTGCACATGCTGGTGTAGCTCAGTTGGTAGAGCAGCTGATTTGTAATCAGCAGGTCGGGGGTTCAAGTCCGTCCACCAGCTCCACCTGTTTTCACCCGCAAGCCGTGCAAAGGGCGTGCGTTATAAAAAGTTCATATATGGGAGAGTTCCCGAGCGGCCAAAGGGAACAGACTGTAAATCTGTCGTCACTGACTTCGGTGGTTCGAATCCACCCTCTCCCACCATCTGATCGGATGACAGTATTTTGGACAGTTTTTTGTAGACTGTTTAAAATACTGTCATCCGTTTTTTATTTCGCATTTAGAGCAGAAAAGTATTCGGCTTCGAATTGAGCTGGAGTTTTCATATTTAATTTTCGGTGAGGTCTGCCCTCGTTATAGAACTCGATGTATTCGGCAACGGATGCTTCGAGTTCTTCTTTTGTACGATACATATTCCGGTATACCTGTTCTTTTTTGAAGCCGGAAAAGAAAGCTTCCAATACAGCATTATCGTGGGGTTGTCCCGGTGTAGAAAAGGACTGTTCCACATGATAGCCTTTCAGGATCTGCTGAAAGACATAGGATGTATACTGGCATCCCTGATCGCTGTGAAAAAGTAAACCTTGCGGCTGATTTCTCAATTTGTAAGCTCGCATAAATGCTTTAATGGTTAAATTCGTATCAATGCGATCTGATACACTGTAGGATAATACCCGTCGGGAAAATAGATCAAGGATTACACAAACATAATAAAACTTGTCTCCGACGGGTACATATGTAATATCGCTGGCCCATACTTTGTTTGCCTCCGTCTGATCAAAATTTCTGGACAGTTTATTGCGATAGAATTTTGAGCGTGGGTGCATATAAGCCGCATCAGGCTTGGGAACAACTGCAGAAAGCTTCATTTCTTTCATGAGATAGTTAATTCTTCGGACACTAATTTCATATCCCATTTCATGCATTTTGGCACGGATTGGTCGAGCGCCCAATCGCCCTTTGCTGTCTTCAAAAATTTTCCGAATGATAGACCGGAATTCTTCGTTTTGCCGATCTACAAGTTTCTGAATTTTTTTGCTTTTCATGTGGTTGTAAAAGGTCCCTCGTGCTAATCCAAGTGCATCGCATAGAGCTCGAAGTGAATACTGCCCATATAACTCCTGTACCGCCTGAATCTTTTCGGAACGAGATGCATTGCGGCCACGGCTTGCTTTCTTTAGAATTTCATTTTCTTCTCGCAGTTTTCGGTTCTCCTCTTCCAGACAAACGATTCGATGGCCGGAAATGGTTGTACCGGTTTTCGGTGATTTCCTTTCCGTATAAAGCTTTATCCAATTGTATAAAGTGCTTCTTGAAATTTGATATTTTTCACAAATCTCTTAGACTGATTTTTCGTTCTCGTAGAGTGAAACCAAGAACTTTTTATCTTCCTCTGTGTGTCTTTTGCCCATCTTGTTAATTCCTCCTTTGCTTTGAAGATGGACTTTTAATTATAGCAGATTTGTCTTTACGATTTGCAAAAAATATTTAAGAAAGATTTAGTGAATCAAGAAGTTTGTAGAGAGGTGGAAATTTTTACATTGCTATGCATTTGAAATGGCTGCAAGGTGCTTTTTTAATAGGCTGTTAATTTTGAAGAAGGTAGCTTGTGTTTATCAACCAAAAGGTTTATAATTATACTATGCTGATGGAGGTGGAAAATGACAACATCGGATATGATCAGAGAATTGTGTGATAGAATGAATATCAGCCTTGCGGAACTTTGCAGACGGATTGGACAGACTCCGCAGAATTTTAATAAGAAGCTGCAGCGTGGCACCGTTTCTTCAGAGGAAATGTCAAAGATTGCAGAGGTATTAGATGTTGGATATGAACAGGCATTTGTGTTGCCGAATGGAGAGAAAATAGGAAAAATGCAATAGAGGAGTATTGAGAGTAAATATGGCATTGAGTAAAAGTGATTTTGAAAAGTTAGATTCTAGATTAAAAAATATTATTGAGCAGCCAGTGGAGCAGATAGAGGTAAATTCTGATTTGCCACCGACAATTGAACAGTTAGAAGATAATAATAAAACCTACTCTATTGTTGCTGCTATTTTGTTTATTGATATTCGGAAGTCAACATATTTGACTGAAAAAAGTCAGGCCAAAAGCATGGTAAAAATATATCGTTCGTTTATGAGAATGGCTGTTGATTGTGTAAGAAAAAACGGAGGTGTAACGAGACAGTTCTTGGGCGATAGAATTATGGGAGTATTTATTGATACAGTAGATGAAAGTGGATTAATCGTCGAAAAGGCGGTTGATAAAGCAATTAATGCTGCGAGAAGTCTTTTAACGGTAATTGATTATAGCCTTAATAAATATTTGAAATCGAAAGTTAACGGAAAAATTATTGAATGCGGTATAGGGATTGATTATGGCAAAGTCTTAGTTACACAGGTAGGAATGTATGGCGTTGAGCAAGATGAAAATAAAGAAAACGAAGTGGATTGCGTATGGGTAGGTAATACTACAAATCACGCAAGCAAATATTCTGATCTTGCTTCTGGCGGGGAAATTTTTATTTCTGATAATATTTATAAACAGCTATCTGATTGTTATAAAGATGTTTGGACTGAGGTGGCAAAGTATAAAGGATCAAAATTATTTCGTGGCTATGCGACAAGCGATTATTATTTAGATTATTTTGAAGAATTGGGTTCCCCAACTAAAGTTGAACCGGATGATGCTGGAGACACAGAAAATCAATTATTGATTGGAATTAAAGAAATTGAAAGATTACAAAACAATCTAATTCAGCGAGAAAAGGAAATCGCTGTTTTAGAAGAAAAGTTAAAAAAGGAAAATGATAACATAAAGAAAAAATATTTGAATGAAAATACTTTAAAAATAAAAGCGGTAGAAGAAAAAGACAGAGCTAAAGAATCGCTTAAGCAAGAAATTAGTTCTACATACTCGTTTATCCATGATCTTATATATGGCTCATTTTGTAGAGAATATGAATATATAAAAAGTATAGGTATAAAAAGGTGGCAAAAAATTGATAAATTCTACCACGAATTAGGGAAAAAACAGGGATATGACGAGGACACTATTAATGAACATTCATATTATTTTATAGAAATATATGCTTATTTTGAAAAATATGATCTGTCATATAAGTATATGGTGAGTATGGCCCAAAAAAACGATACCTGGGTGTATATAAATGAAGCAACCTTTAAGTGGGCATGCGAGAAGAATCAAGGGTGGCAAGTTATTAATGTAATGGAAGATAATTTACAAAATAACAGGATAAGGTATGAACATATAAAGGGTTACAAAGAAAAGATTAGTAGATTAAAGAAATTGAGAGGATTTTAATTATGGAACAAAACAGTAATCAACAGCAAGAAAATATAGTGTTTAAAAAGGAGGATGCATTTCAAACTCTATCGATGATTAACACTTGGATAGGTAATATAGATACAAAGATTTCATTTGCTCTGGCACTTGCAGGGGTGCTTATCGGTATGATTTTTAGTGGCGGTCTTCCTGATGCGTTCCAAAGGATTACACAAGTATCGAAATTATCAGAATTAAATGGCGGGGAAATTTTTGCTGCATTATTAGTAGGTTTACTTTATTGTGCAAACTTTTTATCTATTGTTAGTTTTATGTGGACCATTATCGCACGAGTGAAAAATTTGAATAATGTATCTTCTTTGTTTTTCTTTGGAAGTATTGGTGCTATGGAACTACAAAATTATAGGGATAAAGCAAATCATATAACAGAACAAGAGTTGATAAATGACTTGGAGGAACAAATACATACAAATTCACGAATCTGTAATCAAAAGGCAAAGTGGTATAATAATGGAATTAAGTTTCTATTAATTACGATTGTTTTATGGTTTATTTGTATGGCCTTTAGAATGATATAGAGGAAGGATGAGAAATAATGGAGTCTAAAAAGGAGACAACTTATACCTATAAAGTTGAAGACAGCGCATCCAGAATGGATGATATTCTAGATGCAAATGATAATGATTATGAAGATAATAAAAGCAGTATACCATCTCGAGATAAACTTACATATAAAAATGGATATTATATTAATGTAACAGCACTCTTTATTGATATTGTGGATTCATCTAAATTGACGGATGGCAATAGGAGACCGACACTAGCAAAAATGTATAGGGCATTTTTGTCAGAATGTGTAGCAATTATGAATTCATGGGAAATGTGTAAAGAGATTAATATTAATGGGGATTGTGTTTGGGGAGTTTTTGAAACACCAAAAAAATCAGATGTCGATGATGTGATTTCAGTAGCAGCACAGCTTAATAGCATGATTAAAATTCTTAACTACAAATTGAAGAAAAAGAAATATGATACTATATCGGTGGGGATAGGAATTGATGATGGACGTGCATTGATGGTAAAAGCGGGTTATTCTGGAAGTGGAATTAATGAAATTGTTTGGATGGGAGATGTTGTGAATACAGCTTGCCACTTAGCAAATAAAGCGGGGAGAGGAATTCGCAATAGAATTATTGTAACAGAACAGATTTATAGTAACTTAAACGATGAGCATAAAGAAATGCTATCAAGCTATACTGATGGAACAATAACGAGATACGAAGGAAATATTTTTAGAACCAGTATGGAGAATTGGTATAAAGAAAATTGTAAATAAATTTTATCTTGATATGTTCCCGCATACAACCGAGAGGTCAAAAACAGCGGTAGATCTTGTCGGACGAACCGTTCGGAAAATAACGTACTTTCTGTCCTCTCGTGCTAACCAGTAATTAAGAATATATCATTGTGCAAACATAAACTTTGTGTACCAAAACGCAGAAATCTCTTTTTATAACTCATAGCTAGACTGAGTCTGGCTACAATTTGTATTCGAACTTTTTTCTTTGTTACGACAGCGAAGCATGCGTTTGGAAGCGACATCTAAAGTGTCCACCCCTTCCAGACTGAGTCTGGACGCAATTTGCGTTCGGACTCATTTCTTGCTGCCTTTAGGCTTAACAAAACCCCTGGTTGAACCAGGGGT
>OGIA01000494.1_pt1 | contig 44598 bp, 52 predicted proteins | sample 1571671 | NCBI WGS metagenome assembly OGIA01 (sample SAMEA2582027, study PRJEB24529) | metagenome | biome: Human gut stool | place: China | collected 2011
CACACACACACACACACACACACACACACACATTCTGACCGCGCGTATTATACAAATTATTTCTTAAAAATCAATCACTTAGCAGATATTTTTTCTGCTGTTTTCGTGCGATTACCATTTCTCTACTATACCATTTATACATGTCTCTCTTCCCGTTATAGCGGCAAGAGGATAGTATCGACATATCTGTCGGCAAACTGTGAGCATGATGTCATGTTACGCGGTTTGCCGATGCATGTTTTCCCCGATATAAAGAATCGTCTGGCCGGATCTTCCCCGGTTTATGACCAAACAAATATCATGCCCTTTTGTTCACCACGGAACTATATTTCAATTCAAGAGCATACAATATCAGCAATCCAATACAATATGATTTGAATAATACTTACTGTTATGAATATAAAGAAAATACTATTATTGCTGGCAATCGGTTTTCTGATAACCGATGTAGTAAATGCCCAACGATCTGCCGACACGATAGTCGTGTATTATCACCAGGGGAGATCAGACGTGGATCTTTCTTTGCGAAACAACAAGATGGTGCTGGAAGAGTTTCTGCACCGTTTTAACACGGTCATGCAGGATTCAACCCGGCGGCTCGTTTCATTTCACATGGATGCTTATGCCTCTCCCGAAGGAACGGCCGTTGCCAATGGTCGGTTGGCCGAAAACCGTGCAAAACGGTTGGTGGAATACCTCCGGAATCGTACCGAACTGCCCGAAGTCCTCATTACGGTGCAAGGACACGGTGTGGACTGGAAAGGTTTGGAGGCAATCGTGATAGCAAAAGAGATCCCTTATAAAGAGGAAGTGCTTGATGTGTTGCAGAATACCCCGGAATGGATTTATGACAAGAACGGAAAAATCATAGACGGTCGTAAGCGTCAGTTAGGGATGCTTCGAGGCGGGGTTCCCTATAACTTTTTATTGGAAAACATATTCCCACAGCTACGTCGGTCTTGCGTCACGCTCTCCTATATAGTAGAACAAAGTGAAAAGCCGCAACAACCTGTCAAGGATACGGTTGTGGTGCAACCTGCTATCGAGCCAGAGCAGGTCGAAGAGCAGACCGTCGTGCAACCTGAAACGGTTCCACAAGAAGAAAAACAGCAGGAGTTCCGTCCCTTGCTGGCCGTGAAGACAAACCTGCTGTATTGGGCTACTGTCATGCCCGATTTCAAGAGCTATACATTCGTTCCGAATCTCGAAATAGAGTGGTTCTTCAAAGACCGCTGGTCGCTTTCCGGCACGGGAAACTTCGCCAAATGGAGTTACGGGAACGGTAATTTCTTCGGTATATCCTCTTGGAGCATCGAGCCGCGCTGGTGGTTCAAGGGCGACGGACGCTTCCGTTGGTTCTACCTCGGTGCCTATGGCCAAGTCGGAGATTACGATGTACAGAACGACCGTGTGTCTTTAGATGGCAACACGGGCAAACTCTGGGGTGCGGGACTCTCCATCGGTGCGGTCATACCTTTCTCCAACCGCTTCGGATTGGAATTGGGCATCCGTGGCGGCTACCGCCACGCCAAGGTGAATGGCTACGTGCATGAAGCACCTGATTATTTCCGTGAATTCACAGAGAAAGATAACCATTGGGGCGTGACCGGAATCAAAGCCTCGCTGTATTATCGTTTTGGCAAAGGCAATAAAAAATAAACGGGTATGAAAAATATACTATATAAAAAATATATCGGGGTGATATTACTGCTATCGGCAGTTGTCATAGGCGGATGTACCGAACGGGAACTTTCCGAACGCCCCAAGGACGGAGTGTTGAAAATCAATTTGGAATGGCCCGACGGACACAGTGTCGAGGGGGCGAGCCTTTGGCTTTACGGCAGCGATGGCTCGCTCTATTCCAACATCGAATGTATGGCGGAGGGACACGAGTGCCGTGTCCCGGCTGACTCTTACACGATACTTGTCACCAATAGCGACTGTTCCAATGCCGGATGTCACGATTCGGAAACATCGCAGGCGTGCTGCATGAAAGCGGAGCGAATGCCTGACGGGGACTTGTTAAAGCACGTCGGCAAGGTGTTCTGCACCGGAGCCGATGAGGTAATGGTGAAACGGGGCAACCAGGCTACGGAAATCACACTTTACCCGGAAAATACAGTGAAGAAAATCCATTTTCGGATTGATCCGAACTATATCGAGGATATTGCCGACATGGACGTGCGTATGGTAGGTGTCGTTCCTTCTGTCAAAGTGATGGACGGCAGTGATGCAGGAGAAGCCACCGGAGAGGTTTCGGCAAAAGCCAAGAGCGAAACGGGCGGTTTGTTCTCTGCTGACATGTCGGTCTTCGGTTGGCGTGGGGAGAACATCGTCACGGTAACGGTCATCCACACGGACGGCAGCACGGAGATAACCATACCGCAAGACATCAGCGAACAGTTGGCACAACTGCCCAAGGAAGGCGGCACGGTAAACATTACCCTTTTCCTGCCCGATGGAGGAGAGATCACGCTGACGGTGACGGTCAAGGCGTGGGAGAGCGGCACAGGTTCGGGAACCGTGATGTAATTGACACTGAATTAACAGATAATGGATATATAAAACAAATTATTAATATAAATAACAAGTGAAATGAAAAGGACTTTTACTTTGCTGCTTGGACTGGCAGTTCTGGCAGGATGTTCTCAAGAAGAGATCGGAAACAATGAGAATCAAAACGACGCACTCGTACCTATTGAATTGGGTGCAGGGGTAAACACGCTGACGCGAGCAGCTATTTCCAGTGGAGATCCTGTTGCGAATGCAGGTATTGCCGGCTGGGAAACTGCTGCTGCTGCAAATTACAGCGATGCGACAGCATGGAACACGACCATCTCCACGACAGCGGACAGCAAAAATCTCCAAACAGTAACTTGGGATGATGGTACACAACGATATTACCATGCAGAGGCTGATATAACTACATATATGAAAGCATGGTATCCGGGTGGAACTTTCGACCCCACCGATAAGACGGTTGCTTTCGAGAACGCGAAAGGTGATGTAGATGTATTGTTAGCACCGGCTATTTCAGGTAATAAGGTCAATAAAGGAGCTAAAAAACTTGCTTTTCAACACATGACCTCTCAGATCAAATTCTTGGTAAAAGCAGGAGCAGGTCTGGCGGAACACACGACGATTAAAAGCATTACAATCAAAGATGCTCAACTGCCTACCGGTTTCGACCTCACGAAAGGAATTGATGATGATGGGGCGGTAACCTACGAGAGTGCAGCTGATTTGATTATCTCTAATATCAAGAACAACCAAGAAATCACAACTGTTGCCACGAGCGTCGGCGATCCGGTAATGATAAAGCCGATAGATAGCAAAACCTTTACCGTAACGATTGAAACGGATCATGCTACTTATGCAGATAAAACCGTAACGGTTAGTACCGATAAAGTGTTGCCCGGTTACGCTTACGACATTACGCTGACCTTCGGACAGGCCGGTATCGAGCTGACGGCCACGATTGCGGATTGGGAAAAGGCAACCGGTGGTGCTGAAATTCAGTAATTCATAAAAAATGTCACATGAAACAGACTATCATCTCTTTGCTGGTTCTCGCCGCTTTGGTCGGTTGTTCCAAAAGCGAAAATGAAGATATCCAACCCGCTGGCAATGTGCCCATCACGTTGAACGCAGGTATGCCGACTGCGGCTATCAAGTCCGGCAGCCGTGCTGTCATCGAAACGGGTAACAAGTTCACGGCAGGCGTGGCAGGCTGGGAAACAGACGGGACGGTCGATTATCTTCTCTCCGAAAATTGGTACACGACCGCTGAAATTACGGCTGATCCGACGGAGCAACCGGTCAACTTGAAAGAGCCGCAGGTGTATAATGCCAACGATGACATCAAGACCTACATGAAGGCATGGCATCCCGCCGGGAAACCGTCAAACGGCATGGTGACGTTCGACAACACGGACGGAACAGTGGACGCTCTGTTTGCCAAGGCAGCCGTAGGTTCCAAGCAGGATAACACGGGAAAGATTTTACAATTCAAGCATAAAACCACCCAACTTAAATTCAAGGTGGTTGCGGATGCTTCATTGGATACGGAAACGACGGTCAAAGGAATTACCGTTCTGGGCGTGGAACTCCCTACCGGTTTCGATTTGGCCAACGACGCCCTCACCCATGCAGCAAAGGGCAACCTGAATGTTCCCGGTATTTCCGGAAACGAGGTAATCACCGGAACGGCTGCGGCTGTCGGTGCCCCCGTGATGATTAAGCCCCTTTCGGGCAATACCGTTAAGTTGAAAATCCAGACTTCCGCCGCCACGTTCGACGAGGTGGTTGCCACCATTGACGGTGACACCGATTTCGTGGAAGGAAAGGCTTACACCATCACGCTTACGTTCAAGCAGCAGGCAGTGGATTTGACGGCCACGGTTGATGAATGGATCTCCGGCAGCGGTTCTGCCGAAGTAGAATAAAAAATACAATCAAATAACTAAAATACGAAAAGATGAAAAAGATATTTATATCCGTTTTGGCACTTGCGGCTTTGGCAAGTTGCTCGAATGAAGACAACATGATGATGGACAACGACAACAACAGCCGTGTTGCCATCGTACCGAACGCGAATATTGAAAACAACGTCATCAGCCGCGCCGCCGTGGAAGGTAAAACTTTCTCGAAAGGGGACGATGTATTCCGCCTATGTGCTTTCCTGGCGTCAGGGGATGCAGAACCTCAAGACTGGACTGCAACCTTCGGAACTGAAGCCTTCGAGGATATGCAAGTAAATTGTTCAGACGGCGGAAACCTCTCGCTCAACACATCCAAGTACTATCCGGCATCGGGCAGCGGAAACAAACTCTGGTTCTATGCCTACGCACCCTATCAAGCAGGTAACTATTGGTCGGCAAGCACTGGTCCGACGGTAACCTACACGATTACGGGACAGGAAGACATCATGACCGGTCAGGTAACGGGCCAGAACGGTTTTGCCGGTGCAGCCAAAAATGAACAGCAATTACACCCTGCTCTCGAATTCAAACACCTGCTGAAAAAGATTACCTTCAAAGTAAAAGCAGGCGATACATTCGATGCGAGCAGTAACACGAAGGTGACAGAAATCGTTGTCAAGAATGTCAGGACAAATGCCATATTGAACGTAACAAAGGGTACGTTGACATTTGAAGGAGAGGCTACTAACAATTTGAGATTGACTGGTCTCGATGCAGCAATCACCAAAGATGGAACAGTTGTAAATGGCTGCCTCATGTTCGAGGCTGGAACTGAATTTATAGTTAGCGTGACAGCCGGTGGCGTGGCCTATGCCGATGCAATGGTTAAGCTTTCAGGAGATAATGCCGGCCAAGCAGGTGTCAGCCACGAGGTAACGCTGACTTTCAATCGTAGCGGTATCATTCCCACGGCTACCATTGTAGATTGGGTTCAGGGTGATGGTACTAATGTCGATATCCAGTAATTACTGTCATCACCAACAGCATGAAAACAAAAATCATAGCGATACTCCTCTGCATGGTGGCATTGGCATCATGCAGCAAGGACGACATCGGGACACCCCCTGCAACGGATGGTATGCAGGCGGCGATTGTTCCCATGGCGGGAGTAGGCATGAGTGCGACACCGACCGCTCGGGCTTCGCTATCGGGTCCGGTCAAGGGAACGACATTCCCGATCAGCACGGAGAATCTGTTCGCTGTGACGGCCTACAAAGATCAGGCCCCGACAAGTGATTATGCCGGTGCTTACTTCGACAACAAGGCTGTCAATTCGGATAGTAAAGGTAATTTGAATTTTTCCGACGCACAGTATTATCCTGCCGACGCGCAGCCGCTCTATTTCTATGCCTACAGCCCGGTAACCGCAGCATACGCTTCCGGTAGCGGAACTGATTCCCCCACGGTAACATGGGAGAATCTGACCGGACAGGAAGACATCATGTATGCCAGTGTCACCACCGGCATCGGGAAAGCGAACGCCGGGGTCGATCAACCCCAGCCAGCTTTCGAGTTCCGGCACAAGCTCAAACAGATCAGGTTCAAACTGGTGCAGGGTGTCGGCTTCGGTGACTATATCCCGGCCAGACGCATCAGCATCACGAACTGTAAGACACAGGCATCTTTGGATTTGATAACCGGAGAGTTAACCTTCTCCGGAGCGGCAGCCCCCATCAACCTTGAAGGAGAGTTCTATATCTATGAGGAGGACGAGGCGGAAGAGATCGCACCCGTTCTGTTGTGCGAGCCGGGCGAGCGTCTGGTTATAGAGGTTCTTGCCGAAGGTCTTACATACAAGACTGAATTTGATTTAAAAGGAGATAACGCCGGAGAAGCCGGGGTAAGCCATTTGGTCACCCTGACCTTCGTCGGAACGACGATCGAGCCGGAAGTCACCATCGTGGACTGGATAGACGTGGGCGAGGCCGAGGGGACGATTAAGTAAACAAGCAGACGGGTGTCCCAGAGACATCCATAAGAACAGGCCGGACGGGGTTGAATGTTCCCTTTCCGGTCACAAGGTTTCCCGATGATGTCGGGAACGGGAAGATAAACAAATAAATAGAAGTTTATGAATGGTATATTATCAAATGTCAAGCGACGATATGTACGGAGCGGCTGGATGCTGTTCTGCCTTATCCTGCTGGCTTCCTGCGAGAAGCAATCAGATGTGAGTGTGACCGACACGGAATCGGTAATGTTGGATTTCTCCGCAACGGTAAGTTCGGCGAGGCAGCCGCAAACCAGAGCGGGAGCCGTGGACGGAGATAAATTCTCGCCGAATAAAGACGCTTACTCGATTGCTCTGTGGGTTTGTGAAGCGGAAAATACCCCGGTAAATTTTGCCCCTGCAAAACTCGGATACGACAACCTGCTCGCAGCTTTGTGGGTTTCCGATGGTCAGGATGCTGCAAACAACATGGAAGAATGGGACTATGTCTTCGATGGACGAAGCCACAACACGATTTCTGTCCGCAAAGGGACGGCGGTGGATATTTATGCTTATTACCCAAGGGTAACAGAGGTGGAGTTCAAACCGGATGCCGTACCCTTCGTGTCGGGCGAGACGGACTGGATGTGGGCAAACCATGCTAATGAAGGGAAACGGATGCAACTCTCGGAAGACGATACAGATGCTGCTTCGGAAGACATGCCGGTAAAGGTACCCATGAAGTTCCACCATGCCATGACCTGCATACAGGTAAATATGAAGTGCAAGTATGACGGTAGCGTGCACCTGACCGAAATGCGTCTGACCGATTCTCAAGGACGGCTTTACTCGAAAGGCACCATGAACGCATGGACCGGCGAGCTGAAGCTGGATGAGGCCGACAAAGGAGAAACAATTACGATCAAGCCCAACAACACCCTGCTGTACAACGACAAGACACGCAGCTTTTATATCATGATGCCGGAAGTTAAGGATTATCAGAATGGGCAATTTACCCTCTCTTTTTTCTATGACAACGGAACAGAGGGCTTGGAGACTTATTCTTTACCGGCCGAAATGAACGAACTGAATGCAGCCGGACAGGCAACAGGAAAAAAAGTGACAATCACTGCATTTGAAACCGGGAAACGCTATATCTACAACCTGACCTTGGATAACACGATGCGTTTCGAGCCGGTAGGCGTGGATGAAAATTGGCCGACCGGACAAGACCATGAAATTGACTTAGAATTATAGCAAGAGATATGAGAATGATAAAACGATTACATCTGGTAGGTTGCCTGCTTATAGGCTTCTTGCATGTATCCTGCACACAAGAGTTGTCCGAGCCCGCAGGCAAAGAAGACAACGGCACGGTCGATTTCGGGATAGATACCCGTGCAAACGACGTGGCAGCGGGAACAACTTTCCGAATAATGGTTTATAGTGCCAATCTGGACGAAGATCCTTACCGGTTCAAGCAGACCGGAACTTATTACCTGAAAAACGAGACTGACGATGCACTGACGGCTTGCACAGTGGATGCGGATGGAAAACATCCGAGCGATAATGAAAATGCCGGCGTGAATGGTGCAAATGGCAGTTCCTTTGTCGTGTTCGTTTCTCCCGGAGTAAAAAGCGAAGAGGACGGTTCGTTCTCTTTTAACCCGGCAACGCAGGAACTCCACGCTTCATCGGCCGAGCAAAAAGCACTCGGCATATACGGGCTGCATAAAATGAACAGTAAAATACGCGACAGACGTGCCAAGATCCGGTTCAACTTTTATAAAAATGAGGCAAGCACGGAGGACTTTACAATCAAAAATTTACAACTGATCGGTAACGGAGACGGAAACGAAAAGGTGAATTTGTTTCCGGCTTCCCGGCAGGTAGTGGCAAGCGAGGATGGACGTGAAATCCATATCGAGGATAAAAAGAGCGAGGGCACAACTAATAAAGAAGGCAATAAGCTGTATTATTCCAGCCAAGAGGTCTATGTTGCATCCGCCATTTACGCTCCACTGGACGAGGTAGCAAAACTTCTTGATCTCTCCATGAACAAGCAACATCTGCAAGAAAGCAGCTATCTCCGCATGGTGTGCGATCTGTCACAGGGAGAACGAAAGGAAATGCCCGTCCGCATGGCATTGACCGCCGGTGAAATCTCCGAACTGGAACCGCAGTCCACCTATGTATTCAACATCACGATTAGCTCGACCTATATCACAGCCACATTGGACGTGTATAACGAGAGCAATAACTGGGAAAATGGCGGAAACGAAGGTGGAACAATTTCCAAACCGGACTACACGGTTACATTGGGCACATGGAAAGTCGTGGGAAATGGTAATGATTGGGAATTGGTGGAAATCGACAATCCAAACATAGGTGGTAACAAATAAAAAATAAAGAATATGATTGTGAATAAATTACGAAATGGTTTTCTTGCACTGGCGGTTCTCATGATCGCATCGTGCACGGAGGAGAAATTTGACCAGCCACGTTCCGCCGACGAGGGACGGGAGGCGATGGTTACTTTGCGGTTGAGCACGGCTCCCGAAACGACCGGAATGCCCGGAACAAGGGGGATCGAAGGCGAGAATATCGATGAAGGTACAGACCCTGATTACAAAGTCGAAGACTTCTGGCTGGTACAGTATAACGGGGCAGGCGATATGCTCGGTTCGCCACGTTATTTCACAGAGAGCGACTTTGCAGATGACGGAAAGATAGCCATTCCGGTTATCCTTCCTACTGTAGATAACATTGCATACAAGTGTGTCATAATTGCCAATACCCATTCGGAAGGGTTTCACTCGACATTGACAAATGCCAATACAATCGACAAACTGAAAGCCATTGCCGTACCGGTCAAGGAGCAAAAGGATTTGTTTATTACAGACTCGGAAAGCGGGGATAGTCACAAGTGCCTGCTGATGAACAGCGTGACCGAAGTAACAAACCAAACAGAAAGATTGGACTGCGAGCTGTATCGCAATGTCGCTAAATTGACATTGAAACTGGAGAATAAAACAAATTCCAAGGTGAAAATCACCTCGGTGCAGTTGCGCAACGTGGCCGACCGAATGTTTGTAGCCGACCGACTATACGATGGTGCCGCCACGCCGAGCCCCACGACCGAGGAGTCGAGTTTCATGAACATGCCGATCGAAAACCACGAAATTAGCGAAGGTGGAAATAGAGAACTGAAATATTATCTGCCTCGCAATATGCGTGGGAAAAGTAGTAACCAAGACCCGATGCAAAAGAACGTGAATGCACCGGACTATGCCACGTTCGTGGAGATTATGGCAGAAGACACGGATAAAAAAACACCGTTGCGTTACCGTTTTTACCTCGGGGCTGACATGAAAAACGATTTCAATGTCGAGCCGAACCACCATTATACCCTGCCTATCACCATTGTGGATAAAGGAAATGCTTTCGGGGATAGCCGCGTGGAAGACCTCGGTGAAGTAAAATTGGCCGAAGCCAACTCGTATATCATCAACCCTACCGTAGGCGAAGCCCAGACCGTTTATTCTGTACCGATCACCCGTATCAATACATTTTGGAAAAGTGAACATGTATACGATCACGCAATCGGTGTAAATGACGAGTGGATTGCAGAAGTCCTTTGGCAAGACCAGCCTGCACTTATTGAGTTTTACGCAGAAGACGGAACCCCTGTTGAAAAGTTTAATGGTAAGGGAGACACATTTTTCCATTTCCGTCCGAAGCAAGGAGCAAAAGGCAACGTGTTGATTGGTGTGCGGAAACCTAACTCAAATGACTACCTGTGGAGCTGGCACTTGTGGATTACAGACTACAACCCGGACTATACTTTCCCATGGAAAAAAGATACCTATAGCTACCCGGTAGAGGGTGGACATGTATATCGCTATGCTGATAAACCGGGTAGTACCTTGATATGGGACAATAAGTACAATGGCAAGTATATCATGGATCGTAACCTTGGGGCTTCCACAGCCGACGCATCCTTAGCAGCACACGGTCTCTACTACCAGTTCGGACGCAAAGACCCGTTCCCGGCACCAGCAACCAAACTTTATGACATCAACGGTAAGGAACTTCCACAGACTTCAGGTAATACTGATTGCATTAAATTAACAATGGACAAAACAACGCTTATCCAGAGTGTAAACATCCCGTATGCTTTCAACTATATTGGGAGCAGCACCTATGAAAACTGGATGTCTGATAATAAGTACCATAATGAAGTATGGAATAATCCGGATTGGCATAATAGTGAGGACAAGAGTCTTTTCGATCCTTGTCCTCCGGGATGGAAACTTCCCGAAGCGGGTGCCTATGATATTTTTCAAGCTATCACGGGAGGCCCTAATGCCTCTAACTACGACGCATCGATGGATGACAACGGTTTCAATAGTAGCAAAGAGAATGCAGGCTGGCATTTTTATATGAATGCCGAGGGAAAAGGAGAAACCACGTTCTTTCCCGCTGCGAGCAGTCGTACTCCAAGTACCGATAACCTATACCGCGCAGGTTACTTTTGGACATCTACTCCGGATACCGAAAATTCCGCTAAAGGACTTTACATCTACTCAGCAGGTGCTATACAATTTAAATTCAATCGTATGCATGGATTGTCGGTACGTTGCGTTCAGGACGACAGTAAATAAAATATCCGTTTCAAACAGAAATTCAAGTTATGCTCTATAGGGGCGTAGCTTGAATTTCTGTTTTCAAGGCGGTGAACGTAAGTTTTTTTTAGATGAAAATAGGATGTAAAATACTGATAGGTGCAGGTATTCTATCCCTCATTTCTTGTGGAAGCCGTTCTTCTTCCTCAAAGCCGGAAGAGCCTGCTTTACCTGCATTTACCCTGCCGGTTGCTCCGACGATACTGTCCGGGCAGACGGAACGGACGGCATACTTGGCCGAACACTATTGGCAAGGATTGGACTATGCCGATACCGCTTGGCTTGCGAATCCAGCCGTTTTGGAGCAGATATTCGTACAGTGGATCGCTTTGCTGGAACAGCAACCCGTTGCTGAAGGTGCAGAAGTGACGGGCAATGTAATCAGTCTTGGGAACGGGCATCCTGCCATGCAACTGCGATTGGCAGAGCTGGCGGAGCACTACTTTCACAACCCGAACTCCCCCTGCCGCAACGAGGAGTTTTACATCCCGATATTAAGGGCAATCATTGCGGCTCCGGATATGGAGGACATTTATAAGGAACGTCCTCGCTATCAACTGGAAAAAGCGTTGATGAACCGCCCCGGCACCCGTGCTGCCGATTTTGCTTTCGTGACAAGGAGCCGGCAGATGTTACGCCTGTCGGATATACAAAGCGATTATGTGCTGCTGTATTTCTTCAACCCGGACTGTCATGACTGCAAACGGGTGGCAGCCTACATGACCGGTTCGTCCGTTTTATCGGATCTGTCGGCAAAAAGCCGTCTGACCGTACTCGCCGTTTATCCCGACAAAGATTTGCAGGCTTGGGAGAAATACGTGTACGATGTGCCTGATGAATGGATTGTCGCCCGGTATGCGGATGACGATGCAAGGCGGGCGTACGACCTGCCTGCCATTCCCAATCTGTATTTGTTGGATCGTGAAAAAGATGTGGTATTGAAAGATGCTCCTGTGGAAAAGATCGAAGATTGGCTGAAAGGCGAAATATAGTAGAAGCGGAACCTGTAAACAGATGGCGACTCCCGATAATGGACATGATACATGCAAAAGGGCCAGAGGTCCCAGACCGGAGACGATAGAGAAATATCGTCAGGCGGTCGAGGCGTACCGTACCTCGACACTCTCCTGTAGCGAGATATGCCGTATGTACGAAATATCCCTGCAAGGTTTCAGTTGCCACATTTCCAAGTATCATCGTGACCTGATGCTCGCACGTTACAATATTCAATGTAACCGTGAGGAAGCTCGCCATATCAAACTGCAACAGTTGCGCGGACAGCTTCCGGCCACTCATGCCAAGTACAAGGCGGCAATCGAGGCGTGAGATAATATGGACTTTATAGAGTTCAATGTTTCGCAGATAGCCCGTATGTTCGGCCTTGACGGTTCGGGGCTGGGCAGACAATTACGTACGCATTATCCTGAAATTCTGGAGTTCCGGGAAAAGACACGAAAACGACTGGGCATCAATGACAACCTGCCGCGCGGTACTCGGCCGTCCTGCAAGGAGCAATATGCCGAAGCCATAAAATTGCTGAATAGCAACTCCTACATCACCTTGCAGGAAGTTGCCGATTCCTGCGGCGTTTCCTATACCGGATTGGGACAGCACCTTGTGTTTTACCATAAAGATTTGGTCAAGAAACGTATCGGGATACGGGGAAAAGCACTCGGACAACAGTTGAAAGGCAAAATAACCGGTCGCGGGACTGTTCACTCTCCATCGCCGAAAACGGTAGAGAAGTATGCCGAAGCGGTGCATCTGTACCGCACGACCCCGATGTCGGCCCGACAGATCGCCAAGAAAACGCAAGTCTCGGTAAAAGGGTTTTATGAGCACTTGCGACAATGGCACATGGACTTGATTTGCCAACGGAAAAATATTCCTTACGAAGAGGGAAAGCCCGTGGATTGGTCGAAAGTACGGAAATACAACCCTGCTACGAAAGCCAAATACGCGGAAGCCATTGCCAGGTTAAAAGAGTGCGAGCTGCCGACGACCCAAGTCGCCGCCGAGTTCGGCCTGCACCCGGAGTGTTTCCGCTCCTACCTGAAGGAACACGAACCAGAACTGTATGCCCAAAAGGGCATGGTCAAAAAAGACAACGGCGGCATGGCCTTGGGGCGCAGCATGGAAAAATACGGTGAAGCCATGCACTTGTATGGCACGACAACGGAGAACCTGAAATCATTGGCAAAGCGTTTCGGTGTAAACCATTGTGCATTGAGACAATTTATCCAAAGGCATTTTCCGGAACTAATGGAGCAACGGCAAAAGTTATTACATGCGGAAGCCATCCGAAAACTGAAAGAAAGCGAACTGCCGGTCAATAAAGTCGCTACCGAATTAGGCTTGCGTTCCAAGGACTTCAGGCTGTATTTGAAAGAACATGAGCCGGAGCTATACGCCCGGGAAGATAAGGTCTAAATAGACAGACGCAGCATGACAAAATACGACGAGGCTGTCCATCTGTACGGTACGACAACGGAGACCCTGAAGTCGCTGGCAAGTCGGTTCGAGGTAAACGCTTGTTCGTTAAGGCAATTTATCCAATGGCATTTCCCGGAGTTGATCGAACAGCGGCAAAAAATGCGACAGCAGGCAAAACAAGATTAAACTGAGCGGTTGTATCCTTCGTATTCATATAATTTTTAACAGCGAACAACCTGCTTCGCATAACATAAATATAGTCTTTGGAATGAAAATACTATTACAACATAGAATCCTCTCAGGATACATCATATTGTTAGCAGTCATCGGCAGTATGGCTGCTATCATGTTCTACGAGCGTAATCGAGTACAAAATATCGAATCGGAAATAACCGAAATCCGGGAGGCCAACCGTACCATAAACGCTGCCCATCGGCATATTACCGTCCTTGCCACATTGGGAGAAGCTGCGATAACATGGGACGAAGAGGATTATCAAAAGTATCAGGTGCGGCGGTTGCGCATAGACAGCCTTTTGCAGATTTTGCAACGAGACTATGAAGAGTTTGTCCCGACCAGACAAATAGATACGCTCCGACTTCTGTTAGTAAACAAGGAAAAGCATCTGTATCAGTCCATGCAGGTGTTTCAGCAACACGACAGTCTCTTGTCGGAACACCTGCCCGTCCTTGCCCAGCAAACAAGAAATTTCCGCACCGTAACCCGAAAAAAGAGAGGTCTTGCCGGGCTTTTCGGAGGCAAGGAGACCGTACAAGTTCCGACTACTCCAAACTCGATTCACTCCCTGAACGAGCGATTGATTTCAATGGAAGAAGCACGGCAGCAGACGATCGACGCTTATACGGACAGCCTGCGTGTTCAAAACCGGGAGTTGAACCGCAAGCTGTATGTGTTGATTCAAGATATGGACGAGCAGACGCAAGCCACATTTCAAGGCAAGGAGTTGTATCTCCAACAATCCTATGACCGCTCGACCATGATTATTACCGGACTGATCGTAAGTGCTATCATCCTTCTGGTCGTGTCGTATTGGATTATCCAACGGGATATTCGGGAGAAAGCGCGTACCAAACGGGAATTGGAGGAACTGATCGAGAAACTGCGCCTGAGCGTGAAAAAGAACAAGGAGCTGCTCACGGCTCGCCGCCAAACCATGCAGACCATCATCCATGAATTACGTTCTCCTCTGTCCGCCATCAGCGGCAATACGGAGTTGATTATCGCCGATACCGACGAGGCGGAACGCACCCGACATATTCAAGCCGTCCGGCAGTCCGTCCGTCGTATGGCCATCATGCTCGCCGACCTGCTGAATTTCTTTCGGCTGGATAACGGCAAGGAGCAGGTATGCCCCAAACCGTTCCGGTTGAAATGTATAACGAACACATTGGGACGGGAGTTCTTACCGCAGATGGAAAAGAAAAAACTTGCATTTAATGTCGATACTTGTGAAAATGATGTGGTTATCGGAGATAAGAACATGATACTCCGCATAGGAAGCAATCTTTTGTCCAATGCCGTGAAATTTACAGATAAGGGTTGTGTTTCATTGAAAACGAGTTACTCGGACGGAGTGTTTACACTCGAAGTTTCAGATACCGGATGCGGTATCACGGAACAACAGCGAGAGCAGATTTTCCGTCCCTTTGAACGACTGGCAAATGCCGCCACTCAAGACGGCTTCGGACTTGGACTGCCAATCGTCCAAGAACTTGTAACACTTATGGACGGGACGATCTATGTGGAAAGCATAACCCGTAACGGAAGCCGTTTCACGGTATCTATTCCGCTAAGAAGAGCTGAAGACGGGGCTTTGGTGGATGATAATACTCTTAACAGTTTCAAAAACTTGATCGACGCTTCCGTTTTGATATTGGACAATGACCCGGTGCAGCTTATGATGACGAGGGATATGCTGGCCCGCTATGGGATCGACTGCGATATTTGCCGGAACATCGATGAACTGCTGAACATGATGCGGGAACGGAATTATGACCTATTGATAACCGACATGAAAATGCCGGATATGAACGGCTACGAGGTGCTGGAACTGTTGCGCTCGTCTGAGATCGGTAACTCACGGAATATTCCGATTGTCGTGGCAACGGCATTGGATGAAAGTGCGGAAAAGGAATTGCTGTCCAAAGGCTTTTGTGGGTGTCTGTTCAAGCCATTCTCCGGGAATGAATTACTGGAAACCATATCGCGTTACATCGGACATGAGCCACGGAGAAAAGAGATCAAGTTATCACCGTTGCTTACCTACGGGGATAATGCAGAAACGCTGGATCGGCTTATCACCGAAACGGAGAAAGAGATGGCGGAACTCCGTGAAGCCCACGAAAAAAGGGATATGGCCGGATTGGACAACATGATACACCATCTGCGCAGCTCGTGGATGTTAATCAATGCCGACTCTCCTTTAAGGGAACTACACTCCCTTATTCATCAGCTGCATTATGAAGACGCGAACTTGAACGAGAAAGTGCAGGCCGTATTGAATACCGGAGAATATATTATCCGTCTTGCACAAAAAACGAGGGAGGACTTATGGGAAAAGTGATTGTCATAGACGACAATGTGGTTTATTGTGATTATGTGGGCAACCTTTTGGCAAAAGAAGGAGTAGCCACGGAAAAGATATACAGTTTCGCGGCAGCCAAGAAAGCGTTGGCTGTTATCCGGCCGGAAGATATTGTGCTGTCCGATCTTCGGCTTCCTGACGGAGACGGAATAGCACTGTTGAAACTTATGCGTGAATCGGGAAATCGCAATCCGTTCTTTATCATGACCGACTACGATGAAGTGCCGACTGCCGTCCGTTCCATGAAATCGGGGGCGGACGACTATATCAGCAAACGGACATTGGAAGAGGAACTGCTTCCCACCATCCGCAGTTTGCTGAAACGAAAGAGACGCAGCCTTGTGAAACGGGAGCATATACTCGACCGCGAAAGCGAGGCGTTTCAAGCAATCGACCACCGCATCCGGCTGGTCGCTCCGACCAATATCAGCGTTCTTATATTGGGAGAGAATGGCACGGGCAAGGAACATATCGCCGCGAAAATACACCGCCGAAGCGACCGGGCGGAGAAACCGTTCGTCGCCGTCGATTGCGGTCTGCTATCCTCATCCTTGGCCGCATCCGCTCTCTTCGGGCATGAGAAAGGGGCCTTCACGGGTGCGACCGACAATAAGGCGGGCTATTTCGGAGAGGCCGACGGCGGTACGTTGTTTCTCGACGAGATAGGCAATCTGCCGATGGAAGTACAGCAGATGTTGCTCCGCGCCATACAAAGCAAAACATACCGATCCGTCGGTGGCGGCCAGGACAAAGTTGCCGATGTAAGAATCATCGCCGCCACCAACGAGGATTTGAAGAAAGCGGTTGAAGAAAAAAGATTTCGCCAAGATCTGTATTATCGGATTCTGGAGTTTGTGATCGAACTGCCGCCGCTCAGGAGATGCCGGGAGGATATTTTGCCATTGGCGGAGTTCTTCATCGATGAACTGAACGCGGAATTGAATAAATCCGTTTCCGGGTTGGAGGAAAAAGCTACGGAGCGATTACAACTCTACAATTGGCCGGGTAATGTCCGCGAACTGCGGCAGACTATACAGACCGCTGTCTTGACGACCGAAAGCGGAATGATAACCGTTGATACATTGGGACTACCCGAAGAGGTTGTGTATGCCAATTCCGACTTCTCCTTGATTGATGCTGATATGCAGAAGGAGCGCATTATGAAGGCCCTGAAACAGACGGACGGGAACAAACGGCAGGCGGCCAAGCTACTCGGCATAAGTCCGCCGACGCTGTATAAGAAGATGGAACAATATAACATATTGTAGAAAAGCGATGAAACATGAAAGATATTCCGTAGAAAAAGAATATATTTGCAATACGATTGCGGAAGTGGGCTATCCACTTTTGCATGACATTTGAGAAAAAGCGGACAGAAAGCCTATGCTCTCTGTCCGACTATATATAGACATAAGACCGCAAGGCGTCCTAATGGGAATCTGGAAAATGAACATTAGCAGGAACTATTGCGTGATTGCTTATGCTATGCTTTTGCATAGCGTGCATTCACCTATTCCTGTTAAGGGCATTCCAGAGCCTCCATTAGAGATAGCGTGGATTGCACGCTTCTTTTTTACGACTTCCGGTTGGAACCCTGAAAACCGGATGATATGGCAAAAGTACAGATGTTCGCCCTCCAATCCATCGACGGATACATGATAGATAATTATAATGAACTGCCCGTTCTCTTTTCTGAAGAGGTAACGAGATTAAGAGATGCCGCCACACACCTGCTGAATGAAAATGTTTCGCTGTCAATGTTGATTGATTGGGTGAACAATGAAACCGGATGTATCACCTATCTGATTGAAGCCTCCTGGCAAACAAGAAGCATTATCAACGGTATGTTACGGATGCGCCTGATTGACGAAATCGTTCTATATACCATACCCGTAATGCTCGGAACCGGTGTATGCCTGTATCAGCAAGAGCTACCCAAGACTAATTGGAAAGTCGTTAAAACGGTATCCCATAACGATGAAATGTCGCTGACAATTTTCCGTAAAGTCAAGTAAGTATCATTAGAATCAGGCTGATTATTGGGATATTTTATCCTTGTTTGACGTTAAAAGGATTAACGCCGTTAAATAATTTTACGCTTTTCACTCCTCCGAAAAAGCGGCCTCAAAATATTTTTCGCATTTATATTGCTGTTTATCAGTATTATGTAAATAGCCTATTGCAATTTGTCATTGGCTGGAACTCTGTTTGTTCTAAACACTTACGTGCGCATACAGAAAACAGAGTCAATAACCGAAAAAAGAAATGACAAATGGAATATATCGTACTGACGGAAACGGATTTTTTCCGTCGCATCAATGAGGCCGACAGCCAGAACGACCTGTGTTCGTCTTATCGGGACTTTACCGATAGAGTGATACAACTCTGTATGGGAGGGATGAACCTGTACCATGCCGTCCTCGCCCTTACCTACGCGGAGACGGAGCTGCAATTCCACCGGAAATTTTACGGCGTGGAAACGGACAGCGTTTCGGGATTGTATATACGCAAAGCCCTCGCTTTCGTGCGAAGGACGCAAAAGATCCTTGTACCCCAAGTGCCGCCACTATCCATATCTGAAACGCATAATCAACCGCCGCAAACCGCTACGGCCATACGCTGGACGGGCAAGGCTTCGGATCTTGTCGAAATGTTATATGGCATGGTTGAAATGGGGTGTATCAATGGCGGGGAAATGTCCATAGGTGAACTGTCCGCTTTCTTCTATTCCTTGTTCGGAGTGGAGGCAAAGGACTGTTATCATATCTATTCGGACATCAAGCTGTGCAAGAACGACAGCCGTACCTATTTTCTTGACAAGATGCAGGAGAAACTCAACAGACGTATGGATATGGATGAAGAGAGGGATAGGATGAGAAAATAGATTGTTTCATAGGGAGATATGACCGGTATCTCCCACATTTTTTGTAATTTTGTACTTTGATAAAGAATGGCGATATAATGAAACAAGTGTCTGATATATTACATAATAATACTTTTGAGCAGTTGGCTCAAAATATACTTACCGTCGATAATTCCATGCAAGGCTTTGCTGTAAAGGCTGTCAATCAGGCTGCGACTTTGCGAAATTGGATTATCGGAGGTTATATTATAGAATATGAGCAAAACGGTAGTGATAGAGCCAAATATGGGGATAATCTGCTGAAAAGTTTAGAAAAGCGCATAGGCCAGAAAGGATTAAATGTTACCCTTTTCCAACTTTCCAGATTGTTTTATAGCAACTACCAGCAGGTTGGTTCTCTGATTTCTACAAATTATGCGACACTGTCGCATAATTTACCATCAGCAGAAATTTGTGCGACAGTGTCGCATAATTTACCCCGACTTCAGTATTTGGCAGTTAATGAACAGTATGAAAATCCGGAACAATTCAAAACGCCGGCTGAAAAATTAATTTCAGTCCTTTCCTTTTCGCATATACGAGAATTACTCACAATAAATGACCCGTTGATCCGATTTTTCTATGAGACAGAATGTATTAAAGGAACATGGAGCGTGCGAGAACTACGCCGCCAAATAGCAACCAACCTTCATGTTCGTATAGGTCTTTCTGCGGATAAAATGAAAGCAATGCAGATTACCGATGATAATGCAGAACGACAGTCGGTTTCTTTGCAGATTCGAGACCCTTATACATTCGAGTTTCTCGGTCTGAGAGCAAAGGATGTCGTTACTGAAAGTGATATAGAGGATGCCTTAATACTTCATTTACAGGAATTTCTATTGGAGATGGGAAAAGGTTTCTGCTTTGAGGCTCGGCAGAAACGCATTATCATAGATGGAGAATACTATTTTGCAGACCTTGTGTTTTATAATCGGTTACTGCATTGTAGCGTCATTGTGGAAATAAAAAATGATGTGTTCCGTCATGAGCATATCGGACAACTAAACGCATATGTCAGCTATTATACGGAGAATGAAATGCAGCCGGGAGACAATCCTCCTGTCGGTATTCTTCTCTGTACTCAAAAGGGTAAGAAAATGGTGGAATATGCACTTGGCAATATGGATAACCAACTGTTTGTTTCAACCTATCAGTTGCAGTTACCAGACCGTCAGCAGTTGGAACAATTCATAATAGACGAATGTCAAGACCAATAGCTTGAGATTTATTTGGTTTTTGAAAAAAGCGGAAGGACATTTTTGCAAATGCTCTTCCGCTTTTTTATTACTTCTGCTGTAACAGATGAGCCAATGCCGGGTCGTTCTTGATCCGTTCCAGTTCATCGGCGACAATCTGTTTCACATCCGCCTTGATACGGTTGTAGTTTTCCTGTACCGTCTCTTTCATGCGGTCGTTGCCGTCCTCGTCCGTGAAGTCGGTAATGACGGGGATTTTCTGATAACGGCTCTCCTCTTGTCTGACCTTTTCCGAGTCCACCACAATCTCACAATGGAAAATCTTCTGCTCGATACGCTCTCCGAAATTATCCGCCACAGCCCCCACGAACATACCCTGCGTCAGTCCTGAAATCTTGCTTGCAGGAATAAGGCTGTCCATCTGGGTATTGATGGAGGTAGATTTGTCGCTTCGGTTTATGGTGATACTCTGACGCTTTTGTAAGACCTTACCAAAACGCTCCGACAGATTCTTTGCCGTCTCTCCCACGACCTGCCCCGAAAACAGATTGCCGACGGTATTCATCACGACCGCGGCTTCCTTGTCTCCATAATCCCTCTTTAGCTGACTGTAATCCTGAAAGCCCAACAGTACGGCCACCTTGTTGCTTCGTGCCGTCGCTATCAAATTGTCAAGCCCCTTAAAATATATCGTCGGTAGTTCATCTATGATTATCGAGGATTTGAGTTTGCCTTTCTTGTTTACGAGTTTGACAATACGGCTGTTATACAAACCGAGAGCCGCCCCGTAGATATTCTGACGGTCGGGATTGTTACCTACGCATAGGATTTTCGGTTCTTCGGGATTATTGATGTCGAGTGTAAACTCGCTGTCCGACATTACCCAATATAACTGTGGGGAAATCATCCTTGAAAGTGGGATTTTGGCAGAAGCGATCTGCCCTTGAAGCTGCTCGGCAGCGCCGCCGAGCCATGCGTCCATGAAGGGCGAAAGGTAGTTTTCCAATTCGGGATAACTCGTCAGTATCGGGAATATATCCTCGTACCTGCGGTTCAGGAACTCCACTGCATGAGGAAAGGTGCAATACCTTCCGTTTTGGTAGATTTTGAGATACCAAATAATCGCTGCAAAGAGGATTATAGGCGATTCCACAAAGAAATCTCCCTGCTTTTGCACCCATGTCTTGTTTAAGTTTAATAGGATCGTGTACGCACTCTCGTAGGCATCCGTAATATCTTCCATGAAGTCGGGGTGTATGGGGTTGCAGCGGTGACTGCGCCTCGGATCGTCGAAATTGATGACATAAAATTTCGGTTTCACCTTATACCCGTCCAAATGGTTTATCAGGTGGTTGTAGGCGATGGTGGAAAGGTCTGCAAACTTGAAATCGTAGATATACATCGCATAACCCTTCTCAATCTGCTGTTTGATATAAGAATTGACCACGGCGTATGATTTTCCACTGCCCGGAGTCCCGAGAACGATAGAGGCTCTGAACGGGTTGATGATGTTTATCCAGCCGTCATTCCACTTCTTCTTGTAATAAAACCGTGTCGGCAGATTGACCGAATGCTCGTTCGCAATAAGCCGTGTCTCCTGCTGAAAGGATTCGTTCTCGTTGTTGAAAACATCGTCCATAAGGTTGTTCTTCAAAAGGCGGCTCGCCCACAACCCCGCCATCAGCAGGCATACATATCCTGCGGCTATCGTAAGCGTGTATAATGCGGTACTTACCACAAGCGGCAATGACAAATCGAGAATCCACCAGTTGCAGAAGAACAGCACAAGACCTGCACCGAGCGACGCCCATATTTGGGGCCAAGTGATCTTCTCGTCTTTCACACCCTTCGTGCCCAAACAAGACAATCCCAACAGCAGGAGTGCAAAAAGTTTCGTGTAGAGGATGGAGTGGAACAGACCTGCGGTGCGGTCGAAATTCATCAGAATCTTGTCCACCACGCCTATATCCACTCCCCATAGCCGTATCGCTTCATAGCAATACCAGTAGAGGTGCATCACTACCAATAATATACTCACTGCCCGGAGAAAATCCATGATTTTCGCCAAAGCCCTTAAATCATCTTCCTGTTGCATAATTTCATTTTTTAGATCTTACGTTGATTTTTCTTTTTCTTCTTCCGTTTAAGACTGCGTGCAAAGGCTTCCTCCTGCGCTTCCGTTCCCGACGTGTCGCCGGACAGCAGTCCCAAGCCGGAAGAGTGTTCCCATTCTTCACCCGCGCTCTCTTCGACTTCCTTCGCAGAGACGATGTCCGACGGGAGCGTCAGCGGTATCGGTTTCTCTCCTGCAAACGGCAGCGTGAAATGTTCCTGCAAGGCATTTGCGGAGAGTTCCTTGCCCATGCGTGAACCGTTCAACACGCAACCCGTGCGGTGGTCGATGAATGTCGCACCGTAGATGCGTCCCGTTTCAGTAAAACGGAATACCGCGTCTATACCTTTATCGCGCAACAACCTGACAAACTCGTCCCTGCGGTAAGTTTTCCGAAGAGCGGCAAGGATTGCCCGTTTGGTCATGTCGGCGAGTTTCTTCTCCTTGATATACTCCTTTGATTTGGCACATCTGGCTTCCACCGCCTCATATCCCGTACCCTTTCCGATACGGGACGATTTGAACGGATTGCCGACCTTGTTCCCGGCATCATCCGTGGCCGAATAGACCAGCCCGTGATACTCCCTGCCGTTCACGATGCCGCGCGGTTCCTCCACTGTCACATTGTAGAGCGAGAGCAAAGCACGGTATTCACCCATCGACTGAAAACGGTATGTGGCAAGCACTCCCTTGACGGTATTGGCTACCTGTTTTCTCACATCACCGGCCGATATGTCCACCTTTCGCAACGGATTGTCCTGCCGGTTGCGCTTGCGTTCCGCCTTGTGCAACCCGTATTTCTCCTCCATCTCCCGTGTGATGGCTTTGCTGCGGTGAAAATTGTAGGCGTTGTTCAGACAACGGCCGTTTTCGTCCACCCGGATAGAGACAATATGCAGGTGGTGGCGGTCTATGTCCTCGTGCTTGAACACCACATAGGGCTGGTCGCCGTATCCCATTTTCTCCATATACTCCCGTGCGATGTTCTCCATCTCCGTATCCGTCAGGCGGTCGTCGGGGTGCGGATTCAGCGAGATATGGATAACCGGTTTCTCGGTGCGGATATGCGGCGAAAGATAACGGTTGAAGTCCTCCACAGCCCGGCCGATGTCCAATCTGCCCGTGCAATCGTCGAAGATTTTATTGGTGGCAAGCAACCGTCCTTCCTCCTTGTTGATCTTTTCCCCGTTGTAGGCCAACGCCCCGTACAGCGAACTTCCTATACTGATTTTTGCGACCATCGTGCTTCAAAATCTTTGGTGAGTTGAACAATATCGTGGCTGATGGCGACCAGTTCCAGCGTGCATTTTTCCAACTTATACAGCAATGCCATCGCCTTTTTCTCTGAAAAACGGCTCTTCAGTTCCTTCACTACTTGGTTGTAATTGTTCCCGACGGCACGGTATTGCGCGTGGAAAGCGGATAACCGTGTGTAGTATTCCACGAGGTTCTTGTCTTCTGTCAGCACCTTGAACTTCTGTCCGAAGAAGTGCGCCTTGATAAACACCGACCGTGCCGACACGCCTGAACGCTCGAACATCGAGAGGAAACGGGTGTGTTCATCTGCATTGAAACGGACGGTGTAGCGGAACACTGCCGGGTCATTCTTGGGGATTCTCCCCGTCCTGTTTTTTCTTTTTTCTGCCATATTACTTTGGATTTAGTGGTATCACGACATAAGCCACCGCTTTCGACATTCCACCGGAGGTTGCAAGGGCTTCCCGACTTCGGAGGGAAAGCCCCGCCCCCCTGCAAGGGCAAGGGACTTTTCGCGATGCTCAAAACATTTTGAGCCGCTGAAAAGATACCTTGCTGTTAGCTGGAGCTAACAAAATCCGCCCGGAGGCGGATGGAACGAGAACTCGCTATGACAGCCGATGAAACATCGGCGGCGTACCTTGTCGCTTGGGCGCAAAGTTATGATGATAATATACGCCATTTCAAAGATTTACCCATTCCACTCGCTGCCACTTGTGCCACTTGCTTCCACTTCATCCGGATATGGTGGCGGTGCGGATTTTAAGACTTTACTTTGCCGCAGAATTGAAAAACGAAAGGTTTATGGAAACGGATAAACGAAGTCTTGAAACGATATGGAATCGGCGGATTGAACCGTTGCTGATTTCTTTCAACGGGTATCTGAATATCCAATGTCGTAAAGAACCGGTGTCGTGCAGATTCAATGGCTTGCTGTCGTACTGTCGTATCGGTTTGAGCATTTACGGAATCAGAGAATCACATGTTCAATTATTCATTCCGGTGAATATGCAATGCCTTGTTTCATTGAAAAAACGGATAAACGAACCAATGAGTATCCATAGATACATTTGATTATTAACATAAAACATTAAAGGTATGAGTAAAGAAATCTTTGCGGCTTTTTACACCCAGAAAGGAGGGGCGGGAAAAAGCACCATGACAATTTTGGTGGCGAGCTATCTCCACTATGTAAAGAATTACAATGTCGCCGTCATAGACTGCGACGCACCCCAAGCAAGTATTTGTGACTTGCGGGATCACGAAATCAAGGTCGTCAATGAAAACGATTATTTCAAAACACTTGCCTTCCACCACTTCCGCAATCTCGGCAAGAAATCCTATCCCGTCATACGCAGCGATGCCGGAAATGCCCTTGACGAAGCGGAAAGGCTGCTGCACGAGGAAGCCGTAAAACCGGACATCATTTTCTTTGACTTGCCTGGCACATTGAAGAGTAACGACGTGATCAAGACCCTGTCCCAGATGGACTACATTTTCACGCCCATCAGTGCCGACCGTTTGGATATGGAGAGCTCGTTGCAGTTCGTGGCACTGTTCTATGAAAACCTGATAACGACGGGTATCGCCAAGACCAAAGGGCTGCATCTGTTCTGGACGAAGGTGGACAAAAGGGAGAAGAACGAGCTGTATGCCATGTATGAAAGTATCATGGAGGAGATGAATATCTCCATCATGAAAACCCGTCTGCCCGACAGCAAGCGTTTCCGCAAGGAGATGTTGGGCGACCGCAAGAACATTTTCCGCTCCACGTTTTTCCCAGCCGACAAAAGTCAGATGAAAGGCAGCAATATCGACGTACTTTCAGACGAGATTGTATCACTCATTCAATGGCAATAGGTATGGCAAGCCGTAAAGCAGATACCGAGGGAATAGACGAAAACCTGTTGCTGGAAGCGATAGGCAGACGGAAGCAGGACGGAAGTATCAAACCTCTCGGTCAGATGCCCCCGACCGTCGCTTCTGCCGCACCTGAAGACGAACATCCGGCGGAGCGGGTTGTGCCGGCGGAGATTCCGAAAGAAAATCCGGCCCGTCGTAAGAGACCGAGTGCCGACTATGGTTCGACCTATCTCAAACGTAACGAGATCAAGACCCGCCAATGTGTCTATATCAGCCGTGAAGTCCACAACAAGATTTCCAAGATCGTGAACATCATTGCCGACAAGGAGATAACCGTAGGCGGTTACATAGACACGGTGCTGCTCCGCCATCTGGAACAGCACAAGGATGAGATAAACGAACTCTACAAAAGAAACAGAGAGGATCTGATTTAATAACCATTTAACAACAAAGAGTATGAAAAGAAGCATTTCAAATTTTATCGGAAAAGCAAAAGGACAGTCCCATGCAATGCAGGACGTCCATGTGAAAGAACAAGAGTATCTGGCAGCGTTTATCCGTCCTTCGGAAACCCCTGCAAGAAACGGCAAGATGGCATATGTACGAAAGGAATACCATGACCGTATCATGCGTATCACTCATGTGGTAGGCAAAGACAAACTTTCCCTTTCCGCTTACATCGACCATGTCCTGACGCAACATTTCGCAGAAAATGGAGAGGCTATCAAAAGTCTGTACAAAAAGAATATGGAAGATTTAATCCTTTAAGCCTATGACGAATGTATTTATAGTCATGCTGCTCCTCTATAATATGTGGCTGGTCTTCTACCTGCTGCACGAGAGGAAGCAGGACAAGCAAAAGGATAAGACCGATGTGCCCTCGAAGCCGACGGAGCCAGAATCCGCTACGAATATCGTAGGCAGGAGCCTGTTCAAAATGTCCAAAGGTAGGACGACCGGAGACACGGCAGTTCCACAAGCGACCGTTCCCGTTGAAGGGGAATCAGTTGAGAAAGACGACGTTACTTTTGCAGACGAAATGCCGAGTTCTGACAGCGTTCGGCAAGGCAACATCGGAGGGCAACCGTCCATGCGTTTACCGGACGACAAGCTGGATGACGCATTCAGCGATATGCGCCTTTCCGATGTGCCGGTGGAATATGCGGACGGAGATAGCGAGGATACGGGAGAATACGCGAGCGGGGCGACCATCGAGGATATGGACGAAGCCATCCGCACGGCGGACAATCCCGAAGCCACCGATTCCGAGAAACAGAAAGCCGGAGAAGTATTCCACGAGATGGAAGGGAACGAACTGTATGAAATACTGATGACCGGCAACCCCGGTATCAGTACCAAGATACGGGGGCTGATCGATCTTTATAAAAGTAAACCGACTATCTCATCAGGGGGGAATAAAGAGGTTGAGTCGGCCAGTCCCCAAAACATACCCGTCATGGAGGGTCTTAAAGACTTCGACATCCGGGATTTTATATAACTAAAAAACGAACAATGATGAAAGAAAGAGATTACGGGTAGCTGACCTCCTTAAAACAGCATACCACTAAATCCAAAGTAAAAAAGTATCAACCCGTCGGAGGGGCTATCCACCCCTCCGGCATAAAACAGAACAGTTTATGACGAAAAAGATTTTCTTCTTCGCGGCCCTTCTCATGGCTGCAAGCAACGTCTTTGCACAAGGCAACGGTATGGCGGGTATCACGGAAGCGACAAACATGGTGACTTCCTATTTCGACCCCGTGACAAAACTCATCTACGCAATCGGGGCCGTCGTCGGTTTGATCGGCGGCGTGAAAGTGTACGGAAAATTTTCTTCCGGAGACCCCGATACAAGCAAGACGGCTGCAAGCTGGTTTGGTGCTTGCATCTTCTTGATCGTTGCGGCGACCATTCTTCGTTCCTTCTTCCTTTAATCTAAATATAAGGAAGTTATGGAGTATTCTATCAACAAAGGGATAGGCCGGTCGGTGGAGTTCAAAGGATTAAAAGCGCAATACCTCTTCATTTTCTGTGGTGGACTTCTGGCAGTTTTTGTCCTGTTTGTCGTCATGTATATGGCAGGGGTATCCCAGACGGTGTGTATCGGCTTCGGGGCGGTATCGGCCTCCGTACTCGTGTGGTTCACTTTCCACCTGAACCGCAAGTACGGGGAACACGGACTGATGAAACTCGGTGCGTCCCGAAACTGGCCGTGCTATATCATCAACCGAAAAGTTCTCTCCCGATTATTCACAACCAAAAGAAGAAAGGAGGCAAAGCGATGAGAAACATTATGAGAGCTGCCACGCTGGAGAGCAAGTTTCCGCTTATGAGTGTGGAGAACGGCTGTATCGTGTCGAAAGATGCCGACATCACGACCGCTTTCGAGGTTACGCTTCCCGAAATCTATACCGTCACATCGGCGGAATATGAAGCCATACACGGAGCGTGGTGCAAGGCCATAAAGGTCTTGCCCGATTACTGTGTCGTCCACAAGCAAGACTGGTTTGTCAAGGAGAACTACAATCCGGAGCTGCAAAAGGAGGAGATGAGTTTTTTGAGCCGTTCTTTCGAGCGGCTCTTCAACGAGCGACCTTTCCTGAACCACAAGTGCTACCTGTTCCTGACGAAGACGACGAAAGAACGCAACCGCCGGCAGAGCAATTTCAGTACATTGTGCAGGGGACATATCATTCCCAAAGAGATCAGTGACAAGGATGCGGTAGTGAAATTCTTGGAGGCGACCGACCAGTTCGTGCGTATCATGAACGATTCGGGTTTCGTCAGCCTGCGCCGTCTGTCATCGGAGGAGATTACCGGAACGAAAGAGAAAGCGGGGCTGATAGGACAATACCTTTCCCTGTCCACGGACGAGAACGCCTGCTTGCAGGACATCGCCCTTTCTGCGGACGAGATGCGTATCGGGGACAAACGGCTTTGCCTGCACACGCTCTCGGACGTGGACGATATGCCCTCTCATGTCGCGACAGATAGCCGTTACGAACGTCTGTCCACCGATAAGAGCGACTGCCGCCTGTCGTTTGCCAGCCCGCTCGGTCTGCTGCTCTCGTGCAACCACATCTATAACCAGTATGTGTTCATAGACAACAGCGACGAGAATCTGAAACGTTTCGAGAAGTCTGCCCGTAATATGCAGTCGCTCTCCCGTTACAGCCGTTCCAACGCCATCAATCAGGAATGGATCGAGGAGTATCTGAATGAGGCGCACTCGTTCGGGCTGACCTCCGTCCGTGCCCATTTCAATGTGATGGCGTGGGGCGAGGACGCGGACGAGATGAAACGGATAAAGAACGACACGGGCAGCCAGCTCGCCGCAATGGAATGCACCCCACATTACAACACGGTGGACTGCCCGACCTTGTTCTGGGCAGCCATACCCGGCAACGAGGCGGATTTTCCGGCAGAGGAAAGTTTCTACACGTTCATCGAGCAGTCGGTCTGCCTGTTTACGGAGGAGACCAACTACCGGAGTTCGGTATCGCCTTTCGGAATGAAGATGGTGGACAGACTGACGGGCAAGCCGCTCCATCTGGACATCAGCGACCTCCCGATGAAACAGGGCGTGACGACCAACCGGAACAAGTTCGTCCTCGGCCCTTCCGGCAGCGGCAAGTCGTTTTTCATGAACCACCTCGTGAGGCAGTACCACGAGCAAGGCTCCCATATCGTCATTGTAGATACGGGTAACAGCTATCAAGGCTTGTGCGAGATGATAAACCGCAAGACACACGGGGAAGACGGTATTTATTATACCTACACCGATACGAATCCAATATCGTTCAACCCCTTTTTTACAGAGGATAAGGTCTTCGACATCGAGAAAAGGGAAAGTATCAAGACCCTGCTGCTCACGCTGTGGAAGAAAGACAACGAACCCGCCACACGCGCGGAGGAAGTCGCACTCTCCAATGCGGTATCCCTCTACATCTCCCGTATCAGGGAGGATGATTGTATCGTACCCTCTTTCAATTCGTTCTACGAGTTTGTAAAGACAGAATACAGTATCATGCTGGAGGAAAAGAAAGTGAGGGAGAAAGACTTCGACCTTGCCGGATTCCTCAATGTGCTGGAGCCATATTACAAGGGAGGCGAATATGACTACCTGCTCAATTCCGACAAGCAGCTGGACTTGCTTCACAAGCGGTTCATCGTCTTTGAAATTGATGCCATAAAGGATCATCCCATCCTTTTTCCGGTAACGACCATCATTATTATGGAGCTGTTTATCAACAAGATGCGCAGACTGAAAGGTATCAGAAAAGTCATTGCAATCGAAGAGGCTTGGAAGGCTATCGCTTCGGCAAATATGGCCTCTTATATAAAGTACCTCTACAAGACGGTCAGAAAGTTCTACGGCGAGGCGATTATCGTGACGCAGGAGGTGGAAGACATCATTTCCTCCGAGATAGTCAAGGAGTCCATTATCAATAACTCCGACTGTAAAATCCTGCTTGATCAGAGAAAATTTATGAACAAGTTCGATGCGATACAGTCGCTCTTGGGGCTTACCGACAAGGAGAAGGCGCAGATACTCTCCATCAATCAGGCGAACGACCCTTCGAGGCTGTACAAGGAGGTATGGATAGGCTTGGGCGGAACACACTCTGCCGTCTATGCCACTGAAGTGAGTATGCAGGAGTATCTGGCGTACACGACCGAAGAGACGGAAAAGATAGAGGTCTATGCCCTTGCCGAAAAGTTGGGCGGAGACATCGAGGCGGCTATCCGCCAGATAGCCGAAAAGAGAAAGGAATAGAAACAATAACGGTTAAAACAATGAAAGTATGAATATGACAAGAAGACAAGTGCTGCTGATGGGCAGCTATTTAGTCGGTATGGCAAGCCTGCTGTTGCAGGGATGCGCCGGAGTGGACGAACAAAGCAGAGACCGCCTTTGCGGGAACTGGGAAAGCGTGGAGGGCAAACCCGACATCCTGATCTACAAGGAGGGCGAAGCCTACAAGGTTACGGTATTCAAACGGTCGGGACTGAGCCGACGGATGAAGCCCGAAACCTACCTGCTGCAAGAGGAAGAGGGCGGCAACCTCTTTATCAATACCGGCTTCCGTATCGACGTGGCTTATAACGAAGCCGCCGATGTGCTGACCTTCTCGCCCAACGGTGATTATATGCGCAAGAGCAGCGAACCGGCAGAAAAAGAAGGAGCGAGCCTATGAGTGCGGCATCCGATCACAAAGCCGGCTTGGAAAGCGAAGCGTTCCGCCGTGTGGAAAGGCCGGAGAATGGGATTTTGAAAACAATATCATAAACCATAAAAGAGAAACAGATATGAAATCAAAAATTTTAGTCTTATGCTGCCTCTGCCTGCTGTGCGCGGGCCAGGCAAACGCGCAGTGGGTCGTGACCGATCCGACCAACTTGGCGCAGGGTATCATCAACGCGGCGAAGAACATCACGCAGACCACCACGACCGCCAAGAACATGGTCAGCAACTTCAAGGAGACGGTCAAGATTTATGAGCAGGGCAAGAAATACTACGATGCCCTGAAACAAGTGAATAACATCGTGAAAGACGGTATCAAGGTGAAGAACACCATCCTTATGGTCGGTGAGATTTCCGACATCTATGTAACCAGCTTCCAACTGATGCTATGGGACGAGAACTTCACGCCGGAAGAACTTTCCGCCATCGCCTTCGGCTACACGAAACTGCTGGAGGAGAGCAACGACCTGCTCAAGGAGATGAAGGACGTGGTGAACATCACCACCTTGCAAATGACCGACAAGGAGCGTATGGACGTGGTGGACAGATGCTATAACTCCATGAAGCGTTACCATAACATGGTGTCGTACTACACGAACAAGAACATCTCCGTCAGTTATCTACGGGCAAGAAAGAAGAACGACGTGAGCCGTGTCATGTCGCTGTATGGAAACGCTAACGAAAGATATTGGTAATATGGGCGGAGAATTTGACAACCTGCACCAGATATTGCGTGTCCTCTACGACGAGATGATGCCGCTGTGCGGTGACATGACCTCCGTGGCAAAGGGTGTGGCAGGACTGGGCGCACTGCTCTATGTGGCTGTCCGGGTATGGCAGTCGCTTGCCAAAGCCGAGCCGATAGACGTCTATCCCATGCTGCGACCTTTCGCCCTCGGAGTCTGCATTATGTTTTTCCCCACACTGGTCTTGGGATCGATGAACGCTATTCTAAGTCCTGTCGTGCAGGGAACGCACAAGATGCTCGAATCGCAAACCTTCGACATGAACAGCTATCAGGAGCAGAAAGACAAGCTGGAATACGAGGCGATGGTGCGTGACCCCGAAACGGCCTATCTCGTGTCGCACGAGGAGTTCGACAAGCAGTTGGAGGAATTGGGCTGGTCGCCTTCGGACATGGCGACAATGGCGGGAATGTATATCGAGCGCGGGGCTTACAATCTTAAAAAGTCCATACGCGATTTCTTCCGTGAAGTGCTGGAGCTGCTGTTTGCCGCCGCCGCTCTTGTCATCGACACGCTGCGTACCTTTTTCCTCGTGGTGCTGTCCATTCTGGGCCCGGTGTCCTTTGCCATCAGCGTGTGGGACGGTTTCCACTCCACGCTGTCGCAATGGTTCTGCCGCTACATACAGATATACCTGTGGTTGCCGGTCTCCGACCTGTTCAGCACGATACTCGCCAAGATACAGATATTGATGCTTCAGAACGACATCGAAGCCTTGCAGTCCGATCCCAATTTCAGTATCGAGGCAAGCAACGGCGTTTACATCACATTTCTCATCATAGGTATTGTGGGCTATTTTACTATTCCGACGGTAGCGGGCTGGATCATCAGTGCCGGAGGCGGTATCGGAAACTACGGTCGTAATCTCGGTATGGCCGGAAGTCTGGCAGGCAGTGTCGCCGGAGCGATAGCAGGTAATGCGGCAGGCCGTGCGGGAAAGCTGGTCAAGGGAGCCGGAAGCATGGCGAAGTCCGCAGCCGGCAAACTGTTCAAAAGGAGAAGTTAAACCTGTTAAAAGCAAATTATTATGGAATTTAAGTCATTGAAGAATATCGAAACCTCTTTCAAGCAGATACGCCTGTTCGGGATCGTCTTCGTTGCGGCATGTGCGCTTGTGGTCATCTGTTCCGTGTTCGGCGCGTTCCGCTTTGCGGAGGCGCAGCGGCAGAAAATCTATGTCTTGGACAACGGCAAGTCACTGATGCTCGCACTCTCGCAGGATATGTCGCAGAACCGCCCGGCAGAGGCGAGGGAACACGTCCGACGCTTTCACGAGCTGTTTTTTACGCTGTCCCCCGAAAAGAGTGCCATCGAGCATAACCTCAAACGCGCCCTGCTCATGGCGGACAAGAGTGCCTATAATTACTATGCCGATTTCACGGAGAAAGGTTATTACAACCGCATCATCGCAGGCAATATCAATCAGGTGTTGCAGGTGGACAGCGTGGTGTGCAGTTTCGACAACTATCCGTACAGTGCGACCGCATACGCCCGCCAGATGATTATCCGGGAGAGCAACGTGACCGAAAGGAGCCTTGTAACCTCGTGCCGTCTGCTGAACGCCACGCGGAGCGACGATAACCCCAACGGGTTTACCATAGAGGGTTTTACCATTTTAGAGAATAAGGATTTACGAACGATTGAAAGATAGAAGCATGAAGAAAACAAGAAAACGGATTACCGGATGGCGCAATGCCATTGAAGGAGGGTTGCGCGAGCGTCTGGAGTCGCTTTCCCCGAAAGCACGTCTTACGACCGTCCTCGTGATGTTCTCGCTCTTCGCCGCAGGTTGTCTCGTGATGCTGGCGACAGCCGTGTGCGACTTCGGCAAGGGCAAAGGACAACGGCCGGAGATGGAACATATAGAGAAGTTGGAACTTCCCTCCCGAGAACGGAGCATAGTACCTTATGACTATGATGCGGAAGTTCCCGATTGTGAAACTGAAGCCGGCATGATACCGGCTGAAATACTCGTTGCCTATGAAGTGGAATGAACTGATGAAAAGGAAATCTGACGGGGAGAAAGGAAACTCCCCGAAAGAGCCGCTCACGGAGGCGGAAAGACAAAAGAGGAAGAAGATGTTGGTGTACCCGTTTATGGGACTGATGTTCCTCGGCTCCCTATGGCTGATTTTCGCACCTTCGGCAGAAGAGAAGGCGGCAGAACAAGCCGGAACGGGCTTCAATACCGATATGCCGCTGCCTACGGAGGCAGGTATCATAGGCGACAAGGAGAAAGCCTACGAGCAGGCAAAACTCGAAGAACAGAGGCGGGAGCGAAACCGTGCCGTCCATGACCTCGCCTCCCTGTTTGACAACGGGGAGGAGGAAAAGGAAAGAGGGGGAAACGAAGAGGATTACAACCTGCTCGATCCGGGCGGCCCGCCTTCGGGTTACACGGGTGGCGGAAGCCGGACTTCGACGGCTATCCACTCCTCTGCAAGTGCCTACCGGGACATCAACGCCACATTGGGTAACTTTTACGACAGCCCCGAAGAAGATCCCGAAAAGGAGGAACTGCAAAAGCGTGTGGAAGAGTTGGAGGCGATGATGGCGCAACAGCAGGAGCAGCCCTCGTCGATGGACGAGCAACTCGCCCTTTTGGAGAAGTCCTACGAGCTGGCGGCGAAGTACACCGGACAGAACGGCCAACAAGGGAACACGCTTGCGGAGGAAAACGAGAAACCGGCTGTCCGGAACGGGAAGGCGGTGGCGATGCCGGTCGGTCAGGTCAGGTCGCAGGTCGTATCCTCGCTGGCACAGCCTATAAGCGATTCGGCGTTCATCGCCGGATATACGGGGGAGCGGAACTTCGGCTTCAACACGGCGGTAGGCATTGCCGCAGAAGAAGGCAAGAATACCATTGCCGCCTGCATCCATGCCGACCAGACGATTACCGACGGGCAGGCGGTACGCCTGCGGCTGCTGGAGCCTATGCGTGTGGCAGGCCGGATTATTCCCCGGAACACGGTCGTCGTGGGCGGTGCAAGGGTGCAGGGTGAACGGCTCGGTATCGAACTCACCTCGATAGAATACGGAGGGACGATTATACCCGTGGAGCTGGCGGTATTCGACAGCGACGGTCAGGAGGGCATTTTCATTCCCGGCTCTATGGAGATCGATGCCGTCAAGGAGATTGCCGCCAACATGGGCAGTTCGCTCGGTTCGAGTATCAATATCTCCACCAATGCCGGAGCGCAGCTCGCTTCCGACTTGGGCAAGGGTGTGATACAAGGGACGAGCCAGTACATCGCCAAGAAGATGCGTACCGTGAAAATTCATCTGAAGGCAGGCTACAAAGTCCTGCTCTACCAATACGAAAACTGATTTACCGACTTTTTTATAAACCACTAAATCCAAAGTAAAATGAAAAGAGTATTTTTAATGTTCGCCCTCTCGATGGGCATTGTGTGTGCGGTAAACGCGCAGGAAGTGAAGAATGACGGCAACGGTGAAACCGTGCTGCAGGTTACGGAAGAGGTTACGTCTTCAGACATCCCGACCTTACAGAAGGACATTTACCCACAGCAGGAGGAAGACGGGGACTTGTATCACGGACTTTCCCGCAAGCTGATGTTCGACCGTATGATTCCGCCGCACGGCTTGGAGGTCACTTACGACAAGACCGTCCATATCCTTTTTCCTGCCCCCATCCGCTATGTGGATTTGGGTTCTCCCAACCTCATAGCAGGAAAGGCGGACGGGGCGGAAAACGTCATTCGGGTAAAGGCGACCGTGAAGAACTTCCACAACGAGACGAATATGTCCGTAATTACAGAGGACGGGAGTTTCTACACCTTCAATGTCAAGTATGCCGATGAACCTCTGTTGCTCAATGTGGAGATGGCGGATTTTCTGCATGACGGCAGCACGGTAAACCGTCCGAACAACGCGCAGGAGGTATATCTGAAAGAACTCGGAAGCGAAAGTCCCATGCTGGTACACCTGATTATGAAATCGGTTCACAAGGAGAACAAACGTAACGTGAAGCATATCGGCAGCAAGCGTTTCGGTATACAGTATGTCCTCAAAGGGGTGTATGTGCATAATGACCTGCTGTACCTGCATACGGAAATCAAGAACTCGTCGAACGTACCTTTCGATGTGGACTATATCAGCTTCAAGGTCGTGGACAAGAAAGTGGCGAAACGCACTGCCATTCAGGAGCAGGTGTTGTTCCCTGTCCGTGCCTATAACTACGCCGTCCGTGTAGCAGGCAAGCAGTCGGAACGCACGGTATTCTGCCTACCGAAGTTTACCATACCCGACGACAAGCAGCTTGTTGTCGAGCTGTGCGAGAAAAGCGGAGGCCGTCATCAGTCCTTCATCGTGGAAAACGAGGACTTGGTGCTGGCAAAGGTCATCAACGAACTGAAAGTGCGCTGATATGAGAAAGGTATTGTTCCTAATGGTGCTGTCGCTTGCCCTGTTTGCAGGGCAGGCACACGCCCAACGGTGTCTGCCGAAGATGAAAGGCATTGAACTTCGGGGCGGCATGGCGGACGGGTTCTACACGGACGACCTGCGCAACGAGGCCGGTTACTACTTCGGAGCTGCTTTATCCTCCTATGCGAAGGGAGGGAATAAATGGGTGTATGGTGTCGAGTTCCTGCAAAGGCATAAGCCGTATCGGGAGATCAGGATGCCCGTTTCGCAGTTCACGGCTGAGGGGGGCTTCTATTACAATTTCCTTTCCGACCGCAGGAAAATCATGTTCCTCTACATCGGAGGTTCCGCGCTGGCCGGTTACGAGGTGGTGAACGGAGGCGAAAAATCGCTCTATGACGGTTCCCGGTTGAACAACAAGGATGCGTTTATCTACGGTTGTGCCGCCACCCTTGAAATGGAGGTCTATCTGGCAGACCGTATCGCCCTGATCGCTTCCGTGCGCGAGCGTTTCCTCTGGGGAGGAAGTACGGGACATTTCCATACGCAGTATGGATTGGGACTGAAATTCATTATTAATTGATTAAAAACGGAATGACAATGAAAAGAATGATAATCAATATGTTTATGTGCGGCTGCATGGTTGCCGCACTTGTTAGCCTGACTTCCTGCAATGACGATTTGGATGTGCAGCAATCTTACGAGTTCACGGTGGAAACGATGCCCGTGCCCAAAGAGCTGGCAAAAGGAGAAACCGCCGAGATAAGGTGCGAACTCAAACGGTCGGGGGAGTTTTCGGATGCACTCTACACGATACGGTACTTTCAATATGACGGGGAGGGGGATCTCTCGCTGGATAATGGTCTGACGCTGCTGCCGAATGACCGCTACTTGCTTGAAAACGAGAAGTTCCGTCTGTACTATACCTCACAGTGCGACGAGTCGCAGAATTTCATCGTGGTCGTGGAGGATAATTTCGGGCAGGCGTGTGAACTCGAATTTGACTTCAACCACGACAACGGGGATAGCGGAACGGACGAAGAGGCAGATGATAATCTGCCGTTCATTCAACGGCCGTTGGATTCGTTGATTGTCGTAAAACCGTGGAAGTAACGACCCCGAACACTAAAAAACAGCATACATTGCCATATATGGCATAAAGGACTGACAAATTGACAAGAGATGTGTCATACTTGATAGTTGGCACATCTCTTGTTATATTTAAAATAGAAGAAATTGGATTCTCTCGTTCTTTGACATCGTTGAACCATTTTTGCCTATCGGCTTCCAAATCGTACTTCAAACAATAAGTATGGCGAGAGCTTTACAAAACATAGTTATTAACCGTAAAAAGTATAGCGAAATTATGAGGAATATGTATAAGGAAATTCAGAAAGGAACAACAAAAATGATTAAACGTATCAAATCGTTGAGGGGTATGGAGACGAAGCAGAAATGTGGAGTTCAACGGTACGAGATTATCATCCCCCTCCACCCAAAAATAACGACCCAACATATACTCATCCGTAAGTAAACCCTTGCGGATTTTTTATTTATCGCAGATATGGATAACGGTTTCTTTGCTACTTTCTTTGTCCGCCTTTCTGCTCACTGAAAGAAAGTAGCGGCGGCCATGCCGCCACCATTCACAATCGGGTATATAATCCCGTTACACTCGTAAAAATTTCTTCCAGCATATCGCAATATATACCCTCGTATTTGGCTATGTCTTTCGACTTGCTAATGAAGGTCTTTTTGCTGAATGTCTTGCGGTAGAAACGCATATTGTAGAGGTCTAACCCCTCGTCGTAAATGATTTCAAGGCGGTTGGCAGAGGTCTTGTTCCGTGAAAGGCTCATCAAAAGACCGTTGCCCAAATCTATAAAATCCTTGCTACCTGTCATAACGGTAAACTTATGTCCGCCAATCTGCTGTAAAATCGTCTGTGCTATCATATCCGTTCTGCTTTATAGGTTGTTATGTGGCGGTGTTTCCACCGCCACACGCTGTTAATACTCTGTCAATTCGACTATCTCGCTATGCCTGTGCAACCACTCTTTCACATACTCCATATTGTACTCGCTCGTGATGACTGCCGTATGGCTATCGGTCTGCGTGAAACGGGTGCTTTCGTAGTCGTCTATCCACTCTTTGAGGGTTGCCACTCCCCAAAACTGCACATCACTGAAAATGCCGTTTAATTCCGTTATCGTTTCCTTGAACTTGACGATTATCGTCTGATAGGTTGCGTTCATTGTCTTTCCTCCTTTCCTTGTTTCTTGTTCAACCACTTGTCCCTTTCTATCCGGCACTCGTCCAATGTAGGCTTCACGCAGGAGAACAATTCTCCGTCCGTATGGCGGTAGTCGTATTGCACAAGCGTCCGCTTGCGTCTGCCGAAACCCGATTGGAAACTCTCGTATTTCTCCGTACCTGCCGTTTGGCAGGTACCCACTCCGTTGATACTCATTCGTGTTGTCATAATCGTTTATTTTTGAATAAATCTTTCCAAATACCTCTCTTGTATGCCGAGTGCTTCGGCATAGGCACTTAATTGGGCGGCATAGCGGGTGCGGTAATAGCTTCTCTCCATTTCGTTCTTGGATAGTCCGATATGTGCCCTTATATCGTTCAAATGTCTTTTGACAATATACTTGTAATAGTGGAGTTTTTTCTCTCTGTCCATATCCTTGTGTATTACGTTGTTAAAAATGCACTGACAAAATCCTGTTCTCCATCACCATTTCGGGATTGCTTGTATAGCGTTGGTGCAGGTAGAAATGGTGAGAGCCGAAGCCGTAAAGGAAGAACTTGTCAAGGTCGTGTTTCTCGGCAAAGTCCTTTACGCTTTTTCTCACATCCTCCTCACTTGTTGTCAATGTGAGGAGGTTTACAAATTCAAGGAACATAGTGGGGATTTTATCGTCCCACAAGCAAACCATGCTTTCAATTCTTACTTCCATATTATTATCGTTTTAGGGTTTATACTATGCTGCTTTCCTCATTCGCTTGCGGATAAGGTTCATGTTGCTGTCCACAAGGTGGATAATGCGGTCGTGGTATTCGGTGTTGGAGTTGCATACGCCACGACTTTGCACTACTTGGAATGTCTTTAACGATACCTCTACCGTTTCTATGCGTACCCCGTCTATGGTAGCCGAAAGGATGAGAGAGTTCTTTTTGAGATAGTAGGAGTTAGACCACACGCAATGGTGCATTATCGTTCCTTCCTCCGCAAACTCTGCCACGCTCTCCAATACACGGATGTTCAGTGTCCCGTCTGTAAAGGCGATACCGAAAAATTTGCTTTTGAGTTTGCGATATTCTTTCTCGTGTTTCTTCGCTTCCTGCCTCCGTTCTTTCAACTGCTCACGTTCCCTTTGGCGGTTGCGTTTTTCCATCAACTTATCGTGTTCGGCTTTGAGGTCGGTCGGGCAAACATACTTCGGACTGTTCGTATCCTTGCCGAAATGACGGAGCAAGTCTATCGTATCGCACCACATAGAACCGTCAGAAATAGTGTAGCCGTTACGGATGCAGATTTTCACGGATGCCCAATACCTTTCCATATCGAAAGAGCGGTTCAGATAGTGATGTAACATCGGGTATTGCCCTGCTTTCATCAGCGTTTCCGCCTTTGGGTCGGTCAGTAATGCAGGGATTAACTTGGTCGGTACGATGTCATGGAAATCTCCGTCAAAGCCGTTCCGCCGGAGGTCGGCAATCGCTTTGCTTTGTGGGTATATCGGGGCATGGGCGATGTGGTTGTATGCCATGTTATCGTTACGGATAGCCAACGGGGTGGCAAAAGAGAACGTGTCTATATAATGACCCATAACACGCTGAATGGCTATGACCGCTTTCCTGCCTTGCGAGTTCCACCAATAATGTCCGATTTCAAGTACATAAGGCTTGGTTTTGCAGCCTTTCTCCATTTCAACAATGAGCAGGAACATACGCAACACTTGATACTCTCCGCTTGTGGTAAGCAGTGTGAAATACTGCTTCTGTTTCAGTTTGCGTTCGTAGGTAAGGCGCACTTTCAACTTTGCCTTGCATTCGGGGCAGATGCACTTCTCGGTCTGTTCGGGCATAAGCCAGCTATGTCCGCAGTCCATGCAGGTCGTGCGACCTTTCGGCAGACGATAAGCGTAATGCTCTATACATTCACGAAATGCCCAATCCGACACTTTTCGGGATATGGTGCGGAGTTGCCTGCTCTGTGCAAGAACTGCCTTTTCAAATTTGTTTCTCGGGTTCATAATCAGAAGTTGAATAATGAGGGTTGGACATTGGTTTCTTTCTTTGCCGTCGGCTTCTTGCCTCGTTCCTGCATTTTGCGGAGTTCGGCTTGCTGGTACTGCTCGACCGCTCTTTTTCGTGCTTCCGCCTTTTCCTCCGCTGTAAGTTCCACCGTATGGTTTACCGCCACTTGGCAGGAGATGGGCTTGCCCACGTCTATATCGTCCTCGTCATAGTAGTGGACTGCCATAGAGTACACTTCTCCGTCCGTGAAGCCGTTGCAACCGCTCCGTTGCACCTCGTTGAGAATATAGGTTACACAATCGTCTATGTTCTTGCCCTCCTTGCGGTATGCCACCGCAAAGAGTTTGTCTTCCATTGCCCTTTCTTCCAAATAGGCTTGTATCGTTCTCTTGAAATGGTCTGTTGTCTTCATATCGTCAGTCGTTTTAATCAGTTATACATTTTCCCGTTTTCCAAAAACTCGTACCCGTTGGCTTCGCAACTTTCCTCGAAACACTCTTCGCTGCATTGGTATTTCATATCGTCACGGCACGACTTGAAAAAGTTGTCAAGGCACTTGTCCATAAGGTCGTAAAGCGTTGTATCGTTGTCGGGGGTTTTCAGAAAGTCGTATATGGGTTTCAGAATGTCCTCGTCTGCGCAATAGCCTGTCAGTACGCAACTGCTGTCCGTAAACAAACGGCTCTTGCGCTGCTTCTTGAAGTTGTCTTTGAGGTAATATGTTCTCGGCTTGAATAAGGTGTGCCAATAGTTATTGACCAAGTATTTCAAAAGTCGGATGCCGTTCAATTCATCTTCTTCTTCGCTGTAATGTGATGTGAAGCGATAGGAGTATCGGCAGGTGTCATAACTCCAATCGGTAACTTTGATGTTGAAGATACGCTCAAAGGCGTCCAGCGTGTTGCGATTGTCGCTGCTCCATGAATACTCAAAGGTGGATAGCCATTCCGAATAGGCGATTTCTCTCGCTACCGTTGAAAGTTCAGCTAATGGAAAAATGTCGTATGTTCTTGTTATCGTTCTCATATCGTTGTCTTTTAGATTGTCATTTTCAAAATCTCCCGCCAATAGATTGGCTCTACCTCGCTTAACAGAAAGTCCATGAAGTCCTCCCGTGTGTCCTTGCGCAACTCCTTGTATATCTCTTTGAATGTGCTGAAGTTGCCGTTGATATAGGTTTCCACCATATACACGAAGATGTTGTCCACCTCGTAATATCTGCACTGCTGTGCCGCTGTCTTTGAACGTCTTTTCGCTTTCATATACTCTTATGTTAGATTGTTAATAACCACACGATAAAGCCAAAGAAGGCTGCTACCGAAACGAGCGTGACAAACGCGCTTAACACGATGCGGAACACTCCGCAGATAACCTCACCTGCAATGCCGATGACGGACGCACCTGCCCAAAGGATTGTGCCGACAATGGCTGTCAGTAATGCGGTTGCCAAACTCCGCAATGCTTGTAATATGTACCGTCTTGTTTTCATATCCGTTTTGCTTTTTTTGATTTATGCGGATTTGAGAGCTGAGGGAGTTGAGTTTCGTTCCTTTTTCGCCTCTCGTTATCCGACATTTTTTTTATGCGTCTTTCGGTCGCTTCGGTCGTTTTCGTTTCAGTTGCCCACTTACGGAGGGTTGTGGGAAAACAAGGTTTTTTGGAAAAATACTACCCGACGAAGGAGGCGTGGAGATTTTTCCAAAAAACCTTGTTTTCCTTTTAAGACCCGGAGTTTTTTTGCGACTGAGAACGGAAATGCTCGAAGCGACTTCCTGAAGACGAATAATGGAGGGGAACGAAGAAGAGGCGAAATGAAAAAGAAATCTTGTTCTGCTTTCGTCAGAATAAAGGCTATATGCGTGAACTACGAAGTATAGAGCATTGAGAAACCGGCCATAAAAGAATGATCCCCCGTTACGTTGCTCGGACACGAGTCGTAACGGGGGATGTTTCTTTCGGTTTCCTTATCGGGGAATGGTCGTCGAATGTATGAGATGACGATTTTCCGATGAAAAAAATAGTCTTATATATGTCGGCGGCATATCCTTCCGAATAAATTTTGGGAGAAGGGGCTGTCTGTCAATTCTGTAACTATTTAAACATGAGAAAAAAATGAAAAGTACATTTTGCGTATTGTTTTTTGTAAAGCGTATGGCCATTAAAAAGGATGGCTCTGTTCCCGTCATGTGTCGTATAACATTGAACGGCACACGAACCTGCTTCAGTTGCAAACTGTTCGTAGCCCTGAAAAAATGGGATGCCAAGAGCGGAATGGCAATAGGGAAAGATGCGGAATCCCGCCATGTAAACGGCGAGATCAAGAAGATTCGTAAAAGTGTCCGAAAACACTACGACACTATTTTCAACGGATTAGGCCCTTTGACCGCCGAAAGGGTGAAACATTCCTATCTGGGTTTTGGCAGATACGGAAGAACCTTGTTGCAGGTATTTGAAAACCACAATAAGGATTACGAGCAGTTGGTGATAAATGGAATCAGGCAGATGGCGACCTATCAAAGGTATTGCGGTGTTTACAAGCATCTGCAAGAATTTCTTTGGAAGAAATACCGTCTCAAAGATATTGCCCTTGCAGACCTTCGGCCAAATTTCATCATGGACTTCGAGGTGTTTTTAAGGACAAAAAGATCCTGCTCAAATAACACGGTCTGCATCTATATCACCCCGTTACGCAAGATGGTGTCCATAGCGATGAATAACGGCTGGCTGGACTACGACCCGTTTTTCAATTACCGCATTTCGATTCAGAAAAAAGACCGGGTATATCTGACAATGGAAGAGATCGAAGCCATTGTAAATATACAGTTCACGAAGTTCCGTAAAAATAACGAGCTTATCAGGGATTTGTTTGTCTTCAGTGTGTTTACGGGGGTGTCGTATGTGGATTTAAGAAATTTGAAGCACGACAACCTGAAACGGATGGACGGGGAATTGTGGCTCTGCTTCAATCGCCATAAAACGGGTATCACTTGTAATGTGCCCTTGCTGGAGACGGCAAAAAACATTCTTGAACGATACAAGAATACAGCTACGATGCCCCGTTTGTTGAATGTTCCGTCCTATACGACCTTGTTGAATGGCATCAAGAGAATAGCCGAGCAATGCGGGATCAGCAAGGCGATAACGTGGCACACCGCCCGGCACTCGTTCGCCTCCGAGGTATGTTTGCTGAACGGGGTTCCGATTGAAACCATCAGCAGAATGCTCGGCCATACAGATGTGAAGACAACCCAGATTTACGCCAAAGTAAGCAATACCGCCATACGGAGGGATATGGCAAACTTGGCAGAGCGTCTGAAAAGGCTGTAAACAAACAGAGGTTCTGCCCACAATGAGCAGAACCTCAATATATAATTTGGCTGTTTGAAAAATAATATCTACTTTTACAATCGGAAAAAGAGTTGTTTGAAAGAGTAAGCAAAGTTCAGAGAATCAATGCAGTCTGAATGTCGCCAAATCATTACTCTTTTCATGCCACTTATTTACTATGCTCTGATTTACAATTAGATAAGCTCTTTTTTACTATCCCAGACAAATATAACGCTAATTAATGGTTAACAGATGCTTATATTGTATTTTTATCTTGCTAAATGCTTTGTCTGTTGTTTTACACGGCTGCAATCATTATAATACATTACCTGTTTTCTTGTATTTTAGTGGGTAATGTTTAAATTTGTAACCGAAATATATTGATTATGTTTAAATTCTCTGAATCTACCAAACGGAAACTGGGTAATGCTATAGTGTATATAGCATATCATACATCAGGTCTTTGCAGGAACAAACTATTGAAACTTCTGTATCTGATGGAGGAACATATGGCTCTGAAATATCATGTTCCGTTCATCGGTATGCCATATGAGGTGTGGCAGGCAGGTCCTATGGCAAAGGATGTCTTTATTGACCTTTCAGACGTACCCTATATTTTGAAAGGCTTTGTCAGGATAGAGTTCAGGGACGGTGGAATTTTTATTGAGGCTATAGCCGATTTTGATGACAGTGAGTTCTCTGAGTGTGAAATAGAGATAATGGACGATGTTCTGGTCAGATATGGTAATATGACAGCATCAGATCTGTTTTTAGAAACCTGTAAGAAGGATAGCCTGTGGTATCGGACAGCTGTCCGTACCGGGTTACTGGAAGCATTCAACAGGCAGGAATGCAATAACTCCGACCTGCAGATTAACTTTGCAGAGGTAATGTCCGATAGTTCGGCAGAGGTGTATTGCGAGAGCTTGAATATACGGCAGACTGCAAATCTTTTAAATGTAGAATTTTATGTTTGAAGGTGTAGCCTATTTCTAGGGGCGTATGGTACGATTTAAATGAGGGATATTCAGTAAATGTCCCTAAAATGTAAGATGGCATATAAAGTTGATAGAGTATAATCACTTTATATGCCATTCTTATAGCCCTTTTTCTGTGTTTTTTCACATAATCCTATCTGTTGGACATGACGTTTCGGAAGA
>OGIA01000517.1_pt1 | contig 42130 bp, 39 predicted proteins | sample 1571671 | NCBI WGS metagenome assembly OGIA01 (sample SAMEA2582027, study PRJEB24529) | metagenome | biome: Human gut stool | place: China | collected 2011
GGTGAGAGTTATTAAAATTCTGGTAAACGATAATTTATATGCTCAGGTAAAAGCAATTTTTTCTAAGAACTTCCTTGACCTTGATTTTCTTCCAGATGGATGGAAAACTGGAAATCTTTTGGACATTGCAGACTATTTGAATGGGCTGGCAATGCAAAAATACCGTCCTAAAGATGGTGAAACAGGACTTCCCGTATTAAAAATCAAAGAATTAAGACAAGGTATTTGTGATGCCAGCAGCGAGCTTTGCTCACCCAGTATCAAGTCGGAGTATATTATTCATGATGGAGATATTATATTTTCTTGGTCGGGTAGTCTTTTGGTTGATATTTGGTGTGGCGGAAACTGTGGATTAAATCAGCATCTTTTCAAAGTGACCTCGAATAACTATGACAAGTGGTTCTATTATTTATGGACAGCACATCATCTTGACAGATTCATTGCTGTTGCAGCAGATAAGGCAACAACTATGGGGCATATCAAAAGGGAAGAACTTGAAAAGGTGGAAGTAATTATTCCCTCTAAATGCGATTATAAGCGAATTGGTGCCTTAATAAAACCACTTTTTGACTTGATTATTTCAAATCGAATTGAGAATCGAAAACTCACCGCTCTTAGAAATACCCTTCTGCCAAAGATTATGGCCGGGGAAATTGATGTGTCTGATATCCAGCTTTAAGCCGCTAAATTATCGTTTATAAAAGAAATGAAGGGATAATATGGAAGATTTTGATAATGCTAAGACAAGAAATCCGAAGGAATGCGTTGTTACAAACCTTAATAGCTACCTGACCTACATTTCTGATATAAAGGAAACAATAAAGAAAGAAGAAGGCGCAGAAGTAAGCACAAAACACTATTTCTTCCGTGGACAGGCCAGCAACGAATGGAATGTCATGCCGGGAGTATTCCGTGGTGGGATGCTACCACATGAAGCAGAATTGATAAACGCAGCTTACACACGGAATCCTGACGACTTCAGAAAGTTGACAACAGATTTTGAAAAGCTCGCAAAATTGCAACACTATGGGTTGCCAACAAGACTATTGGATGTGACGGAGAATCCGCTAGTGGCACTGTATTTTGCTTGCCAGAACAATCAAGAGAGAAAGACAAATGACGGGAAAATCACATTGTTGCCGCCGACCGATGGAAAAATCTATTATAAGCGAGATTACGGAAAAAGTTATAGCGACATAGAGATCAAAGTGCTGGCATATTTGGCGAGCCATGAAATTTCGGGCGACTATACATTAGAAAAGCTGCTTTCGGATTTGAACAAGTACGGGATTTATACGGATAAAGAAGCAGAAGAGTGTAGGGCAAGTGAATATAAAAGCTTGCTTTCAATTATTCAAAGAAATTATTTTGTGATTTCCAACTTAAATAATGAAAGACTGGTGCGGCAAAGCGGCTCTTTTTTGATCTGCGGAAAATATAATGTTCAGCTTAAAGGAAAAATCGGGCAGAGCATTGTTAAACGGGCATATAGTGATGTCCAAGATGAATTTGAACTTCAAAGTTTTAGAATACCAGCGGGAAGAAAAAGTGCAATTTTAGAAGAACTAAGTTTTTACAATATCAATGAAGGAACACTTTTCCCGGAACTTGAGCACCAGATGGCATATATTAAAAGCAATTATGCGAACATACAAAAGCCTATGGCCGATAGGTTTGTGAAAATAGAAGTTCCGGTAACAAATATTAGAGAAGTATGTGATTTAGATATTTCAGACGATAAAGTGGATGAGATTATTCAGAGGGTACTGCGGGATGAAATAAATCCAGCGTTTTTTGATGAGTCCTATATTGCAATTCAGGAAAATCTGATGCCAGATTGGTATCGCAAGGAAATTGGACTCAGTAAAGTTCGATTGGCACTGACGGACACATTGGATAATGGTACGCCGATAGGACGTGCGATGGCAAAAAGAGCAGCACAGTCTATCGTTGAAAAGATTGTGAATGCCATTGCGCAAGAATCGAATACAGCAACTTCGGATAATAGTTGAGGAGAAAAATCATGCTTTCATTTACCGAAGATACCTTTGAACAAGCAGTTATAGAGCTATTTGAAAATATGGGGTACACCCACATTTATGCTCCTGATATGAACCGGACGAATTACAGCCGCCCGCTGCTGGACGATGTTTTGCGGGATTGTCTGGTGCGGCTGAATCGCAGCCTTCCGGCTGTGGCGATTGACGAAGCGATTTTGAAGCTGAATGATTTTGATGCTGGAAGTCTGTTGCAGAAAAACATGGTTTTTATGGACTATCTGCAAAACGGTATCACGGTCAAATATGCAGTCAAGGGTGAAGAACGGTCTTCGGTAGTAAAGCTGATTGATTATGCAGATGCAGACAAAAATGATTTCTATGTGGTAAACCAGTATACCTTCGTGGAAAATGGAAACAACCGCCGCCCGGATATTATTTTGTTTATCAATGGCTTGCCGCTGGTTTTGATGGAACTGAAAAGTCCTTCCAAGGACGAAGTGGGTGCAGAAAACGCATACAACCAGATTCGGAACTACATGAAGGACATCCCTTCGATGTTCTATTATAATGCAGTCTGCGTAATCAGCGACCTTTCGACCAATAAGGCGGGAACAATCACTTCTGGACTTGACCGTTTTATGGAGTGGAAAACGAAAGATGGCGATTACGAAAATACTGCGTATGCACAGTTTGACACCTTCTATGAGGGAATGTTCCAGAAAGCACGGTTGCTGGATATTCTGAAAAATTTTATCCTGTTTTCCGGCGATGGACAGAAGCCGATTAAAATTTTGGCTGGATACCACCAGTATTTTGCAGTGCGAAAAGCTATCGAAAAGGCCAAGATTGCTACTAAAACGGATGGCAAGGGTGGTGTGTTCTGGCATACGCAGGGCAGCGGGAAATCGCTGTCGATGGTATTCTATGCCCATTTGCTGCAAGAAGCTTTGGATAGCCCCACCATCGTTGTGATGACGGACCGCATTGACCTTGACGATCAGCTCTACACGCAGTTCGCCAGGTGCGCGCCGTTTTTGCGCCAGACACCTGTACAGGCAACCAGCAAGGAAAATCTAAGCAAGTTGTTGGATGGTCGAGAAGCAAACGGCATCATCTTCACCACGATGTTCAAGTTTGAGCGTGGCGAGAAGCCGCTGTCTGAACGTAGAAATATTGTGGTAATGGCGGATGAAGCCCACCGTGGACAGTATGGTTTTGATGAAAAAATTGTCATCAAAGAAAATGAACAGGGTGAAAAAGAAGCACATACGGTCATTGGCAATGCCCGTATCATTCATGATGCTCTGCCGAATGCAACTTACATAGGCTTTACAGGAACACCTATTTCGGCAAAAGATAGAAATACGCGTGAAGTTTTTGGTGATTATATCGATGTTTATGATATGACACAGGCTGTGGAGGATGGCGCAACGCGTCCGGTTTACTACGAGAGTCGTGTTATCAAACTCCACCTCGACCAGAATACACTGGCCTTGATTGATGCGACCTACGACGCACTGGAACAGCAATCGGACGCTGCAACGATTGAAAAAAGCAAAAAGATGCTGGGGCAGATGGAGAGTGTGTTGGGGGCAGATTCTACCATTCAATCCCTGTGCGAAGATATTGTCGACCACTACGAAAAGTACCGCGCCAATCTCCTGACAGGTAAGGCAATGATCGTAGCGTATTCGCGCCCGATTGCGATGAAGATTTATCGAAAACTTCTGGAGCTGCGCCCGACATGGAACGAAAAAATCGGCGTAGTTATGACGGGTGGCAACAATGACCCGGAGGATTGGAAAGAAATCATCGGTACAAAATCTCACAAAGAAGAACTTGCCAGGAAATTCAAAGACAACGATGACCCGATGAAGATTGCCATTGTTGTGGATATGTGGCTGACAGGTTTTGATGTGCCTTCACTGGCTACGATGTATGTTTACAAGCCAATGCACGGATACAATCTGATGCAGGCCATCGCGCGTGTCAACCGCGTGTTTAAGGACAAAGAGGGCGGCTTGATTGTAGATTACGTTGGCATTGCATCTGCCCTCAAAGCTGCTATGAAAGAGTACACCAAGCGTGACCAGTCCCGATATGGTGATATGGACATTGCCAAAGTTGCATATCCGAAGTTTCAGGAAAAACTTCAGGTGTGTAAAGATTTGTTGCACGGCTTTGATTTTAGCGGATTTATTGGAGGTTCTCCGTTAATGATGGCAAAGCTGGTCACTGGCGGCGTAAACTTTGTTCTGGACGCAAAAGCACCCAAGCGCAAAGATCTGTTCCTGCGAGAAGCTCTGTTGCTGAAACAGTCGCATTCGCTGTGTTCCAGCATGACCACGGAGCAGGAGCGACATGAAGCGGCCTATATGGAAGCAGTCCGTTCTACGGTGGTGAAGATCACCTATGGTGGGAGTGGCGGCAAGACACTTTCTTTGAAAGAAATCAATGCTCAAATCAATGAACTGCTGAAAGCAAGTATCCAGAGTCAAGGTGTTATCAGTTTGTTTGACAGTAAGAAGGCAGATGAAAATATCAGTCTGTTTGACCCAGCGGTGTTAGATGAAATTTCCAAGATGAAGGAAAAGAACATTGCCGTAGAAATTTTGAAAAAACTGATGGCAGAGCAAGTTTCACTGTATAAACGGACAAATGTTGTGCAGTCTCAGAAGTTTTCAGAAAAGATTACACAGTTGATGAACTCTTACTACAATGGCTTGATTACAAACGAGGAGGTCATCAAGGAACTTCTGAAAACGGCACAGGAGATTACAGAACTGTATAACAACGGTAAAAAGCTGGGCTTGACGCAGGAAGAACTGGCTTTTTACGATGCTCTGACAAAGCCGGAAAACATAAAGGACTTCTATCAAAATAATGAATTGATTGACTTGACCAGAGAACTTACGGAAATGCTGCGCAAAAATCGGACGATAGACTGGCAGAAAAAAGAAACTGCCCGTGCGAGTATGCGTAAGATGGTGAAGCACTTGCTGAAAAAATATAAGTATCCACCGGAAGATTATGATACGGCAATCAGCACGGTCATTAGCCAGTGTGAGATGTGGACTGACAACATGGTAGTATGAATTGTATGAAATGTCGTTGATTTGTGCTTGACAATCAGATTTCCTTCCTGTAAAATAATTTTAGAAAATACTATTATTGAAAATACGAAAGGCTGTTTTATGGGAAAGATGATCTTAGATGACCTTCGCAAGCGTCTGGAACGTCTGGACGAAGACGCAGACCTGATGATCGACAATAACGACCGCTATCAGATGGTGATTGTGGGCGGCAGTGCATTCATTTTGATGGGTAAGCTGACCCGCGCCACCCATGACATTGATGCCTTGAGTGTTCCGAAAGAACTATACAGTTTGCTCGGCAAGTACGACATTAACACCGATGTGGAAGCCTACATCGACAATTTTCCGTACAACTTCCAAGACCGGCTCCAGTCGCTGCCCTTTGGTGGTGCAAAGGTACAGTTCTACACACCCAGTCTGGAAGATTTGGTGATTGCAAAGCTGTGCTCTTTCCGGGACACCGACAAAGCAGACGTAGAGAGCGAGGCCGTGCGGAACTCTTTGGACTGGGATTTGCTGGAACACCTTGCAACGGATGAAGATGAACTGAAAGCCAGCATCTTGAACGACTGGCGGTATTGGGATTTCTATATCCGCTATCAGGAGTATGTGGAGAGGTGGAGACCATGCGAAAGCTGACATTTGAAGGCTTTTTGAAGCAGTATGTGGCAGAGCTTTCCGGGATTCAGACGGCAAGTGTCCATAAGCTGGCAGATTGTCTGAGCGAGAATCCTCGCCTGAAAGAACCGCTGTTCCTCTATGCGCTGGCCTTTAATAAAGTAGAACTGCTGCTCCGCTACACCGCAAACAGCACGATCGCTGCGGAATATGAGCAACTTTCTAATCTCTATTCGCTGGAGCAAATGCTGGTGCTTCTTGAAAAGCAATCATCAGAACTGCCGGAAGGCTATTTGAAGGTTTGGCGCAGCTATTGCTCGGTGCGGGATGCCGCCCTTGCGGACAATGACACAAAAGAACTGATCCATCGCCGGGTATTGGAACTTCAGCAAAAAAAGAAATTGACGAATTATCGTCTTTACAAGGACTTGAAGCTGAATCCGGGCAATGTGAATGCATGGCTCAAACACAACGATTCCAGCAAAATGAGCCTTGACTGTGCACGGCAGATTTACAAGTATGCAAAAAGCTACCCGTCTGTTCGATAAGAAAAAGGAAGTGAGCCTATGACCGCCGTAATTTACGCCCGCTATTCCAGCGATAACCAGCGTGAAGAATCCATCGAAGGACAGATTCGGGAATGCACGGCTTATGCGGAAAAGAACGGTATCACGGTCATCAAGCACTACATTGACCGTGCATTCTCTGCCAAAACGGACAATCGCCCGGAGTTCCAGCAGATGATCAAAGACAGCGGCAAGAAGTTGTTTGATGTTGTTCTCGTCTGGAAATTTGACCGCTTTGCCCGAAACCGTTTTGATAGCGCAAATTACAAGATGATCCTGAAAAAGAACGGTGTCCACCTGATTTCCGTTATGGAACCCATTGCTGAGGGTTCACAGGGCATTCTGGTGGAAACCCTTCTGGAAGGTATGGCGGAATACTATTCCGCAGAGCTGTCCGAAAAGGTGATTCGTGGTCAGACCGAGAACGCTTTGAAAGGAAAGTGCACTGGCGGTACGGGAACTATCGGCTATAAAATCGACGGGGACAAGTTTTATCATCTTGACCCGCTGACCTCGCCGCTGGTGCTGGAAGCCTTTCAGCGGTATGACAACGTCGATAAAATGGTGGAGATTGTAAACTTTCTCAACGACAAGGGTGTCCGCAATATGCTGGGCGGCAAAATGACCCACAGCAGCGTGAATACCATGCTGAAGAACCGCCGGTACATTGGCGAACTGTCTTTCCGGGATATCGTTGTGCCGGATGCGATTCCAGTTATTGTTCCGAAAGACCTGTTTGACCGGGTGCAGAAGCGTCTGGATAAGAACAAGCGTGCCCCTGCCTGTGGCAAGGCAGACGAGGAATATCTGCTGACCACCAAGCTGTTCTGCGGCAAGTGCGGTGCGCTGATGTTCGGCGAAAGCGGAACCAGTGCCACCGGACGCACCTACTATTATTATAAATGCGCCAACGTCAAACGGCGCAAGGGCTGCAACAAAAAGACCGTGCAGAAGGACTGGCTGGAAGATCTGGTCGTCCGGGAGACTATGAAGTTGATTCAGGACGATGCGGTGATCGACAAGATCGTTCAGCTCGTCATGGATGTCCAGAATCAGGAGAACACAACGATCCCGCTGCTAGAAAAGCAACTGCGAGAGGTCAACAAAAAGCTGGACAACCTGATGAAGGCAATCGAGGACGGCTTGTACACCCGGACAACAAAAGAGCGGTTGGAAGCGCTGGAAATCCAGAAAGATGAGCTGACTGCAAAAATTGCAGACGAAAAGTTGAAGAAGCCCAGCTTCAATGAGGATTTCATCCGATTCTGGCTGATGAAATTTAGAAAGTTCGATATTTCGCAGAAAAAGCAGCGAAAAACGCTGATTGAAATTTTTGTAAATGCCATTTTCCTGTATGATGACCGGATGCTGATTACGTTCAATTACAAGGATGGCACCCAAACCGTCCGTTTTGAGGACGCTTTGACCGCTGACGCAGCGGAGGAAAAAAGTTCGGATTTGTCCAGCTCTGCTGGACCATAAGTCCAACGATTTCACGTTAGAAATCGTTGGACTTTTTTGTTTATAGGCTGGCCTCATTTGGTTTTGACCACAATTTTGACCACAATGCCAAAGATTTTATCTGGTCTAATTAGTGCCGTTCCGTCCAATTTTCAGGCCGAAAACGCCTCGCTGAACAACTGGATCGCACTCTGCCGAATGGATTCCTGAACATGGAGATCATGCTCAGTCATCTCGGTATCGGCATGGCCTACGATGCTCTGGATGGTCTGGATATCCACGCCCAACGCCTGCATCGGCGATACAATTCCTTTTGTTTAATGGGCCTGTTTGACGGAGCATACAATCAAATTGTCGGGTTTTGGGCAATACTGTCGATTGCGTCAAACAATTTTTCCCCCCAAAAAAATTGGATTTTGGAGTGTTTTTCATTGACCGATTGCGGAATTAGCTGTAAAATCTAAAAAAGAATAGTGGCTGTAGAGTGGGGTACTCTACGATCTGCTCGATCTTTAAGTATTATGATAAGGATTACGCCAATGCGGTGCTGGAACTGCAGGCGGCCGTCCGGTTACAGGGAGCAGGTACTGAAAGCTATCGGGGGTCTTGCTATTGCACTTGCCAATGATGGAAAGCTGGAAGAAGCACAACAGGAGCTGGATACATTGCAGAAAAAAGGCGCTTCCTCCGGTGACCGTGATCTGGTTGCGGCAGAGATCCTGTCCTTGCAAAAGAACTATGATCAGGCACTTGCACTTTACACAAAAGTGTTCAATGAGGTGGAGGACCCGCAGCTCCTGAGCCATGCTTACCTGTCAGTCGCAAATGCAGCGCTGAATCAGGACGATATGGAAAAGGCTGTGCGCATTCTGAAACAGGGATGCCAGAACCTTCCGGAAGGTCAGGCTGTGCTTCAAAAGGAGATGCTTGCGGATCTTATGATGCAGCAGGCAGCATCTGACAAAGAAAATGCAGAAGAATACTATGCTGAAGCGCAGCAGCTGCTGGAGGAACTGGTGGACAGCGGCTACGATACTATTGCCACCCGGTTGAATCTGGCAACTGTACTGCAGGCATTGGATCAGTACAGTGAAGCTGAAAAGGTTTTGAAAGATCTGCAGGAGCAGTATCCATCGGATTATCGTTTCGATATGCAGATGGCCTATCTTCTGATCGACCAGCTCCGCACCAGCGGATGGCTCAAATAAGGAGGGAATACCTGCGTCTACCGGACAAATCTTTTGTGTGGTTGGAATCGTTGACATGATCGTTTCGGCTGTTGCGGCAGTCGTTTCAGCATGGATCCTGCGCAGGCAGGAAAAAAAGCTGAAGGAACAGATCTGGAACGAGTATCAATAAAAATCAATCGATTAAGGGGTATGAAAAAATGCTGAAAAAACTTAGTGTAACGGCTGTTATTCTTGCAATGTCGGCCATGCTTCTGGTGCCGACTGCATACGCGGTGCAGTCAGTAGACGCACCGGCACAGGTGGCTTTGTGACGATTGACGGCAAGCTGTATCATGTTTCGAAGAATGGCTATGCCATCGATCGGTACGCCAAGGGTTTGCACGAGATCGACGGAGGAATGTACTATGTCAAAGAGGATGGCTCGGTCCTGACGAACAGCGCGGTAGAATACCTTACTTTTAATGCGAATGGCCGCTATACCTCTGGCAATGCAACGCTGGACAGCTATGTGGATCAGGCACTGGCTGCGTGCACAAACTCTGGCATGACGAAGGCGCAAAAGCTGCGCGCCGCCTATTTGTATGTCCGGGATCACGGCGCATACCTTGCCCGTCCGCATCAGGCAAGAGGCACAACGGCTTGGGCAGAAGAGAGCGCTTTGTTCATGTTTGAACACAAAAAGGGCAACTGCTACTGCTTTGCAGGCCAGTTCCTTTATATGGCCCGGCGGCTGGGCTACAATGCCTATGTAGTGTCTGGCGGTGTGGGCCGCAAGGACTCGGACCATGCATGGGTCATGATCTGCGAGAACGGAGTTCCCTATATCTATGATGTGGAACTGGAGTGGGGCTATCGTGCCGGCAGATACGGCCATGCAGAATATAATATGTATAAAATGCCGCTGAATAAAACGGTGTTCAGCTACCAGTTTCCGTGATTGCTGAGGTAGCCGAAAAATGGTTTTTTTCCGTAATTTTCTTGTTTCTGTTTTTGCCCATCGTGCTGGGATGCTATTATCTTTTGCCCGGGCGGGAAGCAAAAAATCTCTGGCTCGTCGCAGCCAGTCTGCTGTTCTATGCCTTCAGCGGGCTGTGGTATGTTCTGCTGCTGTTGTTCTCTGTGTTCTGCAATTATCTGGCCGGTCTGTTCGTCTCCAGGCGAAAGAGCGTGCTCTATGCCGCTGTGGCCGTTAATCTGGGAATCTTGGGTATTTTTAAGTATCTGACTTTTCTGGTACAGACAGTAGACCGGCTGCCGGGCGTGACGATCCCGGTGCCTTCCATCGTTCTGCCGGTGGGTATCTCGTTCTTCACCTTTCAAGGGCTGAGTTATGTGATCGATGTATACCGGAATGAACGCCTGAAGAGCACTCATTTCCGGGATGTACTGCTGTACATTGCTCTGTTTCCACAGTTGGTGGCAGGACCGATCATCCGCTATGAGGACGTGGCAGATGAGATACATAGCCGCCGAAATACGCTGGAGCAGCTGGCAAAAGGCCTGCGCCGGTTTATTGTGGGCCTGAGCAAGAAGCTGCTGATCGCCGATATCTGCGGCAATGTTGTAGCACTGATCTACAACGCCGACCGCTCTGTGCTGGACAGCCGGACGGCTTGGCTGGCCGCGGTGTGCTATCTGATGCAGATCTATTTCGACTTCAGCGGATACAGCGATATGGCCATCGGCCTGGGCTTGTGCTTTGGGTTCCACTTCAAGGAAAACTTCAATTATCCGTACATCTCGGCCAGTATTCAGGAATTCTGGCGCAGATGGCATATCTCCCTTTCCACCTGGTTCCGGGAATACCTGTATATCCCATTGGGCGGCAACCGGAAGGGCAAGGCAAAGACTTACTGGAACAAGCTGATCGTGTTTTTCTGCACGGGACTGTGGCATGGTGCAAACTGGACCTTTATCGTCTGGGGCCTGTGGCATGGTTTCTTTATCGTGGCAGAGGACGCCGTTAAAAAGCTGTTCGGACTGGAAAAACATGGCAAAGACGGGCAGAACCCTGCGTGTGCGGTGCTGAAACATTTGTACACCCTGCTTGTGGTGCTGGTTGGCTTTGTGATCTTCCGTGCAGACAACATGGGGCAGGCCTTCTCAATGATAGGAGCCATGTTTTCCGGGGGCTCTGCCTCTGCGCAGACAGGGCTGCTGGCGCAGTGTCTGACCCCGCTGACCCTGTTTGCACTGGCGGTTGGCCTTGTGGGCAGTACGCCGGTTTTGCCGCTGGTCTGCCGTAAAGCAGAGCAGCAGACCGGAAGCGTGTATGCATGCCTTCAGGCACTGAGTTATGCAGGGGTGCTGGTGGATATCCTGCATCTGTCGGCTGCATCCTATGTGCCTTTTATCTATTTCCAGTTCTGAGGTGGAAAAATGCAAGTGAAAAAATTAGGATATATCCTGTTTGTGGGGGTCATTGCCACAATTTGCATTTTGCCTGTGGCTGTGATGCCTTGGCAGACGGAAAAAGCGGTGGGCAATGAGCAGCTTGCATCCTTTCCTGAATTACGGAAAGAGGATGGCAGCTTCAATACCGGTATCCTGAATGAGTTTTCGGATTATTTTGCGGATCATTTCGGGCTCCGTCATGAGATGATCACCTTGAACGATCAGCTTACCGGAACCGTGCTCAAAACGCTGGACAGCAGCAGTGTGCTGTTGGGAAAAGACGATTGGCTGTTCTATAAAAGCACCCTTGCGGACTATACCGGCGCAGAACCCTTTACAGCCCGGCAGAGTTATGCGGCCGCTCATGTACTGGGTCTGATGCAGGAATACTGCGAAGAGAACGGCATTGGGTTCTGCTTTACCATCGCACCCAATAAAAATTCCCTGTATGGCGGTCAGATGCCGGCACGGTATACGGCAGCCTCCGTACGGAACGCCCAACTGCTTCAGCAGCAGATGGAACAGCAGAATGTCCGGTATGTGGATCTGTTCAAAACACTGTCTGACCACGAAGAGCAGCTGTATTACCGTCGGGACAGCCACTGGAATATGCGGGGCGCACAGCTGGCAGCACAGACTTTGCTGAAAGAACTGAAAGGCTCTGAAGCGGAGTTTGATTCCTGCATCAATGGAAAAACATCCCCGCATACCGGCGACCTGTATGAGATGGTGTACCCTGCCGGAAACGAGACGGAACAGGATACGGCATACGACTTTACCTATCAGTATGACGAAAAATTCCACTCGGCAGATGATATCACGATCCACACGGAAAATTCGGCGGCAGACGGAAGCATTTTTGTATACCGCGATTCCTTTGGCATCAATCTGCATCCTTTTCTGGCACAGAGCTACGGCAACGCCTGTTTCTCCCGGAATATGCCCTACCTTTTGACGGCTGTTACAGAAGAGCAGCCCGATGTGCTGCTGGTGGAACTGGTGGAACGCAACCTGAACTGGCTGCTGGAACGCGCCCCGGAAATGCCTGCTCCGGAACGCACGGCAGTCCCGGCAGCAGATACCGGTACAAGTGCGAAGGCACAACGGAAGGACAGCCGAATGGAGGGGACTTTCTGCCTGACAGGCGATCTGAGCGGGCAGCGTGTGGATGACGACTCTCCGATCTACATTCTGGCAGAGACCGGAACCTACGAAGCTTCCCCCTGCGGAGAGGGAACACAGCCGTTTACGGCGTATCTTCCGCAGAATATGCGGGAGCAGCAACTAAAAGCAGCATTTCTGTCGGACGGTGAATGGGTCTTCTGCGCCCTAGCCGACTGACTGAAAGAATAGAAAGAAGGAACAAACAAAATGAATGTAAACTATAAGATGATGGGTGTAGTGCTCTGCGGTGCGATGCTTCTGGCATCGGGATGCGGGGCAAAAGCAGAAACGACCGCTTCCTCGGCTGTGGAATCCGAATCGGTTTCCGTTGTGGCATTGGAGGCTGCTTCGTCGGAGGCAGTGTCGGAGGCTGTGCCGGAAAGCAAGGCGGTCTCGGAGGCAGTTTCCGAAGCTTCTTCTTCGGTAAGCGAGGCGGCATCGGAGAAACCGGCCGAATCCAAGGCAGAGTCCAAGGCAGAATCCAAGGCCGAGACTGCGGCAAAATCTAAGCCTGCAAAGCAGGAGACGGCTGCTTCCTCCAAAGAAGAAAAGACGGAGCCTGTGGAAAGCAAGCCCGTTACAGAGACTGCTCCGGCAGAAACTGCCAGCTTGGAAACTGCCCTGAAGTATGTGGGCAAAGACGTTTCCAAGTTGTATGCCGCTATTGGCAAGCCGAACAGTTCGGAGTATGCTTCCAGCTGCATCGGTGATGGCGAGGATGGCCTGCTGTATTACAACGGCTTTACTGTGACGACCTACCGTGAAAACGGTAAAGAGACGGTACAGGACGCCTATTAAACATGAAATTCGGCCTCTGGCATTCCACCGGGGGCTGAATCTTTATATGGGAAGATGAGAATGAAACGCCAGAAGATCAAACGATATCGGTTTAGCGTGACGCAGAATACGCGCAGAAGAAGGGCGGCAACGCCGCTGAAAGCCGTCGGCGTAGTACTGGTGTGCCTGTGTCTGCTCACAGGGGCCGCTTTTGGAGTTTACAATGCGATCCAGAGTAAGACTACGGGGTGGCACGGCGAAGGACTGCATCGCTACTATATCTCGCCGACTACCGGCACCCGTGCGCAGGGGCTGTATGAGATCAACTATAAGCTCTACTATTTTGGCAGCAACAACTTTTTGAAGACCGGCTGGATCGAAGAGAACGGCTATGTCGGCTATGCCAACGCAGATGGAGAGCTCACCCAGGGCGAAGCGAAGATAGACGGAAAATACTACTATTTCCAACCGGAGACCGGCCAGTTGTACACCGGCTGGATCATGCTGGACGGAGTGCAGTACTGCTTTGACGAAACCGGACATCCGCGCACCGGTACTTATCAGGAGGACGGAAAGGTCTGGGAACTGGATAGCGATGGACGGGTCAAAAACCGACTGAACGGTTGGAAAAAAACGGACGGCGTCTTGAAATACTACAACAACAGCGGCGCACCGGCACAGGGCTGGACAGAGATCGATGGAAAGGATTATTTCTTTGTGGACGGTGTCAGTCAGGCCGGCTGGGTTGAAACGGATGCGGGCACGCGCTATTTGGACGGCAACGGAAATCAGATGACCGGGTGGTGTGTGATCGACGGCCAGCCCTATGCTTTTGGGACAAATGGAGAACCGAAGCAGGGATGGGATCATTCCCATGAAAAAAGCTACTATTTTATCAACGGCGTCAGTCAGTCGGGCACATTCGGGGAGGGCGCACTTAGCAGCAACCTGAACGGCAGCGGCAGTGTTCAGCCGGTTGGGGATCAGGCACCGGAGGACGATCTTGCAGAGGATGCCGAGGGAGAACCGCCGGAGGAAGAACTGCTGGAAGCGCAGCCGACACAGACCGAAACAACGGAAGCGGGGCAGACTGCCCCGGCGGCACAACAGCCGACGCAGTCGCCGGAGGGATCGGCGGCAGAGCAGGAGACCGCATTGAAGGCACCGACAGCGCCGGAAACTCCGGCACAGGAACAGCAGGAAGAAGGGACGGAAAATACATGAAAACAACAAGACGTGATTTTCTGTGCCTTTCGGCCATGGCATGCGCATGGCTTCTGACGGGCTGCCAGAACCCCACAGTGGAAGAGCGGGCTGTCAGCTGGCAGCAGCAGGAAGTCAGTGATCCGGTCTCTGAAACCGGACCGATGTGGAATGCAGCACTGGACGACAATGCGGTTCTGCGGGATGGTATCCGCGTTCCCCAGAACTTCGAACTGCCGTTGGAAGGTTCAACAGGCTTTGCAGGGGCGGCTGTGATGCTGCTGTACGAGAGACCGGATGGGGCCAGTACGGTACTGCGCAGACTTGCAGCGGGAGATATGTTTTATATCCGGCAGGAGTCTGGCGCATATTGGCAGGTCTGCCTGCTGGACGGCACCGTGGGCTGGTTGGAAAATGAACTGTGTATGATCAATCTGCCCGATGTTCTGCCTTCCATCGTATACGAAAACCCCAATGCCAAGGCATCGATCTTTAAATCCTGCGGAAAGGATATTGAAGGCATTACGGGACAGAAACTGTATGACGGCCTGTTCTACAACCAGCGCCTTGGGCGGGATGAGTATCTAATGCCTATCAATTACGCTATGGCAAAAAAGGTTGGTGCAGCGCAGAAAAATGCTTTGAAGGCGGGCGATTGCCTGAAGATCATAGAGACATTCCGGCCCTATGAGGTGCAGATGCTGGTAAAGGATGCAGTGTACGCCAAGGCAAGGACGGACAAGGAACTGATGACGGCGCTGAACAAGGGCGCGTGGAATATCGGCTGGTTTATTGCAACGTCTCTTTCCAACCATCAGCGCGGTGTGGCAATGGACACGACCCTGCTGCGCATCACTGAGCAGACAGAGCACAGCATGGCGGGGTGTCCCTTTGTACAGGTGACCGGTGAGGAATACGCCATGCCTTCTGCCATGCACGAGCTGAGCAGTGCGGCGGCCTGCTTTACCGGCCCGGTAACTTCTAATTCGGCCACCGCATGGAAGCGGGCCACTGCATCGGCATCCATGACAGACGGTGCGCGGCGGCTGCAGGGGTACTGTACCAATGCAGGCATGACACCGCTGGCCTCGGAGTGGTGGCACTTTAACGATCTGGATGCACAGAATAAGGTGCGCATGACCTCTGGAAACGGAAAATTCTGGCTGGACGGCTGTGTCAGCTGGAAAATGTTTGAAGCATAACTTTAGGGCTGCACTAAATTGCGCAGCAGGTCATTCGGATCGAGGATGGGCAAACTCTGTTAGGAGGACTGTATTATGAATACCACATTGCGGCGGGATGCGGATGAGATCATCTGTTCCAGCATTCAGGCGGTTCTGCCGGATAAAGCCGTGTGCCGCGCGCTGGAGGACTTTCAGCCCGGAGGCGGCAGAGTGCTGCTGGTGGCGGCAGGCAAGGCCGCATGGCAGATGGCGCATGCCGCCGTGCAGGCACTAGGGCGCGTGGACGGCGGCGTGGTGGTGACCAAGTACGGCCATGTGAAGGGCGAAATTCCCGGCATAAGCTGTTATGAGGCGGGTCATCCCGTGCCGGATGACAACAGCTTTGCAGCCACCGAAAAAGCTTTGGCGCTGGTGCAGGGGCTGACCGCAGAGGACACGGTGCTGTTTTTGCTTTCCGGCGGCGGCAGCGCCCTGTTTGAAAAGCCGCTTGTCTCCGGCGGGGAATTGCAGGACATTACCAATCAGCTCCTTGCCAGCGGAGCCGATATCGTGGAGATGAACACCATCCGCAAGCGGTTGTCCGCTGTCAAGGGCGGGCGGTTCGCTCAGCACTGCGCGCCCGCAAGGGTGTTCAGCATCGTGCTCAGCGATATTCTGGGCGATCCGCTGGATATGATCGCCAGCGGCCCGGCGGTGCCGGATTCCTCCACCTGTGCACAAGCGCTTGCCATTGCGGAGAAATACCACCTGAACCTGTCGGAACAGGCGAAGGCGCTGCTGGCGCAGGAAACGCCGAAAGCCCTTGATAACGTGACCACGCAGATCACCGGCAGCGTCCGAGAGCTGTGCACCGCTGCCGCTAAAGCCTGCCGGGAGCTGGGCTATGAGCCCATCCTCCTCACCGACCGGCTTTGTTGCGAAGCCAAGGAGGCAGGCAGCTTTCTGAGTGCCATCGCCCGCACCCATGCGGGGCAGGGGAAAAAGCTGGCCTTTATCGCGGGCGGGGAAACCGTGGTGCACCTGACCGGCAAAGGGCTGGGCGGACGCAATCAGGAACTGGCGCTGGCCGCAGCCCCGGCGCTGGCGGGACAGAACGCCGCAGTGTTCTCCGTGGGCAGTGACGGCACCGACGGCCCCACCGATGCCGCCGGCGGCTATGTGGACGGCGACACCGCCGCAGCACTGGCAGCAGCGGGCCGGAACGTGTTCGATACCCTGCAAAACAACGATGCCTACCACGCCTTGCAGGCGGTGGATGGGCTTATCATCACAGGCGCTACTGGTACCAACGTCAATGATGTTGCCGTGGTGCTGATCGGGGGAGAAGCGCAGGCAGACGCCTGAACCCTGCTTGCCCGGTGCGCGGTGCTCCTATAACATTTGACCCCGCTTTGCCCGCTTTACCCGGGCAGGCGGGGTTTTTGTTGAAAATACTTGACAGCTCTTCTACAAAGTGATATGATTTTGATATCAGAAAGAAATGCTTCCGACCCTGATAAGGAGGGACCTGTTATGGAAGAAAAAATTTTGAACACCCGCAAAAACGGCATGGCTATGTTGCTGCTCACCCTGCTGGGCTATGTGGTGGCCATCGCCCTGTTCATTTTCTGCATCACGCTGCTCAATGCAGATCGGCCGCACCGGCTGTTTCTGGGCATTCCGCTGCTGATCTTGTCCATTGCGTATTGGATCGCAGGCATCTTCCTGTTCTGCGGTCTTAAGGTGTTAAAGCCGCAGGAGGCGCTGGTGCTCACCCTGTTTGGTGATTACATCGGCACCCTGAAGGGACAGGGTTTTTACTGGGTGAACCCCTTCTGTACCGCCGTCAACCCCGCTGCCGGCACCCGCCTGAGCCAGAGCGGAGATGTGAACAGCAAGGAGAACAGCGTGGCTGCGCTGTTTGGCAATAACGGCCAGAATGCTCAGATGAGCGTCGAGTCCATGAGCAAAAAGATCTCACTCAAGATGATGACCCTGAACAACTCCCGCCAGAAAATCAACGATTGTCTGGGCAATCCGGTGGAGATCGGCATTGCAGTCATCTGGCGCGTGACCGATACCGCCAAGGCTGTGTTCAACGTGGATAACTACAAGGAATACCTCTCTCTGCAGTGCGACAGCGCCCTGCGCAACGTGGTGCGGGTGTACCCCTATGATGTTTCTCCCAACGTGGACACCACCGGCGACGGCGTGGCCGACGAGGGCAGTCTGCGCGGCTCCTCTGAGGTGGTGGCTGCCCGCATCCGGGACGAGATCCAGAAGAACGTGGCCGAGGCAGGTATCGAAGTGGTGGAGGCCCGCATCACCTATCTGGCCTATGCACCGGAAATTGCAGCGGTTATGCTGCAGCGCCAGCAGGCCAGCGCCATCATTGATGCCCGCAAGATGATCGTGGACGGCGCTGTGGGCATGGTGGAAATGGCGCTGGATCGTCTGAACGAGAACAAGGTAGTGGAACTGGACGATGAGCGTAAGGCGGCAATGGTGTCCAATCTGCTGGTGGTGCTGTGCGGCAACCGGGATGCCCAGCCCATCGTGAACAGCGGCAGCCTGTACTGATGGCCGAGCCGAAAAAACAGGTGCCCCTGCGCCTGAACGCTAAACTCTACGATGCCCTTGCCGCTTGGGCAGAGGATGACTTCCGTTCGGTGAACGGGCAGATCGAATATCTGCTTACCGAGTGTGTGCGTCAGCGCAAAAAGAATGGGAAATATGTCTCCGACCAGCTGGATGTCCCGCCGGAGCTGGATCTCCATTGAAGAACCCGTGAAAAAACGTTTGGAGCGCGCCGCAGAGCACGCCAAACGCAAATTATTCACAAGGCCGCTGCACAAGACCGGTGCAGCGGCCTTGTGTTTGTCGGGAAAAAGCCGTGCCTTCCGGCGGGAAGCGGGGACAAATGAGCGCTGATTTGATATATCAATTGAGCGCGCAATGCTCCGGTATTTCGTCGAAAAAGGCGACCGAAGCTGCGGAAATGTCTTGAAGAGACAGGAGAAGATGGACATATATCTGGGCGAAAACGTTTCTTTTTTGGCTTTTTCCGGAAAAAAACTTGCCTAAAAGTTTGCGGCGTGCTAAACTAACAGCGGGGAATTGTTTTGCGTAAGCAGATAGGGGGTGAAGCTATGAAAATACTGGTTGTGGATGACGGTCAGCTTGCGATCAATTCGCTGATCCGCATCCTGTGCCGGGTGGCACCGGACTGTGACTATATCAGTGCCATGACGACTGACGATGCCCTGACGTGGATGCGGCAGGGCCCAATGGATGCTGCCTTTTTGAACCTGGAAATGCCGGGCATGAATGGCCTTGCCCTTGCCCGCATGATCCAGAAATTGCAGCCCCGCTGCAATATCATCGTGGTCACCGAGCACCCGGAGTATGCGCTGGAAGCATTGCAGATCTTCGTCAGCGGTTTTCTGCTCAAGCCCGCCAACGAGGCGGACGTGCGCAATGTGCTGGAAAATCTGCGCTACCCGCCGGAAACGGCACCTGTGGGCATCAAGATCCAGTGCTTCGGCAACTTCGAGATCTTTGTGGGCGGACGTCCGCTCTCCTTCAAGCGCAGCAAGAGCAAGGAGCTGCTGGCCTACCTTGTGGACCGCAACGGTGCCACCTGTACCAACGGCGAGATGCTGGCTGTCCTGTGGGAGGATAAGCCTGACACCGCCTCGCTGCACAGCCACCTGCGCAATTTGATCTTTGACCTCAGCCATACGCTGGAGGATGCAGGGGTCAACGGGCTGCTGGTACGCGGCCGCAGCACCTTGGCGCTGGATACCAGCAAGGTGGACTGCGATTATTATAACTTCCTGCGGGGAGACCGCTCGGCCTTCAACTCCTACCGGGGCGAGTATATGACCCAGTATTCCTGGGCAGAGGTTACCCGCTCGGCGCTGCGCCAGCAGGCCGCAGCTACGCCCAAAAGCGGGTCTATCCCAAGCTATTACGTCCCGCCTACGGGCTTTTAAAACTGCATAAAACGCCAAAGGCTGCTGCGCAAACGATGCGCAGCAGCCTTTATCATTCTCTTAAAATTGTTCCAGTTCCAGTAGATATTCCTTGATCTCCAGTCCCTCGGCGTAGCCGGTCAGGCTGCCGTCTGCGCCGATGACCCGGTGGCAGGGCACCACGATGCACAGCGGGTTGCGGTGGCAGGCGCTGCCCACGGCGCGGCTTGCCTTGGGTTTGCCCAGCGCCGCCGCCAGCTGGCCGTAGGTGCGCACCTCCCCGTAGGGAATCTTGCGCAGCTGCGCCCATACCGCCTGCTGAAAGGGCGTGCCCTTTGCTGCCAGCGGCAGGTCGAACTCCCGGCGCACCCCGGCAAAATATTCGTTCAGCTGCTCCTCTGCCTCCTGCAGCAGGGGTGTTTCCACCACTCTGCGGGGCAGAGGTTCCAGCTCCGGCGCACCGTCCGGGCAAAAATGTACCCCGCACAGCGCGTCGTTTTCCTCCTCCAAGCAGATGGCTCCAAGGATGCTGTTGATGTACCAGACGTTCAAAATCGGCCTCTTCCTTTCCTGCAAGAATGTGCTATACTGGTACTATCTTAACACAAAAATTTCCGTGAGGAAAGGGGCGTTTCAACTATGGTCAAGGCACTGGAAGACATTATTGCAAAAAGCAGCAGCATCGTCTTTTTCGGCGGCGCGGGCGTTTCTACGGAGAGCGGCATCCCGGATTTCCGCAGCGTGGACGGGCTGTACCACCAGAAATATGACTACCCGCCCGAAACCATCCTCAGCCATACCTTCTGGGAGGAAAACCCGGAGGAATTTTACCGTTTTTACCGCGACAAGCTGATCGTAAAGGGGGCAAAACCCAACGCTGCCCATCTGCGGCTGGCAAAACTGGAACAGCAGGGTAAGCTGCGGGCTGTGGTCACCCAGAACATTGACGGCCTGCATCAGGCGGCGGGCAGCAAAACGGTGTACGAGCTGCACGGCAGCACCCTGCGCAACTACTGCACCCGCTGCGGCAAGTTCTACGATGTGGATTTCATCGCAAACAGCACCGGTGTGCCCCGCTGCACCGAGTGCGGCGGCATCGTAAAGCCGGACGTGGTGCTTTACGAAGAGGGCTTGGACGAGGAGGTGCTGTCCGGCGCGGTGGATGCCATCCGTCATGCCGATACCCTCATCATCGGCGGCACCAGTCTGGTGGTGTACCCCGCCGCCGGGCTCATCCGGTATTTCCGGGGCGATAATTTGGTGGTCATCAACATGCAGCCCACCGGGGCTGATGCTTCTGCCGACCTGTGCATCGCAAAGCCCATCGGGCAGGTGCTGAGCGAGGACGTTTCGCTGGACTGATTTTTGCGCTTCAGGCGCGCTGTTTCGCGCCGGTTCGCACGCAGTTTTCCGTATGCTGATGGAAAGAACATCAGAACGGAGGAACTGCAAATGATCCAGGTATGTGACCCGCCGCGTCAGCGGCAGGTACGGCGGCTTTCCGCCGAGGAATTTTTTACATTGGTGCGCTGCGGCGGGGCGGGGTTTTACCGTCCCCGCTCCGAGGTGCTGCGGATGCTGACCGCAGGCGAGGCGTGGGGCACAGCCGGGGCAGCGCTGCTGGTGCTACCCCTTACCGCCGATACCGCCGCCGCAGCGGCACTGCGCAACTGGCTGGGACGTCGGCAGCTGGAGGGCGGCTGCCTGCTCACCCCGCCGGTAAATACCGGCGAGGAGCTGCCCGCCCGGCTGGTGGAAATTGCCGCAGCCCGGGCAGACCGGCTGCGCCGCAAGGGCACGGCATGGGCGGTGGTAGAGTGCACCGAAACGGCGGCAGCGCTGTTGCCGCTGTATTTTCGGCAGGGCTTCGGGCTGCGGGCGCTGCGCCCGCTGGAAAGCCTTGCGCCCTGCTTTTTGCTGTGCACCGGCTGCGCGCCCGTCCGCACTGCACCGGTGTGGGTGCCGCTGGAGGACAGGGTGCAGCTGGCGCTGCTGCTGGCAAAGGGCTATGCCGCGCTGGACAGCCGCCCCTACGGCGGCAGTCTTGCACTGGCGCTCTATCAGCTGAAAGAAACGAAATAACGTAAACCAGAGAGGGAATGGGAAATTATGAAGGCAGTGATTCTGGAAAGCTATGTGATGGAAGAAGGGGACTTGGACTGGTCCGGGGTAAAGGCACTGGTGCCGGACACCACCAGCTATGTGCACACCGACTACGCCGACATCGCGCCCCGCATCGGGGATGCAGAACTGGTGCTCATCAACAAGTGCCGCATTGACGAAGCAGTGCTGGCGCAGTGCCCGAACCTCAAGTGGGTGGGCATCATCGCCACCGGTACGGATAATATCGATCTTGAAGCCTGCCGCCGCCATGGGGTGGCAGTAGCCAACGTGCCGGGATACTCTACTTATAGCGTGGCGCAGATGACCTTCAGCCTGCTGCTGGCCATCTGCCAGTGCGCCCAGCGGTACGACCGGGCAGTAAAGGCCGGATACTGGCAGCTGGGCATCCCGGCAGAGTACGGTCTGCTGCCGCAGGTGGAGTTGCTGGGCAAGACCTTTGGCATCTACGGCTACGGCAGCATCGGCCGCCAAACCGCCCGCATTGCAAAGGCCTTTGGTATGGAGGTGCTGGTGTGCACCCGCACGGTGCGCCCGGAGTACGCCGCCGATGGGGTGGAATTCGTGGACTTTGACACCCTGCTTGCCCGCAGCGATGTGCTCAGCCTGCACTGCCCGGCCACCCCGGAAACCCGCGGGCTGATAAGCCGGGAAGCCCTTGCAAAAATGAAGCCCGGCGCTATTTTGCTGAATACCGCCCGGGGCGCACTGGTGGACGAGGAAGCCGTAGCGGATGCGCTGGAAAGCGGCAAGCTTGCCTTTTACGGCGCCGATGCCTTTGCCACTGAGCCGCTGCCGCCTCAAAGCCGTCTGCGCAGTCTGCCGGGCGCGGTGCTCACCCCGCACATTGCATGGACCACCAAGGAAGCATTGCAGCGGCTGATGGATATCACCACCGGCAACCTGCGCAGCTTTCTGGCCGGGAAAGGCGAGAATATCGTCAACCCTTGATTTTGGCAGGGCACTGTACTATACTGTTCCATGATTTCAGGCTTTCCCGGCAAAAGAACTGCCGTGAAAATAACGTATGCACAAGAGCATCCGGCAGCCTTGCCGCTGCTCTGAGGGAGGTAAAAGTGATGAGTTACGCCATCGTATTCAGCAGCAAAACCGGCAACACCGCACTGCTGGCACAGACCCTGCAGGAGCAGCTGCCGCAGGCAGACTGCTGCTATTTTGGCACACCGGATGCTGCCGCGCTGGCAGCAGACACCCTGTATGTGGGTTTCTGGACGGACAAGGGTAAGGCGGACGCCGACACGCTGGATTTCTTGCAGCAGCTGCACGGCAAGCGGGTATTCCTGTTCGGCACCGCAGGCTTTGGCGGCAGTGCGCCTTACTTTGAAAAGATTCTTGCCGCCACCCGGAAGGCGCTGGACGGGAGCAACACCGTCATCGGCAGCTTTATGTGTCAGGGCAAAATGCCCATGTCCGTCCGGCAGCGGTACGAGGCGATGAAGGCGCAGCCTGCGCACATCCCCAATCTGGATGCCCTGATCGAAAACTTCGATAAGGCGCTCTCCCACCCGGATGCCGCAGATCTGGAACAGCTGAAGCAGGCCGTAAAGTGAGTGAAAAAGAGCGACCGCACATTGTTTTGTGCGGTCGCTCTTTCTGTATGGGCTGTATAGGACAAGCGCTAGTCAATGGTGGTTTTGGTGCGCCCGATGCCAATGACGGCGGTGGAGATCTTTTTCCAGCTGTCGCAGCCGCACACGCCGTCCACCCGCAGGCTGGTGCGCTTCTGGTAGCCGCGCAGAGCCTGCTCGGTGCGGGCACCAAAGATGCCGTCGATGCGGCTACCGGTCTGGTAGCCAAGGGTGGAAAGTGCATCCTGCAAAACCATGACATAGCAGCCCCGGCTGCCCCGGCGCAGGGTAGGGTAACCGGCGGTGGTGCCGCTGCAGGCCGGGGTGCCGTAGCGACGGTCAAAGTGCACCCATGTGGGGGTCTGGCTCAGCGGCTCCACATAGCCCCATGCGCCGGAAGCGCGGGCAGCGTTGTAAATGGCAGTGCGCTGGCGCTGGCCAAGGCTTTGCCCTACGTCAAACGCTACCCCTGCATAGTGCTGGCTGCGGGTGCCGTGGCCGCCCTCCCAGATGCGGCGGAAGGCGTACCCCACCGGGATGCCCCTGCCGTATTTGCGGCGGGTCAGATTCCAAGCCTCCATGGCGGCAATGGTGGTCCACAGGGTAGGGCTGGCCGATTTGCCCCGGAACTCCCGCAGCCGCAGGGTGGTCAGGGTACTGTAAGGCATGGGGTCGTTCTCGTTCAGGTTTGCGTAGGTGTACACCTTGTTTTCGTAGGCGTCATAGATCAAAAGGCGTGCCATCCCTCATTCCTCCTTCTCGCAGCCGCAGGGGTCGGTACACTGGGCTTGCAAGGCGTGCCATGTTTCGCGGTACACGATGCCGTTTACCGGCTGCAGCCCCGCCTGCTGCTGGACAGCCCGCACAGCAGCGGCGTCTGACGCGCCAAAGCGGTTGTTGTCGGCTACATAGCCCTCGCCGCAGGAAAGCTGTGCCCGGCGGTTGAGCCAGCGCTCCACCTGCCCCACCTCCTGCCCGGCGCTGCCTTCGGCGATGGCGCGTCCCGGGTAAGCGGTGCCGGGAGGGGTGTCTCCATCGGGGTTCGGGGCGTGAGCGGCCAGCTGCAAACTCAGCGCCTCCACCGCCGTCCATGTGTCGGCATCTGCAATGCCAGTCTGCTCCAGCCCCAGCAGCTGCTGGGCGCTGCGGGTGGCGGTGGCAGTTTCTTCGGTATAGCGGTCGGCAAGGGGCGGAGCTTCCACGCTGGAAAAATAATAGGCGATGCGCTGCAAAAGCAGATTGTAGTACAGCACGGTCTCGCCGCTGCTGCCCACTGTCAGCGGGGTGCCGGGGTAGGGCAGACGCTTTAAGGTGACCACCGGGCCGGAAGAGCGCAGCTGGCTGGCGCGGCCATAAAGGGAGTTCCATGTGGTGCGCCCCACTACGCCGTCCACGGTAAGCCCTGCAAACCGCTGGTACGCCCGCACCGCCCGCTCGGTATCTGCGCCGAACGTTCCGTCAATGCTTACCGGCGGGATGCTGCTTTCGTAGGCGCTCATGAGGTAGAGGTAAAATTGCAGTTCCCGCACCGCCGTACCGGTGGAGCCGTTGCGCAGCACGCCCGGGTACTCGCCGGGGCGCAGGGAAGAGGAGAGCAGCCGGTTGGCGATATCGTTGTACACCTCGTACAGCTTTTGCCATGTGGTGCGCCCCACCACCCCGTCTGCCGTCAGTCCGAAGTACCGCTGGAACCGTCGCACAGCCGCCGTCGTGCCTGCGCCGAATTTTCCGTCCACGGTCACATTTTCAAGGCTTGGGTACACGGTGCGGGCGATCTTCAGCCAGAACTGCACCAGCCGCACATTCTGCCCGGAGGAACCCTCCCGCAGCGGCGTGCCGGGGTAGGCGTTGGGGGTGCCGTTGTCGGACTGGATGCTCAAAAACTCATCGTACAGTTCTTTCCAAGTGGTCTGGCCCACTATGCCGTCCACCGTAAGGCCGTACTTGCGTTGGAAGGCGCGTACCGCATTGGCGGTGGCGGTGCCGAATACGCCGTCCACTTTTACGGATGGAATGGCGCTGTCGTACTGCGCCAGCGTGTTCAGCCAGAACTGTACCTGCTCCACCGCGCTGCCGGAAGCACCGGTGCTCAGCACCGTGCCGTTCCATGTGCCGTTGGACAGGGTGCCGGTGGAAGTCTCGCCCTCGCTGGTCAGCTCGGCGAGGTCCTTTACCGATACATAGATGTAGCTGATCTTGTACCATGTCTGCCGCCCCACCACGCCGTCGGCGGTCAGGTTGAACTGCTTCTGGAACGCCCGCACTGTGGCGGCCATCCGGCTGCCGAATACGCCGTCCACCGTCAGCTTGCCAAGGAAGGGATAGTCCTTGGTGATGCGGTTCAGCTGCCTTTGCAGAGTGAATACCGCCGCGCCGCGGCTGCCCTGCCGCAGCGGCGTGCCGGGGTAGCTTTGCGGGATAGAGCGGATATTTTTGGTGCGCACGATCTCGATGCTGCTGCCGTAGTAGTAGCGCAAGATCTGCAAGGCGCTGCGTCCGTTGTTGGCCAGCGTAACCGTGCCCCACTGCTTGAGCCCCGGGCAGGTGACTGACTTGCCATCGCAGTACTCGGAATAATAGGGGTTCACCGTGCCACGCTTGCGCAGATAGGTGTTAAAGATATCGTCCGTAATGCGCACCATCACCTCAAACACCGTGCGTCCGTGGACGTAGTACTGGTCGTAGCTGGTGGAGTTGGTGATGTTGAAGGTGTAGCCCTTGCTGGGGTACCACTCGGTATAGATGCGGTTCAGCGCCAACGAGATCTGGCAGTGGATATTCGCCCGCAGTGCCTGCTCCGGCCAGGTGGGATACACCTCGCTGGAGGCTACGTTGGCAATATAATCCCGAAAGGAGACGGTTACGTTGCGGGCGGCAGCTGCCGGTTTGCCCAGATGCACCGTGATATTTTTGGGGATGATGACCTGTTCCAGCACCCTAGGCGTGCAGTTTTCCCGCGGCTGCGGGCCGCTGCCGCCGCTGCCCGCAAACAAAGCGTGCGGCGGGATGATGATGGGCGCGTTCGGGATGTCCCGGTCTTCCTCGGTAACAGGAAGCATCTGGGGCTGCGCCAGCGTTACCTGCCCGGCAAAGATCTGGATGCCCTCAATGCGCACGGTGCGGTAGCCGGGCTTTGCAGCGGTCAGGCTGACAATGGCGTAGGGGCGAGTAGTGTTGTCCTCGTCCAGAGAGAGGGTGCAGGCGGGGGCTTCAACGGGAATATCGGCGGCGCTGCCGGTGGTATCAGTGATGCGGTGCAGGGTAAAGCCGTCCCCCTGCACGGTAACGGTCACCCCCTCCACGGGGGCAGACTGGCGTGCCGCAAAGGTCTGGATGCGGAGAGTTCCGGTGTTTTTCATGGAGATACGCTCCTTTGCTGGTAAAAGTATGCTTCTGCCCCAGCGTATTCCGTCCGGTGCCTGGGCGTGCATGGCAATGCCCGCGGCAAACAAAAAAGCCGCCCGAAGGCGGCAGGGGAGAATAGCTTATTTGGCGCTGTCCTTGGCAAGGGCGGCGTCAATATTTTTTTGCAGGGCGGCAAGGTTTTCTTCCTTGTCAATGCCGCCCAGCAGGGGCTGGCCCACAACGTTGCCGTCCCGGTCAAAGACGTAGGTGGTGGGGAAAGCCATGATGTTCAGTGCAAACTTGCCGGCCTCGCTGCCGGAGGCAAAGTAGATGTTGCGGTAGCTTGCGCCCTTTGTGGCCAGCAGCTTTTTGGCGGCTTCAATGCCCTGCTGGTTGCCGTCCAGCGTCTCGGTGTTGATGCCGACTACCTCGCCGCCCTGTGCCTTGACCTTCTCGTTCAGGGCGTTCAGGTCGTCCAGTTCCTCCACGCAGGGCTTGCAGCCGTTGAACCAGAAGTTCACCACCGTAAAGGCGTTGCCCGCAAACAGGCTGTTGTCCACCGGGTTGCCCTCTAAATCGCTGCCCTCAAACTGGGGGAAGGCGGTGCCCTGTGCGGCAGCACCGGAAGCGGCATCCTCTGCGGGGGCAAGGGCGGCGATCTGATTTTCGATATCCCGAATCTTTTCTGCATCGGCGGTCAGGGTCTTGTACTCCTCGTCCGAGAATTGGTCCTTTGTCTTTTCCACGGCACTCAGCAGAAAATCGCCGTAGTTCGTGCTGAGGGTGGTCTCAGTCACGTTTTTGTCCATGGAGGAGAACACCTTCTCCCACAGGGCATCGTTTGCGGAAAGGATCTCGTTTTCCTCGGCCAGCAGCTGCTCCTCGGTCTTGCTTTCCGCAGCCGCAGAGGAAGCGGCAGAAGAGGCAGTAGATGCAGAGGACGCGCCCTGCCCGCAGGCGGCAAGGCTGAAGGCCAGCACAAGGCCAAGCAAAAGTGCGGTTACACGGTTAAGCTTCATGGTTTTACTCCTTTGTCGTTTCAGTGTTTGATTTGTCTCCCAACCCGAATTTATACTGAATGGCGTCCGTAGGGCAGGCTTTCATGCACATCCCGCAGCGGATACATTCGGCGTGGTTGGGGGCTTTGGTAATGTCTACGTCCATCTTGCAAGCCTTTGCACAGGCGCCGCAGGAGACGCATTTGTGGGTGTCTACGCGCATCTGGAACAGCGAGACCTTATTCAGCAGCGCATAGAACGCGCCCAGCGGGCACAGCCACTTGCAGAAGGGGCGGTAGAACACCACGCTGCCCACAATGACTGCCAGCAGAATGCAGGCTTTCCATGTGAACAGCTTGCCCAGCGCGGCGCGGATGCCCGCATTGGTCAGGGAGAGGGGAATGGCGCCTTCCAGCACGCCCTGCGGGCAGAGATATTTGCAGAAGAACGGGTCGCCCATGCCCAGCTCGTTGACCGCCAGCAATGGCAGCAGCACCACCATGACCAGCAGCACCGCATACTTTAAATAGCGCAGCGGCTTTAACTTTTTGGTGGAAAGCTTGGGGGAGGGAATCTTGTGCAAAAGCTCTTGAAACCACCCGAACGGGCAGAGAAAACCGCAGATGAACCGCCCCAGCAGCACCCCGAAAAGGATCAGGATGCCGGTGATGTAGTAGGAAAAGCGGAATTTGGAAGAGCCTATCACCGCCTGAAATGCTCCCACCGGGCAGGCACCGGCAGCGCCCGGGCAGGAATAGCAGTTCAGCCCCGGCACGCAGACGTATTTTCCGCTGCCCTGATACAGCGTTCCTTTGGCAAAGTTGGGCAGATGAATGTTGGTCAAAAGGGTCGCCCCGGCCTGTATAAAGCCCCGGAACCGGGCAAGGGGATTTAGTTTTTTCTTATCCAATGCCTACACACTCCATACACAGCCGGATGGCTTTTGAAAATACGGTGTCTGCCTCGCCCCGCCATACGCCGAACAGCAGCATCAGCACCCCGGCGGCAAGCAAAAGCAGCTGCGCCTGTTTTTTTGTCATGAACATCATAGCCTCCTGTTGTTTGATGGCACCAGTATACACCATGGGAGATAAAATTTCTGCTAAGAAAATCTTAACACGAATCTTAACACCGTCTGCTATAATCTGTTATAATGAAGAAAAAACGCAATAATACGGGAAGGGTGGAACACAAGATGCGTCTTTTGGTGGTAGAGGACGAGCACTCCCTGCGGGAGGACATTGCCCGGAAGCTGCGGCTGTCCGGGTACGAGGTGGACGCTTGTGCAGATGGCGAAACCGCGCTGGAAGCACTGGCGGCAGAGCGGTACGACCTTGTGCTGCTGGACCTCAACCTGCCCAAGGTGGATGGGATGCAGGTACTGCGCAACTTACGGCAGCACGACCTTGAGACCTGTGTGCTGATCTTATCGGCGCGCAGCGAGATCGCGGATAAGGTGGAGGGGCTGGATGCCGGGGCAAACGATTATCTTTCCAAGCCCTTCCACCTTGCAGAGCTGGAGGCCCGGGTGCGCAGCCTGACCCGGCGCAAGTTCATCCAGCAGGATGTCTGCCTGTGCTGCGGGCGGCTCAGCTTCAACACCCGCAGCCGCGTTGCCACGGTGGACGGTCAGACCCTTGCGCTGACGCGGAAGGAGAGCGGCGTACTGGAATATTTGCTGCTGCATCAGGGACGCCCGGTCAGTCAGGAAGAGCTGATTGAGCACGTCTGGGACGGCAGCGTGGACAGCTTCAGCAACTCCATCCGGGTACATATCTCTGCCCTGCGCAAAAAGTTGCGGGCGGCGCTGGGCTACGACCCCATCCGCAACCGCATCGGGGAAGGCTACGAGATCGGAGGCGAGGCACAATGAAGCGTTTATCCCTGCAATGGCGCATCACCATGCTGACGGCGCTGCTCATCGCCTGCGCCTGCGTGTGCATGAATCTGCTTTTGTATCGCACCGGCGTTACCGGCATGGATGCCCTCAACGGCTTTATGATGCAGTATCAGCCCGGCAGTGCGGATTCGTTGACCATCGAGATCCCGCAGGAGGAAATGTCCAGCCTGCTGGCGCATTTTTCACAGGAAGTCTACGATGCAAAGGTGGTTTTTGGCCGCAAGGGCTGGTGCATCACCGCTGTGGTCACCATCCTCAGCGCAGCCATCGCTTATTTTGTCAGCGGCAGAGCGCTGAAACCTTTGCAGCAGCTTGCGCAGCAGGCGCAGCGGGTCGATCAGGACAGCATCGCCACTGTCCGTCTGGACGAAGATACCGTGCAGGAATTCGGGCAGCTGAGCCGGTCGGTGAACCGGATGCTGGATGGTCTGGCACAGTCTTTTGAATTGCAGCGGCAGTTTGCGGGTAACGCCGCCCACGAGCTGCGCACTCCGCTGGCTATTTTGCAGACAAAGCTGGAACTGTTTGCAGAGGAGCACCCGGCCATGGACGCTGAGACCGCCGGGCTGGTCAGCTCCCTGCGGGAGCAGCTGGACCGCTTGACCGCCCTTGTGCACACTTTGCTGGAAATGAGCAATCTGCAATCGGTCTCCCGCACCGACCAGATCGCCCTTGCACCGCTGGTAGAGGAAATCTTGACCGACCTGACCTCCCTTGCTCAGAAAAACAATATCTCCTTGCAGCAGGACTGCGCGGAGCTGGGCATGGTGGGCAGTGATGCGCTGATCTACCGGCTGGTGTTCAATCTTGTGGAAAACGGCATCAAGTATAACCGCCCCGGCGGGGCAGTGCGCGTCACCCTGCGGCAGGAAAAGCAGGCCGCTGTGCTGCGCGTTGCAGATACCGGCCCGGGCATCCCCGCAGACTGCCGGGAGAGCATTTTCCAGCCCTTTTTCCGGGTGGATAAGTCCCGCAGCCGGGAGATGGGCGGCGTGGGGCTTGGGCTTGCCCTTGTGCGGGAGATCGCCGTACTGCACGGCGGCAGCGTGACCGTGGAGAGCAGCAGCGAAAACGGCACCACCTTTGCCGTTACCCTGCCGCTGGCACAGCCCTGTTGAAGCAAGCAGAGCATGGAAATCGTGCTTCCGAATAAAGGCTTCCCCCGGTCGGGGGAAGCCTTTTGCCCAGTGACGATTTGTGCAAGCATGGGAAGGGGCTTTATTTTTGGCACACGGGGGAGTATACTGGAAGCAGCAGGCCCCGGAAAATAAGAAGGACAAAGGAGATACTGAAAATGCAGGCAACCATTCACAACGAATTCCTGACCCTGACCGTGGACACCCACGGTGCAGAGGCCGTCAGCCTGAAGAATGCCGCAGGCGAAGAGATGCTCTGGCAGGCCGACCCCGCCATCTGGAAGCGCCATGCACCCATCCTGTTCCCATGGACGGGTAAGCTGGTAGGCGGCACCTTTGCCGCCAAGGGCAAAACATGGAAGGGCGGTCAGCACGGCTTTGCCCGGGATCTGGAGCACACCCTGCTGCGGGCAGAAGGGGATACCATCCAGCTGGAGCTGCGGGCGGACGATGCCATCAAGGCAGAGCGCTTCCCCTATGATTTTGTACTTACCAGCACCTTCCGACTGGAGGGCAAGACCGTGCACCATACCCTGCAGGTGACGAACCCCGGCACCGAGGAGCTGCGTTTCGGTATCGGCTTCCACCCGGCGTTCAATGTGCCGTTCGATGAAAAGCACACCACCACCGACTACGAGTTCCGTTTTGACCGGCCGGAAAGCCCGGTCATCCTCGATGCCAGCCCCAACGGCTTGCTGAGCGGCAAGAGCTATTACCAGTGGAAGAACCAGCAGGCCATCCCGCTGACCGATGACCTGTTTGCCAACGACAGCTTCTGCATGGCAGGCCTGCGCACTGGCACCATTGGCATCTGCGAGAAGGACACCGGCCGCAATATCACCTGCCGGGTGGAGGGCTACCCCTATTCGCTCATCTGGTCAGCTCCCGCAAAGCCGGTGCGCTTTGTGTGCATTGAGCCGTGGCACAGCCTGCCCGCCGCTGCCACCGACCCGCAGGACTGGGAGCAGCGCGCCGCAGCCGCCTGCCTTGCCCCCGGCGAAAGCTGGCAGACCACCCTCAGCACCACCTTTGACCGGTAAGAAAAAAGCACGCAGAAACGAAACGGCGTGCTCTTGACAGAAACCTCAAAAGCGGGTATACTGTAAATAGAAAAGGCACTGCGACAAGCGGTCAGCCCTTTTGATGTAAGTTCTTAAAGACTAAGAACCGTCACCGGCTAGGGTGGCGGTTCTTTTTTGCTGAGAGTGCCACAGCAGAGAATGTGCAGTTTGTCAGCAATAGGGCAGCTGTTTCCCTCTGTGACCCCTCCTGTAAAAAGGGGACAGCGGAACGCCCGCAGGCGTTCCGCTGTTCCGAACTATAAAATATTCTTTCCGCTGAAGATGGCCAAAGCGCACGCGGCGGCCATTTCAGATCGTCCCGCGCAAAGGCTCAGAGAAGCGGTTGCTTAGTAAGCAACGCCCCAGTAGACCATGGCCTTGGCGGGCTTGCCGCAGCAGGGGCACACATCGCTGAGCTGTTCCTGCTCAAAGGGCATGCAACGGCTGGAAAGTCCAGCCTCTTCCTTCATCTTCATCTCGCAGGCCAGATCGCCGCACCACATGGTCTTGATGTAGCCGGTGTTGGCCTTGGCCAGCTCCTTCACCTCGTCCATAGTGGTGGCAGCCCAGGTGCGCTTTTCGCGGTTTTCCAGCGCACGCTGGTACAGGTCCTTGCGCAGAGCTTCCAACTGGGCGGGGATGGCGGTCTCCAGCTCGTCCAAGCTTACAAAGACCTTCTCGCGGGTGTCGCGGCGCACCAGAACGCACTGGTTCTTTTCCAGATCCTTGGGGCCGATCTCCAGGCGCAGGGGCACGCCCTTCATCTCCCACTGGGCAAACTTCCAGCCGGGAGCGTTGTCGCTGTCGTCCAGCTTCACGCGGGCGTACTTGCTGATCTTCTCGGCCAGCTCGGCAGCCTTCTCAGAGACGCCGGGCTTGTGGGCGGCAATGGGCACCACCACCACCTGAATGGGGGCAATGGCCGGGGGCAGGATCAGGCCGTCGTCATCGCCGTGGGTCATGATGATAGCACCCACCAGACGGGTGGAAACGCCCCAGCTGGTCTGGAACGGATGATGCAGCTGGTTGTCGCGGCCGGTAAAGGTGACATCGTAAGCCTTGCTGAACTTGTCGCCAAAGTAGTGGCTGGTGCCGCTCTGCAAAGCCTTGCCGTCCTTCATCATGGCTTCGATGGTGTAGGTGGCCTCGGCACCGGCAAACTTTTCCTTGTCGGTCTTGCGGCCCTTCACCACGGGGATCGCCAAATCCTGCTCGCAGGTATCTGCGTAGCAGTTCAGCTGCTGCTGGGTCTCAGCCTCGGCCTCGGCAGCGGTCTCGTGGATGGTGTGACCCTCCTGCCACCAGAACTCGCGGCTGCGCAGGAAGGGACGGGTGGTCTTTTCCCAGCGCACCACGCTGCACCACTGGTTGTACTTCATGGGAAGCTCGCGGTAGCTGTGCAGCACGCGGGACCAGTGGTCGCAGAACATGGTCTCACTGGTGGGACGTACTGCCAGACGCTCCTCCAGCTTGTCGGAGCCGCCCATCGTGACCCACGCCACCTCCGGCGCGAAGCCATTGACGAGCTCGCCTTCCTTCTGCAGCAGGCTCTCCGGGATCAGCACCGGCATAGCCACGTTCTCATGGCCGGTAGCCTTGAACCGGGCGTCCAGATCCTTCTGGATCAGTTCCCAGATGGCCTGACCATAGGGGCGCAGGATGATAAAGCCCTTCACACTGGAGTACTCCACCAGCTCTGCCTTTACGCAGATGTCGGTGTACCACTGTGCAAAGTTTTCTTCCTGACTGGTGATCGCCTGCACGAGCTTCTTGTTGTCTTTTGCCATTTTGTTATATCCTCCCAAGGCCGTGCGCCAAACGCTTTACGTTCCGCACGAACCATAATAAAGCCCCGTCTGCCTGCACGGCCGTGTGCCGCACTGCAAAGGCGGGGCTTTTGCCTAAAAGAATCAGTTCTGCGCGTGGCTGTCCACAAAGTTTACCACATCGCCTACGGTGCGCAGGGACTCGATGGCGTCGTCCGGCACTTCGATGCCAAACTCGTCCTCCAGTGTCATCACCATGTCTACGATATCCAGACTGTCAGCCTCAAAATCGCTCATGATATCGCTTTCCAGCGTGATCTTTGCCGGGTCAACGTCCAGCTGCTCAGCCAGCAATGCACGGATTTTTTCAAAAGTATCCATTCCTGTGGTCTCCTTTTTGCAGTTGTATTGCATACGCGTACAGCCCGCCGTGCCCCGGAAAAAGCCTCCGGTATCCGGCACAGCCTTGCCTGCTGTACAAAGCGCTCTCTTTTTTTATATCCCATGCAGTGCGTATTGTCAAGCCCTGTTTTGCAGCAACTGAAGAAAATTGTCTGAAAGCTGCTTTTTCCCTTGACATCTCGTGCCGGTTTTTTTATCATTATAAAGTAATGAGTTTAAAGGGACTGACCAGTCCCTTTTATAAGGAGCGATAAGCATGAAGCTTTCATTCACCAAAATGCAGGGCTGCGCCAACGATTACATCTATCTGGACTGCCGCACCTCCGGTGTGCCGGAGGAGATCGCGGCGCTTTCAGAGCGCTTGTCCCGGCGGCACTTTTCCATCGGCGCGGACGGCATTATCTGCATCTGCGCCCCGGTCACAGCCGGGGCAGACGCCATGATGCGCATCTTCAATGCGGACGGCAGCGAGGGCAAAATGTGCGGCAACGGCATCCGCTGCGTGGCCGAGTGGCTGTACACCCACGGCATGGCAAAGCCGAAGCTTGCCATCGACACCCTCAGCGGCTTAAAGACCGTTGCCCGCATGGGCGAGGGGCTGTGGCAGGTGGAGATGGGTGCCTACACCGCCATGGCGGCGGCGCTGCCCGCCGTGAACATGGGCGAAGGGCCACTGGTGGATCTGCCCCTTCAGGTGGAAGAGAACCTGTGGCGGGTGACCTGCATCAGCGTGGGCAACCCCCACTGCGTGACCATTGTGCCGGATGTGGACAGCCTGAAGCTGGAGCAGATCGGCCCGGGTTTTGAGCACCACGAAAACTTCCCGGAGCGCATCAACACCGAGTTTGTGCAGGTGGTGGACGCCACTCACCTGAAGATGCGCGTGTGGGAGCGCGGCAGCGGCGAGACATGGGCCTGCGGCACCGGCACCTGCGCCACCGTGGCAGCCCTGACCGAGCTGGGCATCTGCCCCGCCGGAGAAGACGTCCATGTGCAGCTGCGCGGCGGTGAGCTGACCATCCGGGTGCTGCCCGGCAAGCAGCTGCTGATGACCGGCGCTGCCGAGACCGTGTGCGAGGGCACGACCGAAGTGTAAATAAGAGCCCCCTCAGTCGCCTGACGGCGCCAGCTCTCCCTTCGGGGGAGCTGGCATCGAGCGAATGCGAGATGACTGAGAGGGTTGCACCAATAAAAGAAGCGAGGGAAAGTATCATGAAGATGAACAAGCATTACAACGAGCTGAAGGCCAGCTACCTGTTCGTGGACATTGCCCACAAGGTGGCTGCGTATCAGGAAGCACACCCGGAAAAGGAGATCATCCGTCTGGGCATCGGCGATGTGACCCAGCCGCTGGCAAAGTGCGTGGTGCAGGCCATGCGCGACGCCGCTGAGGAGATGGGCACCAAAGAGGGCTTCCACGGCTACGGCCCGGAGCAGGGCTACCCCTTCCTCAAGCAGGCCATTCAGGGCTACTACGCCGGCCGCGGTACCCAGCTTGCCGAGGACGAGATCTTTATCTCGGACGGCGCCAAGAGCGACCTTGCAAACCTGCTGGGTCTGTTCGATGTGGACAACACCGTGCTGGTACCGGACCCCGTGTACCCCACCTATGTGGACGATAACGTCACCGATGGCCGCAAGATCATTTACAGCCGCACCGGGCAGGAAAATGGCTTCCTTGGCATGCCGGACGAGAGCGTGAAGGCAGATATCATCTATATCTGCAGCCCCAACAACCCCACCGGCGCTGCCTACACCCGCGCACAGCTGAAAGCATGGGTGGACTACGCCCGCAAGAACGATGCCATCATCCTGTACGATGCCGCCTACGAGTGCTTCATCTCGGAGGGCGAGCTTGCCCGCAGCATCTTTGAGATCGAGGGTGCACGCGAGTGCGCTGTGGAGATCTGCTCCTTCTCCAAGATCGCAGGCTTTACCGGCACCCGCTGCGGCTACACCGTCGTGCCCAAGGAGCTGGAGCGCGAGGGCATGAGCATCAACAAGCTGTGGCTGCGCCGCCAGACCACCAAGTTCAACGGCGTGCCCTATGTGGTGCAGCGCGCCGCTGCTGCCGTGTTCACCGAGAGCGGCATGGCCGAGATCCAGTCCAATCTGGACTACTACCGCCGCAACGCAAAGGTGATCGCCGATGCACTGGACGAGTGCGGCGTGTGGTACTGCGGCGGCAAGAACAGCCCCTACATCTGGCTGCGCTGCCCCGGCAACATGAAGAGCTGGGAGTTCTTCGACTGGCTGCTGGAAAACTGCGGTGTTGTGGGCACCCCCGGTGTGGGCTTTGGCGAGTGCGGCGAGGGCTACTTCCGCCTGACCGCCTTCGGCGATGCAGAAAAGACCAAGCTTGCCGCCGAGCGCATCAAGACCGCTATTAAAGCACTGTAAAACCTATAAAAATTGCACCCGCTGTCCGTTTTGGGCGGCGGGTGTATTTTTTTGCGCATTCTCTTGACAAATCTGTATCTACTGTATATACTGTACATATACAGACAAAACGAAAGTGTCAAAGGAGCAGCCGATGGAACTGTTTATCAATAACAAAAGCGGCGCGCCCATCTATGACCAGATCTACAACCAGATCAAGCAGCAGATCATCAGCGGGGCTTTACAGCCGGACGAGGCCATGCCCTCCATCCGGGGGCTGGCACGGGATCTGCGCATCAGCGTCATTACTACCAAGCGCGCCTACGATGAACTGGAAAAAGAGGGCTTTCTTTACGCAGTACCGGCAAAGGGCTTTTTTGTGGCCCCGAAAAACACCGAGCTGCTGCGGGAAGAAAACCTGAAAAAGATTGAAGAACATCTTACCGAGGCCGTCCGCCTGTCCGCGTCCTGCGGGCTGAGCAGGGAAGAGCTGGGGGAGATGCTGGAACTGCTATGGGAGGGCTGAATATGAACGCACTGGAACTGCAGGGACTGACAAAACACTATAAGGACTTTACCCTTGGGCCGCTGGACTTGACCCTGCCCGGCGGCACCATCTGCGGGCTGATCGGTGAAAACGGAGCGGGCAAAAGCACCACCATCCGGCTGATCTTGGACATGGTGCGGCGGGACGGTGGCACTGTGACCATCCTCGGCAGGGACAGCCGCACCGCTTCTGTCCGCACCAAGGAGGAGATCAGCGTGGTGCTGGGCAGCGAGGGCATCCCCCTGTGCTTGAACGCGGTGCAGGCGGGCAAAGTGATGGCGGGCATCTATCAGAACTGGGACGCTGCCGCCTATGCGGAGCTGTGCCAAAAGTTCGGCCTGCCGGATAAAAAGCAGTACAAGGACTACTCCACCGGCATGAAGATGAAGCTGTGCATCGCCGTGGCGCTGGCACACCACCCGAAGCTGCTGCTGTTGGACGAAGCCACCAACGGGCTGGACCCGGTGGTGCGGGACGAGGTGACCGACCTGCTGCTAAACTTTGCCCGGGACGAAAACCACTCCATCCTCATCTCCTCCCACATCGTCAGCGACTTGGAAAAGCTGTGCGATACCATCGCCTTCCTGCACAAGGGCAGGCTGCTGCTCTGTGAAGAAAAGGATGCTTTGCGGGAGGAATACGCCCTGTGGCACGGCACGGCGGCGCAGCTGGCGGCGTTGGACGTGACCGTGTACGGCAAGCGGGTAACCCCCTACGGTGCCGAGGCACTTGTGCGCCGGGATGCACTGCCCGCCGGAGCAGAGCTTGCCCCGGTAAGCATTGAGGAATTGTTTGTACTGATGGTGAAAGGGGAAGATGTGCAATGAAAGGTCTGCTATTGAAGGATGCCTATCAGACGTGGTGCTATATCAGATGGATCATTCTGGTGTCGATTGCTATGATGCTGGTGGGAACGTTTTTCATGAAGGATGGCTCTAATTTCTTTATGCTGTACGGCGGGCTTTTGCTGGGAATGTCGCCCATGACATTGCTGGCTTACGACCAGAACAGCCGGTTCAGCGCTTACTGCGCTGCTCTGCCGGTGACAAAAGAGCAGATCGTGGGCGGCAAATACCTCATCGGCTTGTGCGGTATGGCGCTGGCGGAGCTGCTGAGTATGGCGGCGCTGGCAGCAGCACAGTTGCTCTGGGGTACGGTAACGGTGCAGATCACCGTGGCGACCCTGCTTCAGGTGGCTATGCTGACCCTGCTGGGCAATATTATTTTGCTGCCGCTGACCTACCGCTTTGGCTACCAGAAAGCCCGGTATGTGTACTACCTGTGCATCGGTCTGCTTGGGGGCTTTATGGGATATTTCGTCTCTTCGGGGGACAGCGCTTTGGACAGCATCCTGCCCGCGCAGGGTTCGCTGCTGGTGCTGGTGGTCGTGCTGGCGGCGGCGCTGGCGCTGTACGCCCTCTCGTGGCGGCTGTCCGTTGCATGGTACGGAAAGGTAGAGCAGTAAGATGAAGAAAAGTCAGGTCGCGGGCATCCTGTTCGGCGTTGCCATGGGCGCTGCATTCAGCGTGACACTGGGAACGGTCGGTTTTGTGCTGGGTGCCAGTTTTGCAAGTCTGGGCATGGTGATGTTCAAAGGGCTGGATGACCCACAGAATAAAGATAAAAAGTAATAAAAAAGCAAGTGCACCACCTTTTCAAAAGCCAACGCTTTTGATGAAGATGTGGTGCACTTGCTTTTTGCTTTTTATTCTGCGCTGTAAGCGCTGCCCATGATCCACGGGTTATTTGCGGAATATTTTGCGTGGTTGCGCAGGTAGGTGACCCATGCGCCGTAGCCGTTGCCGGCCGAGAGGTGCACGCCGTCCGGTGCGGCAATCATCTCTTTCAGGTTGCCCTCGCCGTCAGCCAGTGCCTCCCACAGGTCCAGATAAACGCAGCCCTTGCTTGCAGCCAGCTGTGCCAGCTGCTCGTTCACGCCGTGCAGCACGTCCGAGGCAAGCCCCGGCTTCTTTTCCGCTGCCGCAGGCCGTACCGGCGGGATGGACTGTACATAAATGATGCAGTCCTCGCCCAGCGTCTGGCGCAGCTCGTCCAGCATCTGGCCGTAGTAGGCCAGAAAACGGTCAGAAGCGCCCAAGGTGGTCAAGGTGTTGGTGCCCAGCAGGATATACAGCTTTTTGGGCTGCGCCGCTGCCAGCACATCCAGCGCTATCTCCTGCCCGCGGGTGGGGCTCTTGACGGCGGCGCGGTTGACGATGGCGTCCGGCCCCACACCCGTATAGCCGCAGATGAGCGCGCCGCTCAGATTGATCTGATAGTCCGAGAAGCCCACCGTCAGGCTGTCGCCCAGAAAGGCGGCGTCCGAAAAATAGCTCAGGTCTACCTGACCGCAGGCCGGCTGCCGGATGACGCTGGCGTCGTAAGCCTTAATGGTATAGGCACCGTCGGTCTGCCGGGCCGGGCCGAAGCTTTCCAGCTGTACCGCCTGCGCCGTGCCGCTGCTATCGGCTGTACTTTCGCTGCCGCTGCCGGAAGCCGCCTCGCCCTGCATGGGCAGCGGTGCCAGAATGTTCTGTGCAATGCCGCCTGCGCCGGTCTGCGGGGTGCTTTCTTCCTCAGCAGTTCCTTTTTCCAAGATGGCGGTCACCGCATAGGCAACCAGCAAAATGGCCACAATAACCCCCGCCAGCCGCAGCTTGCCGCCGATGCCCCCGCGTGTGCGCCGCCGGGGTGCCGAATGATACTCGTGTGAAATGCCCATATTCTCTGTCCAGCTTTCTGCATTTATCCCAACAGGCAGGTGCTTCTGCCCGGTAATTTTGGAGTGCGCACCCATTTTATCATATTTTTTTTGCCTGTGCAACCAATTGGGTCTTGCATACAACAGACAAAACGGGTACAATAGAATTGCAGCTTATTTTGCACATTTTACAAAAAGCAAATACACAAGCTGCAAATATTTTTGTGTCAGTTGCGGCAGACGGCTGTTTTGCCGTCCCGGTTCGTTGGCAGTGCAGGGCCGACAGACCACTTTACTGGACGGTGCGGAAAGCCGTTTGCCCGGCAGCGGACACATTTTATATGATCTGAAGGAGGTTTCCATGGCCAAGAATATCATCATTGGTCAGAGCGGCGGCCCTACCGCCGTGATCAACTCCAGCCTTGCGGGCGTATACAAAGCCGCCCGCAGTCTGGGTGCAGACAAGGTGTACGGCATGAAGTACGGCATCGAGGGTCTGCTCAAGGAAGAGCTGCTGGAGCTCAACGTCCTGCTGGATGACCGCATGAGCATCGAGCTGCTCAAGCGTACTCCGTCCAGCTATCTGGGCAGCTGCCGCTTCAAGCTGCCCGACCCGGACACCGATGCCACCCCGTTCGTCAAGCTGTTCACCCTGTTTGACAAGTACGACATCTGTGCCGTGTTCTACATCGGCGGCAACGACTCGATGGATACCATCGCAAAGTTGTCCCGCTATGGGCAGCAGGTGGGCAGCAGTGTGCGGTTCATCGGTGTGCCCAAGACTATCGACAACGATCTGTGTCTCACCGACCACACCCCCGGCTACGGCTCTGCCGCAAAGTACATTGCCACCATCTTGAAGGAAGTCATCCGCGACTCTTCAGTGTACAACATCCGCAGCGTGACGGTGGCCGAGATCATGGGCCGCCACGCAGGCTGGCTGGCCGGTGCGGCCTGTCTGGCCGGCGGCGAGGACTGCGAAGGCCCCGACCTGATCCTGCTGCCGGAAGTGCCCTTTGATCAGGACAAGTTCCTTGCCCGGGTGGACGAGCTGCAGCGGGTAAAGTCCAACGTTATCATCGCGGCCAGCGAGGGCGTAAAGACCGCAGACGGCACTTATCTGTGCGATCTGGTTTCCACCGCCGGCCAGCTGGATGCCTTTGGCCACAAGGCCATCCTCAGCGGCACCAGCCGTTACCTTTCGGAGCTCATCCACGACAAGCTGCAGTGCAAGAGCCGTGCCATCGAGTTCTCCACCCTGCAGCGCTGCGCCAGCCATTTGGCCAGCCGCACGGATGTGAACGAGGCCTACGCCGTTGGCGGTGCCGCCGCCGCTGCTGCCTTTGCAGGCGAGAGCGGCCGCATGATCGCCCTCAAGCGGGTCTCCAACTACCCGTATCAGTGCATCACCGAGTCTGTGGATGTGCAGCAGGTGGCAAATCTGGAAAAGAAGGTCCCGCTGGAATGGATCACCTCGGACGGGATGCAGGTGACCGAAGCCTTTGAGGAGTACGCTCGTCCGCTGATTTTGGATGAGGTGACCCCCGTTTATGTGAACGGTACCCCCCGCCACATCCGTCTGTGATCTGCCTTTCCCTTCCGCGTCTGTTTTCGTGCGACTGCACGTTTTTATAGCCGAAACAGAAAAAACAAAAAAGGAGAAATCATCATGGGAAAAAATGCAATCGTCGGTCAGTCCGGCGGCCCCACCTCTGTCATCAATGCCAGTCTGGCGGGTGTCTTTGAAAGCTGCAAGAACCGCGGCGCAGACATCGTGTACGGTATGTGCAACGGTGTTGCCGGTCTGCTGGAGGAGCGGGTGGTGGATCTTTCCACCCTGCTGACCGATGACTTGGACATCGAGCTGCTCAAGCGCACCCCGTCCAGCTTTCTGGGCAGCTGCCGCTATAAGCTTCCCGACTGGCGGGATGACGAGGCGGTGTACAAAAAGCTGTTCGCCATTCTGGAAAAGCTGAACATCGGTTACTTCTTCTATATCGGCGGCAACGACTCCATGGACACCATCGGCAAGCTGGCTGACTACGGCCAGCGCGTTGGCAGTGACATTCGCTTTATGGGTGTGCCCAAGACCATCGACAACGACCTGATGGTCACCGACCACACCCCCGGCTATGGCTCTGCCGCCAAGTACATTGGCGTTGTGATGAAAGAGATCATCCGCGATGCCACCGTGTACGGCACCAAGTACGTTACCGTGGTGGAGATCATGGGCCGCAATGCCGGCTGGCTGACCGCTGCCGCCGCACTGGCCAAGAGCGACGATTGCGAGGGCGTGGACATGATCTGCCTGCCCGAGGTTCCCTTCAACGTGGAGCGCTTTGTGGAAAAGGTGCGTGTGATGCAGGAAAAGAAGCCCAGCATCGTCATTGCCGTTTCCGAGGGCGTAAAGCTGGAGGATGGCCGCTATGTCTGTGAGCTGGCGGACGACGTGCACGCCGTGGATGCTTTCGGTCACAAGGCGCTGACCGGTACCGCACGGTATCTGGCCAATGTGGTGGCCCGCAATCTGGACACCAAGACCCGCTGCATCGAGCTTTCCACCCTGCAGCGCTGCGCCGG
>OGIA01000543.1_pt1 | contig 40689 bp, 37 predicted proteins | sample 1571671 | NCBI WGS metagenome assembly OGIA01 (sample SAMEA2582027, study PRJEB24529) | metagenome | biome: Human gut stool | place: China | collected 2011
TCAGTGGGCAGACCGGTCACTTCCCAACCGGTGAAGGTGTAACCGTCCTTCTCGGGTGCGGTAGCAACGAGCTCTGTGCCCACCGGCACAGCCGTCAGGTCGGCAACATCGCCGCCGTCCTTCAAAGTGACCTGTGCATCGGTGACCTCGAGTTTATAGGTCTTGGGAGCGTTCTCGGTGTACTGTGCCTTCAGCGTGACGTTATTTGCGGGCATCGTGAAGGAGATGGTCGCCTTAGTGGTGTCCACGTCAGCGGGCAGACCGGTCACTTCCCAACCGGTGAAGGTGTAACCGTCCTTCTCGTCTGCGGTGGCAACGAGCTCTGTACCCACAGGCACAGCTGTCAGGTCGGCAACAGCGCCGCCGTCCTTCAAAGTGACCTGTGCATCGGTGACCTCGAGTTTATTCGTAGGAGTAACGAACTCCGCCTTCAGGTTCACATCATGGTCGGGCATGGTGAAGTACACCACGCGTGCGGTGCTCTGCTCCTCGGTCAGGTCCAGACCGGTGCAGCTCCAGTTCTTGAACACGCTGGTCTCGGTGTCCTCGTCTGCGGTAGCCTTGAGTTCTGTACCCACGGGCACAGCCGTCAGGTCGGCAACATCGCTGCCATCCTTCAGGGTGACCTGTGCACCGGAGACATCGAGTTTATAGGTCTTGGGAGCGTTCTCGGTGTACTGTGCCTTCAGCGTGACGTTATTTGCGGGCATCGTGAAGGAGATGGTCGCCTTGGTGGTGTCCACGTCAGTGGGCAGACCGGTCACTTTCCAACCGGTGAAGGTGTAACCGTCCTTCTCGGCTGCGGTGAAGCTGAGCTTCTCACCTGCAACGTGCTCGGTAGACTTGTCGTCCACGGTCAGGGTGTACTTCGACTCAGACACAGTATAGGTGTCCACTTCGTACTGGTTGCCAACGTAGTGGTCACTATCATTCACCACGATGTAGACAGAGTAGGTGCCTGCCTTGGTGGGCTTCGTCACAGACGGGAACGAGCCATCCTCCGAGACATACTGGATAGAATACAGCGGGGCATCGTCAAAATACATCTTGCCGTTATAGGTTGCAGTTTGGGTCTTGGAGTCATACGCAAAGTCGGCTCTGCTCGGGGTATATTTGCGTACCACCTCGCCGATATCAAGCGAGCCTTCTGTGTACTTGTCGCCCTCTTGCGCTACGATGCGCTGCTTGTAGACGCCGTACTCGTCATACGGCGGGTAGGTTGCAAACACCTTGTTGTCGGAGGTGCGCACATAGACGAGGCTCAATTTGCCCACGCCATCCTTTTTGCAGGTAATGCCCGGGACGAGCGTGCTCCAGTCGATGTCAAAGTCGCTCTTGCTCAGGGAAGAGAAGGGCAGCTTTCCGGTGGCGGCCATGTTCACCACAATAGGCTCGCCGTCATTCTTGGCGGTGATAGTCAGCGAGCGGTCAATGGCAGAGGTGCCCTCGTTGTAATTGCTGGCTTCCGCACCGTTGATGTTCGTGACTGTATTGCTGAAGCGGATCTCTGCCTTGACATTACCGATAAGGTAAACCGCGTCTGTTGCTGCGGCATAGTCGTTGAGGCGTTCCACAGTGCCGTCCGTCATCATCAGCTTGCTCTGCTGCTGACCGGCGGCGAGGTATTTGCTTTCAATATAGCCGCAGCTCACCGTATTGGAAACAGCAGCCTTGCTGTCGCCGTCCGTTTTCAGGCTGCCAAGGATCATGGCATTCTGGATGACCGTTTTCTCCGTGGCATAGCTCGGCAGCTGGATATCGTGGAACACACCGCCGGTGACCTCGCTGTTCTGGTTCAGCTGGACCACAGCGTTGAATGCGCCGCCGGTGATCGTACCATAAGCGCGGACGACATCTTGGAAAGTGCCGCCTGCGATGGTGCTGTTGTCATCCGCGTAGACATCCTTCTGGAAGGTGCCGTCCTGAATGATGGTGTTCTCCGCACCAACAGAGCCCTCTGCCACGATGCCGGTGACGGTCACATTTGCAAAAGTGATCTGCTCCACGGCAATGGCCTTATGGTAGGGGTTGATGGCACCCGAAGCAAGATTCACCGGGTTGCCGTCCGGGGTGGTGATGTAAAGCGCCGCGCGTGTCCTTCCGTTCTCTTTCTTGGTGGCGTACTTCCAGCCCAAGCCCTCATAGAGGTTAGCCGTCATGCCCTCGCCGCTCACCGGCACACCGGTCACGCCGGTCAGGTCGGGCAGACCCTCTTCGGTAATGCGCAGGGGCTTGAGGTCGCTTGGATCGGTGGACTTATTCACAAAGATCTCTGCGCCGTCATTCTTGCCGGTAATGCGCAGCACCTTGCCGTCGGCAGAGGTGTTGGCGTTGTAGCTGCTGACCGGTGCATCGTTGATGCTCAGCACATCGGTGTTCAGGGTAAGTTCTGCGCTGCCTGCGCCCACCAGATAGATGATATTGGTGGAAAGAGGCAGAGTTCTGCCGTTCATCGCAGTCACACCGCCGTTGCGCACCACCAGCGTGCTGAGCTGCTGTCCTGCGGGCAGCAGCTTCTGGAGGCCGTCAGGCAACTCGCCCAGAACCGTATCCGAAATGGTGTAGGTGTTATTGCCATAGGTGCTGAAATTGCAGCTTTGGATCACCGCATTGGCAATAGAGCACGAGCCATTGCAGTACAGGGAATCGAAGGTGCCGCCGGTGATCTCGACCGCACTGTTCCCGTTGATCGAGCTGATGCCCGCGCTGACACTGTGGAAGGTGCCGCCGCTGATCTTACCGCTGGTGATATTCAGTCGGCCGTTTTTGCCAAACTCACCGCCGGTAACATTGGCATTGGTGATCTCGACATAGCAGTTGATGGAGCCATCGCTCCGCGCGCTGAAGTCGAAGTCTGCGCCGCCCTGATTCAGGATCTGCACAGTGCTTTCCTTGCTGCTGTCGTTGGGGTAGCAGTCATAACCCCAGCCGTTGCCCATGTAAACACGGTGCAGCTTTGCGTCCGTGTCCTCGTCCAGACTGTCCACATAGGTCACGCCGTTCAGGTCGGGCTGACCTTTACTGTTAAAGTGCAGTTCTGTGGTGGTGCCAAGCACCACAGGAACCAGCTTCATGGGTGCGTCGTCCTGCGCTGGGATCATGTTAAAGCTGGCGGAAAGCGTTTTTCCGTCATGGCTGATGCTGACCGTGGCAATCGTAGAGCCAAAGTATGTGAAGGGGTAGTTTTGGGTGCCTGCAGGCAGCGCCATGGCACTGCCGCCGGTAGAGACTACCGCCCATGCATCGCAGCCGGTGTCGCTTTCCACTGCCAGCTCCAGATCGTTCCCCTTACCGAAATGGCTATACTGCTTGATGAGATAGATATCCCCTGTTTCCTTTTGGCCGTTCAGGGTGCAGTTTTCCGGCAGCAGCAGCTGGTGTGCCTTCTGCTGCGTGTCGGGCTTCAGGCCGGAGATATCGCGGAAAAAGCCGCCCCAGACATAGCCGTCGTTCTGCACCAGCTTATCATAGGTGCCGCCGTCAATGGTGCCCAGATTCAGCTCCACATCGGCGTAGCTGCCGCCCAGAACGTAGACGCCGTACATATAGTCGGCCTCTATTAAAAGTGTGCCGGTGACAGTGCCATCCAGCAGATAAACCGTGTAACTATTAGCATTCTTGACGGTCACATTGCAGCTGACCGTGCCGTCCAGAATGTACTCGGTATCTTCACTGCCGGTACCGGTGATGGTCAGCCCGGTAGTTTCGTCAAAGCTCCAGCCGGTACCGGACGCTGCCTTGGGCAGACCGTTCGTACCGATCTTGATCTTGACCACCTGATTTTTTGTTTCAGAGTTCGTACCAACATCCTCATACTCGTTTTCCGAGCTGTAAGTGATGCTGTTGGTCTCTTCCGCCGCCGCGGAAGAAAGCCCTGCCCCTGCATCTGCAAATGCGGATACAGGGAGAATGGAGAGCATCATACTGAGTGCCAGTATCATGCTCACGATGCGTTTTTTCATGATATCCTCTCCTTTGTCGGTTGATTTGTCCGGCTATACCCCCAAACGGAACAGCCGGAACGGACAAAAACGCCAAGTTGAGTATAGCACCAAAATTCAAGGAAATAAAGCGCTTTTGCGGGCAGCACCTGCCAAAAAAAGGTGCAAAATTATGGGCAAAATCACGATACGGGGGGGGGTATGCTTTTCTCCCATAAAAAAGCAGTTCCGAAACGCCCGCAGGCGTTTCGGAACTGCTATAAAAATATTCTTTCCGCTCTTTATGCCCAAAGCACACGCGGCGGGCATTCAAAAGCGTTTTACTTGCCCGCCAGCAGCACCGCCAGCACGGCTTTCTGGACGTGCAGACGGTTCTCCGCTTCGTCAAAGATCTCGTCCGCGTGCTGCTCGAACAGGGCGGTGGAGATCTCCTCGCCCCGGTGGGCGGGCAGACAGTGCAGCACCAGCGCGTTGGGCTTTGCGTTTTCCAGCAGACGGCCGGTGAGCTGGAAGCCCACAAAATCCCGCAGACGCTGCTCGCTCTCGGCAGTGCCGGGGGCGGTGGTGTTCCATGCGGCGGTAGCTACGATGTCCGCATCCCGCAGGCCCTCGGCGGGGTCGGTGGTCAGGTGGAAGGCATTGCCGTATTTGTGGGCAAACATCAGCACATCCGCTGCCGGTCGGTAGCCCGGAGGACAGACGCAGGATACCTGCATCCCCGCCAAAAGGCCGCCCACGATCAGGCTGTTGGCCATGTTGCTGCCGTCGCCCACAAAGCAGAGCTTCAGCCCTGCCAGCGTGCCCCGGCGCTCCCGGATGGTCATCAGGTCAGCCAGCACCTGACAGGGGTGTGCGTAGTCGGTAAGGCCGTTGATCACCGGAATGCCGGAAAGCTCGGCCAGTTCCTCCAAGTCCCGCTGGCGGTAGGTGCGCCAGACGGCGCAGTCGTAGTAGCGCCCCAGCACCCGGGCGGTGTCCCGCAAAGGCTCGCCCCGCCCGGCCTGCAGCTCGGCGGTATTCATGTAGTTGCCAAGGCCGCCCATCTGGTACACACCCACCTCAAAGCTGGTGCGGGTGCGGGTGGACGCTTTGGAAAACAGGAGCGCCACGCTTTTGCCCGCCAGCAGCGGCTCGGTGCGGCCCGCCTTGCAGTCCGCCTTCAGCTGGTCTGCCACATCCAGAATGTGGGTCAGCTCGGCGGGGGAAAGGTCGCTCATTTTCAGCAGATTTTTCATGCCTGCTCCTTCGGAGCCGTCGGCTCCATCGTGCCCAGCACCTCGGCCAGCACCTCCAGCGCCATGTCTACCTCGTGTTCGGAGACGGTCAGCGGCGGCAGCAGACGCAGCCGGGTCTTTGCGGTAAGCACCAGCAAGCCCTTTTCGCGGCAGGCAGCCAGCACATCCGCAGCCTGCACATCAAAGAATTCGATACCCACCATCAGGCCGATGCCGGAAATGTTCTTGACGTGGGGCAGCTTTGCCAAGCCGGTGCGCAGCTGTACGGCGCGCTCGCTGACCTGTGCAAGGAAGCTCTGGTCCAGACGGTCCACCACCACGTTGGCACCGGCGCAGACCACCGGGTTGCCGCCAAAGGTAGAGCCGTGGGTGCCGGGGCCCATGCCCTCGGCTACCTTTTCATTCATCAGCACCGCGCCGATGGGCAAGCCGCCGCCCAGCCCCTTGGCAAGGGTGACGATGTCCGGCTTGAGGTTATAGTGCTCACAGCACAGGAAGGTGCCTGTACGGCCTACGCCGGTCTGCACCTCGTCCACGATGAGCACAAGGTCTTTTTCGTCGCACAAAGCGCGCACGGCCTGTACATAGTCCGGGTCCAGCGCCATCACGCCGCCCTCGCCCTGAATCAGTTCCATCATCACGGCGCAGGTGTGGCGGTCTACCAGCTCCCGCAGTGCTTCAATATCCCCCGCCGGGACGTACTGGAAGCCCTCGTTGAAGGGGCCGAAGTAGTTGTGGAACACCTCCTGCCCGGTGGCGGTCAGGGTGGCAAGGGTGCGGCCATGGAAGCTGTTGACCAGCGTGATAACGTTGTAGCGGTCCTTGCCGTAATGGTCTACGCTGTACTTGCGGGCGGCCTTGATGGCGCCCTCGTTGGCTTCAGCACCGGAATTGCCGAAGAAAACTTTGCTCATGCCGGTGCGCTTGCACAGCTTTTTCGCCAGCTTGCCGCAGGGTGCAGTATAGTAGAGGTTGGAGGTGTGCTGCAATTTGTGTGCCTGCTGGGACACGGCCTCTGCCCATGCAAGGTCGCAGTAGCCAAGGCTGTTCACCCCGATGCCGCTGGTGAAGTCCAGATACTTCTGTCCCTCCGGGCCCTCGGCGTACAGCCCGTGGCCTTTTTCCAGCACGATGGGATTGCGGTTATAGGTGTGCAGGACGTACTCGTTGTCCCGCTTGATGACTTTTTCAGAATCCATAGGTGTACCTCCTGTGAATAGAAGTTCCGCGCATGCGCCGCTCCCCCGGAGGGAGCGTTTTTTCTATTATAATACTGCTTTTTCGCTTGCGCAATCTTTTTATTCGCGGTGGCTGCGGCGGTAGAAGCGGGTACCGGAGCCGCGGTCGGAGAACAGTTCCAGCAGGATGGAGTGCGGCACACGGCCATCAATGATAACAGCCTCGTGCACGCCCTGATAGATGGCGTCCGCCATGCCGCCGATCTTGGGGATCATGCCGCCCGCAATGATACCGGCGGACTTGTAGCCCTCGATCTCGGTCACCTCCACCTCGGGGATGAGGGTGGTCTCGTCCTTCTTATCCCGCAGCAGACCCGCGATATCGGTCATGGACACCAGCTTTTCGGCCTTGAGGGCAATGGCGATCTGGGCCGCGGCAGTGTCCGCGTTGACGTTGTACGCCTGCCCAAGGTCATCCATGCCCACGGTGGCGATGACCGGGATAAAGCCGCCGTCCAGCAGGCTTTCGATCAGGGTGGCGTCCACATGGACGATCTCGCCCACATGACCCAGCTGGGGGTCCAGCTCGGTGCAGCGGAGCATCTGTCCGTCCATGCCGCACAGACCCACGCCGCGCCCGCGCAGCTTTGCCACAAGGTCCTTGTTCACCTTACCGGCCAGCACCTGCTGCACGATCTCCATGGTAGCATCGTCCGTCACCCGCAGACCATTTGCAAAGTGGCTCTCTACGCCCACCTTCTTGAGCATCTCGTTGATGGCGGGGCCGCCGCCGTGCACCAGCACCACCCGCACGCCCAGCAGCGTCAGGGTGACAAGGTCGTTCATCACGGCGTTTTTCAGCGTCTCGTTGATCATGGCGTTGCCGCCGTATTTGATGACCATGGTTCTGCCATGGTATTTCTGGATATAAGGGGTGGCCTCCGAAAAAAGCCGCGCCATTTCTTCGTTTTTCATCTGTTCCGCGCTCCTGTCAGGTTCTGTAATCGCCGTTGATCTTCACATAGTCGTAGGTCAGGTCACAGCCCCACGCCTTGGCGCTTGCCTCGCCGGTGCCCATATCCACCTTGACCAGAATATCGTGCTCTGCCAGCACCTTGGCGGCTTCGTCCTCGCTGTACGGATGGTAGGCTGCGTTCTCGCACACATACACCTCGCCCGCCTTGCTGGAGAGCCAGACGCAGACCTTATCAATGGAGAAATCGCCGGGGGTGTAGCCGATGGCACACAGGATGCGTCCCCAGTTGGCATCGCGGCCAAAGACCGCCGCCTTGAACAGGTTGGAGCAGACCACGCTGCGGCTGACGGCGCGGGCGGTTTTCAGGTCGGGCGCATGGGTCACTTCGCAGGTGATCAGGTGGGTGGCGCCCTCGCCGTCTCCGGCGTGCTCGGCGCACATGTGCTCTGCAATGGCGGTCAGCGCTGCCACAAAAGCGGCGTAATCAGCGTTTTCCTCGCAGATCTCCGGGTTGCCCGCCAGACCGGACGCCATGATGATCAGAGTATCGTTGGTGGAGGTATCCAGATCCACGCTCATCTGGTTATAGGTACCGGGCACAACGGTCTTGAGTGCCTTTTCCAGCAGCGCGGGCGAGACGGCGGCATCGGTGGTGTAGAACGCCAGCATGGTGGCCATGTTGGGGGCGATCATGCCGCTGCCCTTGCCGATGGCACCCACAGTGCATACCTTGCCGCCCAGCTCGAACTGGATGGCGTATTCTTTTTTATGGGTGTCGGTGGTCATGATGGCGGTGGCAGCGTCCGTGCTGCCCTGCGCGGTGGCGGCCAGCTTTTCCGCTGCCGCCGGGATGCCCCGGGCAAAGGGGGCGATGACCATGGGCTGACCGATGACGCCGGTGGAGGCGGGCAGAACGTCCTTTTCGTCAATGTTCAGCGCCTTGCCTACCAGTGCACAGCACTCCTCGGCCAGTGCCACGCCGTTGGCGGCGCAGGTATTGGCGTTGCCGCTGTTTACCACGATGGCCTGTGCGTAGCCATCGGCCAGATGGGCGCGGTCCACCTTGATGGGCGCACCGCAGACCTTGTTGGTGGTGTATACGCCCGCAGCAGCGCAGCGCACCTCGGCCTTGATGAGTGCCAGATCGTATTTTTCGCTGTGATTTGCCTGGATGCCGCAATGGACACCGGCGGCAGCAAAACCCTTGGGCGCGCAGATGCCGCCCGCAACTTCCTTATACTGCATAACGATTTTCCTTTCCCACAAAGAAAAACAAGTTTATTCCAAGCCCTTGGTCTCTTCCAGACCCAGCATCAGGTTCATGCACTGGACGGCGGCACCGGAGGAGCCCTTGCCCAGATTATCAAACAACGAGACCAGCATCATCTGGTCTCCCGCGGCGTTCACGGTCAGGTACAGTTCCATGCGGTCGGTGCCCGCCATGGCGTTGGAGTACAGGCCGTTTTCCGGCAGCGGCTCGTTCAGGCCGTGCACTTTGACGGTGGCGGCATCCTTGTAGTAATCCGCAAGGGCGGCAGCCACGGCCTCGGCGGTAGTGCCCGCAAGGGTAAGATCCAGCGGCACCAGCACCTGCATGCCGCAGTAGTAGTCGCACACCACCGGCACGAACATCGGCGTGTGCGCAAGGCCGCTGATCTTCTGCATCTCCGGCAGGTGCTTGTGACCAAGGCTCAGGCCGTAGCTCTTGGGCGCATCCAGCTTGCTGTGCGCCGGGCGGTCGGGGCTTTCGTAGTCCGCGATCATCTTTTTGCCGCCGCCGGAGTAGCCGGAGATACCGGTGCAGCTGAAGGGGTAGCTTTGCGGCACCAGCCCCAGCTCCACCAGCGGGCGGGCAATACTGATAAAGCCGCTGGCATAGCAGCCGGGCACTGCCACGCGGTAAGAGTTTTGAATTTTTTCCTTCTGTCCCTTCAGCTCCGGGAAGCCGTAGTCCCATGCGGCATCGGTGCGGAAGGCGGTGGAGGTGTCCAGCACCTTCACATCCGGGCACAGCAGGGGCATGACCTCTTTAGAAGCCGCATCCGGCAGGCAGAGGAAGGCAAGGTCGGCAGAATTGATGACCTTTGCCCGCTCGTGCACATCCTTGCGCCCTTCGGCAGAGATGAACAGCAGCTCGATCTCCGGGCGGGATGCCAGACGGTCGGCGATGCGCAGGCCGGTGGTGCCGGAAGAGCCATCAATAAATACCTTTACCTTCATGCGTTTTCCTCCTCCCATGCGTCCAGCCGCGCCGTTGCCAGCGCGATCTGCTTTTCTACGCTGGCGGCGCTGGGGCCGCCGTAGCTGGTGCGTCCCTCGCAGCAGTGCACAAGGTCGATGGCATCATAGATATCGGCCCCGAACAGCGGGCTGTAACTCTGGAACTGGGTCAGGGTCAGCTCTTCCAGCGTTTTGTCGGCGGCAATGCAGTCCGACACCATGCAGCCGGTCAGCTTGTAGGCATCCCGGAAAGGCATTCCTTTCTTGGTCAGGTAGTCGGCGCAGTCGGTGGCGTTGATAAAGCCCTTTGCGGCGGCGCGGCGCATATTGGCGGGCAGGGTCTTCATGGTGTCCAGCATGGGGGTGATGGTCTTGAGGCAGAGTTCCAAGGTGTCCACTGCATCAAAGATGGCTTCCTTGTCCTCCTGCATATCCTTGTTGTAGGCCAGCGGCAGACCCTTCATCATCACCAGCAGGGTGTTCAGGTCGCCATACACGCGGCCGGTCTTGCCGCGGATCAGCTCCGTGACATCCGGGTTCTTCTTCTGGGGCATGATGGACGAGCCGGTGGTAAAGGCATCGTCCAGCTCAATGAACTTGAACTCCCAGCTGCACCACAGGATGATCTCCTCCGAAAGGCGGGACAGGTGCATCATGCAGATGGAGATGGCGCTTGCCAGCTCGATGCAGAAATCACGGTCGGACACGCCGTCCAGACTGTTGGCGCAGGGGGCAGCGAAGCCCAGCTTTTCGGCGGTGAAATCCCGGTCCAGCGGGTAGGTGGTGCCTGCCAGAGCGCCAGAGCCCAGCGGGCACTGGCTGTCCATGCGGGCGGTGGCGTCCGCAAAGCGGTCGAGGTCGCGCAGCAGCATGGAGGCGTAGGCCATCAGCGCGTGGCCGAAGGTGATGGGCTGGGCGCGCTGCAGATGGGTGTAGCCGGGCATGACGGAGGCAGTGTTCTCCGCCGCCTTTTTGCACAGCACCCGCACCAGCTCCACGATGTAGGCCTGCAAAGTCTTGCTGTAATCCCGCAAAGTCAGGCGGATATCCAGCGCCACCTGATCGTTGCGGCTGCGGCCGGTGTGCAGCCGCTTGCCCGCATCCCCGATACGGGCGGTCAGGGTCTGCTCCACAAAGGTGTGCACGTCCTCGGCGGCGGGATCAATAGTCAGCGCACCGCTGGACAGGTCGTCCGCGATGGAAGCCAGGCCGCTGAGGATATCCGCACAGTCCTGCTCCGAGATGATGCCCTGCCGTGCCAGCATAGCGGCATGGACGCCGCTGCCGCGCATATCCTGCGCGATCATCCGCTGGTCGAAGCGGATGGAGGAGTTGAAGTCGTTGACGCGGCTGTCCACCGCCTTGGAAAACCGACCCTTCCAGAGTTGTTCTGCCATAATATAAACTCCTTATAAAAACGGCAAAGCCGCCGCAGGGGAAAACGCTCCTGCGGCGGTGCCGCCGGCAACGATGCCGGTGTGAGAACCCGCGTGTGAAAGTGTGAAAACACACGCAGTCGAAAATGTTGCGATTACTTGACCTCCGGCCAGTTCTTGGACAGCTTTGCGCGCTCCTTGATGGACAGACCGAACAGGTTGATGAAGCCTGCGGCATCGGCCTGATTGTAGTCCTCGTCCTCACCGAAGGAAGCGGTCTGCTCGTCGTACAGGGTGTACGGAGAGGTGACGCCGGCGTTGATCATGTTGCCCTTGTAGAGCTTCAGCTTCACATCGCCGGTCACAGTCTTTTCCAGACTATTGGCAAAGGCATCCAGTGCCTCGCGCAGCGGGGTGAACCACTGGCCGTTGTACACGATGTCGGCGTACTTCTGTGCCAGCTGTGCCTTGAAGTGAGAGCTTTCCTTGTCCAGCGTGATGGTCTCCAGCACGTCGATGGCCTTGTACAGGATGGCGCCGCCGGGAGTCTCGTACACGCCGCGGCTCTTCATGCCCACCAGACGGTTCTCCACGATGTCCAGCAGACCAATGCCGTTTGCGCCGCCCAGCTTATTCAGGTACTCCACCAGCTCCACAGCGCCCATCTCCTTGCCGTCCACAGCGGTGGGAACGCCCTTTTCAAAGTGGATGGTCACATAGGTGGGCACATCGGGTGCCTGCTCGGGGCTGACGCCCAGTTCCAGGAAGCCGGGCTTATTGTACTGGGGCTCGTTGGCGGGGTTCTCCAGATCCAGACCCTCGTGGCTCAGATGCCACAGGTTCTTGTCCTTGGAGTAGTTGGTCTCGCGGTTGATCTTCAGGGGGATGTGGTGCGCCTCGGCGTAGTCGATCTCCTCGTCACGGCTCTTGATGTCCCACTCACGCCACGGAGCGATGATGGCCATATCCGGGCACAGTGCCTTGAGGGTCAGCTCAAAACGCACCTGATCGTTGCCCTTGCCGGTGCAGCCGTGGCAGATGGCATCTGCGCCCTCCTTGATGGCGATGTCTGCCAGTGCCTTGGCGATGCACGGACGTGCAAAGCTGGTGCCCAGCAGGTAGTCCTCGTACTTTGCGCCAAACTTCAGGGTGGGGAAGATGTAGTTCTCCACAAAGTCCTTCTTCAGGTCCAGCACATACAGCTTGGATGCGCCGGTAGCCTTGGCCTTTTCTTCCAGACCGTCCAGCTCAGTACCCTGACCCACGTCACCGGAAACAGCAACGACCTCGCAGTTGTTGTAGTTTTCCTTCAGCCAGGGAATGATGATGGAGGTATCCAGACCGCCGGAGTAAGCCAGCACGACTTTTTTGATGTTTTCCTTTTTCATGATAAACGCGCTCCTTTAATAAAAATACACTTTTGTTCTCTGATGCGCATTTCCCTTCGCATCCTCTGTCTTTCGTTTGCGGTTGATGCTTTTATTATACGCAGCGCGGGTTTTCCGTCAATGCTAAAAACTGCCAAACATAGCACCCGTTTCGCTTTTCTTTTGGTTCAATCTGTATCTTTATGCAGATATTTTTAAATATATGCACATTTTATGCAATTTGAGTGTATTTTTTCATGGGGTTGGGGAGAAATAAACCACCGGAGCATCCGCAGACGCTCCGGTGGTTTAACTATAACTATTTAGTTCAGCTTCAAATCGCCCTCTTTGATCCAGCCCAGCTTGCGCTCTACCTCGCAGAACACTACGCTGAGCACGGCAGGCAGCACAAAGCACAGCAGCGCCATGGCAGCCCAGTCCATGGGGGTGATGGCAGCCTTGGTACCGGCGGCAATGTCGCTGACCCAGCCGGTGTAAACGCCGATCTGACCCACCAGACCACAGGTGCCCATGCCGGAGGAGACCGCCGCGCCGTTCATCTCAAAGTGGAACAGGCAGGTAGCCAACGGGCCGGTGATGGCACTGGCCAGCGTGGGGGCGATCCAGATGCGGGGGTTCTTGATGATGTTGCCCATCTGCAGCATACTGGTGCCCAGACCCTGACTGACAAGGCCGCCCACACCGTTTTCCTTATAGCTCATCACGGCAAAGCCCACCATCTGGGCGCAGCAGCCCGCCACGGCAGCACCGCCTGCAAGGCCGGTCAGACCCAGTGCGGCGCAGATAGCAGCGGAGGAGATGGGCAGGGTCAGTGCCACGCCCACGATGACCGACACCAGAATGCCCATGACCAGCGGAGCCTGTTCGGTGGCCCACATAATAAGAGTGCCCACCTGACTTGCGGCTGCGCCGATGGGGGCGGCGATGAGCATGGAAAGCCCGACGCCCGCAAAGATGGTCACCAGCGGGGTGACAAGGATGTCCACCTTGGTCTCCTTGCTCACAGCCTTGCCCAGCTCTGCCGCCACGATGGCAATGATAAGCACGGCCAGCGGGCCGCCTGCACCGCCCAGCGCATTGGCCGAGTAGCCCACGGTGATCAGGCTGAACAGCACCAGCGGCGGGCAATGCAGTGCCCAGCCGATGGCGCAGGCCATGGCGGGGCCGCTCATGGCCGTAGCATAGCCGCCCAGATCCACCAGCAGTGCAAGACCGGTCTGCTGACCCACCGTCTTGATGATGGTGCCGATGAGCAGGCTGGCGAACAGGCCCTGTGCCATTGCGCCCAGCGCGTCAATGAGGTAACGCTGCGGAGAGATGACGATATCCTTCCGCACCAAAAATTCTTTCAGCTTCGACATAAAACTTGCCTTTCTATCCAAAACAGATCGTTAAGGTTACGAACGTATGTTCTGTATCATACCATACACCTGTCAAGACAGCAAGAGGTTGCTGGAAAAATTGTGAAATTTCGGCTTTGTGCAATGTTCTGCCCTGCCGGAACGTATTCCATTTGGAACATTTTCCGACACACTGCCCCGGTGGAGAATTTGTGTAGAAGCCCGCTGTGCCGTTGACGGCTCCCCGCGTGCGGGTGTATACTAGAGGAAGCGTAAAGTTATCATCCGCCGTCCTTTTTATCCTGAACCCATGGGCGGCGTGGAATAAAAGCGGACCCGCCCCGGGCAAGGGGCAAAGACCCGGTGCAGCACAGCGCTGCACCACCGGGAGATTCGGAGGCAGAGACGACAGATGAAAAAGCGATTTGACCGATCCGGCACAGCCCGCCGCAAGGCGGTGACAGCCATTGCAGCGCTGACCATGGCGCTGGTTCTGGCTGTGGGCGGCGCAGGGGCAGCGTCCCTGCTGTCTGCACAGCCGGAAACTTTGACCGTGGGCGCGGTCGTGCCCCACATCACCGCCGAAGCACCGCAGCAGATTGCTCCGGCTGACCCTGCCCCGGCAGCGGAGAGCACGGCGACTGCCCCGGAGCAGACAGCGGAAAGCACCGCGCAGCCGCAGCAGGCCGAGTCTGTCCCGGAACAAGCAGAAAAACCGGAAACCGCCGAAACCGCGCCGGCTGAACCGGAAGAAGCTGCCGCAGCACCGGAAACGCCGGAAACGCCGGCACAGCCCGCCGGGGACGCCGCGCTGGAAGAGGAGAACTCCCCTGCCATGCTGCTGGAAGAGACCCCGGAGCTGGCCGCACAGGACCCGCAGGCTCCCGCAGCGGACGGCACCGCCCAGAACGACACCGCCGCCCAGCACACCCCGGAGGGCAGCGTACTGCTGACCCCGGAGCAGATCCAGCAGGCGCTGGATTCCGGCGCGCTGGAGGATGCCGAGGCGCAGTGCATCGACCTGACTGACGAAAACGGCTTTTTCCGGTGGCTGTTTAACTGGCTGTTCGGCAGCAAGGATAAGGAAGAGGAACCGGCTCCAGCCTACTCCGGCTGGCGCACCGAGAACGGCAAGACCTACTACTATGCGCAGGACACCAACAAAAAGGTCACCGGTCTGCGCTCCATTGACGGCAAGCTGTATTATTTCGATGCCAACGGCGTTAAACAGGACAATGTGACCTTTGGCATCGACGTGTCCAAGTATCAGTCCGGGCTGGACTGGAACAAGATCAAAAAGTCCGGCGTGAGCTTCGTCATCATCCGCATCGGCTACCGGGGCTACGGCGCTGCGGGAAACCTAGTCAAGGACCCCATGTTCGAGGAGCACTTTACCAACGCCCGCAATGCGGGGCTGAAGGTGGGCGTGTATTTCTTTACGCAGGCCGTGAACGAGGCCGAAGCACAGGAGGAGGCCGAAGGCTGCAACTGGGCGCTGAATGGCCGGATGCTGGACTACCCCATCTTCTATGACACCGAGGCCTCCACCGCCCCGCACGGCACCGGCCGCGCCGACGGTCTGGGCGTCGAGGACCGCACCAAATGCGCCATCGCCTTCTGCGAGCGGGTGAAGGAACTGGGCTACAAGCCCGGCGTGTACGCCTCCACCACATGGTACCGCAAGCGGGTGGATTACAACACCCTGCGCAGCCGCTACACCATCTGGAACGCCCACTACGGCGTCTCCTCCAGCCCCATCGGCTGTGACCTGTGGCAGGGCACCGAGAAAGCCCGCATCAATGGTTACAGCGGCGAGCTGGACGCCAATATCAGCTATATCGGATAAAAGAGACTAAACACCCCCGGTCAGCGGCGCAAGCCCTGACCGGGGGTGTTTTTATCATACTTCCCTGTTTTTGTGCATAAGCTGGTGGCAGAGTATACAAGCGCAAATGGCGGGGAGGCATGGGGATATGTTTGTGGTCACACTGAGCAAGACGAGCCTGAAAAAACTGGGAGCAGGGGCGGCATGCTGCGCGCTGGTGGTGTTCAGCGCCATGCTGGGGCGGTTCATCAGTACCCGGACGGTGGCGGTGGCTGCCCCGGTGAACCGTATCGAGAGCGCACAGGACATCCAGACATGGTTTACCGGCTATGGGCTGGAGGTGGACGGCGCGTCCATTACGGCGGATAAGGTCAAGATCCCCCGCAGGTGGGACGACAGCTTTTCCGCCTTCAACGGCGTGGTGCAGCAGAGCGGCATGGATCTTGCCCGCTACAAGGGCAAGACGGTGGAAAAATGGTCGGCGCTGCTCCCGGCGGCAAGCAACGGCGAGACCAGCCGCTACGGGGTGCTGCTGGTGTATAAAAAGAAGGCCGTGGGCGCGTATCTGCTGGAAAAGCCCTCCGGCACGGTGCTGGGGCTGCAGGACGTTCAGAACGAGCTGGCAAAGCAGACTTCCGGCGAGGATTACAGCGGCGACTGGGGCGAGCGGCACGACGAGCAGCTGACCGACAGCACCGCGCAGCAGACCTCCGGTGAACCGGAGACAGCGCCCGAAGCCGCCCCGCAGGCAGCCCCCTACACCGAGCTGCCGCTGGACGCAGAAGGCTACCCCGTGGAATAGGGACGGCATTGCCGTAAAACGACCTTTTTTAAGCTCTTGTCCGGCAGTTGCACAAACTGCCTAGTTTTTACAAACGATTCGGCAAAAATTAGACAAAACACGGATTTTTGTAGCATCCGTATGTTCAAATATAACAAAAAATTCTTGTAAAAATCGGCAATATGAAACGATGCAAAAAAAACGGTACGGGTTTATAATAATAGTATACCGATTCCCGTTGGCAAAGCCATGTTCCGGGGCTGAATGTGCAGCCCGGGCAGAGGGATCAAGTAGTAAGGAGAAAATGATTATGAAGGAATTTCAGTACACTGTTAAGGATGCCTGCGGCATCCATGCCCGTCCCGCCGGCCTGCTGGTCAAGACCGTGAAGGGCTTTGCAAGCACCGCCACCCTCGAGAAGGACGGCAAGAGCTGCGATATGCGCAAGCTGATGGCTCTGATGGGCATGGGCGTCAAGCAGGGCGAGACCGTGACCATCAAGGTCGAAGGCGATGATGAAGAAGCAGCCGCAGAGGCCATCCAGAAGTTCCTGAGCGAGAACGTCTGAGCCGCGGCTTGAAAGCCGAGCCCTCGCGGGAAAACTGCGGGGGCTTTTTTTAACAAAACGCCGGGCGCTGCACGCCCGGCTGTAAGTGGAAGGAGAACGTGCTATGCAGGTAGGCACCGGCAAAAGCGTACTCAATGGCATCGCCATTGGCAAGCTGAAGATCTACAAGAAAAAAGATACCGCTATTTCCACCGCCCCTGTGGCAGATACTGCCGCAGAACTGGAGCGTTTTGAAGCTGCCCGCCAGAAGGCCATTGAGCAGCAGACCGCCCTGTACGAAAAGGCACTGGCAGAAGCCGGCGAGGACATCGCCGAGGTGTTCAACATCCACGCCATGATGCTGGATGATGACGACTTTGTGGACGCCATCAAGGAGATCATCAACGGGCAGAAGATGTGCGCCGAGTACGCCGTCAAGACCGCCGGCAACAATCAGGCTGCGGTGTTCTCTGCCATGGACGACCCGTATCTGCAGGCCCGCAGCGCCGATGTGCTGGACATTGCGCAGGCCATGCTGGACATTCTGCAGGGGGTGGACAACGCTTCCCTGCAGGGCACCGAGCCCAGCATTCTGGTAGCCGAGGATCTGGCTCCCTCCGAGACCGTGCGCATGGATAAAAGCCTGCTGCTGGGCTTCATCACCCGCGAGGGCAGCTCCAACAGCCACACCGCCATTCTGGCACGCAGCATGAACATCCCCGCCCTGATCCAGTGTAAGGACATTCAGGACGACTGGGACGGCAAGATGGCTGTGGTGGACGGCTACAACGCCTGTGTGTATGTGGACCCCACCCCCGACCTGCTCAAGAGCCTGAAAAAGCGCCAGCAGGAGGACCAGAAAAAGCAGGCCCTGTTGCAGGAGCTGAAGGGCAAGCCCAACACCACGCTGGACGGCAAGACCATCAACGTGTTTGCCAACATCGGCGGCATGGGCGATGTGGGCGCTGTACAGCAGAACGACGCCGGCGGCGTGGGTCTGTTCCGCACCGAGTTCGTCTACCTGAACTGCAAGGACTTCCCCACCGAAGACTACCAGTTCGAGGCTTACAAGCAGGTGTTGGAAAGCCTTGCACCCCGCAAGGTGGTGGTGCGCACCTGTGATATCGGCGCAGACAAGACCGTGGATTACATGAAGCTGGACCACGAGGATAACCCCGCGCTGGGCTACCGTGCCATCCGCATCTGCCTGACCCGCAAGGACTTCTTCAAGACCCAGCTGCGCGCGCTGCTGCGGGCTTCTGCCTACGGCAACATGAGCATCATGTTCCCCATGATCACCAGCCTGCGGGAGCTGCAGGACGCCAAGGCTGTTCTGGAAGAGTGCCGTGCCGAGCTGACCGCCGAGGGCGTAAAGATGGGGCAGAACATTGAAGTAGGCACCATGATCGAGACCCCCGCCGCCGTGTTCATCGCGGACGAGCTGGCCGCCGAGTGCGACTTCTTCTCCATCGGCACCAACGACCTGACCCAGTACACCTGTGCACTGGACCGCCAGAACGCAAAGCTGGAGCCCTTCTTCAACCCCCATCACCCTGCCGTACTGCGCGCCATCAAGATGACCATTGAAGCCGGTCACCGCCACGGCATCTGGGTGGGCATCTGCGGCGAGCTGGGTGCCGACACCGCCCTGACTGAGACCTTCCTGCGCATGGGCGTGGACGAGCTGTCCATGAACGCCAAGAGCATCCTGCCGGTGCGCAAGATCATCCGCAGTGTAGACCTGAGCAAACCCTCTGAGAAGGCCTGAATTGCGGAAAAAATATTATTATAATTTGTGGCTCAGAAACGCCTGCGGGCGTTTCTGAGCCACTTTTTTTCACAGAAGGGGTAACTCCCGGACAGGCAAACCTTGCCGCCACACAAAAAAGCTCCCCCTTTGGGGGGAGCTGGCACGCCGTAAGGCGTGACTGAGAGGGTTCGCGCGGTGCGCATTCCCAATCATTTCCGCTGTTCCAGCATGGTCTGGATGCGAGTCTTGGCGCGGTAATAGGTCACCCGCGCCCATGCAGCATTGTGGCCAAAAATAGCCCCGATGCGCTCAAAGGGCAGCTCGCCAAACACCCGCAGGCTGAAAACCTCCTTGTAGGGTTCTTCCAGCGCGTGCAGACACTGGTGCACCGTAAAGGCGGCGTCTTTGTCCACCAGCAGCTGCGCGATGTCCGGGCTGTCGGCGGCTTTTGTTTCGGCATCTTCCAGCGGGGCGGCGTGTTTAGCGCGGCGGCAGTGATCGTAATAAGCGTTGCGCGCCACCGTGAACAGCCACGCCCGCACATCCTGCTTGCCGTCATAGTCTTTCAGGCCGTCCAGCGCCCGGAAAAAGGTCTCCTGCGTCAGTTCCTCGGCCAGCGTCTCGCTGCGGGTAAGCCCCTGCAAAAACAGGCAGACGTCCCGGAAGTAGAGCCGGTAGATGGTTTCAATGTCCATAGTCAGCCCTTCTCATAGTCGTGTCCGTATTCCTGTTCGGTTCCGTAGGCGTAGTCCGGCGTCCCGTCTGGGTTTTCCCCCGCAATGTACCGGTCCACCTGCTGGCCGTCCCTGTAATAGCGGGTCTCGTCGGCGCATTGCACCGTCAGCAGCTGCGTACCAGAAACTGCGATGCTGGTATCGGAAGCCGATGTGCCCAGCAGCCCTTCCAACGCGGCATGGATGTGCGGGAAGGTATAGCGCACCGCCCGGACGGTAACGGATGGTTTGCCCCAGTTAAAGGAGCCTTCCAGTTCCAGCCGGACGTTTTCACCCTGCACTTCCAGCACACAGAGGTTCGCTTCGTTTTCCTTTTTGTTGTAAGTCCAGATCTGCGCCTGTTCTGCCGTTACCGGTGTTTTTGCACCGCCCATCCAGAACACCAGCCCAAAAGCGCACAGCACTGCCAGAACCGCTGCCGCCGCTATGCGGATGCTCTTTTTCTGTAAGGTCTTTCGGATGTTCCGCAGCGGTGCATCCGGCTGGGGCTCCGGCTGCACCGGCACCGGCTTTTCCATCTGTTCCAGCTCTGCACGGCAGGCTTCGCACTCTGCAAGGTGCTGCTCCACCAGCGCACTGCTGGCGGGGCTGGCAAGCTTTTCGGCGTACAGGGGCAGTAAGTCGCGGATCACGTCACATTCCAGTTTCATGGTCATTTTCTCCTTTGCGGGCTTTCGTGTGCCCTTTCACCCCAATAACGCACAAAGAGGAAAAACGTTACAGAAAAAGTGCAAATTCACCCGACCGCAGTCTTTTCCCGCAGTTTTTTCGTTCCCTTGAGGAAGAGCCATACCAGCACTCCCAAAAGCAGGCAGATGCCAACGTGCATGGCGGCCATCATGTAGTAGCCCTGAAAATCGAACCGCACCGTCCCGGCCATCAGATAGGGCTGATGCCCCGCCTTGTACAGGGTGACAAAGCAGGAGATGGCGTTGTACAGGCCGTACAGCCCTGCCGCTGCGCACACAATGACCCGCAGCAGCTTGCTTGTGATGAATTTTACGAACATAATTGCAGCTCCGTCCTCTCTCCGTCCTTGTAGCCTGCGCGGGAGAAGTCCTTGTCCACCTCCACGCAGTCGAAGGCGCTGAAGGCCTGTTCAATTTTTTCGGGCGTGCAGACAAAGCCCCGGATCTTTAGGGCTGCATCCTCGCCCACCACCTCGTTCCACAGATGGATCGACCAGTAGCTGCAATTTTTGTCCACCGTCCATTTATCGTGCTGTTCCATGTAGTCCTCAATGACCTTCAGCTGCTCTTCCCCGATATTGGTGCTCAGAGACAATCTGCCGGTGTAGCGTCCGTAATTGGCAATATAGCACGGTTCCAGATCGAACAGCAGCCCCGAAAGTCCAGACACCGCCCAGACCGAGAAGGTGACCATCTCGCCGTCCGGAATGGCGCGATCCTTCAGGTAGACCGTGTGCCCGGTGCGGTTGTCCAGCCCGATCCATGTATGCCCGAAACACTTGAGGAAGGGCTTGGATTCGCTCTTGCCGTCAAAGGTGGTGATGGAGAGGATAAGCCCCTCCTCTTCACAGGGCAGGGTGCGGGCAGCTTTGCCGGCGGCAGCGCTGCACCACAGCCCAAGGGCTGCTGCGCATACCGAGAGCAGCACCGCCCATGCAATGATCCTCTTTTTCAATGCAATTCCTCCTATATGTTACGGCTCAGCCGTTTTCCTTCCAGAACAAGCCGCCGGAGGTCTGGAACAGCAGCCGGGGGTTCACGCTTCTGCTGCCCAGCTTGAAGTCCATGGTCAGCTCTTCGCCCAGCGCGCCCACAGCCTGCCCCTTTTCCACGGTCTGGCCCTTGCTGACCGAAAGCTCCTGCAAGCCGTACAGATAGCTGCGCAGCCCGCAGCCGTGGTCGATGACCACCGTGTTGCCGGTAAGCGCCAGATTGCCCGCAAACACCACCGTGCCGTTGGCTGCGGCGCGGCAGGGCGCACCGGGGATGGTGTACAGCTTTGTGGAGTTGGAGCGACTGCCCTGCTGACCGTTCGTTACTTTAATTTGCCCGTAGTCCACCAAGGTCATGGAGTCCTCGGCGGGGGGCACAAAGCCGCCCTGCCACTGCTTGGCGGTGGCGGCAGCCTCGTACAGCGGCCAGATGGCACTGCGGAACTGCGCGTTGGCGCTCTCCGGGGCGGGCTCTTCGGCCTCCACCTCCACCGTGCCAAAGTCCTTCGGCAGCACGGTCAGGGTGCGGGTGATGGTCTCGCCGTTCACCGTAATGTGTACCTCGTGCCCGCCGGAGGAGGCGTTATAGGCTGCCGGGATATAGGCACGCCAGCCCTCTGCGGCGCGCACGCACTGCACGCTGCCAAGGTCGGTCTCGATGGCAGGCACGGCGTCCCCGGTCATACCGGAGATGCGCACGCCTACCGTGCCGCCCTGCTCCACCCGCTCGGCGGAAAGCTCCACCTCCGCGCTGGCCTGCAGGGTGAACCGGAAGCTGTACCGGTACCAGCCGGTGGGCTTTGCGGGGCGCTCCAGCCCCAGATTTTTGCGCAGCTGGCCGGTGCTGCCGCCCTCGAACTGGGTAATGACCCCGCCCTTGGGCACGCGCCACGCGGTCAGTTCCGCCTTATACTCGCCGTTCGCAGGGAAGAGAAAGTTCTGGTACTCCCCTGCGCTGCCCGCAAACAGCACATCCCCCGCCGCATTCTGAATGGTCAGGGCGGTGTAGCCGGTCCACTCCGGCAAAGAAAGTTCCGGGTGAGCGGTGTACAGCACACCCAGCTTCTGCACACTCAGGGTGGCGGGGCTGGCGAACACCTTATCCAGCTGACCACCCAGCAACGGCACCTGCCAGCAGGAGCCGTTGGCTTCCAGCGCCTGCCCGCCGAACTGTGCCGCATCGTCCGGGCAGCCGCCCTCGGCGGTAAAGGCATAGCTTACCCCCATCACAGCCGCCAGCAGCACCACCACGCCCAGCGCCACACTGATGATCCAGAGCAAAAAACGCTTCATGTTCCTTCTCCTTATGTACAAAAAGGGCGCACCGGGGCAAGTCCGTTCAGACAGACTGCTCCGTGCGCCCCGATGTGCTCATCTTCCCGGTAGTTTCCGGTATTTGTGGAATTTTATTCTGCGTCGGTCTCGTCCTCAGCAGCGGCTTCCTCCGGCTCTACGGTTTCTGCGTCATCCTCGCCGAACAGCAGACGCTCGTATTCGTCCAGCTCCTTCTCGCGGCGGTTCAGGTAAAGTGCCACAGCAGCCAGCGCACCAGCCACAGCAGCCAGAACAGCGATCACAGCGACCAAGCAAGATTTTTTCATAGATTCAGTACACTCCTTTTTGCAGTTGAAACATTGTTTCAGCTTGATTTTTCCAGCGGGCGTCCCGCAAAAGGATCTTGATGCAAACGGCGATCAGCGCCGCTTTGTAGCTTTTATTATACCCGCTCCCGCCCAAAATTACAACCGTTGCACCCTAATTTTCACGCCCCGAAGGTGCTGCGGGGCACAGTTTGGGCAGTGTGCCGGTTTTGGCGCGGTTCATTACAGCAAATTGCCAATATCACAGCAACAGCGGCTTATACGCCCGGAACGCCCCGGGCAGGGCGTAGGTGGTGCGCAGCTGCTCCCGGCTTGCCCAGACATAGCCCGCCGGGGCACTCTGCACCGGAACGTGCAGCTGTACCCCGGACATGAGCCACTCGATGTGGGTAAAGATGTGCTTTGCGGCGGGCAGGGCGGCGGGAGCTGCCGTGCCGGTGTCCAGCCCCAGTGCCGCAAGCCGCGCCAGCACCTCGGCCTGCAAAAGATGCTCGCCCTCCCACAAGACCGGCTGCCACAGCCCGGCCAGCAGCCCTTTTTGCGGCCGCTGCTGCACCAGAAAGCCCGCCGGGCTTTCCACAAGCGCCAGCGTTACCGGCACAATCTTGCGGGGCTTTGGCTTTGCCTTTTGGGGCAGCTGGGCGGTGGTGCCCGCCGCCCGGGCGCGGCAGACTTCTGCCAGCGGGCACTGCCCGCACAAAGGTGCGCCATTGGGCACGCAGACCAGCGCGCCCAGCTCCATCAGTGCCTGATTGTAGTCCCCGGCCTTTTCCGGCGGCTGATGCTCCATGACCCGGGCGGTAAAGGCCTTTTTTACCGCCGGTTCTGTTATCACGCCCGGGTCATTATACAGGCGGGAAAACACCCGCAGCACATTGCCGTCCACAGCGGGCACAGGAAGGCCGAAGCTGATGGACGCGATGGCCCCGGCGGTGTACTCCCCGATGCCGGGCAGCGCCCGCAGGGCGGCGTAGTCGGCGGGCAGCTGCCCGCCGTACTGCGCACAGACGAGCTTTGCAGCCTTTTGCAGGTTGCGCACCCGGCTGTAATAGCCCAGCCCCTCCCACAGCTTATGCAGCTTTTCCTCCCCGCAGGCGGCAAGCGCAGGGATATCCGGCAGCTCCTCCAGAAAGCGGTAGTAATACGGCAGCACCGCCGACACCCGGGTCTGCTGCAGCATCACCTCGCTGAGCCACACATGGTAGGGGGTGGGGTCCTCCCGGAAGGGCAGACTGCGGCGGTTCTTGTAAAACCAGTCCAAGAGGGCAGGCGAAATATTTTCCACTTGTTTTGTGCTCCTTGTTGAAAAATGAAGAACAAGAAAGCCGCCGCAGAGGCGGCGGCTTTCTTTGATTACAGTATGCGCGCTTCTCAGAAGCCGTATGCGGTGCGGGGGAAGGGCAGCACGTCACGGATGTTCTGGATGCCGGTGAGGTACATGATCATGCGCTCAAAGCCCAGACCGTAGCCTGCGTGCTCCACGCCGCCGAACTTGCGCAGGTTCAGGTACCACTCGTAGTTGGTCTTGTCCATGCCCAGCTCGTCCATGCGGGCCACCAGCTTGCCGTAGTCCTCTTCACGCTGGCTGCCGCCGATCAGCTCGCCGATGCCGGGCACCAGCATATCTGCTGCAGCCACGGTCTTGCCGTCGGCGTTCTGCTTCATGTAGAAGCTCTTGATCTCCTTGGGGTAGTCGGTGACAAAGACCGGCTTTTTGTACACCACCTCGGTCAGGTAGCGCTCGTGCTCGGTCTGGATATCCACGCCCCACTCCACGGGGTACTGGAACTTCTTGTTGTTCTTTTTCAGAATTTCGATCGCCTCGGTGTAGCTGATGCGGGCGAACTCACTGTTTGCCACCAGCTCCAGACGCTCGACAAGACCCTTGTCGATGAACTGGTTGAAGAAGGCCATCTCGTCCGGGCAGTTGTCCAGCACATAGCGGATAACGTACTTGATCATGGCCTCGGCGTTGTCCATGTAACCATTCAGGTCGCAGAAGGCCATCTCCGGCTCGATCATCCAAAACTCCGCAGCGTGGCGGGTGGTAAAGCTCTTCTCGGCGCGGAAGGTGGGGCCAAAGGTGTACACCTTGCCAAAGGCCATAGCCATGGCCTCGGCTTCCAGCTGGCCGGAAACGGTCAGGTTGACCGGCTTTTCAAAGAAGTCCTTGCTGTAATCCACAGCGCCGTCCTCGGTCTTGGGCACATTGTCCAGATCCAGCGTGGTCACGCGGAACATCTCGCCGGCGCCCTCGCAGTCGGAGGCGGTGATCAGCGGAGAGTGGGCGTAGACAAAGCCGTTCTCCTGGAAGAACTTGTGGATGGCGTAGGCTGCCACGCTGCGCACGCGGAAGGCGGCGTTGAAGGTGTTGGTGCGGGGGCGCAGGGTGGGCATGGTGCGCAGATACTCCATGCTCATCTTCTTTTTCTGCAGGGGGTACTCATCGGCGGGGCAGTCGCCCAGGATCTCCACGCTCTCGGCATTCAGCTCAAAGGGCTGCTTTGCCTGCGGGGTGAGCACCAGCTTGCCCTTGATGCGCAGGCTGCTGTACAGACCGGTGTGGATGACTTCATCGTAGTTTGCCAGCTTGCCGGCTTCCAGCACGACCTGCAGGGTCTTGAAGCAGCCGCCATCCGACAGGGCGATGAAGCCGATGTTCTTGGAGTCGCGGATGTTCTTTGCCCAGCCGCAGACGGTGATCTCGGTGCCGTCCGCCGGGGTGTTCTTGAACAGCGAAAGGATCTCGGTACGTTCCATAGTAGTTCTCCTTTATAAAGAAAAAAGACAGCTTTTGCCCTGAAAGTTCAGGGCGAACAAGCTGTCTTGTAATGTCCGCGGTGCCACCTGAATTACCGGAAGTGTCCGGTCGCTCACGCGCTCTTTGTTTAAGCGCTGTCCCTGTAACGCTGGACCTGCGGCGCACCTACTTAACGGCAGACACACTGCCGTGTTCAGTTTGCTGCTCCCGGGTGTTCGTTCACGCGGCGCACGGGCGCGGCTCTCAGCTGTGCCGCACTCTCTGGGCCGGACGGCCCGCGCTACTTTTCCCGTTCCTTGCATTTGCTGTTTTAAAATAGCACGTTGGCGGCATTTTGTCAACCTTACCGCGCGACATCGGGGAAAATTCTGTGTTTTTTCTTGTCAGGATGCGCATTCTCTGGTAAAATGGAAAAAAGCGGTATTCCGCAAAAACAGATTCTGGAGGAGATCATGAAGCACACACACCGCATCATCCGTCTGCTGACCCTCGCTGTGGTCAGCTGCGCACTGGCCGCCCTGCTGAGCGGCTGCACCAAAGAGGAATTCATTGCCGGGTACAACGAGTTTTTGTTCGGCGACTGGTTCCCCTCTCCCCCAAGCGCCGGGGAGACCACCGCTGCGGAAGGTTCCGCAGCGGTGGTCTCCGGTCACATCTACGCCGAGCCCAACCCCGAGTGCGACGCCAAGATCTCGTCGCTGATGAGCGAGCTGTACTCGCTGGAGTCCTCTGCACGGTCGGATGTCAGCAGTGCCATCCAGAGCGCAAAGGATGAATACCACGCTCTGCCCGCCTCTCAGCGGACCTTTGCCAATAAAGTCAGCATCGCCTACAAGCATCTTTCCTCGGTGGAGAGCACCTACGACAGTGCCGTCTCCTCGGTGGTCAGCGAGATGCGCAGCGTGCTGCGGGAGTATAACCAGCCCGAGACCATAGCCGATCAGGCCTGGAGCTACTATCAGTCTGCCAAGAGCAGCATGATCTCCAGCCTTGGCGGCTGATTCAGGGCAATCCCGCATAATTCTAAGTGCCGATACGGCGAGCGAGGTGCGGCAGATGCTAAGCCAAAAGCGCAGATAATACTTTGTGTATTATCGAGCATTTTGGCAACGCAGATGCCGTGCCGCAGCCGCCGGAACGGTGCTTAAGCCGTCAGGCGGGAATTGTGCGGGGTTGCCTCAGCCTAATAATGTTTCCACGAGGCCCTGTGCTGCCAGATATCCGGCGTACAGGGCCTCATTTAAGTTGTTGCCATGCCCGCCGATCTCGATCAGCAGACTGCCGGTGGTCAGGTCCTGATTATAGAATCGGTAGCTGAACAGCACCGGGCGGGTAAGTCCGGGGTATTTTGCCTCCATGCTGCGCTCCCACGCAGCGGCAAAACGCAGGTTCTGCCGCCATGCGGGCAGCTGCACGCTGGTGCCGTTGTCGCACCCGCAGATGATCATCACCTGCGCCGCCTGCCGCCCGTCTATGCTGCACACCGGGGCGCAGCGGGTGCCGTTTTCTCGCTCGATGGCGTCCCGGTGGACGTCCAGCACCACCTTGATACTGGGGTACTGCGCCAGATACTGCTGCACCACCGCCCGGCTGTTGGCGTAGCTGCCGGTGTAGCTGGGGTAGTCGTTCAGGGTCTCGTCGTGCAGGGTGCAGATGCCCGCCGCATTGAGGGTATCGGCCATCACCCGCCCCACCGCGCACATATTGATGCTGCGGTCGGTGCTGCGGGCACCGTCCCCGGGGGTGAACCACAGCCCGGCAGAAAGGCGGTAGTCCTCGGTGGCGTGGGTGTGCATGATGAGCACCTGCGGCGCGGCGCTGTCCTTTTCGATGGCAAAGGGCAGGGGCTGCGCCGCCTCGGCGGCAATGTCTGCCGCCGTTTGCCGGGTGTTATTCTTGATGCTGCCCGCACCGCAGGGGATGTACTTTTCGCCGCTGCCCTGCCCGAACTGCTGCTCTGTCACTGTGCCCGCATCGGCGGGGCGGGCCTCGTCCGGCTGCAGGGACACAAAATACCGCTCCACTCCAGTCTGTACCGGAGCAGCAGTTTCTTGCTCCGGCGGCACAGACACAGCCTCCACCGCGCTTTCCGCAGACGATTCTGCTGCCCGGCTCTCCACGGCCTGCTGCCCCAGATGCAGCAGGGTCTGCGCAGCGGGCACCGGCGCTGCCAGAAAGGCCGCCAGCACCAGCGCGGCGCTGCGGGCAAAAATGCACAGCGCTGCAAACAGCACCGCAGCCTGCAAAAAGGGCACTGCCCTGCTCTGCCCCGCAGGCAGACGCCAAGGCTCTCTGCTGCGCATGGCAAGACCTCCTTTCTTCACCCCGTCAGCCAGCAGAGCTGCTGCACGGTAAGGCGGGGCTGCAAGGCGCGGTTGACGCTGCCCGCCAGCAGGGCCGCGCCGTGGGCGATGACGCTGTCCAGCGCACGGGGCGTGACCACAAGGTCTGCGCCCTCCTGCGCTTGCATCAGGGTGGGGATGCCCGCCGCCACCACCGGCACGCCTAAGGTGTCCCGGGTCAGGTGGCGGGTGTGGTCGGCCTGCGCCGGGTAGAGTCCCGTGTCCGAAAACTGCACCGTGCGCCCCAGCCGCTGCCCCTCGGCGGAGCAGAGACTGTCCACGCAGACCACCGCCGCCGGGCGCAGCTGCCCCACCAGCGCCGCCGCCAGCTGCTGCAGGGAAAGCCCGGTGGCTGCCGCCACCCCGGGCGCAACGGCTGCTACCGGGCGCAGCCCCCGCACCGGCGGGGCAGCGCCCGCGCCCATGGTGACAAGAATGCGCTGCACCGTGCGCGGGCCAAGGGCATCGGCGGTGATGCGGCGGTTGCCCACCCCCAGCACCAGCACCGGCCCTTCTGGCGGCAAAAGGGCCCGCAGCTCCCGGGCGCACACCTCGATGACGGCGGCGTCCCGCTCGTCCAGCACGCTGACGCTGGGCATTTCCAGCGTGACATACCTGCCCCGGGGGCGGCTGAGCCCCTCGCGGGCGATCTCCACCCTTGTCACCGTAACCCCGCCGTGGCGGGCGGTGGCCAGCCGCACCCCGGCTGGCAGCGGTTGCGCCGCTGCTGAAAACAGCTCGTCGGCCATATCCGTAGTACGCATTTTCCACACTCTCCGTTCCTTTTTGGGGCAAAAGCCCGCTTTCTTGCCGGAAAGTATGGGAAAAATAAAACTTTTCCAAACAAAAATCAAAAAAACGCTTGCGCTGGTACGCGAAATATGGTATCATAGGGTGCGCTGTTATAGGTAGCCAAGGAGGTGGAACGAATGCCTAACATCAAATCTCAGAAGGACCGCGTCGTGCAGGCTGCTGCAGAGCAGGCTCACAACAAGGCCATTAAGACCAACCTGAAAACAGTCGTCAAGAAGGCAGACGCTGCCATCGATGCGAATGCCGCTGACAAGGACGCAACCGTCCTGGCTGCTGTTTCCGCGATCGACAAGGCTCGCGCTAAGGGTGTCATCAAGAAGAACACCGCCAGCCGCAAGATCAGCCGTATGGCAAAGCGTGCTAACAAGAACGCTTGATCGCGCAGTTTGATTGACGAACAAAACCTCTGTGCCGGGTAACCGGCACAGGGGTTTTTGTTTTTTCCGCTGTTATGTCCCGCACAGCGCGGCAAGGCTCTGCCGCTGCACCGGCTGTAGCAGCTGCTCCGGCGGCAACGGCTGCGGCGGCACCACCACCCACCACACCGCCCACGCGGCGGGCACAACTGCCGCCAGCGAAAGCCCCGGGTACAAAAGTGCGGGTTCGTGCAGCCACGGGCTGCCCGGCGGCAGCACCAGCGCCGTGCACAGGCACAGCGCCGCCCACAGCTCCCACAATACGGTCTGTCCGCTGCGTTTCATGCGCCTCACCTCCGTTTTGCCCCCAGTTTACCAGCCGCCGGGCGCAAAATGTGGCGAAACAGCGCGGGCAAAACATCAGTTCTGGTCGTGGCTTTTGCCCACAAGACTGCATACCACGCCGCAGACAAGGCTTGCGGTGATGCCCGCAGAAGCCGCGGTCAGCCCACCAGTCAGGATGCCAATGGCACCCTTTTCCGCCACGGCGGTGCGCACCCCCTTTGCCAGCAGATGCCCGAAGCCCAGCAGGGGCACGCTCGCCCCCGCACCGGCAAACTCTGCCAGCGGCGCATACAGCCCCACCGCCGAGAGTACCACTCCCGCCACCACATAGCCGGTGAGGATGCGTGCCGGGGTCAGCTTTGTCAGGTCGATGAACAGCTGCCCCACCGCGCAGATGGCGCCGCCTATTAAAAATGCCCACAGATAGTTCATTTCAGCTCTCCTTTTCCGGTGCGGTCAGCTCTACCAAATGCGCCACCGCCGGGATGCTCTCCTTTTGCAAAAAGGTAGTCTGGCTCATCAGTGCCCCAGTGGCGAGGAACAGCACCCGGCGGCTGCCGCGGCGCAGCAGCTTTGGCAGGATATGCCCACAGAGCACGGCGGCGCAGCAGCCCGCGCCCGAGCCGCCGCTCTTTACCCGCTGCTCCCCGGCATCGTAAAGCAGGCAGCCGCAGTCCGCGTGGTTTTTCAGCAGCAGACCCTCTGCTGCCAACAGCTCCCGCAGCATCTGACTGCCCACCAGCCCAAGGTCGCCGGTGTAGATGCAGTCAAAATCCCGCAGTTCTGCATGGGTATCGGCAAGATAATGCAGCAGGGTGGCAGCTGCTGCCGGTGCCATGGCTGCGCCCATATTGTTGATATCCTTGATGTTATAATCCTGCACCCGGCCAAGTGTTGCGGCGGCAACGCCCACCCCCTGCCCTGCCGGACGCAGCAGGCAGCACCCGGCGGCGGTAGCCGTCCACTGTGCGGTAGGGGTGCGCACCGCGCCGTAGCTCAGCGGGGTGCGGAACTGACGCTCTGCCGCACAGAAATGGCTGGAGGTCATGGCCAGCAGATTCTGCGCCGCCCCGCTGCTGCACAGCGCCGCGCCCAGCGCCAGCGCCTCCGCCATGGTGCTGCACGCCCCGAACAGCCCCGCAAAGGGCACGCCCAGCTCCCGCAGCGCATAGCCGGAGGCGGTGCACTGCGCCTGCAAGTCCCCTGCCAGCGCAAGGTCTACCCGCTCTGCGGGCAGAGACGCCTTTTGCAGGCAGAGCCGTGCCGCCCGCAGCTGCAGCTGCTTTTCGGCGGCCTCCCAGCTGCACTGTCCCAGCCGGTTGTCGGTGGTCAGTTCGTCAAAGCCCGCCGCCAGCGGACCATCGCTCTCTTTTTTGCCGCCCACCGCCGCCTGTGCGGCGATGACCGGCGGGGTGTGGAACAACAGGGTATCGCCCCGGCGCTCTGTCATAAAATTTTCTCCTTTTTTCTACAAAAAATGCCCCGGCACGTGCTATACTGGTGCTGCGGCGCTGCAATATCCGGCGGGGCTGTTCCGTATTATAAAGCAGAGGCCCCCAGCAGCCAGAGCACCGCGCCGTACACCACCGCCGCCAGCGTGCCGTACACGATGACCGGCCCGGCGATGAGGAACATCTTGGCTCCCGTGCCCGGCACCCGTCCCTCGGCCTTGAACTCGATGGCTGCACTGACCACCGCGTTGGCAAAGCCGGTGATGGGCACCAGCGACCCCGCCCCGGCCTTTGCCGCCAGCTTCTGGTACCAGCCCAGCGTGGTCAGCACCGCCGAGAGCAAGATCAAAGTGCAGCTGGTCAGGGTGCCCGCCGCTTCGGCGTCCGCGCCCTGCCGTAGAAACAGCTGCCGCAGCCCCTCACCCAGCAGGCAGATGCCGCCGCCCACGCAGAACGCCCAAAGGCAGTCTGCCAAAAGCGGTGAGTGCGGCCCGGCCTTCTGCACCCGGCGTGCGTATTCCTGCGCTGTCATCTTCATCTTCCCGCGCCCCCTTTTGCGGATAGTCTGCCCGGGGCGGCGGGTGCTTATCCTTTTTTGTGAAAGAAGGTAGGTTCCATGCGTTCTTCCCATCACCGTAACCATCACGCCCGGCGTCTGCTCTGCCTGACGGCGCTGGCCTGCTTTGTGGCGGGCGGCACCGCCTACGCCTGCACCCGCAAAGCTGCGGTGCCGCAGCTGCCGGAGCTGCCCGCCGAGAGCCTTGCGCAGCCCGCCGAGAACGGCACGCAGCAGAGCCTCCTTACCGCCGCACAGGCGCAGGCGCTGCTGGACGACCCCCGCATGATCCTTGTGAGCCGCACCCACAAGATGCCGGAGGACTACCCCATCGAGACTAAGGAATGCGGCTCGGCTACCGCCATCAACAAGACCTTGCAGACCGAAGCTGCCGATGCCTTTCTCTCCATGCAGACCGCTGCCGCCAAGGACGGCGTGGACGTGCGGATGCAGAGCGGCTACCGCAGCGTCAGCTACCAGAAAAAGCTGTACGACAACAAGACCCAGTACTACCGCAACAAGGGCCTGAGCGAAGCCGCCGCTCGGGAAAAGGCTGCTGCCATCGTCAACCCGCCGGGCTGCTCGGAGCACAACTGCGGCCTTGCCGCCGACCTGAACAGCCCGGAGCACACCACCCTTGACACTGGCTTTGCCGACACCGCCGCCTTCCGCTGGCTGTGCGAGAACGCGGAGCAGTATGGCTTTATCCTGCGCTACCCCAAGGAGGCGGAAAGCGTGACCGGCATCACCTACGAGCCGTGGCATTGGCGCTATGTGGGCCCGGAAAACGCAGCCCTGCTCAACCGGAGCGGCCTGTGTCTGGAGGACGCAGTAGCCGTTTTGCAGCGCATTGCCGCCGGGGAGACCGTGACCGGTTAAAATCCGATGAAAACTGCCGGAAAACCCTGTGGGGTGCGTTGCAATTTACCTGCTGTTATGGTAAGATAAATACAGTCTGCCCGTGTGCGCGGCGCAGCCCCGCACCCCGACAAACGAATTCAACAAAAGAAGGAATATTTTATGATAAACCGCACAAAACTCTCTGTGATCGCCGTCAGCGCCGTGCTGGCTGTTGCCCTGACCGGCTGCGGCGGCAGCGCTTCTTCCGCGCCGTCTTCCGTGTCCAGCGCCTCCGCCTCTGCACCGGCTTCGAGCACTGCCGCCCCGGCGGCGGATACCGCTGAAAACGGCACCGCCGATCTGGACAGCGCTGTGGAGACCCTGCTGGCTGCAAACCCCATCTCCAACCAGTTCGAGATCGCTGCCATGAACATCGAGTACGACTTCGGCCTGAAGGCCGAGGACGTAGCCGCCTACAAGGGCGTGAAGAGCAATGACAACGGCGATGCCGGCCTTGTGCTGGTGGTGGATGCCGCTTCCGGCAAGGCACAGGACGTGGTGACTGCGCTGGAGAGCTACAAGCAGGATCAGGTGGCTTTCTACGGCAACTACGCCGAGTTTGCACAGGCACAGAACAACGTGGAAAACGCCATCATCTCCTCCAAGGGCGACCGTGTGGTCATGGTGATCGCCTCCAACGAGTGCACCGCAGACCTGAACAGTGCTGTGGACAGCGCCCTGAACAGCTGAATCTGACCTTCTGAGCCGGTGCCATCTGCGGCATCGGCTTTTTTCAGTAGGAAAGCCCCTGATGCGGGGGATTTCTGCTGAAGATGCGCCCGCATCCGTCATGCCACCTTCCCCCGGCTGGGGGAAGGCTGAGTCTGTAATTCCGTGTAAAAAAGGAGGCTGACCCCTTGGTTTTCAGCACCATCATCTTCCTGTTTCGTTTTTTGCCCATCACGCTGGCGCTGTACTATCTTGCCCCCGCAAAACTGAAGAACACCGTGCTGTTTTTGTGCAGTCTGGTGTTCTACTGCTGGGGCGAGGTGCGCTTTTTCCCGGTCATGGTGGCGCTTATCCTCATCAACTACCTCAGCGGCCTTGCCATCGAACATTTTGATGCAAAGCCCGCGCTGCGCCGCTTTTTTCTGCTGGTGGCGCTCATTGGCAGCTTGGGGATGCTGTTCTACTTCAAGTACGCAAACTTTGTGCTGCGCAGCGTGAATGCCCTGCTGGGCACCGCCTTTGCCGAAATTCAGGGCATCGGCACCTTGCCGCTGGGCATCAGCTTCTACACCTTCCAGACCCTTTCCTACTCCATCGACGTCTACCGCCGGGATGTAAAAGCCGAGCGCAATATCATTGATTTCGGCGCTTATGTGGTCATGTTCCCGCAGCTCATCGCGGGGCCCATCGTCAAGTACCGGGACGTCTCCGACCAGCTGCACGTCTACAAGCACCGCTATAATTTAAAGCAGATCGAGGAGGGCATGACCCTGTTCACCTTCGGTCTTGCCAAAAAGGTGCTGCTGGCGGACGCCGTGGGCGCATTGTGGACAGACATTATCGGGGTAGCCGACAGCCCCTCCACCACCTTTGTGGGTCTGGCAAACGCTTCCACCCCGCTGGTGTGGCTGGGCATCATCGCATACAGCTTGCAGCTGTACTTCGATTTTTCCGGCTACTCCCTCATGGGCATCGGCATGGGCAAGATGCTGGGCTTCGATTTCCCTGCAAACTTCAACTACCCCTATATCTCCGCTTCCATCACCGAGTTCTGGCGGCGCTGGCACATGACCCTGTCCGGCTGGTTCCGCGAGTATGTGTATATCCCGCTGGGCGGCAACCGCAAGGGGCTCAAACGGCAGATCTTGAACCTGTTCATCGTGGAGCTGCTCACCGGCATCTGGCACGGCGCGAACTGGAACTTTATCTGCTGGGGTCTTTACTACTTTGTGCTGCTGGCGGCTGAAAAGCTGTTCCTGCTGCCCTACCTGAAAAAGGGCAAGGTGTGGCCGCATTTCTACACCCTGTTCCTTGTGGTGGTAGGCTGGGCAATGTTCGTGGGCAACGACACCGGCGTGTCCTTCGGGCTGCTGTTCCAGAAGCTCTTCATCCCCTCCGGCGGGGTATCACCGCTGTATTTCCTGCGGAATTATGGCGTGCTGCTGGCGGTAAGCGTGGTGTGCTGCACCCCGCTGATCGAAAAGCTGTGGGACGTGCTGCGCAAGAACGTGGTCACCCGCTGCGCCGCCATCCTGACGCTGCTGGTGGTCTCCACCGCCTATGTGGTGGGCAGCACCAACAGCCCGTTCCTGTATTTTAACTTTTAAGGAGGCGGGAAGATGTCCAAACACGAGAAAAAGACCTCCTCCCTTTTGCACTACCCGGTGCTGGTGGTGTTCAGCCTGTTTTTCATCGGGCTGTTCGCGCTGGATATGGTCACCCCGGACCGCAGTTACAGCGAGCTGGAAAATACCACCCTGAGCCAGCGCCCGGCGCTGACCCAGTTCACCGCCAAGGGGCTGAACAGCTACTTTACCGCCTACACCAAATACGTCAAGGATCAGGTGGCGGGGCGCGACCAGTGGATCAGCCTGCAAAGCGTGGTGGAGACCACCCTGCTGCAAAAGCAGCAGAACGGCGGCATCCTGCTGGGCAAGGAGCACATGATGTTCCCCCGCACCTACGGGCTGCTTTCCAGCGAGGAGCGCACCCTGCCCAAAAACACCGCAGCGCTTACCAGTCTGTGCCAGCGCTACCCGGGCAAGGTGAATGTGCTGCTGGCACCCGCTGCCAGCGATATCTATAAAGAAAACGTGCCCGCAAACGCCCCCCTGCTGGACGAGGACGGCTACCTTGACCAGCTTTCCGCTGCGGTGCAGGCCGCCGGCGGCAGCTTTGTGGACGTGCGTCCCACCCTTACCGCCCACAAGAGCGAGTATATCTACTACCGCACCGACCACCACTGGACGAGCCTTGGCGCCTACTACGCTTACAGCCAGCTGTGCCAGACCCTTGGCCTTACCCCCTTTGATACCGCCGCCCACACTGCGCTGACTGCCGACGGCTTTTACGGCACCCACTACGCCAAGGCGCGCACATGGAACGCCGTGCCGGACGTGATCACCTACTACGACCTTGCCAACACCCTGACGGTATGGAACGTGACGGCGGCAGGCCAGCCCACCGAGGGGCAGACCACCGGCCTGTATGACACAGAGAAGCTCTCCGTTTATGATAAATACGCCATGTTCCTGCACGGCAACAACGGTTTAAGCCGGGTGCAGGGCAACGGCAGCGGGCGCATCCTTGTCATCAAGGACAGCTACGCCAACTGCTTTGTGCCCTACCTGACCGCCAACTACGCCGACATTGACGTGGTGGACTTCCGCAACTACAACTACGGCTTGGATCAGCTGATCGCCGATAACGGCTACGACCAGATCCTTGTGCTGTACAACTTTGACAGCTTCAAGAGCGACCCCTACCTCTACCGCGCCGGAGTACAGGGGTAAACAGCCAAAAGCCTAAATTATTGCAGTCTATTTTCACAAATTTATAGCCGCAATTTCATGCGTCCCGCCAGTTTTTGCACAGATGTGCCAAAACCCCTTGATAAAATCCGACCACTGTTGTAGAATGACCATATAGAGAACAATGCTCTATCAGCCTTTGGGTATAGACGCCGGGGGATCGGGATGCAATGCGGCATTTCCCTTTGACAAAGGAGTATTGATGATGAAAAAGATGAATTATCCCGCAGATTATGCGGTACTTTCCAACGAAGAAATGACCTATACCACCGGCGGCGGCGCAGTGGATGATGCTGCCGGTATCGCCACCACTGCCGCAACGGTCGTAGGTGCTGTGGTGCTGGCCTCCAGCTATATCTGGGGCATCAAGCAGGCACGCACCTGGCTGCAGCAGGACGGCAACAAGGACGGCAACTTCTTTACGGTGATGGGCCGCGCCACCGATGCCATTGCCGCCGATATGGGCAAATCCGCCGGCAACTTTGTGCGGGATGCCGTTTCCACCACCATGGTGGTGGCGCTGGCTCCCCTGAGCGCCGTTCTGCTGATCGTGCGCTGACCTTTTTAATCAGATAAAACGGTGCGTTTTGGGATGCACCGTTTTGGATAGCTTTGTTTCAAAAGGAGTGTTATTATGGAAAAAATGATGATGCCCGCGTACTACAATGTACTGTCCACTGAAGAGATGACCTACACCGAAGGCGGCGCCAATGCTACCATGTCTGAGGCTCTGCTGTGCTGGCTGATTCCCCCGTACGGCTGGTTCAAGGGTCTGACCGCTGTCCGCAATTACCGCCGTAAGAACCCCAACACTTGGACTGAGACCGGTCTGGATGCTCTGACTGCCGATATGGAGAAGAGCACTGCCAACGCCATCCGTGACATCGCCTGCACCGCTTACATGATCAGCTCCACCGCTTCCGGTGTCGGCCTGATCATCAATGCAGCAGTCATCCTGCTCTGATCCATCTTATCTCATAAGACCGGCTCGGAGTACACCAAAGAACAAAGCAGGCGGAGGCGCTGCCCGAAAGGGCAGCGCCTCCGCTGTTTTTGTAGGGCTCACACGCAAAAAAACGGCGGCACACTCCGATGGAACGTACCGCCGTTTGGTTTTTTATAATACAATCAACACGGGTATCGTGCCTGTTTTTCAGCAAGCGGTATCTCCAAAAAATGGTTTTACTGTATTGGGCGAAAGCCCGCTGCGCTGTGCTTTCTCCTGTTCGTAGGTCACACGGGTCGCTTCCTCCACAAAGGCTCTGACCTCCGGCGTTGCCGTAGACCATGTAACATTGAAACGGCGACAAATCTGATAAAACGTGCGATAAAACGCCTCTCGTTCCGGGTCACGCTGGAAATACTCTTTTGCATCCATCGAAAACACCTCACTTCAAATACGTCACAAAGATATTCATAGCCGCCTCGCCAGACAGTTCATAACGCGGCGCTCCGCCAAAACTCGGCAGTGGGCACGCGCCATAATCCCGGATATAGTGTTCTGCCAATTCCGGAACCTTTGCTTCAAATGTGACCGTCCCGCCACATCCATGATCGATCGACAGCTTGATACCGTAGGCAATCAAAACCCGTCCGATTCCCTGATATCTTTTGGAATGACCAACAATTGTCGGGTTGCTTTCCGGCTGGCTTTCAATATAGGTGATGTGCACCATCACATCATTTTCCAGTATTTCATACGCTGCCAGTGCAACCAATTCGCCATCCGTTGTTTTTAACGCATACTTTTCAAAAGCATCCTTCTGGATATAGGCAGACATCCAACTCGTCTGCCATACAGGCTCTTTTTCCGTCTGTGCCGCATCTGCTTTTTTCATGCGTGTGATCCTCACACCTATTTTCTGTTCATCATCCGTTTTCAGAATAAACGGTATAAACCTTGCCATATAAACCTCTTTCCCAAATGCGACGTCCCGAATCATCAGTTATATTATACTCGATTCTGTGTAGCTTTTCAACAAAAACAAAAATCCCCTGAACTGCTGTTCCCGGCAGCTCAGGGGATTTCATACCTTATGCGTTGAACATATCCTTCAGCTTTTTGAAGAAGCCCTTACGCTTTTCGTAGTTTTCTTCTTTCAAAGTGCCCTCAAATTTCTTCAGGGCATCGCGCTGCGCCTTGTTCAGCTTTTTGGGGATCTCCACCTCGCACTTGACGTACATATCGCCGCGGCCGCGGCCGTTCAGGTACTGGATGCCCTTGCCGCGCAGGCGGAAGGTGGTGCCGCTCTGGGTGCCCTCGGGCACGGTGTACTCCACCTTGCCGTCAATGGAGGGCACGGTGACGCTGTCGCCCAGCACCGCCTGACTGTAAGTGATGGGCACGGTGACCCACACATCGTAGCCGTCGCGCTGGAACACCTCGCTGGGGCGCACGCTGACCATGACGATGACGTCACCGGCGGGGCCGCCGTTGGTACCGGCATCGCCCATGCCGCGCAGTGCAAAGCTCTGGTCGTCGTCGATGCCCATGGGGATGGACACCTCCAGCGTCTTTTTGGTAGCCACCTTGCCGCTGCCGTGGCAGACCTTGCAGGGGTTCTTTACCAGCTTGCCCTTGCCGCCGCAGCGGGAGCAGGGCTGCTGGGTCTGCATCACGCCAAAGGGGGTGCGCTGCTGGCGGATGACAAAGCCGCGTCCGCCGCAGTCCGGGCAGGTCTCGGGGCTGGTACCGGCGGCGCAGCCGGAGCCGTGGCACTCAGTACACTCCTGCTGACGGGTGATGGTAATGTTCTTCTTGCAGCCGTGCACGGCCTCGTCAAAACTCAGGGTGATGCGCACCCGGATGTCCTGACCCTTGCGGGGGGCGTTGGGGTTTGCCTGACGGGACGAGCCGCCGAAGCCGCCAAAGCCGCCGCCGAAGATATCGCCAAAAATGTCGCCCAGATCCACACCATCGCCGCCAAAACCGCCAAAGCCGCCGGGGCCGCCGGGGCCGCCGCCGTTCTGTGCTGCATAAGTGGGGTCAACACCGGCAAAGCCGTACTGGTCGTACAGCTGGCGCTTTTTCGGGTCCGAAAGCACCTCGTTTGCCTCGTTGATCTCCTTGAACTTTGCCTCGGCGTCCTTATCGCCGGGGTTATAGTCCGGGTGGTACTTCATGGCAAGCTTGCGATATGCCTTTTTGATCTCGGCATCGCTTGCGCCCTTGGATACCCCCAGCACTTCGTAATAATCACGCTTTTCCTGTGCCATATCCACTCACCTCTCCGGGAACGCCCTCTCCGGGTAACGCCCCGGTCGGTTCCTCCTGTAACTTGATCTCTACATTTCTTGCCTCTCCCCTTGGGAGAGGTGGCATTGCGCAGCAATGACGGAGAGGGCGAACCCGCTTGTTTTTCCAGCATCCTCGCCCTCTCAGGCGCTGGCGCGCCAGCTCCCCCAAAGGGGGAGCCAAGTATGCAGAGGCATCTCTCTATAACCAGCAAGAGCCGCTCCGGCCTAAACCGGAGCGGCTTTTGCTCTATTGCGCGTGTGCCCGCCGGTTTGGCCGGACACAGCGCTTTGTGTCAGACTTAGACTTCCTTGAAGTCGGCATCCACAACGCCGTCATCGTTGGGCTTTTCGTTGGTTGCGCCTGCGTCAGCACCGGGCTGTGCACCGGCGGTCTGCTGTGCGGCAGCGGCTGCCTGATACATCTTCTCGAACACCTGACTCAGGGCTTCCTGCTTTGCCTTGATGTCGTCCACGTTGCCGGACTGGACAGCGGTCTTAAGGTCATTCAGCTTTGCCTCGGCATCGCTCTTCACGTCTGCGGGCAGCTTGTCGCCGTTCTCCTTCAGCATCTTTTCGGTCTGGAACACCATCTGGTCGGCACCATTGCGGATATCGACCTCTTCACGCTTCTTCTTATCGTCGGCAGCAAACTGCTCAGCTTCCTTCACAGCCTTGTCGATGTCCTCCTTGGACATATTGGTGGAAGCGGTGATGGTGATGTTCTGCTCCTTGCCGGTGCCAAGGTCCTTAGCGCTGACCTTCACGATGCCGTTGGCATCGATATCGAAGGTAACTTCGATCTGAGGCACGCCACGGGGAGCCGGAGCAATGCCATCCAGATGGAACACACCCAGACTCTTGTTGTCGCGGGCAAACTCACGCTCGCCCTGCAGCACGTTGACCTCAACAGAGGGCTGGTTGTCGGCTGCGGTGGAGAACACCTGACTCTTGTGGGTGGGGATGGTGGTGTTGCGGTCGATGATCTTGGTGCACACGCCGCCCAGCGTCTCAATGCCAAGGCTCAGCGGGGTGACATCCAGCAGCAGCAGACCCTTCTTCTCGCCGTTCAGAACGCCGCCCTGAATAGCAGCACCGACAGCCACGCACTCATCGGGGTTGATGCCCTTGAAGGGCTCGCAGTTCAGTTCCTTCTTCACGGCGTCGTAGACAGCGGGGATACGAGTGGAACCACCGACCATCAGGACCTTCTTCAGGTCGGAAGCGCGCAGACCTGCATCCTGCAGAGCCTTGCGCACGGGGGTCATGGTGCGATCGACCAGATCAGCGGTCAGCTCGTTGAACTTTGCGCGGGTCAGGGTCATATCCAAGTGCTTGGGGCCGGTAGCATCGGCGGTGATGAAGGGCAGGTTGATCTGGCTGCTCATTGCGCTGGACAGCTCGATCTTAGCCTTCTCGGCAGCTTCCTTCAAACGCTGTGCAGCCATCTTGTCCTTGCGCAGGTCGATGCCGTTCTCGGTCTGGAAGGCGTCTGCCATCCAATCAATGATGCGCTGGTCGAAGTCATCGCCGCCCAGATGGGTATCGCCGTTGGTGGCCAGAACCTCGGTAACGCCGTCGCCCATCTCGATGATGGACACATCGAAGGTGCCGCCGCCCAGATCGTAGACCATGATCTTCTGGTCGTCTTCCTTATCCACACCGTAAGCCAGAGCAGCTGCGGTGGGCTCGTTGATGATACGGCGGACGTTCAGGCCGGCAATGGTGCCTGCGTCCTTGGTTGCCTGACGCTGGCTGTCGTTGAAGTAGGCAGGCACAGTGATGACAGCCTCGGTGACGGTCTCGCCCAGATAAGCCTCGGCGTCAGCCTTCAGCTTCTGCAGGATCATAGCGCTGACCTGCTGGGGAGTGTACTCCT
>OGIA01000547.1_pt1 | contig 40493 bp, 41 predicted proteins | sample 1571671 | NCBI WGS metagenome assembly OGIA01 (sample SAMEA2582027, study PRJEB24529) | metagenome | biome: Human gut stool | place: China | collected 2011
AAAGGGTATTCTGATACCCCAGCAGGGGCGGGTTCGTGACGTATTCTACGGAATCAGGTGCAGTGACTCTATCCTTGTCATCCCCATGCCTGAAGATGTATAATTGTTCATCATACAAGCATAAAGGCTGTGTGCCGGTCTGGATAAACCAATGTCACACAGCCCTTATTTTTTTCTTTTATTTACTACTTATATATGCTTCCCGATAATTCTCCTGAAGCATTTTCTCAATATCACTTTCTCGGTAAAGGATTTTACCACCCAACTGGTAATAGGATATTCTCCCTTCATTACGATAATCCTGAAGCGTACGTCTGCTCAGTTTTAATTGTGCCGACACTTCCTTGTCGGTCAGATAGCGTTCGCCGCCCAGCACGGGACGGTTTCCGACCGCCAGATTCTCGATCCCGACCAGCATACGGTCAAGACTTCCCATGATACGGTGTACCCATTCTCTGCTGTCTGTTCTCAGTTCACTCATGTTATTATGGATTTAGTGGTTATTGTTTAACTGTTATATGTTACGACCTCTGTAATGAGCTTCTTTTCTTCTGTCCTCAACTTTCTTGATGATACCCTGCACATCCTCCGGTTTATAGAATATCTTGTGATTGATTTGAGAAAAAGGCAATGTACCGTTATCACGGAGTGTCTGCAGGGTACGGGACGAGATGTTCAGATACCGGCATACGTCCTGATTGTCCATCCACTTGTGCAGCGTCCTGTCGTTCTCCCGGTTGCAAATTTCCATGACCCGATGCTCAAAGTATTCAAACTTACGCACCAATTCTTCAAACAATTGTTTTTCTATTCCTACAAATTCCATATCGTTTCCTTTTTTTGTTGATTGATGTTTATTCTTTTTTCGTTGTTTGCGACAAAGAAAAGCCATATATTCTGAAAGGCAATGGTTTCCGCCTAACTGGCAGCATGTGGCGCTAATTATCTTAGTTATGAGGCCACATTCATATCCTTTTCTTTAAATATCCCTATATTCAGGGACTCCATCCAATAATGATTTACAGAATAAAAGATCTATGAACCTGATTCAATAAAGCTCCATAGCAATGGATAAGGAATGGTTTATTTCCATGTAACCTTACTTCATCACTTTTCCAAGCCATTGATTAGATAAGGAAGCAAAGAAGTGTTCCTTCAATGATTCACAGACATGAATATTTACTACAGTACGACAATACGACATTAAGTCAGTAAATATTCAAGTCAATAGATCAGTAACTGTTTGACTCCCCGGTTCATTGTTTCATCAAACAGGAAAAATACCGCATTCCACACCGATTGCCCTTCATGCAAACTGCAACAGGCCACATTGTTGCCACATCCCGACCAACTGTTTGACTATTGGAAACTTATATTCTTTTTTTGCTAGACAATTCATTCCGAGATATATCGAGACATGATAAACCAAATGAGAAAATACATGATGAACAGAAACGGAAAAACAGGCCTGTCCCCTCCATAAGATGATACCGACAACGGTATTATTTCTCCCCCCATTTATAGGGAGCATATTCAGAGACGCTCAAAATAGCGGGACTCAGATTTTTAGTGGAGCAAGTTTGTGTTTCGGGCAGACCGAAACCGCTTGCTCCCACTACTGGACGCAGTGAGAGGTTCATCCCGCTGGTCTAATCAGTACATTCATTTTATACAATAGTCAACAGATGGAAAAGAAACAGAATACAGAAAGAAACAACAAGGGCGGCCGTCCTCCCAAGAGTACGACCGACAAACTGAAATATCGTGTTACCGTGAAACTGGCGACACCGGATTACTACACGCTGAAAAGCAGGGCAAGAAGCGCAGGCATATCGGCAAGTGAATACCTGAGGGAATGTTTCCGTAAGGGATATGTCCGGCAAAGACTTACAGCGGAACATTCCGACTATATCCGTAAGCTATGCGGTATGGCGAACAATCTGAACCAGCTGGCTCATAAGGCAAATGCCGGAGGATTCGATACGGCAAAACTGGAATGCCGTGTACAGGTGGCAAGAATCGAAGAACTGCTGAACCACATCCTGCTATGATTGCGAAGATTGTAAAGGGAAGCGGATTTCGTGAGGTTACCGGTTATATCATTGACAGTAAAAAGAATGCCAAGATTATCGCACATGCCGGCTTGTTCATTGAGGATGTTGCCACAATTACAAAGGCTTTCGAAGCACAGGCTGGCATGAATCCGAAAGTATCCAGACCGGTCGGACACATTGCACTGGGATTTTCCAAAGAGGATGAAAGCAGGCTGACCAGCCGGATTATGGCAGAAATAGCTTTGGAATACATGGGACGGATGGGCATAAGGAACACACAATTCTTCATAGCCAGACATTTCGACAAGGAGCATCCTCATATACATATTGCCTACAATCGGATAGACAATGACGGCAGGACCATATCCGACAAAAACGAGCGGTTACGGAGTGCACGCATCTGCAAGGAACTGACCTTGAAATATGGTCTTCACATGGCCAATGGTAAGGATCATGTCAAGACTGAACGCTTAAGAGAACCTGACAAGACAAAGTATGAACTTTACAGTCTGCTTAAAACGGAAGTCAGAAAGGCCGGAAACTGGAAGGAGCTGATTGCCGGATTAAGCGAAAAGGGAGTGGATGTACGGTTCAAATACAAGGGAAAATCCGATGAAGTACAGGGTGTCGTGTTCATCATGAACGGTTATTCCTTCAGCGGTTCCAAGATTGACAGACAGTTCAGCTATTCCAAGATAGATGCCGCATTAAAGACACCGTCACATTCGGAAACAGAAAGACAGGTAGTTGTTCAAAGTGAACCGATATGGCAACAAGAATCGCATGGCAGTGAATTGTACAGCGGTTCTTTAGGTCTGTTCACACCGAACCTGCAACCGGAACAAAAGGTTATCCGGACGATTATTTGAGAAAGAAGAAAAAGAAAAAACAACGTAAAATAAGATGGTAAAGTATGGAAAAAATATTTCAGCTATATATGTTGTTTCATATATAAACACTATATTTGTATTATATACCAACAATGTGGTCTATAATGGAAAATTTGAATAGAATAAAAGTCGTATTAGTAGAACAAAACAAAACGGGAAAGTGGTTAGCTGAACAACTTGGAAAAGATCGTTCCACCGTTTCTAAATGGTGCTCCAATAAGATTCAACCAGATTTAGCAACCTTGTCTAAAATTGCAGGATTGCTAAATGTGGATATCAGAGAATTATTAAATAAAAGCATGTAAAAGTATGGCAAAAAGAAATATAGATAAGGCTAAAGAAGCGAAAAAGGATGAATTTTATACTCAACTTGACGATATCAATAATGAGCTGAAACATTATCGCGAACATTTTCGTGGTAAAACAGTATTATGCAACTGTGACGACCCGCGAATAAGTAACTTCTTTACCTATTTCGCATATAACTTTGAGTTTCTTGGTTTGAAAAAGCTAATTACTACATGCTATAAGAACCAGAATGTGGATTTATTCAGCCAAAATCAAAGTGAGCAAGCTGTATATCTAATTTATGAAGGAGATAAGAATGGAAATCATACTCCGGATGCAAATGAAATAGGGGTAATGCCACTGAAAGGAGATGGTGACTTTCGAAGTAAAGAATGTATCGAGCTTCTTAAAGAAGCAGATATTGTAGTAACAAATCCACCATTTTCTCTATTCCGCGAATATGTTGCTCAACTGATGGAGTATGATAAAGAATTCTTGATTATTGGGAATCAGAATGCTTTATCATATAAAGAAATATTTCCTCTTATACGAGATAATAAAATGTGGCTTGGAGCAAGCATTCATAGTGGAGATAGAAAATTCTGGGTACCTGAAGATTATGAACTTAAGGCTGCAGGTTGTGGTATCGATGCTACTGGTAGAAAATTCATAAGGGTGAAAGGTGTTAGATGGTTTACTAATTTAGATTATAAAGAAAGACATGAAGATTTGATTCTATATAAAAATTATACTCCAGATTTATATCCTAAATATGAAAACTATGATGCTATAAATGTCAATAAAACTGAAGATATACCATGTGATTATGAAGGAATAATGGGAGTACCTATTACATTTATGGATAAATATAATCCTGATCAGTTTGAAATAATTGGTTTAGGTATTGCAAATTTAGGATTATCTATAGGTGTACAACCATATAAGCCTGAACATAAAAAATATCGTAAAGAAATTCAAAAACGAGGAGCAGTAGATGGAGATTTATATATGATGAATGGTGATGAAGTTGTTGTTCCATATGCTCGCATTTTAATAAGAAGAAAAAAATAAAAGCCATGAAAGCCGAAGAAATAATAGAACTATTCCAGCAATTTGAATCCATCGCCAATGAATACGAAGGGGTGGAATGCTGGAGTGCAAGAGAACTCTCTACCTTATTGGGTTATGCTCAATGGCGTAACTTTGAGAATATCATAGAGAAAGCAAAGACAGCATGTGAAAATGCAGGTCAAGAAACAACATACCATTTTGCTGACGTCAGCAAAATGGTTACGCTTGGTTCAGGCTCTGTACGTGAGGTAAATGACTACATGCTGACGCGCTATGCCTGCTATCTTATAGCACAAAATGGAGACCCCCGCAAAGCACAAGTAGCATTTGCACAAAACTACTTTGCTGTACAGACACGCCGAGCAGAATTGGTACAAAAGAGGATATTGGAACATGAGCGTGTTGTGGCACGCAACAAATTAGCTGAAACGGAAAATCGTCTGTCTGGCATTCTTTATGAGCGTGGCGTGGATAACAAAGGATTCGGCATTATCCGTTCTAAAGGCGACAAGGCATTATTTCATTTAGACACAGCATTATTAAAGCGTAGGTTAGGCGCTCCTGACAATCGACCTTTAGCAGACTTTCTCCCAACAATCAGTATCAAAGCAAAAGATTTCGCTGCAGAAATGACCTCTGTGAATGTACAACAGAAAGATTTGCATGGCCAAGAACAAATAACCCGTGAGCATGTAGACAACAATGCTGCTGTAAGGAATATGCTGCTTCAACGTGGAATTGTTCCGGAACAGTTGCCACCGGGAGAGGACGTAAAAAAGGTAGAACGGCGATTAAAATCTGAGGAAAAATCCTTGACCAAGAAACAAAGTACAAACAAAACTTCAAAAAAAGGAAAGGAGTAAGATATGCAGATAGAATTGAAATCAATAAAAATTGCAGATCTTATTGACGGTTATGTCAATGATCCAGATACGGGGGTTAAAGGCTACCATGGAAAGTTGGATATACGCCCACCTTATCAGCGTGAGTTCCGTTATGATGAAAAGCAACAACAGGCTGTAATAGATACTATACTTAAAGGGTTTCCTCTCAATATCATGTATTGGAGTGTGGATGATAATGGCAATTTTGAAATGATTGACGGACAGCAACGTACTCTTTCAATCTGCGGATTCTATACCCATGACTTCAATATAGTTGACCATGATCGAGGTACACTTTATTTTTCAACACTTACAGCTGAGGAAAAAGAAAAATTCCTCAATTATGAGTTAACGGTCTATTTTTGTGAAGGTACAGATAAAGAAAAACTGGATTGGTTCCGTGTAATCAACATTGCTGGAGAAAAACTTCTTGACCAAGAATTATTAAATGCAGTTTATTCTGGACCTTTTGTAACTGACGCACGCAGACACTTCTCAAAGAATGGTTGCCCGGCATATAAAATGGGGGCAGATTTTCTGAATGGTAATGCAATAGAACAAGCATATTTATCTACAATCTTAAAATGGGCAGCTCGTCATGACGGTGTAGAGAGTATTGACAAGTATATGGCTTTGCATCAGTTTGATCCTAATGCCAATAAACTTTGGGCTTATTTCGTATCAATCATCACATGGATACGTTCTACATTCGTTAAGTACCGCCGTGAAATGAAAGGTTTGGACTGGGGCGAAATGTTCGACAAATATGGTGATGGTGTCTATGATACAACTGCGTTGGAAAAACAAATTCATGATTTGATGGAAGATGATGAAATCATGAAAAAATCCGGTATCTACCGTTATGTTCTGAGCGGTGATTTACGTGATCTGAGTTTCCGTACTTTTGATAAAAAGATGAAACGTGAAGCCTACGAACGCCAGAAAGGTATTTGTGTACATTGTGGCAAACACTTTGAACTGGAGGAAATGGAAGCTGATCATATCACACCATGGAAAGAGGGTGGTACTACTGTGGCTGAAAATTGCCAGATGCTTTGTAAGAATTGTAATAGAATAAAAGGAGGGAAATAACAATAAAGTTGTAACAAAAATAAATAATAATCATAATTTTGAGCTATATGTCCGATATGCAACTTATAAAAGATGAAATTGACAAAATAAAATTACTAAGGGACAATTACGATAACTTAGCTATTAACCCTAATAGTTATGAAGCAATTGAAGCATATCATAAGTGGTATGAAGAATCAATAGTAGTATTTAGCCATCATTTTGATAACCAAACAAATGAATATGTTAATTTTAACAATATAAATAATAATGATGCAAATGGCTATGTGTTAAAAAATAATTACCAGAGAATTCGAAAAGATTTTTGTGTACTATTGGATAAAATGGAACGTGGTGATTTTAATAATGGAAATAAAGTTGCTTTTGAACAAGTACCTTTGCATAGAGAAGGTAGTAAAAGGATTTTTATAAGTCATGCTTCAAAGGATAAAGAGTTGGTCAATAAATTTGTTGATTCAATTATCCTTTTAGGTATGGGGCTTGAATCGGAAACTATCGCATATACATCTCGTGATGACACTGGAGTTGTTCCAGGTGAAAGCATTCCTCAGTTTATTCAAAATAATATAGCTTGTGCAGATTTGGTATTATTAATGATATCCGATAATTATAAAAACAGTGAAGTATGCCTAAACGAAATGGGAGCAGCATGGGCATTAAATAAACACATCATACAAATCCTATTACCTAATACTTCATTTGATAAATTAGGTTGGCTGGAATCATTAAAAAAAGCTATAAAAATTGATTGTGATGAATCTATTGATAGTCTTTGCGAGGTTTTTTCAGATAAATTAGATTTTGGAATCAAACCTTCAGTGTGGAACAGAAATAAAACTGTATTTATTTCTCATTGCAAATCTTTATCATCTAGTTATATACCACCTACTATAGAATCCGATATAACAAGATTTGAGAACAATGAAATAGAAGAACTAGGTTTTTTAGATTATAGAGAACAATTAGATACCAATGTTCAAAAAATATATATAATATGTTCTACATTAACAGAAGCTATATATAAGCACAATGATAATCTTAATATCAATGCTAGGCTTTTGCAAAATATAAATCCTTCCAGTCCGAATATATCTCAAGCGAGAGAGATTATGCAGTCAACAGCAAAAGGAATGGATAATTTATCGAAAGAAATTGAAGGAAATGCACCGCAATTAAAAGACTCATTTTTTAATATGATTGATAATGCTACAAAAATGAAGACCCTCATTGTAGCAGAAAGTGAAGAAAGTATGAAAGAGGAATATGAAGCAATTAATAAATTACTCATATCCATCTCAGATGCAAAATCTGGTATTGTTAGTTTCAAAGAAGCTATAGACATTTTACCCAAAGCAGAACTGATGATAAATAAATCTAAGAGACGTTTATCCAAAAATCTGAGTGAATTAATTTTTGTCTTAGACGAATGTATATCCAAAAGCCAAGAACTATTAAAAACTATCTTATAAATAAACGAATATTAGGTTATGGATAAATTCGAGGAACAGTTAAATAAATGTGCACAGGCCATTGAACGCGTTGGCAACATGATTAATCTACAACATATTCCAAGTGAGGAGATTAGTTATAATGAACTGTACAATGTTTTATATCAATTGATACCACTTATACCACAAGAATATTGTATTTTTAGAAATAGGCTTAGAGACAAAATTTTGCCCAATTTAAAGACTCCTGATCTTATTTCAAGGAATCAGTATGGGCAAGAATTTATTACTCCACGAAATGGGATAAATCCTTATTCATTTGGAGAAGTTATTGCAACTATTACATATCTAAATGGATATAGCAATAACAATCCAGCGTCTATTTGGGATGACATTCACCCTCAGATAATTTCTGTTGCTAAAAGTCGTTATGATAAAGAGCATTATGCAGATGCAGTAGAAGCAGCATTTAAGGAGATAAATGTCCGAGTTAAAAGCATATATAAACTCAGGACATCCGTTGAAAAAGATGGTAGCAAATTGATGCAAGCTGCATTTTCTATTCAAAATCCAGTTATTAAACTAGGAGATCTTTCAACTGAAACTGGTATAAATATTCAGCAAGGATATATGGAAATGTTTGTAGGAGCAATGATAGGAATCAGAAATCCTCAGGCTCATTGTAATCTAACAATATCTAAGTCAGAAGCTGTTAGGCAACTACATTTCGCCAGTATGTTAATGTATAAACTAGATAATGAACTTGTTTAAATAATATATCTTTAGGTGTAAATCGCAAATATTATTTTTATATGACAGAAACAAACTGTATAGAATATAACAGAGAATTGACTCCTGAACTTGATATAGAGAAGGATATTATAGCTTTCTTGAATTACAAAGAGGATGACAAGATATATCTATTGAACATGTCAAGAGATTTGTTTCAGATAAATAAGTTGATAGTTATTCTAAATCATTAAAGATTGGTGATTATTTGTAAAAACAATAACATCATTTAATAAGTATATTCTGTAATATTATCCACTTAAATTGAAATTCCCCAATGAGGTGGAGCAAAAACACAAGGCATCTGCTTGTATTTCAAAATAAAGCGTTACCTTTGTAGAGTAATAGGAAATCGACTCCGCAAGACACTGCAAAATATTGCAAGCCTCCGGTGAAGCAATAGCGGGAGATTACTTCTTTAGCTAAAAGATACATCAAAGATATTCAGCCACTTATCGTTAAATTACGATTTCTGGTGGCACCACAGAAAAATCCTGATTCTTTTGAATCAGGATTTTTTGTTTTATGCAATTTGCAAGTGCGGCAAAAATGAATCAGTCTAAAAGGGCTGCCTGAAAATATGCGCAGCCTGACATTAAATAATTTACTGTCATTCCATTTATAAGCGTATCCTTACTTAATAACTTAATAATATAATATAAGTTTTCTTGGTCAGTCGCATTCAAAGATTGATGCATTTGTCCATACCGTTCACCTTGAATTTAAGCCGGCCGTTTTTCGACTGAGGAATTTTCTTGAACTTGACAGTGACTGTCGTTGTATTCTTTCCGAATTTCGCATCCACATGTTGGGCAGTGTAGGTCTTTCCGTTGCATTCAAGTACGATTTTATCTATGCCCAGTCCATTGCTGCTGTCTCTGTCGTCTGCAGAAAGTGTAAAGACCACAGTCGTTTTCCCTCCTTTATTGGAGAAACTGACCAGCCGGGGAGTGGCAAAGGCGGTTGCCGCAATCAGCAACACAGCCAGAAAAGAAATTGCTTTTTTCATCTTCAAATGATTTAGGGTCGTTATGCTATACTTTGAAGCTAAAGTTACAAAGAATTCTTATTATATCGGACTTTTTATCGCCGATTTATGGTGAATCCCCCTCACTTGCTTTGTCTCTCTTTTAAATATACCTAAAAGTAGGTATTGCCTATCTGCCCGAAGCCGAGTACTTTTGCATTTGTAATAATTACAAATTTAAAATAAATCATTAAATACTTATTTTATGAATACAATCATTAATACAAGAGTACCGGAGTTTAAAGTTCAGGCTTATCATAACGGAAAGTTCACTACAGTATCCAGCGAAGACATTAAAGGAAAATGGGCTATTTTCTTCTTCTATCCTGCCGATTTCACTTTTGTATGCCCTACAGAACTGGTAGATATGGCAGAAAAGTACGAACAGTTTAAGGCCATGGGAGTAGAAATCTACTCAGTAAGTACAGACTCTCATTTTGTACACAAGGCATGGCATGATGCTTCCGAAAGTATCCGCAAGATACAGTATCCTATGCTGGCAGACCCTACAGGTGCATTGTCACGCGCATTCGGAGTCATGATTGAAGAAGATGGAATGGCATATCGTGGAACCTTTGTGGTGAATCCGGAAGGGCTGATCAAATTAGTGGAGATTCAGGACAACAGCATTGGCCGTAATGCCGACGAGCTCCTCCGCAAGGTTGAGGCCGCTCAGTTCGTTGCCTCACACGACGGTGAAGTATGTCCGGCTAAATGGCAGAAAGGTGCAGAGACACTGAAGCCGAGCATTGACCTGGTAGGCAAAATTTAAAAGTCGAGAGGAGGAAAGTGTATGTTGGATACATCATTAAAAGAACAACTCATACAGATTTTTTCCGGACTGGAGGCTGACTATGTATTCGACATTATGGTACATCCTCAGCACGACAGCCGGCAGGAACTGATTGAACTGCTTGAAGAAACAGCTGCATGCTCGGACAGAATTTCCTGCAGGGTGCACGAAGGCGAGGGACTGGAATTTCATCTGCTGAAGAATGAACAGGATACGCGCATCTGTTTTCGTGCCGTTCCCAACGGCCACGAATTCAGTTCCCTGCTGCTTGCCGTACTGAATGCCGACGGCAAAGGGAAAAACCTGCCTGATGAGGCCACCCAAAGAAGAATCAAGGGACTGCAGGGACCGGTTTCAATCACTACCTACATGTCGCTGTCGTGTACCAACTGTCCGGATGTGGTACAGGCGCTGAATGTCATTACGTGGTTGAATCCCAATGTCTCGCACCTCATTGTCGACGGTGCGTTGTTCAAAGAGGAGGTGGAGCGGTTGAAAATTCAGGCTGTACCGTCTGTATGGGTGAACGGAGAATCCTTTCATATAGGACGCAGCAGCCTGGGTGAGTTGTTGGAGAAACTGGAAAGCAAAGTGGGTACAGCTTCTTCTTCTGATGCCCCGGCCGAAGCACATCGTTTCGATGTGCTGGTGGCGGGAGGCGGTCCGGCTGGAGCATCCGCCGCCATATATTCGGCCCGTAAAGGACTGAAGGTAGGGGTTGTTGCCGGGCGTATTGGAGGTCAGGTAAATGAAACCGTGGGTATTGAGAACCTGATTTCCGTTCCTTATACCACCGGACAGACCCTGGCAGCGGATCTGCATACTCATCTGTCGCAACATAAGAATATCACCATCTTTGATAACCGGCGGATAGAATCCTTTGCCCTGCAGGGTGCGGAAAAGCAGCTTACCGCAAAAGGAGGAGAGACCTTCCTCGCTCCGGCACTGATTATCGCTACCGGAGCCTCCTGGCGTAAGTTGAATGTGCCGGGCGAAGCCGAATATATCGGCAGGGGAGTGGCCTTTTGTCCGCATTGCGACGGACCTTTCTATCAGGGAAAGCACGTTGCCGTAATCGGCGGAGGAAACTCCGGGGTGGAAGCGGCCATCGACCTGGCAGGTATCTGTGCCAAGGTTACCGTACTCGAATTTATGGAAAGTCTGAAAGCCGACCAGGTATTGCAGGATAAATTGTTCTCCTTGCCTAATGTGGAGGTACAGACTGCTGTGCAGACCCTCGAAGTACAGGGAAACGGTGAGGCCATGACTGCACTTCGTATCAAGCATCGTCAGGAGGGTACGGAGAGTGTGCTGCCGCTCGACGGAGTCTTTGTGCAGATTGGTCTGGCTGCCAACAGTCAGCCCTTTGCGGAAGCTTTGGAGACCAACCGCATCGGAGAAATCCTGGTCGACAAGAACTGCCGTACGGCTTTGCCGGGTGTCTATGCGGCAGGCGACGTGTCCGATGTCTCTTATAAACAGATCATCATTTCGATGGGGGAAGGAGCCAAAGCTGCTCTTTCAGCCTTCGAAGACAAGATAAAAGGAGTTATTTAAGTTGGCTGTTTTTATGTTCAACGGACATTGAAACAGAATGTTCCGTCACTCAGGAAATCGATTCATTCCTGAAGTGACGGAATTTTTTTATTCTGCCTTTCCGGGGAGTAAAGTTGGAAAGCCCTGTCATTTTTTACGTATGCGTTGATAATTCATATACCATTGGTCATATTGAAGGGGCTTGCCGGGTGTCAGTTTAGTCGTATTGTTTTTTATGTTTGTAAGAAAAAGGTTAGTTTTGCATAAAAATAGGATTATGCCGGAGGTTGGGGCATTGACGGAAGCAGCGGATATAATGGCTTATGGAGATGCCGTCCGGAAACAGATTCGAATAACCTTTTAATCAATTAATTATAAACAGAAGTAAAACGTGGATAAAATGAAAACACTTTATTCTTTGATAGCGGTGCTTGCCGTTGTTTTCTCGCTTACCTCATGCGGGAATAGGCAAAAACAGTCTGGGTCGTCTTCGGCCGCTGAACAGGTGTCTCAGAAAGTCGATGTGGAGCATGCGATGTATGTAGAAGATATTCTGAAGAATGCGGAAAAGGAAGTGGGTAAGGAAGTTAACTTAAGAGGTTTTGTGACTCATACGTGCAAGCATTCCGGACGCAGATGTTTTGTAATGGGACGCGACCAGAAAACATCCATACGTGTTGAGGCGAAAGGAAATATCGGAAGATTCAGTCGTGAATTAGTCGGCTCTGAATTGATTATCAAGGGTATCCTGAGAGAAAACAAACTGACGGAAGAATATATTGACCAGGCGGAAGAGGAACTGAAGGAAAAGCAGGGCAAGGGAGAAGACAGCGAGACCTGCCAGACTGAGTTGAATAATCTGACCAGCATGCGTGAATGGATGAAGGCTAACCACAAGAATTATTATTCAATATATTACCTGGAAGGAACCGATTATGAAGTGGTGGAATAAAAGTCTGTCATACTGGTTGAGGGCCGTTCATCGTGACCTGGGCTTTTTGATGGTGGGGCTGTGTCTCGTTTACGGAATATCGGGCTTTTTGCTGAATCATATGGACGGAAAGGATCCTGCCTTTAAGACTACGGAGGCGACTGTGGTGTTGACTAAGGGGATGGACCAAGAGGCACTGGAGGCTGAATGGAATGCCGGTCCGGAACGTCCGCTGCTGAAAAAGGTACTGGGAATTGACGAGGAACATTTCAGACTTATGCTCGAAGGGGGTGTCGGGGTGTATAATTCGGTAACCGGTGTGACAGAATATGAGGCGCATGTGAAGCGTCCGGTCATCTATTGGTTTAACAGACTGCATTACAACCGGGTGAACGGATGGAATGTGATGGGGGATTTCTTTGCGGTGTCTCTGGTTTTCTTTGCCCTGTCCGGCCTTTTTATGATGAAGGGGAAAAACGGTATTGCAGGACGGGGAAAATGGTTCCTGCTCATCGGCTTGCTGATTCCTGTATTGTATGTGATATTTGCCTGATTGACAGTAATGTATCTTTGATGCTTCCCTGTATGGCATTGTTTTAAGGGAAATGTCTTTCTGATAGCAGACAGTTGGTGCCGGGAAACGGAGGGGCTGTTTCCCGGCACCAACTGTTTGATGTTAACCTTTAGACCGTAACAGGTTACAAGAATTTCTTCATGACGAAGTTGGTCAGCCGCAACCGGTTGGCCTGGCATTTCTGTTCTTTTATTACTTTATATCCCTTCTTTTCGAAAAAGGAACGTGCCGTCAGGCTGACTTCCGTGGTGATTACGGTCACTCCGTACGTCCGGGCAATGCCTTCCACCTCAGCAAGGAGCCGTGTGGCAATTCCCCTGCCTTGCCAGTCTTTGTGGACAAACATGGAATGCAGGTAGCCGGTGGAGTTCATGGAGGAAAAGCCGACCAGGCTTCCTTTATCGTTAAAGGCCCCTGTAAACCGGTGCTCATTCAGCAGTTTTACCCAATGCGCCAGACTGTTCCCGCACGAGGCCCAGTCTGCGACTTCTTCTTGTGTATAGTCTCTGAGATTGACATTCAGCACGGTAGACTGGAATAATTCCTGCATTTCCGGGGCATCCTTTTCTTCGAGCGGCCGGATTGTATAGCTATTTTTTCGCGGTCTGATTGCCTCGGAGGGGATGTCTGCTGACATGCAATCGGCAGGAACCGGGCGGTTGACCACACTGTCTGTACGGTTTGCTTTCCTCTTTCCGGCAATTTCTTTCAAGGCGTTTCTGCATGCTGCAGAAAGACTCGGCTTCATTTCACCGGATAAAAGTTCCAGACAGGTAGTCAGTTCGTTTCTCAATTCCGGGAAAGGTCTGCACATTCTGGCAGCAAGTTTTATCATGACCGAACGGCTGCTGTCGCTTTCTTTCCGGTCGGTCATTTTAGTCAGACAGAAATCGAACAGGTCGGTCCTGAAACGGTCTGTCTCCGGCATCGTTACAAGGAGGGAGAGAATCAGTCCGCGGCGGATGCGGAGAGTGGGGGACATGGCCAGATCGGCTATTCTGTCATAGAACGGAAGCAGGTATATTTCCTTGTCTTCTTTTGAAAGGTAGAATAATATCCATGCGGCATTGTAGGCGGAACGTTCGTCTTCTGAGGTACACAAGATTTCGCACAGACTGGAGATGTGTGCTTCGTCATGATGCAGTTCTCTGGCAAAGGAGGTGACCTCTGCCAGAGAAAGTCTGTCTTGCAGTTTATTTTTCCAGGGGTGTTTGTCGTACATGAGGTATGAATGGTTGTTTTGATAATCAATAAAATATCCGGTAATCAGTGCGGCTTTTGCCTAAGTTGTTTTCGGCACACCAGCATCGGTGAGATTAGTGTGATTATTACAACCATGATCCACAGGTTGCCGGTGAACGGGTTATATGCTTTAAGCAGTTCCTTCCAGGTTGTCCCGGAGGATAGTCCGAAATAAAACTCAAAACTGACGGTCAGTATCACCCACAATATCCCAGTGAGGATGCAGTCTCCTTTTGAAAGGTCCCTGATACGAGGCAAAAGCAGTCTGGCTATAATGTATATCAGTCCACTCAGTACAATCCCGCTTATCGGAAGGGTATACTGTAAGGACAAAAACTTTTCCAGAACATATTCTCGGAAACCTCCGTTTATGATGGCTATGGGTATCATACAGCACCATATCAGTACAATCTTAATCCATTTCATGAGTTCTTTTTCTGTTATGGTATACATTGGGTTTCTAAATTAGTATTATCCTTCGGACTATACAATAATAAGATGAATGTTTCTTAGATGAAACTTCATGCATATGTCCCTACGTATTCTGATTAACTCGGTTATATGTGCTTACTGTCTGGAAGCTATCATTCAGCATGATATGCAGTTTACAAAAAACACATAAGAAGCCCTCCAAATACTCAGCATCTCACTTACAGATAAAATCTGTTTCAGTGACCTCTTTGAATCAACCAATGTTCAATATGACAAAGACCGATTCGCCAAAATGGTCAGCTATTTATTGATTTTTAAACCGTTCCAGTTTTAAGGGGACACTAATGATATTAGGTATAAGATATATACACTTTTTAGATATATTCTTCCCCTTAAAATCTTATTGTACATTTAATTCCTCCTATCCATTCCCATCTTTTTTGTATCATATTATACTGATAACTTATTTGAGGACCAATCTCAATGTTATTTCTCAGCTTAAATGATAATCCTACCCCTAGAGTATAAGGGGCAGGATTTATCGGAAGTATTGGATTCTGTGTTCTGTCTATAGTATAGTTACCAGACATATTAAATTGCAACTTGCCGTTCAATGGGTAAATTAACTGCGTATTTCGCTGTAAATATTTTAAATAACTATCTGAATCTATATTACTGTCAATTGTAAATTTATTATGTTTTAAATATTCGTTTTTTAAATTGAAAAGCTTAATTGTAGTGTGCTCCTTAAAGATCTGTTCCATATTTATGGAATGATATTTCGGCATTATTAAATCGTATGATTTTATATCCAATATGAAATCGTTCCAGGAGCTGCTATTTTCTTTTATAGGTTCACAATTAAAGCTTCTCTCCAGTTCATTTTTTAAATCGTTGCTTATAATGATAGGCTTTTGACTTTCCAATATTTTAGACAGATGAATGGAATCCTCTTTTGTCCATACAGTTTGCGCACAAAGAAGGTTCGAAAAAAAACAAAAGGCTATAAAAATCATAAAGCCATTGTGTAAAAACAATTTAAACTCACAAAAAAGACGAATGATATCCATATCATAATACTTTTCCGTCTTTGGTTTATCTTTATATGATTTTGTCCTCATATTTCAATTGGATTTATATCATAACATCATGGTTATTCTATCATCATAGCAAATTATTAATTTACATAATTACTCCTCGGGCATATCTAACCACTCACTCTCATAAATATTACATCCCCCCAATATTCCAATGCCGTTTTCAATATTTGTAAAATGACTGCGGATAGGGGCAAGGCCGTAATTCCCAAGTTCATTGTTATTTATGTCATTTATTGACTTGATATATTTATATAATTCTTCAGATAGTTTGTACAGAAATATCTTAAACTCATAGGTCTCTTTCTGGTATTCATCTTTGCTTCCCGGGTATTGACCTGTACCAACATTCAGTGTATATTCTCTTCCGTTTACCATATTATCATCCCAAATATAAATGAAACGGTAATATTCTTTTGAAAGCCCAAAGATGTCATCGAAACCGGTTTTATCGGAAAGCAATGGTTCTTTGTCTACTTTGAGTTCAACCGGTGCGTATTCAATCTGATTCTGCTTATTGGATGGCATATATTCTGTTATCTTTTTTCTTAGTACTCTAATGCCATAATAATCCTTTGTAGCAGCGTTATCTTTAAAAGAAACCACGAAATGTATTTCCTTTCCATAATCACCATTTTTTAAAGCTATCTCAGACTTGATCAACGGAAATGGCTCTGGTATCTCAGTTCTCGATTTAGCTACTGTCATATCCGGATATGAAACCTCAATATTAATCCTGTCCTTCTCCTTTAATTCCCCCAGCACATAATATGAGTTTGGCGGAAGCATAGCTGTAGGCTTTTCATTGAACTTAATTTCTTTTTCCCTTCCATTAACTGTAAAATTAATGGAAGGCTTGCTTATTATATTAATCATCTGATTATTAACGGACGTACTTTGAGAAACCTGTATCAATGTAGTATCACCTTTAGTTGTCGGGAAACAGAACAGTACAGTTTTTTGTTGAGTGTCTATTCCTTCAAGAGAGAACTCATTATCACATGATTGTAGATAAGCTGCTATTAATAATATTATTACAATTCTATAAATCATATGGCTTTAAAATTTAATTGTATAACTGAAAGACGGTATAATAGGAAATATTCCATGTCCTTTTCCTATAAATGTTCCGTCTGGTTTTTGTTCGACTGTTGCATACAAAGGATTCTTCCTGCAATATGCATTGTATATGCTGATATTCCAAATTCTTTCAAATCCTCTCTTTGTTATTTTATGGAAATTTATTCCCAAATCCAATCTGTGATATGCCGGCAATGATATATTGTTTGGTGCTTCGTATATCATCATATTACCATTTGGTTGCTCTGTGCCTGGTATAACAGGAGCTTCTGTCTGTTGAGTTGGAATTGTAATCCTATTTCCGCTATGATAGTTCCATGATGCATACACATCTATCCTGTCATTAAATTTATGACTTAGATTGATTGAAAGTTTGTGACGATTATCAAATTTATCCGGATACCATGTATAATGAAAATCAGGAAACAGTCTCCTGTTCCATGACAGCGTATATGAAACTTCGACTGATGTTTGGGCTTTTCTAAAACTGATATCAGCTTCCATACCATAGGCTTTCCCTTTACCGGTACGGACTTTATTCTCCCATTGTTCAGCTGTAGGACTTAGTGTTCCATCACTGCAATCATATTCTATAAGATTATTCATTGTTTTGTAAAAGCCTTCGATGCTAAAATTAACTCCATAAGGTAGTTTTGTATATATACCCGCAGCATACTGACGTGCTCTCATTGGAGATATCCGTTCAGTTGAAGGCACCCAATAGTCAGTTGGCAGATTCAGGTATGTAGCAGAAAGAAGATGCATAAACTGGCTCATTTCAGTATATGATGCTTTAAAACTTGCCTTATCACATAGTCGGAGGTTGATTGCTGCACGTGGTTCTATTGAATGATACATTGTTCCTCCTATGCTGAACATTGTATAATGCAGTCCTCCATTCAGTTTAATATTCCTGTTTATTCTAATGTCATCTTCCGCATATACCGTAAACTCGTTACTTTTATATTTGCTTGTTATTGTATTTGTCGATTCACTTTGTGTTACGTTATCAAACTTTGACAAATAATCCTGTGGCTTAAAGATATGTCGCATATAGTTTGAACCGAATCGGATGTGATTCCAGGTATTAGGCCGATAGTCAAACTCCATTCTATATCCAAAATCATGTATAGTAGAATGATTGGTTTTAATTTTTATGATTTCACCTTCTAACCCTTCTATATATCCGAGACGTTCTTCGCTATGATAATCAAACATGGTTCGGTTGTGAGTATAAACTCCTGTTATATTTGCAAAAAGCTTATGTGAAAAAATATATTTCCAATTTGCCGATGCAGTTATATTTCCCCACTGTAAGTTAAACTTGGTTAGATTAGAAAGTTCAGATGCAAAAGTATAGGACTTATTATCTACTTTAAATAAATCATTACCAGAGTAAAGGCTTATATCAGCACGGCTTTTATCTGAAAATATATGTGTGATTTTTGCATTTATATCATGAAAGGCATATCTGAAGTTTTGTTTATCTGTACGCCTTGAATTCATGATAGCACAGGCCGGTGCAGTAAGAAGATCCATCCAGGTACGCCGTATAGCCACATTGAATGCTGTATGGTCTTTAACTATTGGTCCTTCAAGCTGAATTCTTCCTTCAAGAAGTCCAAGTGTGAGACTCCCGTGATATTCCTTCATATTCCCATCATCAGTACGGACATCCACTACAGAAGACAGTCTGCCACCGTAGCGTGCAGGAAAACCGCTTTTATAGAAATCTATGTTTTTAACTATATCCGTATTGAAGGCTGAAAACAGTCCACCGGCATGATTTATCTGATACAGAGGTGTACCGTCAAGAAGAAACAGGTTTTCATCATTTCCTCCCCCATGTACATATAATCCGGATATAAGTTCTGTTCCGTTTGCCACTCCAGACAGATTTTGAAGTTTCTTCATTACATCAGGTGAGCTCATGAAATTGTTTCCACAGACAAAATCCTTCGATGTTAGAGTTACCTTACCTGTTTGTGTTGTGTATAGAGGTGAGTTTAAATCTGCCGTAACCACAACTTCATCTAATTTATAATTAGATTTCAGATAAATGTTTTGTGATTTATTCCCTTTAAGTGACAGACTTTCTATATGTTCGCCAACACCTATATGAGAAAATCTGATTTTATGATTCCCTTCGCTTAAAGTAAGACTATAGAAACCATGTTCATTAGTCAGCGTACCGGTATTGGAGGTAATATCCCATACAGTTCCGTTTATAACAGTTTCACCATTTTCTTGATATATATAACCGCTTAACGTATATGAAGGCACTCTTTTCAATATCACGTAATCTCCTTTAATTTCCCATTTTATGCCAGTGTTGTTGAATAACATATCAAGGCTGTTTTCAAGATTAACCATACTTGGTTTCTCCTCCGAATAAACCTTATCCAGTTTTAATGACGAATCGTATATAAAACTGATTGAATATATTTTCTTTATCTCTTCCATCGTCTCTTCAACTGCAGTTCTTTTCTGGCCATACATTGATCCAGCGGATACAGTAAAAACAATGGACAGTAACAATATTTTTATTTTCATTTTAGTCTTTCTTTGTGATTTCAATATCCAATGTCCTTTCTATTATTGTTATTATATCATCCAGATTGTCCGTTTTGAACTCACCGGTCAAAGTCTTATAATGATCGGATGAATAAAGATGAGTCTTATAAAAAAGAGACAGTTCTTTCATAACAGCATCCATCGGTGCATTTTTGTATATGAACTTCCCTGTTGCCCAGGCAGAAGGGTTGCTAAAAATACTTTTGGATATTTCAGGTGTTTCATTTCCTTCTTTTAATGTTCCGCTCATACCTTTAGTAAGGATAATTCCGTTTTCCGTATTTTTACCCTTAAAGACTACCTTACCTGATTTTACATATACATTGGTTATACTGTCCTGCTGTATTTCCTCCATCTCAAATTCGGTTCCAAGAACATTTATCTGTGCGAATTTTCCGGTAACAGTGAAAGGTATTTTATCGTTTCTTTGTACTGAAAAATACACCTTTCCAGACATATTTACATTACGATGCCATTTTCCGTAAATATCAGCATCATAATTTACAGATGAACCTTTTGAAAGTATTGCAAGCGTACTGTCGGGCATATAGTGTTTTGTTATTCCCTCATTAGCTGTGATTGTAACAATTGAACCATCATGTCCTTTAATCAATACATAACTGACTATACAAATAAGCAATGTCGCAGCTATACTTAAAATTGAAATAATTGACTTATTTGCATTGTACTGATGGTTGCTTCCTGTTATTTTCTTAAATGCTTTAGCACTATCCAGTTTCCCATGTTTGTAATATTCCAAAACGAACTGCAGCTTTTTTTCTTCTTTATATTCCATAATTGATTTGTTTTTTAATGAAGACGAAGGATTTCAGAAAAAGTTCTATTCTATTTTTATAAAAATTATCCGAAAAAGAACAAATATATTTTATGTACCCTTTCTTCCAACATTTTAAAGGCCTTATTCATTTGGTTTCTAACGGTGTTGACTGAAATATTCATTTCCTCCGCTATCTCTTCATATTTCATTCCATCCCTTTTTGCTAGAAGAAATACCTTTCTGCATTTTATTGGCAGTGTATCCAATATAGTCCACATTCGGGCTTCATCAAAAGAACGTTCCTCGCATTCTTCATCAGGGATAATATCTTCAAGATCTGAAGGCCTAATACTGCTGTCAATATCAATGTCTTCCCTTAACCTATCAATACATCGATTCCTTACCGTGGTAAAGAGGTATGATTTTAAATTCTCTATATCATCAACATAATCCTTTCTTGCCCAAATTTCCGTAAAACAGTCTTGTACTATATCTTCAGCATTATCAATATTTTTCAGATAATGTATAGCAAATAGACATAGCGGCCGATAATATAGCAGAAAAATATTTTTGAATGATTCTGTATTCATATTCAAGCGAAATTATATATTGTTTAATTAAAACTGTAAAATTGGATTTTACTACTATTGTTGCAAGTAATTTAATACTTATTATAGAATGTTAATACTTAATCTTATCATTTGCAATATACAGATACTCTAGTAAACTGTATAGATAAATACAAATTAAACTGTAGAATAGGCATTAACAATGAAAAATTATATTGAAGAGGCTTTGAAATATAATCAGAAATAAATTCTCAATGAGAAGAAAAGGAATGAAAAATATGGTCTAGCATTTGTGTGGAAGCAGATTCAAAAGTTCTTCTTGAGTTGCCTTCTTGTGATAAGGTATTTGCGCAATGACATCGTTCAGGTATACCTTGGGATTTCATCGTGCGCCTTACATGTGGCCAGCATAGAACATATGACAGACATATTAACCGCTGCTTCGTGATTACCACAGAAGAGAAAATTTTTTCTGCTCAAAGTGATGGGCCGTTGGACATTTTCCGCCCTATTGTTATCCCGGTATAGGCGGCCATCATCCAGGCATCTCATAATATTATCCCATGGGGTATAGGCATATGTAATGGCCTTGCCTGTTAAAGAACCTGGACTGTATTTGATCCCTTCTGTCTCCATCCAGACCTTCATAGCCTCCATGATTGGCCAGGCCAACTCCTGATGTACCTGTCTGCGTTCATCATATGACAAGCCGGCTTCGTCACACTGACGTTCTATTTTATAGATATGCTGTATCTGAGTCAGTGCATGTTGGGACATCTCCTTGTTTTCATCCAAAGCCTGCTCAAAATGATAGCGGATATGCACCAGGCAGTTGAGTAGCCGCACGTTGGGGTTGGTCTTGAAAGCAGTTTCATAGCCTGCAAAACCATCACATTAAAGATATCCCTTGAAGTTATATTGATTTGCCAGGGATTCTTACTTCACTGTCCATCTTCTCATGTACCACTCCGCACAGCAAACTGATATCCTTGTGCATATCTGTTCTGCTCGGACACAGGAAGTAGCGCATCGTGTCGTTCAGGTTAAACATGGCCCCTCGAAGACTTTTGGGTTGATCAATAATCGGGTAATTGTGGGAAATCAGCCCAGTATCTTGGAGTGTGGTATCTCTTTGAACATATATGAACAGGTTTCATTTATGATTGGGCAGATAACTGATACTGTTTCAAGTGCGGAACTGGCTCGTATCAAGACAGATATAGTGGAACGTTTGAAGGAATTGTATTCTATAGATAAAGAATTACAATGCTTTCAGCACTCAATTTATTATCCGGTAATTAGGGATATGAAAGAGCAGCGTTCCCGATTGAAGGTTATTACGATTTGTTCTTCATCCGCCTTGATTTTATCTATCTTACAGTGTGTGTTTGATTTGAAGACACTGATTTTTTCACCTCCTGTCTACCATTGGTTTCAGAATGCGTATTTACTTCTTAAAGAATTAGTCGTGAGTCTGTTGCGGTAAAGTTAGGTAGATACGAATGAAAAGTCTTCACACGACCGGAAAATCTTTTTCAACCCGCGCAGGGAGGTCGTATAACCTTCTGGTGCGGGTTGTCCGACCTCCGTACGCAGGTTGCAGCACCTTCCTGCGGAAGTCGGACAACCGATAAGGCTGTTCCGGTAAACCGAAGCCTGTCGGAGAATGATATTTCTTTTGTGTATCAGTGTCTTACTTCCATTTGTCGATTACCCATCTGGGGTCATGCGGTACGGTTACCTTCGGGTTGTAGTGCATTCCTTCTGCATCCGGAATACGGATAAAGTAAGTCCGGTGATTGTGTACCGGTAGCGAATGGCTCCGTATCCACGGGTTCATGTTTTGGAGCAATGCGTAATTGATGCCCCTTCCTTTGGCAAAGCGTGCCAGGTCTTCGATGGTTTCTTCTACCTTGATTTCCCGGAAAGGAATCGGGGGATAAAGTTCTTCTGCCTTCAGGTAGAAGCCGAAAGCCTGAGGATTGGCAAACAGGGTCTTGGCCGCAAGGATGCGGTAGACGTATCGGGAGGTCTCCTCTACGAGATGCAGGTCCAGGGCATTCTCCTCGTATTGCCGTTCTGCTTCCCGGGAAATACGTCCCTGACCGGCATTGTAGGAGGCTGCCACACTGACCCAGTTGCCGAAGCGGGCATAGGCTTGTTTCAGATAGCGGCAGGCTGCGGCGGTGGATTTCTCTACGTGGTAGCGTTCGTCCACATGGTTGTTGACCTCCAGTCCGAATTCGCGGGCAGTGGTGGGCATGAACTGCCACAAGCCGGCGGCACCTGCTCCTGAACGTGCCAGCGGATTGACGCTGCTCTCGATGACCATCAGGTATTTAAAGTCGTCGGGGACTCCCTGGTCCTGCAGGATGCGTTCGATGACCGGGAAGTAACGGTTGGCTCTCTTGATCATCTGGATGGAGGTGCTGTGCATATAGGTAAATGCCAGCAGTTCCCGGTCCAGCCGTTCCCGTCTGTCGAACCGGGACAGGTCGATGACCTCGTTGCAGAAGACCATACTTTGGGGGACTTCCACCTGGGTAGTGGGAGCGGAGTCGGTTTCCTCGGCGGAAGACTGGCAGGCCTGTAAGCCGGAGTGGATACCGAATAAAAGCCAGATACTGAGGAGGAGATGTTTTTTATTTCGTAAAAAAGTGTTTGACATAGATACCATGTGTTGAAAAATAATACTTGTTTATCGTTGTGTGGTGATGCGGCAGCTCAGACGGTTCGTACGACAATCGGACGCAACGGAATGAAAAAAAGTCTTTTGTCCGGAAACTGTTGCTCCCGGACAAAAGAGAGCCTTATATCGTTTCAGCACTTCGGCTGAAGGGATATAAGGCCGGGGAAAAAACATTATTCTTCCAAAGTGAAACTTTTCAGCATCTTTTCCGGCAGAAGGTCTTTCTTGTCGCTGTAGACAATCGAGATATAGAATCCGCTGGCTCCGTCCTTGGTCATGAGATAACTGTACAGGCATTGCTCCTGCTCGCAGTTTCCCGACAGGGACACTCCATAGAACTGGGGCAGTTCGAAAGACCGTACCGGGGTCTGATTACCGATTTCATCGTCCGTGGCTATGAGTTTCAGCTCCTTTTCCAGTTCACTCTTCTTGAATCCCTCACCCTCCAGCAGTTGCACGGTGATGTAGTAAGTGGGGGTACTGATGATATATCCTTCCTCGGAATCTTCCTCAGTCTGAAATCCCTGGGGAGCCTTGAATGAAATTCCATAAGATTGCCACGTAGTGCTTTGCAGCCCTTGGGCATTCATTCCTGAAATGAAAAAAGATGAGATTGCAAGTGCTGCAAATAATTTACTTTTCATACTTTTCGTTCTGATACTACCTTTTTTGCATAAACTTCCTCTTCCTTATTAACCATTACCAGTACTCTTCCTCCGATATTGGAATAAGGAGAAGTTACCGCCGACAGGGTTTCGTCCTTTATCATGGCTTCAACTCCGGCCGATTCAAGCAAGCCTTTTATCAATTCAGCCTCCCAGAGGGTACCTCTGAATACTTCGACTAATGATCCGTATGTACTATCTTTCATAGCTTGAGGGTTTAATGGGTTAATAATTAGGGGATAATTCTCTCTATTTCAAAGATACAACAAAAAACTGAGAATGAGGGCAGAATGATGAAAAATCTGTGAGAATGAGCGGATTAATTGATTTAGTTGGATTCTCTGTGCAGACAACAGATGCCACAGAAAAGTCAGTTGAAGCAAGAGTTTCGTTACTATCCCGTTACTCTTTTCGCTGGCGAGGAGGTCTGAAAAGCCCGTGAGGAAATGGCTGTAAACTATCGAAATACAGCGTTTCGGGAGGCAAAATTAGGGTAATATCTGATGTTGCCTGCGGGAAAAGGACAAAAAAGACGTGAAGCGGATGTGATTGCGCCGATGTGCTGCGGTTTGCTTACAGCCTTTCAGCTCTACATGGAATAATTTTGCAAACAAAAACAATGTAGAGTATGAGCAGAAGCACTTTCAGGGTGTTGTTCTACCTCAAGCGCAACGCGCCGAAAAAGAACGGAATGATTCCCGTGATGTGCCGCATCACGGTGAACGGGAAGGTATCACAGTTCAGCAGCAAGCTGGACGTGGAGGAGAAAATGTGGAACGTGGAACTGGGCAAACTGACGGGTCGTAGCCTCGTGGCACAGGAGGGCAACCGTATGCTGGACAAGATACGGCTTGGCATCAACAAGGCGTATCAGGAAGTGTGCGACACCGACGGATATGTCACGGCTGAGAAGGTGCGCAACGCCTACCTGGGTCTGGGACAGAACCACAAGACCCTGCTTGCCGTGTTCAAGCAGCACAACGAGGACTATGCCAAACAGGTCGGCAAGATGAAGAGCGAGCGCAGCTACTGGAAATACTGCGTGGTGTACAACCACTTGTCGGAGTTCATCAAGCAACGCTACAAGATGAGTGACATCGCCCTACGTGAGCTGACACCCGCCTTCATCACCGACTTCGAGCTGTTCCTCCGCACGGAGAAGAACCACTGCACCAACACCGTATGGTCGTACATGATGCCCTTCCGCAGCATCATCTTCACCGCCATCAACAACGGCTGGCTGGCGCGTGACCCCTTTTATGCCTACCACATCACGAAGGAAGAGACCAAGCGCGGCTTCCTGACCAAGGAAGAGATTACGGCACTCATCAACGGCACGTTCAAGAAGAAAAGCTTTGAGCTTATCAGAGACCTCTTCATCTTCTGCTGCTTCACGGGACTGAGCTGGCGGGACATGTACAACCTGACGGAGGAGAACCTACAGACCTCCTTCGACGGGCATCTGTGGATAAAGACCAACCGCCAGAAGACAGGCGTGGAATCGAACATCCGCCTGCTTGACGTTCCCAAGCATATCATTGAGAAGTACAGCGGCATGGCTGAGGGCGGACGGCTGTTGCCCGTCCCCTGCTATCCCCATTGCCGATACGGCATTAAGGCCGTCGCCAAGCAATGCGGTATCAACAAGAACGTGACCTGGCACCAGAGCCGTCACTCGTATGCCACCACCATCTGCCTCTCCAACGGCGTGCCGATTGAGACCCTGTCGAAGATGATGGGACACACCAGCATCCGCAGCACGCAGATCTATGCGAAGATTACCGCTGAGAAGGTAAGCAACGACATGGAGCGTCTGTCCAAGCAGATAGAATCCATGGAACAGTTCATTTGTCAGACCATCTAACACGGAACGCCATGAGAAGAATCATCAGAATAGACGAGCACGGAAGCGTACGCATGGAAGGCAACCCGCAGGAAGAGGTGTGGATGACCCTTATGGAGATAGCCGACCTGTTCAACCTCCCTGCCGCCACCATAGGCAGGGAGATAAGGCGCATCCGCAAGACAGGCGTGTTGGTGGACTATGAGGTATGCAAGTATATCCGCATGGCGGGCGGCTGTTCCGTGGACATCTACCATTGGGACATCATCGTCGCCTTGTCCTATCGGATAAACACCTTCTATGCACATGCCTTCCGGAAATGGCTGAAAGAGACAGCTACAAGAAAAAAGGAAAGAGAGGCACAACAAGCCATCATCATTCCCCTTTGGACTTTCGGCAATAACTGAAAGACCGGACAGACATAACAAAACGAAAAGACGGACGGACCATCCCATTCAACAGGGTTGCCCGTCCGTCTTTTTTTCGTCCCTATACATGACTATACATCCGCCTTGCGGTAGTTCGTTTCCAGCAGTCGCTGTATGTCATACTCCCGGTAGAGTGCCTTGCCGCCCAGCAGGATGAACGGCAGCACACGGCTGTTGCGCAGGTTCTGCAAGGTGCGGCGGCTCACCTTCAAGACCTCCGACACCTCCCTGTCCGTCAGGTAACGGTCACCGTTGAGCGGAGGCGTGTACTCCTGCATGAAACGGTTAATCCTGCGATGGCTGTTTTTCAGCGAGAGAAGCATGTCCGCCACCTGTTCCTGCTCCAGCGTGAGGATTTCCTGCTTCATAGGCAGCCCTCCTTTCCGCCTACAACGAGACTTGCCACGTCCTCCCTGCGGTAATAGAACTTCTTACCTATCTGCGAGCAGGCAATCAAGCCCTTGTCGCGCATCATCTGCAAGGTCCTCGGACTGAGGCGCAGCAGTCGGCACACCTCCTCGTTGTCCATCCACTTCGCCATACGGCGGTCTCTTTCACGACCGCACAGGCGGTTCACTTTCTCCGTCAGCGACGAGACATCCGCCATCAGTGCCTCGAACGCCTTTTTTTCAATGATTACTACTTCCATGATTCTGAGTGTTGCTGTGATTGTCGGTGCAAAGTTACGCCGCAACGCCTCAAAGCCGTTCATTTCCAGCGCAGGTGGCAGCATCTGGAACAGACAAATGCGCCATCCGAAGCCAATCGCAAGAAAATCTTCTATGAGTCATATATGAGTCATAAGCCCGCCTTTTCCATACCCTGTAATTTTGCAGCAGAAACAAGAAAAACAGTATTGATTATGAACGTAATAATGATAGAAAGTGCCGCCTTTCAGGAACTGGTCGGGCACATTGAGAAGATAGCGGAGCACATCCGCAAGTATGAGGACAGACAGCCTGTACAGCCGCAGGAACGGTGGCTGACCAGCAAGGAAGTGACCACCCTGCTCGGCATCAGCCTGCGCACCCTGCAACGCTACCGAGACGAGGGGCGCATACCCTTCTCGCTGATGGGACACACCTGCCGCTACCGCCTCACGGACGTGGAGCGCATGATGAACGGCTGTTCCATGAGCGGCAATACGGAACGCATCGGGGAACTGCACAGGCAATATATGGTAAGGATAGGAAAAGGAAGAAGCATAGACAAACAGACATAAAACGACACAGGATATGGATACATACAAGATAGAACGGCTGCTCCACCTCCTCATGGAGCGACTCGACAGACAAGAGAAAATGATTGGCGACTTGATTTTCCGCAGCCAGCGGCAGATGGCGTGTCAGGAGGAGGACACGGAACGCAAGATATACAACGGCGAGCGGCTTTACGACAATCAGGACCTCTGCCTGATGTTGCAGGTGAGTAAGAGGTCACTGCAACGCTACCGCACACTGGGCATCCTGCCCTACCTCATGCTCCGTCAGAAGACCTACTACAAGGAGTCGGACGTGGAGAGGTTCCTTGCGGAGCATATCGACTGTTTCCAGAAAGAGAAGATGGCGGACTACAAGGCCCGCATCCGATAACAATCAATGTTTCACAATTAAAGTCAATCAAGATGGCAAAGAAAAAAGACGAAAAAGACGTGCTGATAGTCCGTGACGAGAAGACGGGCGAAATCAGCGTGGTGGCCGGACTACAGGCGGACGGCACTCCCAAGCGCACGCCGGCAAAGATGGAGAACTCCAAGGACTTCCTCCAGTTCGACAAGAACGGTGACGTGCTCGACAACTTCTTCCGCAACTTCTTCCGCCAGTGCAAGGAACCCAGCCGCTTCGGCTTCTACCGTATAGCGGCAGACCAGGCGGAAAACCTGCTCGGCGTGATGAAGGAGTTGCTGAAAGACCCTGCAGCCAATGCAGACCTACTCGCACCCCACAAAGTGGACACATCGGCTTACGAAAAGCAGGTGGCGCAGGAACAGAAAGTGCAGGAAGACAAGAAGCAAGAAATGAATCAAAATCAAACAAACAATGTAGAACCCCAAAAACAAGAAAACATGCAACAAAAACAGGAAAACGTGCAGCAGAGCGCACAGGAGAACAAGCAGGAAAGTAAACAACGGCAAGGCTACCAGCCCATTGACGAAAGCCGTATCGACTGGCAGGCACTGGAAAAGAACTGGGGCGTGAAGCGGGATGAACTGGAACAGTCCGGCGACCTACAGAAGATGCTCAACTACGGCAAGTCCGACCTTGTTCGTGTCACTCCCAACTTCGGCGGCGAGTCGTTCAGCCTCGATGCCCGACTTTCCTTCCGCAAGGACGATGACGGCAACGTGCGGCTCGTTCCCCATTTCATCCGCAAGGAGCAGAAACTCGACGAGTACAAGGGACACAAGTTCACCCCCGAAGAGAAGAAGGCACTGAGGGAGACAGGCAATCTCGGCAGAATCGTGGACTTGGTGGACAAGACCACGGGAGAGATAACTCCCTCTTTCATCAGTATCGACCGCAAGACCAATGAGATTACCGACATGCCTGCCGCACGCATCCGCATTCCCGAACGTATAGGCAAAACGGAGATTACCCCGCAGGAGCGTGAGATGCTCCGTGCCGGTCTGCCCGTCAAGGACAAGCTCATCGAGCGTAACGATGGCCGCAAGTTTGTCACCACCCTGCAGGTGAACGTGGAACAGCGAGGCGTGGAGTTCGTACCCGGCACGGGCAAGTCGCCCCGTACCGTGGAGGAGCAGACCAACAAGGAGAATCCCTCATTCGCACAGGAGGCACCTCAGCAGAAACCCGGCAAGCAACGTCGCAACTCGTGGACCAACGAGGACGGCAGCATCCGTCCCATCAGCAAGTGGAAAAACGTACCCTTCACCGAGGAGCAGAAAGCCGACTATGTGGCTGGCAAGACCATCAAGTTAGAGAACGTACCCGACGACAAGGGTGTGCTCTCCACCATGTACCTCCGTTTCAATCCCGAAAAGGGTCGTCCTTACCGTTACGACACCAATCCCGACAACGCCCAGAAGGTGGCTCCGGCAAACGAGAGCCGCACGCAGGTGGCCGTCAACAGTCAGGGCAAGACCAACGAGGCGACTAAGAATGTCAACGAGCCGCTGCAGAAGGGACAGACCGCTCCGAAGGACGATACCCAGCAGAAGCAGGAGAAACGCAAGAGCAAAGGCATGAAGGTATGAGCCGGAGTGCCACCACTGAATCCACCATTATCCCAAATATGAGAACATAAACAATAAGTAAGAACAGAAAAAAAGTAAATCAGTATGAAGACCATTATCGCAGAGAAGCCCTCCGTGGCACGTGAGATAGCCCGCATCGTGGGCGCGACAAAGAGAGAAGATGGTTATTTCTTAGGCAGCGGTTATGCCGTCACATGGGCCTACGGGCACCTTGTGCAGCTCACCATGCCCGAAGGCTACGGCATCCACGGCTTCGTCCGTGAGCATCTGCCCATCCTGCCCGACACCTTCACCCTGCAACCACGACACACCAAGACAGAGAAGGGCTACAAGCCCGAACCCAGCGTAGTCACGCAGATACGCATCGTGGGCAGGCTCTTCAACGAGAGCGAGCAGATAATCGTGGCCACCGATGCCGGACGCGAGGGCGAACTCATCTTCCGCTATCTCTACAGCTACCTGGACTGCCGCACGCCTTTCGTGCGCCTGTGGATCAGCTCCCTCACCGACAAGGCTATCCGAGAGGGACTGCGCCACCTCGAAGCGGGCAACCGTTACGACCGCCTTTACCATGCCGCCAAGGCACGCAGCGAAGCCGACTGGCTGGTAGGCATCAACGCTACGCAGGCCATGAGCATCGCCGCAGGCAGAGGCACCTACTCCCTTGGGCGTGTTCAGACACCCACGCTGGCGATGGTGTGCGCCCGCTACTGGGAGAACAGACGCTTCACCCCCGAAGCCTTCTGGCAGGTGCATCTGTCCACAGACGGCACAGGAGAACAGACGGTGAAGTTCTCTTCCGTGGAGAAATGGAAGGAGAAATCCCCGGCGGAGCACATATATAATAAGGTAAAGGCGCAGCCCTCCCTGCTCGTTACAAAGGTGGAGTGCAAGGAGAAGGTGGAAGACACGCCGCTGCTCTACGACCTCACCACCCTGCAGAATGAAGCCAACGCCAAGCACGGCTTCACAGCGGAGAAGACGCTGGAGATAGCGCAGAAGCTCTACGAAAAGAAGCTCATCACCTATCCCCGTACCGGCAGCCGCTACATCCCCGAAGATGTCTTTGATGAAATCCCCAAGTTGCTCGCCTTCTTGGGTGGCTATCCCGAATGGATAGGCAAGGTGCCCCGCAAGGACAGACTGACCCGCCGCAGCGTGGACGGCAGCAAGGTGACCGACCATCACGCCCTGCTCGTCACGGGCGAGAAGCCCCTCTTCCTATCCAAGGAGGACAACACCGTGTATCAGATGATTGCCGGGCGCATGGTGGAGGCCTTCTCCGACAAATGCGTCAAGGAACTCACCACCGTTACCGCCCTCAGCGGTGAGGCGGAGTTTGCCGCCAAGGGCTGCGTGATACGTCAAACGGGGTGGCGTGCCGTACTGGGCGAGGACAGCGAGGAGCAGATACTGCCCGGATGGAAAAGCGGAGAAACCCTTTCCGTATGCGGCGTAAGCCTCACAGAGGGCAAGACCAAACCCAAGCCCCTGCATACTGAGGCTACCCTGCTGTCGGCTATGGAGACAGCAGGTAAGGACGTGGAGGATGAGGAGGTCCGTCAAGCCATGAAGGAGTGCGGCATCGGTACTCCCGCCACCCGTGCCGCCATCATCGAGACTCTCTTTGCCCGCGGCTACGTGCAACGCTGCAAGAAGTCGCTTGTGCCTACCGAGAAAGGGCTGGCCCTCTATTCCGTGGTAAAGGAAATGCGCATCGCTGATGCCGCCCTCACGGGAGAATGGGAACGGGAGCTGGCACGCATCGAACGTGGGGAGAAGGAAGTCTCCGCCTTCCATGGTGAGATAGAGCGTTACACCACGGAAATCACCGCGGAGCTGCTCTCTTGCGACAAAATTTTCGGCCACAAGCCCTCCGGCTGCACCTGTCCCAAGTGTGGCAAGGGACAGATGCAGTTCTACGGCAAGGTTGTGCGTTGCGACAACCCCGAATGCGGTCTGCCCGTGTTCCGTCAGAAAGCCAACCGCGACCTGAAGGACGAGGAGATCAGGGAACTGCTCACCACCGGGAAGACTTCCCTGTTGAAAGGCTTCAAGAGCAAGCAGGGCAAGAGTTTCGATGCCGTCATTGCCTTTGATGCCGACTATAATACGGTATTTGTCTTCCCCGAAGTGAAAAACAAGGGAAAATATTCCCAGAAGAGGAAATAAATGAGTACCTTCGCCACTGAATCAAAGTCTAATCGTTGGTTTTAAACCTTCGTTTTCTCGCCATGGCAATGATTAAGCGAGCTTATCATTGCTCATCTGGCTTAACGAAAACGTTCTTGTTCTTCTAAGACTTGACTGATTTACTTTGGATTTAGTGGTGGCACTTCGGGAGGGATACCCGGAGTGCTTTTTTCTTCTATCCCGACATTTAGTATTCACCACTATAATCCCAAAATAGACATGAACAAGAACGAAAAGAAACAGAAAGAACTGTCGTACTACCACCTCTATCTGCAAAAGCATCTTCAAGAGAACCGTTTTGAACAGGCGGATGACACCGCCTTCATCGAGACCCGTGCCGAACTTGCCGCGTCTGCCTACGAGCAGGCACGCCGTGGGGGCTATCCCATAGAGGGAGCACAGGAACTGGTGATGCAGACCCTGCTGAAGGGACTGCACCATTCCAGATACGCCATCCTGCGTGAGGTTATCGCCAACGAGTTTGCCTACGAGATTCCCAAAGCGCAGCAGGAAGCCTTTACTAGAAAGCTGCTGCCATTAGTGGATAATGTATTCTCCATCTATGATCTATCCGACGACCTCTTCGCCCAGTCGTTGGACTATGACCTGCTGTACAGCGAACTGACGGGAGCTGTCGTACTCTATCTGGCCGAGTATGGCGTTTAACCGAAAGCAGAGACTGAGGGACAACATCGAGGCGATACGGACGGCATTCCTCCTTGACCGGGAAGGACGTACTCCCACCGAGACCGAGCGCAACATACTGCGCAGATACTGCGGCTTCGGAGGATTGAAGTGCATCCTGAATCCTGCAAAGGAACTGACGGATGCCGTCCACTGGGCGAAATCCGACCTCGAACTTTTTGCTCCCACGGCGGAACTCCACCGCCTTATCCGTGAGAACAGCCGTGACGAGACGGAGTACAAACGATATGTCGATTCGCTGAAAGGCTCCGTACTGACGGCTTTCTATACCCCGAAGGAGATTACCGACACCCTCGCAGGCGTGCTTGCGGGGCAAGGTGTCGTGCTTGCACGTATGCTGGAGCCATCGGCAGGCATGGGTGCATTCGTGGACTCCATGTTGCATTTCTCACCCCAAGCCGATGTGATGGCTTTCGAGAAAGACCTGCTGACGGGCAGGATGCTCCGCCATCTGCATCCCGACCAAAAGGTGCATGTGGAGGGCTTTGAGAAGATAGAAAAGCCTTTCAACGGTCATTTTGACCTTGCCATCTCCAATATACCTTTCGGTGACATCGCCGTGTTCGATGCGGAGTACGAGAAGCGTTCCATCATGTACCGTGTGGCGGCAAAGAAGATACACAACTATTTCTTCCTGAAAGGGCTTGATGCCGTGCGTGACGGTGGCATCGTCGCCTTCATCACCTCACAGGGTGTATTGGACAGCGAGAGCAACAACGGCACCCGTTTCCTGATGATGAAGAATGCCGACTTGCTGTCGGTGGTACGTATGCCCAACAACCTCTTCACGGAGAATGCCAACACCGAGGTGGGCTGCGACCTGATTGTCCTTCAGAAGAACAGCCAAAAGGAAAACCTGACGGAAGACGACCAGCTGTTTACCCAAACGGTGAAGGACAACCATACCCGTGTGACGACCAACCGCTATCTTCTGGCACATCCGGAACTGGTCATACACTCCACAGCCAAACTGGACACCGACCCTTACGGGAAACCTGCGATGGTCTATCTGCATGAGGGCGGTGTATCGGGAATCGCCGAGGACCTCCGTAAACGGCTGGATGCTGATTTGACCGCACGGCTGGACATGGCACGCTATAAGGGCGTGACTTTTGGTGACGGGCCAAAAGTAGAGAAAACACCTGCACATGCCATTTCATCAGCGAACAAGGAAGTCAAGACAGCGGAAGTAGTTCCGCAAATCAAGGAAGAGCCGAAAGAACAACCTGCCATTGATTTTCCCATGGACGGGAAGGCTGTGCAGCTTACCTTGTTCGACCTGTGGGAATATACCCTGCCACAAGAGAAACCAGTCTCGAAGGGTAAAAAGAAGTCCGCTTCCGCAAAACAGGTGCAGAATGGCAATAGTCCCACATCTGCTCACGCTGAGAAACCGAAGAAGCAAGACAATACGTTATTGCAGTCTTCGCAGAAAAAAGCAGACGAAACCCCGAAAGAGGAGAAGAAAACACTGCCAGGTGACATCTATGCAGACATCAACTGGGAGGACAATCCGCCCATCAACGGATTCTATGAAACGATGATGACGCTGACACCCGAAAGGCGTGTGGCATTGCGGCAGGAAGCGGAGCACCACCGTCAGGAACAGTTGAGGAGGCAGGGCGTAAAAGACACGCTCAATCCCATCTTCATACCCCCGATGGGAGAAATTAAGCCACCTTCCGAAAACGAGTTGCCCGGCCAAGGCGAAATAAAGCCGACGTCTGATGTAACTGAGCAATCAGCAAAACCGACAGTGCAGCCAACGAGAAATGGTTTGTTCCAAGATACGGGAAATGCTCCTGCCAAACCCGAGCGGAAACCGTTTGACCTTACTTCGCATCCCTACGACTGCACGTTGGAACCACACCACCGTGAAGGATCCATCGTACTTGATGCGGCTAGGAACGTGGGCTATCTGAAAGACCTCACGCCCTATGGTGCGATGTTCCACCCCACTGACGTAAGCGGATTCCAGAAAGAGAAGCTGACGCTCTACATCTCCCTGCGCGATGCCTACGAGCATCTGTACAGCTACGAGGCGGAGAACCATGAGGAGAACAAGCAGCAGCGAGGCTATCTCAATACCTACTACGATGAGTTTGTCCTGCGCTACGGTCCTCTCAATGCCAAGCAGAATGTGAAGCTGTTGCTGATGGATGCCGCAGGACGCGACATCCTCTCATTGGAACGTGAGGAGAACGGTCAGTTCGTCAAGGCCGACATCTTCGAGCGTCCCGTGTCCTTCTCTATCGAGGAGACAGCACAGGCCGACTCTCCCGAAGAAGCCCTGTCCGCATCGCTCAACAGGTACGGCACGGTAAACTTCGACTATATGCGCTCACTCACCGACACCACTGAGGAGGAACTGCTCACTGCCCTGCGCGGCAGGGTCTTCTTCAATCCTTTGGCGGACGGTTACGAGATTAGCGACCGTTTCATCGCCGGCAATGTCATCGATAAGGCGGAGCGCATCGAGGCATGGATTGCCGATAACGAAGAACATGAGCATCTGGCGGAGGCAAAGGTTGCGCTGGAGGCATTGCAGGATGCCGCTCCGCAGCGTATCACCTTTGAGGAGCTTGACTTCAATTTCGGCGAACGTTGGATTCCCACGGGCATTTACTCCGCCTACATGAGCCATCTCTACGAGACCGATGTCCGCATCGCCTATGCTCCCGGCATGGATGAGTTCTCCGCCGTGTGTGACCGCAAGAACATCAAGATCTGGGACGAGTTCTGCGTGAAGGGCTACTACCGCCACTACGACGGCATGAGCCTGCTGAAGCACGCCCTGCACAACACCTGTCCCGACATGATGAAGTGCATCGGTGAGGACGAGAACGGCAACGACATCAAGGTGCGCGATGCCGAGGGCATACAGCTCGCCAACGCCAAGATTGACGAGATACGTAACGGCTTCTCCGAATGGCTCGAAGAGCAGTCGCCGGAGTTCAAGGAACGGCTCGTGACGATGTACAACCGCAAGTTCAACTGTTTCGTGCGTCCGAAGTACGACGGCTCGCACCAAACCTTCCCCGACCTTGATCTCAAGGGGCTGGCAAGCCGAGGCGTGAAGGACATCTATCCCTCGCAGAAGGACTGCGTGTGGATGCTCAAGCAGAACGGCGGCGGGATATGCGACCACGAGGTGGGAACGGGCAAGACGCTGATAATGTGCATGGCGGCGCACGAGATGAAACGGCTGGGCCTCGCCCACAAGCCGATGATTATTGGGCTGAAAGCCAATGTGGCGGAGATAGCCGCCACCTATCAGGCGGCCTATCCCAACGCCCGCATCCTCTATGCCTCCGAGAAGGACTTCTCCACTGCCAACCGCGTGCGTTTCTTCAACAACATCAAGAACAACGACTACGACTGCGTCATCATGTCGCACGACCAGTTCGGCAAGATACCCCAGTCGCCCGAGTTGCAGCAACGCATCCTGCAGGCGGAGCTTGACTCTGTGGAGGAGAGCCTCGAAGTGCTCCGGGCGCAGGGCAAGGACATCTCGCGGGCCATGCTCAAAGGACTGGAGAAGCGCAAGTTCAACCTGGAAGCGAAGCTGCAGAAGGTGGAGCACGCCATCAGCTCACGCACCGATGACGTGGTGGATTTCCGCCAGATGGGCATCGACCACCTGTTTGTCGATGAGAGCCACCAGTTCAAGAACCTCACCTTCAACACCCGTCACGACCGGGTGGCGGGCTTGGGCAACTCGGAAGGCAGTCAGAAAGCCCTGAACATGCTCTTCGCCATCCGCACCATACAGGAGCGCACAGGCAAGGACTTGGGGGCTACGTTCCTTTCCGGAACGACCATCAGCAACTCACTGACGGAGCTGTACCTGCTCTTCAAGTACCTGCGCCCGAAGGAGCTGGAGCGGCAGGACATCCGCTGTTTCGATGCCTGGGCGGCGATTTTCGCCAAAAAGACCACCGACTTCGAGTTCAACGTGACGAACAACGTGGTGCAGAAGGAACGTTTCCGCTACTTCATCAAGGTGCCAGAACTTGCCGCCTTCTACAACGAGATTACCGACTACCGCACGGCGGAGGACGTGGGTGTGGACCGTCCGCACAAGAACGAGATACTGCACCACATACCGCCCACGCCCGAGCAGGAGGACTTCATACAGAAGCTGATGCAGTTCGCCAAGACGGGCGATGCCACGCTGCTGGGCAGAGCGGCACTTTCTGAAACGGAGGAAAAGGCGAAGATGCTCATCGCCACCGACTATGCCCGCAAGATGGCTCTTGACATGCGCATGATAGACCCGCATTATGAGGACCACCCCGACAACAAGGCGAGCCACTGCGCCAAGACGATTGCGGAGTATTACCGCAGGTACGACTCGCAGAAGGGTACGCAGTTTGTATTTTCCGACCTTGGCACCTATCAGCCGGGCGACGGCTGGAACGTCTATTCCGAAATCAAGCGCAAACTGATGGAGGACTACGGCATCCCCGGCCATGAGGTTCGTTTCATACAGGAGTGCAAGGCCGACAAGGCGCGCAAGGCGGTGATAGACGCCATGAATGCCGGGACGGTACGTGTGCTGTTCGGTTCCACGAGTATGCTCGGAACGGGTGTGAACGCACAGCAACGGTGTGTTGCCATCCATCATCTTGATACACCGTGGGTGCGACATGAAGTCGCATAGATAATTGTTGGAATGATACTTACGGGTATCAGCTTTAACCCGCTGTTCCGTCAGCGGTAGCCTACCGACCGATGCACCTTAATGTTGTATTAAGCGGTCGGGACGAAGTACACTTTCGCAAGACAAGACAGAACCGTGAGGGGAAGTCAAGTACGGTTAGTATCATACCGTAGAGTGGCGAGGCTGGATAGTATGGTTAGCGCAAGCGAACTGTTAGTAAACTTCGTAATGTCACGAAAGAGTGTAAGATACTGGCACACTCTACCCAAAAGGGAAGCGGTCGGTTAATCCTCTCCATGGTAGGATTACACGGATATAAGCACCGCCGGAGGATGAGACAGAACCTAACCTATCCGTTAGTTATCTATGTGGAACATGGTAAGCCTGTATATCTCCTGTCATGTAAAAATGACAGGTAAGCTGACAGCAATGAAAGCCGAATGGTGTGCAGGTATAAGATAACAGAAAAAGCGAATGCCGTTCTGTAATGGAGCGGATACGGATTGAACCGACATCACGGGCTGATGTGGGCGACATCATCCGACACGAAAGTGGGCAGACTTCTGTGACGACATTAGGTAGGCAATCAAACCGAATGTTGTCAAATGGTGATTCTTTACAATTAACTTTTAGAACTTTCAAAAGGAGGAAAGCAAATGAACGAAAACAAGACATCGTGTGCGCCTGCTGACAATCAGCAAACACTTTGGGACAGAATAGACTGGACTAAAGCGGAGTTGGCTGTCAGAAAGCTACAAGCACGAATTGTAAAGGCTCAGAAGGAAGGCAGATACAACAAGGTGAAAGCCTTGCAGTGGACGCTGACCCACTCTTTTTACGCAAAAGCCTTAGCCGTAAAGAGAGTTACTTCTAACGGAGGTGGCAACACCCCCGGAGTGGACATGGAAACATGGGAGAAACCCGAAGCAAAAACACAAGCGATAAGCAAACTCAAACGCAGAGGCTACCAGCCGAAGCCATTGAGAAGAGTCCACATCAAAAAGAGTAATGGCAAACTGCGACCGTTGGGAATACCGACAATGAAAGACAGAGCCATGCAAGCACTCTACCTTATGGCATTAGAACCAGTGTCGGAAACAACAGCCGACTCACGTTCATACGGTTTCCGCAAGGAACGCCGCTGTATGGACGCGGTAATGCAATGCCATAACATTCTCCGAAAAGGCTATTCTCCCGAATGGATTCTGGAGGGTGACATAAAGGGGTGCTTCGACCATATCAGCCATGAATGGCTGCTTGCCAACATCCCTATGGACAAGGCAATACTCCGAAAATGGTTGAAATGCGGCTATATCTTCAACAAACAGATGTTCCCGACAGAGGAGGGAACGCCACAAGGTGGCATTATCTCTCCCACGCTTGCCAATATGACATTGGACGGATTGCAGAAAGTCCTTGCAGAGAAATATAAACGAGTTAGAATCAAAGGTAAGTTATATTCGCCAATGGTGAATCTTGTCCGTTACGCTGATGACTTTATAATTACCTGCGAGAACCGTGAAACACTTGAAAAGGAAATCAAGCCATTGGTAGCCGACTTTATGTCTGAAAGAGGTCTGACCTTATCAGAAGAAAAGACGGTGATAACCAATATCCGTGACGGTTTCGATTTTCTCGGTTTCAACATCCGCAAATTCGGCAATGAAATATTGACCAAGCCGACCAAGAAAGCCGAAAAACGCTTTATGGAGAATATCCGTAAGGTGACAAAAGGTCATAAGGGTTGCAAGCAGGAATCATTAATCAGGATGTTGAATGCTAAAATTCGAGGATGGGGAGCATATTATCAGCATGGGGCGACACGTGATTCTTTTCACAGAATCGACCATCAGATATTTCTCGCCTTGTGGCAATGGGCTAAACGCCGTCATTCCAAGAAAGGGAAACAGTGGATAAAAGACCGCTATTGGCACAATATCCGAGGGAACAGCTGGACTTTTGCGGCTAAGTTCAAGAAATCAAACGGCAAAGAAGACCAACTTACCTTGTTGAAACTGGCATCTTCGTTTCCTTTTCTGCAATATACGCAGATAAAGGGGGACATGAATCCGTTTGACGCAGACTGCCGCCTGTACTTCAATAAAAGAATGAAGTCAAAGATGCTTGTGACGCTGAAAGGACGTAAATCCCTGCTTTACCTATGGGAAAAGCAAGGTCGGAAATGTCCGATATGTGGTGAACCGATTGACACGCATAAGGCATGGAATGTAATGCCGACCGTACAAGACGGACGGAAATGCAATCTGTTGGTTCATGATGAATGTTTCAAATTATCCCGTAAAAACAATGGAAACAAGAAGTAGGATGAGCCGGTCTCTGCACACGAACAGAGACTTTGAAAAGCTTGAGCCGTATGAGGGGAAACCCTCACGTACGGTTCTGAGGGGGGAAGAGGGCAGTAATGCCCTTGACCTACCCGATCGACCGTCAGACCTGCAACAGCGTGACGGTCGTGGCGTGCGTGCCGGCAACGAGATTGCCAAGCACTTTGCGGGAAACAATGTAGATGTCGTCATCTACGCCGTGGAGAAGTCGCTGGACAGTTACAAGTTCAACCTGCTTCATTGCAAGCAGACCTTCATCTCACAGCTGAAAAGCGGAGCGATGGGGGCGCGTACCATTGACGAGGGTGCGATGGACGAGAAATCGGGTATGAACTTCTCGGAATACATGGCCATTCTTTCGGGCAATACAGACCTGCTTGAAAAAGCGAAACTGGAGAAACGTATCGCCTCCCTCGAAGGGGAACGCAAGTCGTTCAACAAGGGCAGGCGTGAGTCAGAGTTCAAGTTGGAGTCCAAGACAGGCGAGCTACAGAACAACAACGCAGTCATCACCGCCATGACGGAGGATTGGGAGAAGTTCACAGCCGCAGCCAAGACAGACAAGGAGGGCAACCGCCTTAATATAATAAAGGTGGACG